>RCUR01000244.1_pt1 | contig 19104 bp, 17 predicted proteins | sample 2166151 | NCBI WGS metagenome assembly RCUR01 (sample SAMN09932785, study PRJNA488358) | compost metagenome | isolation source: compost soil in an enriched community | place: Germany: Experimental Botanical Garden
TGCCGTCCTGGCGCACGCTCTTGCCGTTGGATTCCATGTCCAGCTGTTGCAAGTGCTTGGTGATGTTACGCAGGTAGTGGTCGTACGGCAGGATCGCGTGGCTTTGCGCGCCCCAGAAGTTGCCGTACCACACACCGAGCAGGGCCAGCAGCACCGGCATGTTCTGTTCGAACGGTGCGGTCTGGAAATGCTGGTCCATGGTGTAGGCGCCGGACAGCAGTTCCTTGAAGTTGGACATGCCGATGGCCAGGGCGATCGGCAAACCGATGGCCGACCACAGCGAATAACGACCGCCGACCCAATCCCACATCGGGAAGATGTTTTCTTCGCGGATACCGAACGCAACGGCCGCTGCGTTGTTGCTCGATACGGCGATGAAGTGACGATACAGCTCGGCTTCCGAACCGCCCTGCGCCAGGTACCAGGCACGAGCAGCCTGAGCGTTCTTCAGGGTTTCGAGGGTGTTGAACGACTTCGACGAAACGATGAACAGTGTGGTCTCGGCGCGCAGTTTCTGCGTCAGCTCGTGGAATTCGCTGCCGTCGATGTTCGCCAGATAATGGCAACGCACGCCTTTCTGCGCGTACGACAGCAGCGCTTCGGACACCAGCTCAGGGCCGAGGAACGAGCCACCGATGCCGATGTTCACCACGTCGGTGATCGGCTTCTCGGTGTAACCGCGCCACAGACCATCGTGGATACGGCCGACGAGGTCGGTGATCTGGTTCAGCACCTTGTGCACTTCGGGCATCACGTTGACGCCATTGACCGACAGCTTGTCGCCGACCGGGCGGCGCAGGGCCGTGTGCAGGGCCGGACGACCTTCGGAAGAGTTGACGATTTCGCCATCGAACAGCGACTTGATCGCGCCCTTGAGGTCGACTTCGTTGGCCAGGCCCACCAGCAGGTTGCGGGTCTCGGCGTTGATCAGGTTTTTCGAGTAGTCGAGAAACAGGCCGCAGCTGCTGAGGGTGAATTGAGTAAAGCGCTGCGGATCGGCATTGAAGGCTTCGCGCATGCTGAAATCCTGCATGGCTTGGCGGTGGTCATTCAACGCTTGCCAGGCGGGCAGAGCGGTAACGTCGTGAGGAGTGCGGTAATACGCCATCGCTGCGGTTTTCCTTTTTACTTGAACGGCCTTTTGAACACTGAACAGACCCGGCACGCCATGTTTGGGCATGGGATCAACTGCGTCGACACGATTTCTGGACACAGGGCGAATACAGTAAACCTCGCGCTGCGTTCTGTCTTGACTTTGTCTGACCAGATCCCTGTACTTTTTTAACATCGAGGCCGGGAACTGGCCGACAAACGGAGGGGGCGGGGCGAAATCGGGATCAGGCGAGCTGAACCGGGATGGCGTTGCTGGTGTGACTCAGCTCGTTGCCTGGCGCCATGTAAAGCATGCGCGGCTTGAAATTGACCAGTTCCGCTTCGCTGTAATGGGCGTAGGCACAAATGATCACACGGTCGCCAACCTTGGCTTTGTGCGCTGCGGCGCCGTTGACCGAGATCATCCGCGAACCTTCTTCGCCACGGATCGCGTAGGTGGTGAAACGCTCGCCGTTGTCGACGTTATAAATCTGGATCTGCTCGTATTCACGAATGCCGGACAAGTCCAGCCACTCACCATCGATGGCGCACGAACCTTCGTAATCGAGCACTGCATGAGTGACTTCGGCGCGGTGCAGTTTGGCCTTGAGCATGATCGCGTGCATGAGGGTTTTCCCGGGTTGGAATCGAACGGCGGGCAGTGTGCCCGAAGGCTTTAGGGGCGGCAATAAGGCTTGAAACGCAATTTTCATAACACCGAAAACCACTGTAGGAGTGAGCCTGCTCGCGATAGCGGTGTGTCATTCAACACTAATGCTGACTGACTCACCGCTATCGCGAGCAGGCTCACTCCTACAGGGGGTATTGCGGTGTTTTTAAGCGGGTGTATCGAGATTCAGGTGCAGGTTGTCGATCAACCGAGTAGTGCCAAGAAACGCCGCCACCAGAATCACCAGATCGCGATCCTCCGCCGTCGCCGGACGCAAGGTCAGTGCATGGCGTATTTCCAAGTAATCCGGACGCAGGCCCGCCGTTTCCAGCTGCTGTACCTGGGCACTGATCATTGCCGGGAAGTCGCGTTGGCCTTGCTTGATCGACTCGGCAATGTTGCTCAGCGAGCGATAGACCACCGGAGCCACCGCGCGCTGTTCCTCGTTGAGGAAGCCATTGCGCGATGACAGCGCCAGGCCATCGGCTGCACGCACGGTCGGTTCGCCAATGATCTGGATCGGCATGTTCAGGTCATGCACCAGCGCGCGGATCACCGCCAGTTGCTGGTAATCCTTCTGACCGAAAATCGCCAGATCCGGCTGGACCATGTTGAACAGTTTGCTGACGACGGTCGCCACACCCTCGAAATGCCCCGGACGGCTGGCGCCGCACAGGCCTTCGGACAACTGCGGCACGCTGACCCGAGTCTGTCCGGCCATGCCGTCGGGGTACATTTCTTCGACAGTCGGCGCGAAGAGGAGAGAACAACCGGCTTCGAGCAACTTCTCCTGATCCGCTGCCAACGTGCGCGGGTATTTATCGAGGTCTTCGCCGGCGCCGAACTGCAGCGGGTTGACGAAAATACTCGCGACCACGAAGTCCACACGTTGGGTGGCTTTGGTGATCAGTGCAACGTGACCGCTGTGCAGGTTGCCCATGGTCGGCACAAAGCCGATGCGCTTGCCTTCGCTGCGGGCGCGGGCTACGGCGGCGCGTAGTTCGCGTACGGTTTTAACGGTGTTCATGCAGAGAATCCGTGTTCGATGCCAGGGAACGTGGTGGCTTTGACTTCGTTGACGTAAGCCTTTAGCGCGGACTGGATGCTGTCCTGGCCGTGCATGAAGTTTTTGACAAATTTCGGCACGCGGCCGGTGATCGACAGGCCGAGCATGTCGTGCAGTACCAGGACCTGGCCGTCGGTGGCGTTACCGGCGCCGATGCCGATGACTGGAATCTTCACCGCCTGGCTGATTTCGGCAGCTAGTTCGCTCGGTACGCATTCGAGCAGCAGCATGGCGGCGCCGGCCTGTTCCAGCGAGATCGCATCGGCACGCATCTGCCGCGCCTGGTTCTCGTTGCGACCCTGCACTTTGTAGCCGCCGAGGATGTTCACCGCTTGTGGGGTCAGACCCATGTGCGCGCAAACCGGTACCCCGCGCTCGGCAAGCAGACGGATCGACTCGGCCAGCCACAACTGACCTTCGACCTTGACCATGTGCGCACCGGCCTGCATCAGCATGGCGCTGTTAGTCATGGTTTGTTCAAGGGTGGCGTTAGCCATAAAGGGCAGGTCGGCCAGAATCAGGGCATCAGTGTTGCCGCGTTTGACGCACGCGGTGTGGTAGGCCATTTCTGCGGTGGACACCGGCAAAGTGCTGTCGTGACCTTGCAGGACCATGCCGAGGGAGTCGCCCACCAGCAGCACTTCGACACCAGCTTCGTTGCAGGCGTGGGCGAAGGTCGCGTCATAGCAGGTCAGCATGGTGATCTTTTCACCTTTCTGCTTGAGGCTCTGGAGCGTGGTCAGGGTGATGGCTGGCATGTAAAAAATCCTCGTTCAGGCGCTCTGGAAACTACTGCGAGTAACGCGCGTGATTCTTCATCTACTCAGGCGCACGCTCTTTTGTCGTGCTTATAAGGCCTGGATTGCGCCCGTATGTGCCGGGTTGGCGGCAGCGGGACGCCTATAGTCGTGATGAGCCAACAGGAAGTCAATTGCGTGTGTTACCGCATTGTTACGAGGGGAGTGTTACCGGCGTTACTGATGCGATTCAGCGCTGCGGCGGGGCTGATTTGCGGGGTTTTTGTCGGACAATAAATCTGGATGTGGCGCAATCCCTGTGGGAGTGAGCCTGCTCGCGATAGCGTTCTGTCAGCTAAAGATTTATTGGCTGATCCACCGCTATCGCGAGCAGGCTCACTCCTACAAAGGGCGGATTTATGTCAGGCGTGGGGGAGGCGTTCCAGGCCGACGAACGGGCAGGCGGCGAGCAGATCAGACAGGCTGCGGCCATCGGCCAGACGCAGATCTTGCGGCGCCAGTTCGGCAAGGGGATAGAGCACGAACGCACGTTCCTGAATCTGATAATGCGGGACTTTCAGGCGCGGTTCGTCGATCAGTCGATCACCGAACAGCAGAATATCCAGGTCCAACGTGCGCGGGCCCCAGCGCTCCAGGCGCTCGCGGCCCTGATCATTCTCGATGGCTTGCAGCGCGTCGAGCAGTTCAATCGGCGCAAGATCGCTGTCGAGAGCAGCGACCGCGTTGGTGTACCGCGGTTGGCCTGGCAGCAACGAGTCGCTTTGATAGAAGGCGGAAACGCCCGCGAGTGTGGTCTGCGGCAATTGCCCAAGCGCTTCGACGGCGCTGCGTAACTGTTCGGCCGGGTCAGCGAGGTTGCTGCCCATGCCGATGTAGATGCGTTCCATGCCTTTATTCGCCTGTAGCGCTCGGGGCGCCGGCGCGTTTGCGCTTGGAGCCGCCGCTGCGGCGACGTTTACGTGGCGCGCCGCTAGCGTCATCGCCCTTGCCGCTGAGGTCGCGGATCATGTCGCGACGTTCGCTGTCGTTGGCGTCCTGATAATCAGTCCACCATTCGCCCAGGCCGTCCGTTTCTTCGCCCGCGCTTTCACGCAGCAGGAGGAAGTCGTAACCGGCGCGGAAACGCGGATTGTCCAGCAACAGGTCGGCACGTTTGCCGCTGCGGCGTGGCAGACGCTCCTGCATGTCCCAGATCTCGCGGATCGGCATGGTGAAGCGTTTCGGAATCGCGATGCGCTGGCACTGTTCGGCAATCAGCTCGTGCGCCGCTTCCTGCATCGCCGGAATCGGCGGCATGCCACGCTCCTGCAGGCGCAGGACGCGGGCCGGCAGGGCAGGCCAGAGCAGGGCTGCAAACAGGAACGCCGGGGTCACCGGTTTGTTCTGCTTGATCCGCAGGTCGGTATTGATCAGGGCTTCGCTGATCAGGGTGTGGGTGTACGTCGGGTTGTATTCCAGTGCTTCGGCGCTGGCCGGGAACAGTGGATCGAACAACTGCAGGTCGACCAGCATTTCAAACGTATCGGCGGCATGGCCGGAGAGGAACAGCTTGAGCACCTCTTCGAACAGGCGGGCCGACGGGATCTCGCGCAGCATCGGCGCCAGGCCGCGGATCGGCAGGGCGCTGTGTTTTTCGATGCCGAAGTTCAACTTGGCGGCGAAACGCACGGCCCGCAGCATCCGTACCGGGTCTTCCTGGTAACGTTGCGTCGGATCGCCGATCAGGCGGATCAGGTGGTTGCGGATGTCGTGTACGCCGTTGGCGTAGTCGAGGATGCGCTCGCTGACCGGATCGTAATACAGGGCGTTGATGGTGAAGTCGCGGCGTTGCGCGTCTTCTTCCAGGGTGCCGTAAACGTTGTCGCGCAGAATGCGCCCGCTCTCGTTACGCGAAGACTGGTTGCTGTCTTCGTCGTCTTCGTTGACCGGGTGATTGGCGCGGAAGGTCGCGACTTCGATGATTTCGCGACCGAAATGGATGTGCACCAGTTTGAAGCGACGGCCAATGATCCGCGCATTGCGGAATTCGGCACGGACTTGCTCGGGGGTGGCGCTGGTGGCGACGTCGAAATCCTTGGGCGTGATGCCCAGCAGCATGTCGCGCACGCAACCACCCACCAGATAGGCCTGGTAGCCGGCATTTTGCAGGCGCTCGACGATGCCTACCGCGTGGCGGCTGAATTGGCCGCGCTGCAGCGAATGTTGGCCGCTATTGAGTACTTCTGGCGTCGTGCGTTGATGTTGCACGCGACGCACGGGAGGACGGAAAGACTGGAACAGCTTCTTCAGCATGGGATGCACTGTTTGAAGGAATGTTCGGCCAAAACGAAGAATGACCGCATGATGGGCGGGGATTCTAGCATTTAGTCGGGGGATGGTGTAGGAGACAGCAGATATGAGATGTAGGAGCAGGTATGGGGGGAATCGCAGAAACCACAAGGGGAGCCGAAGCTCCCCAAGAAGTAGTTGCATGCTCTATTTTTATTTTTGGTTTCGGGCTTCTTGTTTTTGTTGAGTGCCCTCGCCATGAAGCTTTCCTTCATGACCCTCCCAATCGGGAGCCAAGAGCAAACGGATTGCTTTGGTCGCTGAATTGCAGTGATCTTTCGATCCAACCAGTACAGGCTCTGTCTTAAGACAGTTTTTTGTTGTTCTCGGCCTGGTCGTGGGGCAAGCCCCAAATACAACGCCTCTCCAAAAGAATCAGTTAGCTACGCCTCTCGCCGTCTTGTTTTTATTGTGCGTGAGTCGATTCGTCTTATTTTTATTGTCTTGTGCATTGCTTGTTATTGTTCTTGTACCAAACATATAGCAGGGTGCGTGCCAACTTTTGCGAAACCCAATAAAACAAGGGGTTAGGCCGGTCGGCAGGCATTTCGAGGGCCAAAAAAAGCCGGGGCTTCGTTACCGTAAGCCCCGGCTTCTGTTACGTGAAAAAACTGAGGTAACAGTTTTTTCACAAAGTCATGTGTTACCCGCACATGAGACAGGTACGGTTCAGCTTTCGCTGGTCACCCCGGTCTTGCGACGTGGGATGCCCAGGCGCTGACGGCGCTCCCACAGGCATTTGCGGCTGACCCCGAGCTTGCGGGCCAGCTCGGTTTCGGTCATGTGGTCCTGATGTTCGAGGACGAAATGCTGGAAGTAGTCTTCCAGGGAGAGGTCTTCGGTCGGCTCGTGATTGTTGTTGCTGGCGTTGCCGTTGCCCTGTTGTGGGGGCAGGCCAATGAATTCGTCATCTTCCAGGTCGCTCAGCTCGATGTCGATGCCCAGCAACTCGGCGGAGATTTCCGGGCTTTCGCACAGGATAACGGCGCGCTCGACGGCGTTTTCCAGTTCACGAACGTTGCCCGGCCAGGAGTAGTGACGAATGGCTTGCTCGGCATCCGCGGCGAACTTCAGGTCGGTGCGGTTGATTCGCGCACTTTGCCGCGCCAGGAAGGCGTTGGCGATTTCGTTGACGTCCGCACCGCGTTCGCGCAGGGCTGGCAGCTTCAGCGCGATAACGTGGAGGCGGTAATACAAGTCTTCACGGAACTGGCCGATCTTCGCCAGGCTCTTGAGGTCGCGGTGAGTCGCGGCGATCAGGCGCACATCGACTTTTTGCGACTGCACCGAGCCCACGCGACGAATCTCGCCTTCCTGCAATACGCGCAGCAGGCGAGCCTGGGCTTCCAGTGGCAGTTCGCCGATTTCGTCGAGGAACAAGGTGCCGCCGTCCGCCGCTTCCACCAGGCCGGCGCGCCCGGCGCTGGCGCCGGTGAATGCGCCTTTTTCGTGGCCGAACAGTTCGGACTCGATCAGGCTTTCCGGAATGGCTGCGCAGTTCACCGAGATCATCGGCGCCTTCGCGCGTTTCGACAGGTTGTGCAGCGCGCGGGCCACCAGTTCTTTACCGGTGCCGGACTCGCCCTGGATCAACACATTGGAATCGGTCGGCGCGACTTTACGGATCTTGCTGTACAGATCCTGCATCGGTGGGCAGGAACCGATGATGCCGATTTCACCGTTACTGTTGTCAACGGCGGATTTGCCGCTGCCATTGGTCGGTTTGCTGGCAACCGCTTCGCCGGCCGCCGGTGCCGATTGGCGATCACGCAGGATCCGCGCGACAGCCTGAAGCATTTCATCGTGGTCGAAAGGCTTGGCGATGTAATCCACCGCGCCCATCTTCATCGAGTCGACCGCCGAGCGCAGGCTGGCGTAACTGGTCATGATCAGCACCGGCGTGCCCTGGCCGAGTTTGATCAACTCGGTGCCCGGCGCGCCAGGCAAACGCAGGTCGCTGACGATCAGGTCGAACGTGGGAATGGTGAAGCGTTCTTGTGCTTCCTGCACTGAACCGGCTTCGCTGACCTGGTACTGGTTACGTTCCAGCAGGCGGCGCAAGGCGGAGCGGATAATGGTTTCGTCTTCGACGATCAAAATGTGCGGCATTGATTCGATACTCTCGACGGTCTCAGTTCACAGCGGACGTCGCTTCGACATGACGCGGTAAGGTCACCCGGATACGGGTGCCGCGTTGGCTTTGTACATCAGCCGGGCTGTCGATGGTGATTTGTCCATAATGCTCTTCAACGATGGAATAGACCAGTGCAAGGCCCAGACCGGTGCCTTCGCCAGGATCCTTGGTGGTGAAGAAGGGTTCGAACAATCTATCCATGATGTTCTTCGGAATACCGCTGCCTTCGTCTTCGACGATCAGATCGACCGTGTGTTCGCCGGCTTCGCTCTTGACCCGTACCGCACTGTGCGGCGGCGAGGCGTCGCGGGCGTTGGAGAGCAGATTGATCAGTACCTGGGCAAGTCGCTGCGGATCGCCCTCGACCCAATGATCAGGATCGCAGAGGTTGTAGAACTGCACTTCGAAATTGCGTCGGTTCAGCGCCAGCAGACCAATCGCATCCTGCGCCACTTCGGCCAGGCAAACGGGCTCGTCACTGTGCTGGTGGCTGCCGGCGTGGGCGAAGCTCATCAGCGACTGGACAATGCGCGAGACGCGTTTGGTCTGTTCGAGAATCTGTCCGCTGATTTCCGTCAGCTCGCCGTCGTCTTCACGTTCTTCGCGCAGGTTTTGCGCAAGACAAGCGATGCCGGTGATCGGGTTGCCGATTTCGTGAGCCACACCCGCCGCGAGACGACCAATGCTGGCCAGACGCTCGGAGTGCACCAATTTGTCTTCGAGCATCTGCGTTTCGGTCAAATCTTCGACCAGTAGCACCAGGCCGCTGTTACCCGGTGCCAACGGTTCGTCGATTGCCGCTTTGTGCAGGTTCAACCAGCGGGTTTGGCCATCGAGGGCCAAATGCTGTTTGTGCAAATGCTCGTCCGGCAGATCGATGAAACCTTGCAGCAGGCCTTTCCATGGCTCGCCGATGGTACTCAGGCGCGAACCGACCACGCGCTGTGCGGCGATTCCGGTGAGTTCTTCCATGGCCTTGTTCCACATCAGGATCTCTTGATCCTTGGCCAGCGAGCAGACGCCCATCGGCAGTTCTTGCAAGGTTTGGCGGTGGTAACGACGCAGGGCATCGAGTTCGGCGGCCAGGCCTGTGAGGCGCGAGTGGTAATCCTCGAGGCGGCTTTCGATGAAGTGGATGTCTTCGGTCACGTAGTTTTCGCCGCCGGCCTTGTACGGCAGGAAGGTTTCCACCATGTCCTGGGCCACGCTCGGGCCCATCAGGCCGGAGAGGTTGGCTTCGATGCGGTCACGCAAACGGCGCAAGGCGTACGGACGGCGTTCGTCGAACGGCAGATAAAGATCGCGCAGGGCCTGCTCGACTTCTTTCTGCGCAGCCTTGGCGCCCAACGGTTTCGCCAGTTGTGTGGCGAATTCCTGTGGCGAAGCGGCATGCAGCTCACGCCGCTGCGGGCGACGAACGTTATCCACAGCGCAGGCTTCGGCAGCGCTGGCCTCTTCGGGACTGGCGTTGGTGAACAGCGAGATCAGGGTGAACATCAACACGTTGGCAGCGAGCGAAGCGATGGCCGCCATGTGCCAACTGGTGTCGTCGAGCACGTAAATCATGTTCAGCAGCGGGATGTAGAAACCCTGCAGATTGCCGACCAGCGGCAGCAGCATGGTCACTACCCAGACCAGAATCCCCGCCAGCAGACCGGCGATAAAGCCGCGACGGTTGGCGGTCGGCCAGTACAACACCGACAACACCCCAGGCAGGAATTGCAGGGTTGCGACAAACGCGACGATGCCGAGGTTGGCCAGATCCTGCTCGGCGCCAAGCATCAGGTAGAAACCGAAACCGGCCATGATGATCGCGACGATCAGCGCGCGGCGGGTCCACTTCAGCCAACGGTAGATGTTGCCTTCGGCCGGCGGCTGGTAGAGCGGCAAAACCAAGTGGTTCAGCGCCATGCCCGACAGCGCCAGCGTGGTGACGATGATCAGCCCGCTGGCCGCCGATAAACCGCCGACATAGGCGAGCAACGCCAGCGGTTTGCTGTTGGCGGCGATGCCGATGCCGAGGGTGAAGTATTCCGGGTTGGTTGTGGCGCCGAGTTTGAGGCCGGCCCAGAGAATCAGCGGCACCGCCAGGCTCATCAGCAGCAGGAACAGCGGCAGGCCCCAGCTCGCACTGACCAGCGAACGCGGGTTGAGGTTTTCGGTAAAGGTCATGTGATACATGTGCGGCATCACGATCGCCGAGGCGAAGAACACCAGCAGCAGCGTACGCCACGGGCCTTCCTGCAACGGCGTGTGCAGGGCGGCGAGCGCGGTCTGGTTTTGCAGCAGCCACAGTTCAAGCTGTTGCGGGCCGTCGAACACGCCGTAAAGCGCATACAGCCCGACACCGCCGAGGGCGATCAGCTTGATCACCGACTCGAAGGCAATCGCGAACACCAGGCCTTCATGCTTTTCGCGGGTGGCGATGTGACGGGAGCCGAAGAAAATCGTGAACAGCGTAATCAGTGCGCAGAAGCTCAGGGCCACGCGATGCTGTACCGGCTCTCGGGTGAGGATGCTGATGGAGTCGGCGACCGCCTGAATTTGCAAGGCCAGCAGCGGCAGTACGCCGACCAGCATGAAAATCGTGGTCAGCGCACCGGCCCAGGTACTGCGGAAGCGGAAGGCAAACAGGTCCGCCAGCGACGACAGTTGATAGGTGCGGGTGATCTTCAGGATCGGGTAGAGCAGCACTGGCGCCAGCAGGAATGCCCCGGAAACGCCCAGGTAGCTGGACAGAAAACCGTAGCCGTATTGATAGGCCAGGCCCACGGTGCCGTAAAACGCCCAGGCACTGGCGTAGACGCCCAGCGACAGGGTGTAAGTCAGCGGGTGGCGAATGATCGCCCGGGGAATCATGCCCCGTTCGCTGATCCAGGCAACGCCGAACAGCACCGCCAGGTACGCGGCGCTGATCAGGATCATCTGGGTCAGGCTAAAGCTCATCGGCATCTTTTTGGCTCTGCAGGATGAAGGTCACGACGATCAGGATCAGCCAGAGCAGATAAGGGCGATACCAGGCGCCAGTGGCGTCGATCCACCAATCCATGATGGCCGGGGAAAACAGGTAAATCCCCACTACCAAAAGCAGGACCAAGCGATAGATGTACATCCCGGCCTCTCTTTTTTTATGCGCGTGCCCGAAAACGTGCGGCGATGGTAACGGATGGGCGCACGACTGCAAGTGTCGTCATAGCAGTTGCGCTTCGGGCAGGGTCAGTGTGCGCGGGATCTTCGTGGCATCCCAGTGTGTGCTGCCCCACTTGAGTAATTCTTGCGGTGAGGCGTGGGCCAGTTCGGCGCCAGGGTTTTGCCCCAGAGCACGCAGGGCGCGCAGCAACAACGGTGTCGCTTGATCGGCTTGCAGCGGCGGCGAGCGATAGGACTTGCCGAGTTTGTTGCCGTCCGGTTGGGTAATCAGCGGCAGGTGCAGATAGCGCGGCTGGCGCAACCCCAGCAACTCTTGCAGATAGAGTTGGCGCGGCGTCGAGTCGAGCAGGTCGGCACCACGCACGATGTCGGTGATACCTTGCCAGGCATCGTCGAGCACCACCGCCAGTTGATAGGCGTAGAGACCGTCACGGCGACGGATCACGAAATCGCCGACGTCGCGACCCAGATGCTGGCGGTATTCGCCTTGCACGCGGTCGATAAAGTGGTATTCCAGTTCGGGTACGCGCAGGCGGATAGCGGCGTCTTGCTGATCGTGGCCGGCATTGCGGCACAGGCCCGGATAAATCCCGTTATACGCTTCGAGCTGTTTGCGCGAGCACGTGCAGGCGTAGGCCAAGCCGTGATTGAACAGGCTGTTGAGCACGTCCGCGTAGGCGTCGTGGCGATCGCTCTGGCGCACCATGTCGCCGTCCCACTCGAAGCCGTAACTTTCCAGCGCCTTGAGAATCGCCGCTTGTGCGCCGGGTTCTTCGCGGGGTGGGTCGAGATCTTCCATGCGCACCAGCCAGCGACCGCCGACCGAGCGAGCGTCGAGGTAAGAGGCGAGGGCGGCAACCAGCGAACCGAAGTGCAAGTGGCCACTGGGGGTTGGGGCGAAGCGGCCGATGTAGGCGGGGGATGTTTTGGCAGTCATGGAGACGAAGCTACTTTTCAGGCTATACGCAGGTCAACCTGTGGGAGTGAGCCTGCTCGCGATAGCGGTGTGACATTCAACACCGATATTGACCGACCCACCGCTATCGCGAGCAGGCTCACTCCTACAAAAGGCAAAAGGCAGAAACAAAAACGGAGCGTTCGCACGCTCCGTTTTTCGTTCAGGTCGAGGTTACTTGCCGACCTGCTTTTCCTTGATCTCAGCCAGGTTCTTGCAGTCGACGCACATGTCGGCGGTAGGACGGGCTTCAAGGCGCTTGACGCCGATCTCGATGCCGCACGAATCGCACCAGCCGTATTCGCCGTCTTCGATCAGTTGCAGTGTCTTGTCGATCTTCTTGATCAGCTTGCGCTCGCGATCACGGGCGCGCAGTTCAAGGGCGAACTCTTCTTCCTGACTGGCACGGTCGGCCGGGTCGGGAAAGTTGGCCGCTTCGTCCTTCATGTGATCAACAGTTCGGTCGACTTCCTGCATCAAGTCCAGTTTCCACTTGGTCAGGATCTTGGTGAAGTGCGCGCGCATGGGTTTGCCCATGTACTCTTCGTCTTTGGCCTGAACGTAAGGTTCGAAGCCACTGATCGCCGTTTGCTGCTGTTGCTTTGCTTGGGTGGGCATGAAATGGACCGCCTCTACTCTTGTAATCCATTGCGCAGGATTGCTCCATCACCGACACCTGCCGGCCCTGCGGCTGCAAGCGGGCGAACTTACCAGATCAACTCGGGCCGCGCTACTCCCGGATGTCGAGCTCGCGGCACAGGGTGCTTGCAATTGATGACAAACCGTTGTCTGGTGGCTCTGGAACCCTGCTCAATTATTGATTTTAGTCAAACCTTGCGCGCGCGCCTGCGTCGTTTGTGATCGGGCTTACAAGGCCTCTGACCGCTTTAGGTTCTCGCTCGTTCCTGCGCTTGGGTAGAATCGGTTTTTTTTCCGTTGAAGGAAGGCCAATGGCTCAGCCCTACAGTGCCCGCAGTCGCGCGATCGAACCTTTCCATGTCATGGCGCTGTTGGCGCGGGCCAATGAATTGCAGGCCGCCGGCCACGATGTGATCCACCTGGAAATCGGCGAGCCGGACTTCACCACCGCCGAACCGATCATCCAGGCCGGCCAGGCTGCGCTGACAGCGGGGAAGACCCGTTACACCGCCGCGCGCGGCATTCCGGAGCTGCGTGAGGCCATTTCGGGCTTTTATCAGCAGCGTTATGGCTTGAACATCGACCCGCGGCGCATCCTCATCACGCCTGGCGGGTCCGGCGCATTGCTGCTGGCCAGCGCTTTGCTGGTCGACCCCGGTAAACACTGGCTGCTGGCGGACCCGGGCTACCCGTGTAACCGGCACTTCCTGCGACTGGTCGAAGGCGCGGCACAACTGGTGCCGGTCGGCCCGGATGTGCGTTATCAATTGACGCCGGGCCTGATCGAGCGTCATTGGGACCACGACAGCGTCGGCGCATTGGTGGCGTCGCCAGCCAATCCGACCGGCACGATCCTGACCCGCGACGAGCTGGCGAAGCTGTCTGTCGCGATCAAGGAGCGCCACGGTCATCTGGTAGTCGATGAGATCTATCACGGCCTGACCTACGGCACCGATGCGGCCAGCGTGCTGGAAGTCGACGACAGTGCATTCGTTCTGAACAGCTTTTCGAAGTACTTCGGGATGACCGGTTGGCGGCTCGGCTGGCTGGTGGCCCCCGACGCGGCCGTCGGTGAGCTGGAAAAGCTCGCCCAGAACCTCTACATCAGTGCTCCAAGCATGGCGCAGCACGCTGCGCTGGCCTGTTTCGAGCCGGCAACCATCAGCATTCTCGAAGAGCGTCGCGCCGAATTTGGCCGGCGTCGGGATTACCTGCTGCCGGCCTTGCGTGAATTGGGCTTCGGCATTGCCGTGGAGCCGGAAGGGGCGTTCTACTTGTACGCCGATATCAGCAAGTTCGGCGGCGATGCCTTCGCGTTCTGTAAACATTTTCTTGAAACCGAACATGTGGCATTTACCCCGGGGCTGGATTTCGGGCGTTATCAGGCCGGGCATCATGTGCGGTTCGCCTATACGCAAAATCTCGCGCGTTTGCAGGAGGCGGTCGAGCGCATTGCCCGTGGGTTGCGGAGCTGGCAAGGCTGATGCGATTTAATCCCCCCCTCGAAGAAGGTCGCCTGATTCGACGCTACAAGCGTTTTCTCGCCGATATCGAAACCGTTGACGGCGAGTTGCTGACCATTCACTGCCCGAACACTGGTTCGATGCTCAACTGTCAGGTCGAAGGCGGGCAGGTCTGGTTCAGCCGCTCAAATGACCCGAAACGTAAATTACCGGGCACTTGGGAAATTGGTGAAACCCCGCAGGGTCGGTTGTTTTGCGTGAATACCGCACGGGCCAACGGTTTGGTCGAGGAGGCGCTGCAGGCCGGCGTCATCAGCGAGTTGAACGGCTTTACCGCATTGAAACGTGAAGTCGCGTACGGGCAGGAAAAGAGCCGAATCGACTTCCGCCTCGAATACCCGAGCGGCCCGGCTTATGTTGAAGTGAAAAGCGTCACCCTCGGTTTCGACGGCACTGCCGTGGCGGCGTTTCCCGATGCGGTGACCCAGCGCGGCGCCAAGCATTTGCGTGAATTGGCGCATCTGGCGCGGGACGGAATTCGGGCGGTGCAGTTGTATTGCGTCAATCTGACCGGGATTGACGCGGTGCGACCGGCGAGGGAAATCGATTCGGCCTACGCCGATGCGCTTCTCGAAGCGGTGGCTTGTGGCGTTGAGGTGCTGGCGTATGGCGTGCGGCTGGACCATGAAGAGATGGTCATCGACCGGCGTCTCGAGGTGCTGCTTAACGGTTAAACATCGATCCACAGCCCTTGCGCGTCTTCCCGGCAAGGAATGGCGGTGAGTGCTTGCCCGGCGCAGGGGCCGGCGACGCATTCACCGTCCTCGATCAGAAACAGTGCGCCGTGGGTGGCGCACTGGATCAGGCTGTTGCTCGGGTCGAGAAACCGGTCGGGTTGCCATTCCAGACCCACGCCCCGGTGCGGGCAGCGATTGAGGTAGACATAGGCCTTACCATTGCGACGCACGGCAAACAGCTTTTTTCCGTCGATCTCGAAACCACGACTTTTCGCTTCGGCCAGATCGGCGCCCGCGCAGAGAAACTTCATGGCTATCCTCTAGTGTCCGCTCGTGTCTGGATATGTCCGAGCTTGACGTTTAAATGCAAACAATTATCAAATGGCGGCCTTCACCCGTAGGCGTCTGGCAGATGTCGAGGATACTTGGCCTGCCATCCGGATGCCCGGGAAAAAACCTTATTCAAGGAAGCTGTGTATGCGCCTGAGTACCCGCGTTGCCGTGCTGTGTGTCGGACTTTTGGTCAGCCACCAGGCTGCAGCGGCCGATTTGCCGCAACGTTGGGTCAGTGCTGGCGGTGCGCTGTCGGAGTGGGTGAGTGCGTTGGGGGGCGAGTCGAAACTGGTCGGTGTCGACACCACCAGCCAGCATCCGGAGTCGTTGAAGGCGCTACCGAGTATTGGTTATCAGCGCAGTCTGTCCGCTGAGGGCATTCTCAGTTTGCGCCCGGATATCCTGATCGGCACCGAAGAAATGGGCCCGCCACCGGTACTGTCGCAGGTAAAAGCGGCCAGGGTTCAGGTGGCGTTGTTTTCGGCTCAGCCAGATCTGCCAACGCTGGAGAAAAACGTTACTCATTTGGCCCAATTGCTCGGCGCACAGGCTCAGGCCGCGCAACTGCTGCAAAGTTATCAACAGCAACTCGATGCGCAGAAGGCTCGGGTTACTGAAGTGCAGACTAAACAAAAAGCGCCGGGTGTGCTGCTGTTGCTTGGACATGCCGGTGGCAAGCCATTGATTGCTGGCAAGGACACCGCCGCCGACTGGTTGCTGCAACAGGCGGGCGGACATAACCTGGCGACGCACACGGGTTACAAGCCGTTTTCCGTGGAATCCCTCGCCAGTCTCGATCCTGAAGTGCTGGTGTTCGCCGACCGTGCATTGACCGGTGAGGCGGCGAAAGCGGCGCTGTTCAAGGAAAACCCTATTCTCAATTCAAGTCGCGCCGCGAAGACCGGGCGTGTGCTGGAGCTGGATCCGACCCTGCTGGTCGGTGGGCTCGGGCCGCGTTTGCCGGCAGCGCTGAAAACCCTGACTGACGGTTTCTACCCGGCCAAGAGCGGCCAATGACCACACTGGTAAAACCCCGTGGCTTGTTCATTGGCCTGACGCTCCTGTGTTTATTGGCGATCTGGCTATCGTTGGCACTCGGGCCCGTCAGTCTGCCGTTGTTCGACACTTTGCGTGCTGCGCTACGCATGCTTGGTGTGCCGTTGGCACCGGACGGACTGGAGCAGGCTGAACTGATCCTTGGGCAGATTCGTCTGCCGCGAACGCTGCTGGGACTGGCAGTGGGCGGTGTGCTGGCGTTGTCCGGCGTGGCGATGCAGGGCTTGTTTCGTAATCCGCTGGCCGATCCGGGACTGGTCGGTGTTTCCAGCGGCGCGGCATTGGGCGCAGCGATTGCGATTGTCGGCGGTGCTTTTTTTGGCGGCCTGCCGGAATGGTTCGGGCCGTATCTGCTGTCGATCTGCGCGTTTCTCGGCGGCCTCGGCGTGACGGCGCTGGTGTATCGACTGGGTCGCCGTAATGGCCAGACCAACGTCGCGACCATGTTGCTGGCGGGCATCGCACTGACGGCGCTGGCCGGTTCGGCGGTGGGGCTGTTCACTTATCTGGCGGATGACGCGACCCTGCGCACGCTGACGTTCTGGAATCTCGGCAGTCTCAACGGCGCTAGTTACGCGCGGCTGTGGCCATTGCTGATCATCAGCGCCGGCGTGGCGTTGTGGTTGCCACGTCGCGCCAAAGCGCTGAATGCCTTGCTGCTCGGGGAATCCGAGGCTGGTCATTTGGGCATTGATGTCGAGCGGCTCAAGCGTGAATTGGTGTTTTGCACGGCGCTGGGGGTTGGCGCAGCAGTGGCGGCAGCCGGGATGATCGGTTTTGTCGGGCTGGTGGTGCCGCATCTGGTGCGCTTGCTGGCGGGACCGGATCACAAAGTGTTGCTGCCGGCCTCAGTGCTGGCGGGGGCGAGCCTGTTGCTGTTGGCTGATCTGGTCGCGCGGCTGGCGCTGGCGCCGGCAGAGTTGCCGATCGGCATCGTCACCGCGTTTATCGGTGCGCCGTTCTTTCTCTATTTGCTGCTGCGAGGGCGTGCCTGATGTTGCGTGCGCAGAATCTGCACATCCTTCGGGGTCGCAAGGCTGTGCTCAGCGATGTCTCGTTGCAGGTCGAACCGGGTGAAGTGCTCGGTGTGCTTGGGCCGAACGGTGCTGGCAAAAGTACGTTACTCGGTGCCTTGTGCGGTGAGCTGGCAGCGAGCGCGGGCGGGGTTTCGCTCGACGGGCAAGCGTTGAGCCACTGGACTGGCCCGCAGCGCGCGCAACGACTGGCGGTGTTGCCTCAGGTGTCGACCCTGGATTTTGCTTTTCGCGTTGAGGAAGTGGTCGGCATGGGCCGCTTGCCTTGGCAAAGCGGGCGGGTGCGGGATGCCGAAATCATCGCACAGGCATTGACGGCAGCGGATGCCGGGCACTTGAGTGGTCGCAGTTATCTGGCGCTGTCCGGGGGCGAGCGTCAGCGTGTGCATCTGGCGCGGGTGCTCGCGCAGCTTTGGCCGGGGCAGGCCGGGCAGACACTGTTGCTGGATGAGCCGACTTCGATGCTTGATCCGCTGCATCAACATACGACACTGCAGGCCGTACGCGAGTTTGCCGATCGTGGCGCGGCGGTGTTGGTGATCCTGCATGATCTGAATCTGGCGGCGCGTTATTGTGATCGCATTCTGCTGCTGGAGGGTGGGCGTCCGGTGGCGCTGGATACACCGCAGCAGGTTTTGCGTCCGGACACGCTTCAGGCCGTATTCGGTCTCGAAGTGTTGGTGCAGCCGCACCCGGAGCGCGGGCATCCGCTGATCATCGCCCGCTGACAGGATCCTTGAGGTGATGGCATGCGTGGGTTGTGGTTGTTGGCGGTGATGTTACTTGCGGGGTGTCAGCATGTTGCGGCGCCACCGCCGATCAGTGGCGAGATTCGCGACCTGCGCAACGGTCAGGTGCTGACGGCACAGCAGTTGCTGACGCGTCTTGTCGAGTCTGAACGGCTGATTATCGGTGAACAGCATGACAACGCCGATCATCACGCCGCGCAATTGTGGCTGTTGCGCTCGCTCGGTGAGCAGCGGCCGCAGGGCAGTCTTTTACTGGAAATGCTCACGCCGGATCAGCAGCCTCGCATTGATCAAGTGCGCCAGGCTGCAACGCCGCCCGCGGACTTCCCTGCCGCATTGGCCTGGAAGGACGGCTGGGACTGGAATCTCTATGGACCCATTGTCCGCTTCGCGCTGACTCAGCCGTATCCACTGCTGGCGGCGAATTTGAACAGCGCTGAAATCCGCACCTTCTATCGTGATCCGCCTGTGCTTAACGGGGAGCGCAGCAATACAGCATCCGTGAAAGCTGTTTTGCTGGAACAGATCAGCGATTCCCATTGTGGCCTGCTGCCCGAATCACAGATGCCGGCGATGCTCGCCGTTCAGCAACAACGTGATCGGCGTATGGCCGAGCGTCTGCTGGCGGCTCCTTCACCTTCAGTCCTGCTGGCCGGTGCGTGGCATGCGCGCAAGGACGTCGGCGTGCCGTTGCATGTTGTTGATCTGGGCGCCGCCCAGGCACCCACCGTGTTGCTGTTGGCGGAGCATGGCTCCGAGGTAACGGCTGCGATGGCCGATTACGTTTGGTACACGCCGGCCACGCCAAAACAGGATTACTGCGAGCAGATGCGTAAACAGTTCGGCAAATGACTTTTCCACAGGCAAAAAAAGACCCGGTAAAAACCGGGTCAAATAACCGTGATTAGCCTGATGAGGAGATAATCTGAGAGTCCGAACC
>RCUR01000245.1_pt1 | contig 19040 bp, 19 predicted proteins | sample 2166151 | NCBI WGS metagenome assembly RCUR01 (sample SAMN09932785, study PRJNA488358) | compost metagenome | isolation source: compost soil in an enriched community | place: Germany: Experimental Botanical Garden
ATCACCGGTGATCGGGCCGACGTTGTCGATGGCTTCTTCGATACCACCGGTACCGACGCCTGGCTTGACCGGAGGCGTGGTGTCGACGATGACAATGTACGGGTCGGAAGGCTCGCTGGTATTACCCGCCGGGTCGGTGACGATCACGGTGATCGGGTGCGGACCTTCGCTCAGCTCCGGATCCGGCGTGAATTCCCAACGGCCGTCGTCGCCGACGATGACTTCGCCGATTTCTACGCCATCGTCGATGATGGTGACTTTGTCGCCAGGTTGCAGGCCGCCACCGCCGAAGGTCGGGCTGCCGTCATCGGTGCTACCGCCATTGCCGATATCACCGGTGATCGGGCCGACGTTGTCGATGGCTTCTTCGATACCACCGGTACCGGTGCCCGGCTTGACCGGCGCGATGGTGTCGATGATGACGATATAGGGATCGGACGGCAGGCCGACGTTACCCGCGGCGTCAGTCGCCACGGTAGTGAAGCTGTACTCGCCATCTTCAAGGGCTGACGGGGTGAACGACCAGGTGCCATCCGCCTCGACCGTGGTTTCGCCGATTTTCTCGCCATTGGCGAAAACCTCGAGTTTGGCCCCTGCCTCGGCAGTACCAGTCAGGGTCGGCGTGTTGTCGTCGGTAAGACCGTTTGGCGCAATCACACCTTGCTGATCACCCTCGTTATCGCTGATCGATTCGATCGCGGATTTGCCGGGTGCAGTGGTGTCGATGATGAATTCGAATTCTTCGGAAGGCTGGCTGACGTTACCGTCCTTGTCCTTCTCGACCACGATGATGGAGTGCTCGCCTTCGGGCAGCGGCGTAGTCGGGGTGAATTCCCACTTGCCGTCATCGCCGACCACCACTTCGCCGATCTTCTCGCCATTGTCTTCGATGATGATGGTGTTACCCGGAGTGCCGACACCGGTGAAGGTCGGGGTTTTATCATCGGTGGAACCGCCCGGGGCGATCGGACCTTGTACGGCGCCGACGTTATCGGTGGCACCGCCGATACCTGGTGTACCTGGCCCGCCTGGGACAATCGTTGCATCGCTGTCGCGGTTGTTGTCGTCGTCACGGGACAGTGCATAAGCGGCGCCCAGCAAGCCGAGCGCGCCCAGGCCCAGCAGTGCCGGCCAGAACCAGCCGATGCCACTGCCAGCCACCAGGCCATTGCCGAAACCGACCAGTTCATCGGAACCCAGAACTTGCGGGGAGGAAACACCTTCGGTCAGGAACGCTGCCGCATGATCGCTTTCGGCGTCGGACGAGATGTACTCATAGTAGGCGCCGTCTTCGGCCACACCCACGAGTTGGCCTGGGTTCTCGTAGAACCCTTCGATGATCAGTTGTGGCTGATCCGGGTCGGTGCCTTCAGTGGCCACGTGCAAGTCGTTGCCAACTCGCTTGATGGTCAGGTTCTCGGGAGCGACCGGTTTTTCACCCGCCTCGGCGAGAATGTACTTGCCGTCTTTCACCGCTTTGATGCGAACCGGTGCGCCCGTCTGGGTGGTGCGAAGCTCCACCGATTCGGTAATCGTTTTGCCGTCCACTACGGCGACGTTCACTGCGTTTGTGTTCACTGTAATGCCTTCATTCGTCAGGTTGGTCACCGCGCCGGAGTCCCGGCACGTCCTAAATATCCAAAGCCCGCCCATTCGAAAGGCGACACCTCGGGATAGGCTGAATGTTGATCTACAGTGGTCACAATCAATATGAGACCTGTCCCAAAACGCGGAATAGTCCTACACGCCAGTTCCCCCAAAACCTGACTCGCCGCCCTTTATTTCTCACCCGTGCGTGGTGACCGATCAGTCCCTCAATGGACGCACTTCATGCGCTCCACCGTTCTTTTCCACGCACGGCAATAGACGCGCACTGAACGTTCAATTAGCGAAATTGAGACAAGTCCTAGATGGGCCGTGCAGGGCTATGGGTAATCCTAGAGAGGTAGCCATCGCATTCAACACAGCAAGAAAGCCAGCACCTTCCCGACGAAGGACCTCGGGTCCACGGCTGCGTCTTTTCTGCCACAACCCAGGAGTCTCGAATGACACCCCACGCTCGCTTCAGTGTTTTCACCCCGCAGCGGCTGCTGTGCATTTTTACCTGCAGCACGCTTTCCTTCTCGGCCCAGGCCCTTGAGCTGACCCGTGACAATGGCGCAGTGGTTGGCGACAACCAGAACTCGCAAACCGCCGGAGCCAATGGCCCGGTATTGCTGCAGGACGTGCAGTTGATCCAGAAGCTCCAGCGTTTTGACCGCGAGCGTATTCCCGAGCGAGTGGTGCATGCTCGCGGTACTGGGGCACACGGGGTATTTACCGCCACCGACAACCTCAGCGACCTGACCAAGGCCAAGGTCTTTACCAGCGGCACCGTCACCCCGGTGTTCGTGCGTTTCTCATCCGTGGTCCATGGCGCTCACTCGCCGGAAACCCTGCGCGACCCTCGCGGCTTCGCCACCAAGTTCTACACCGCCGACGGCAACTGGGATTTGGTGGGCAACAATTTCCCGACTTTTTTCATTCGCGATGCCATCAAGTTCCCTGACATGGTCCACGCGTTCAAGCCCGACCCACGCACCAATCTGGGTGACAGCTCCCGGCATTTCGATTTCTTTTCCCACGTACCCGAAGCCACCCGCACCCTCACCGAGTTGTATTCCAACGCCGGCGTTCCCGCCAGCTATCGGGAAATGAACGGCAACAGCGTACATGCCTACAAGTTCGTCAACGCCGAGAACGAAGTGCATTACGTCAAGTTCCACTGGAAGAGCCTGCAGGGCACCAGAAACCTTGCGCCCAAGAGCATTGCTCAAGTGCAAGGTGCTGATTACAGCCACATGACCAACGATCTGATCCGCCATATCAACAAAGGGGATTTTCCAAAGTGGGACCTGTATGTGCAGGTACTCAAACCCGAAGAGCTGAGCCGCTATGAGTTCGATCCACTGGACGCCACCAAAGTCTGGCCGGACGTAGACTTTCGGAAAGTCGGACAAATGGTGCTGAACCGCAATCCGGCCAACGTGTTCCAGGAAACCGAGCAGGTCGCCATGGCTCCTTCCAATCTGGTCCCGGGCATCGAGCCTTCGGAAGACCGACTGCTGCAAGGGCGACTGTTCTCCTACGCCGATACACAAATGTATCGCCTGGGCGCCAATGCGCAGCAGTTACCCGTCAACGCCCCGAAAAAGGCCATCAGCAATGGCAATCAGGACGGCGCACTGAATTCGACCAGCACCACGACGGGCGTCAACTACCAGCCAAGCCGCTTGTTGCCGCGCAAAGAATCGCCTGATGCGCGTTACAGCTCACTCGCCCTGTCTGGCAGCACCCAGCAGGCCAGGATCCAGCGTGAGCAGAATTTCAAGCAGGCCGGTGATCTCTATCGCTCGTTCAGCAGCAGGGATCGTCAGGATCTGATCGATAACTTCGGTGGCGCGCTGATCGGTGTGGACGATGTGAGCAAACACCACATCCTGTCCTTCCTCTACAAGGCGGATCCGGAATACGGAACAGGTGTCACCCAGGTTGCGAAGGGCGACCAGCTGCGCGTTCAAGCCCTGGCTTCAAAGCTGGTGGATTGAATTAATGTCTCGCTGCATCCCCAGGGGTGCAGCGACTATGCCGCAGACCGAGGTGCTACATGGATCTGAATATTTTCGAACTGATCAAACAAATCTCCCTCCCGCTTTTATTGAAGTACGGTGCAACGCTGGCGCTGGCAATCACTACCCTGACTGTCGGATGGTGGTTGATCGGCACATTGACGGGGCGCATCAGCGCCGGACTCGGCAGAAGCAGTGCCGACAAGACCTTGCAAAACTTTGTCGGCACCCTGGCCAATATCGCGCTCAAGATCATGCTGGTCATTAGCGTGGCCTCGATGATCGGCGTGCAAACCACCAGTTTTGTCGCCGCACTCGGTGCCGCCGGGCTAGCGATCGGTCTGGCATTACAAGGCAGCTTGTCCAACTTCGCCGGCGGGGTACTGATCCTGTTGTTTCGTCCATTCAAGGTGGGCGACACGATCGAAGTGCAGGACATATATGGCACTGTCGACTCGATCCTGATTTTCCACACCGTGATTCTCAGCCCCGACAACAAGCGCATCGTTGTGCCCAATGGCAGTTTGTCCAACGGCGTGATTGTCAATTTCTCCAGCGAGACACAGCGCAAAGTCGTGTTCGATGTCGGCGTGGACTACAGCGCCAATCTGGATACTGCCCGGCAGGTTCTACTGGGCCTGTGCAACGACGCCAGAATTCATACCGATCCGGCGCCCATCGTGGTGGTGACAAATTTGGGCGACAGCTCAGTGACCTTGTCGCTGCGGGTCTGGGTCAACAATGCCGACTATTGGGATCTGATGTTTCAGTTCAACGAAAAAGCGCGCGATGCGTTGGCACAAAAAGGTATCGGGATCCCCTTTCCTCAACGTGTTGTCACCGTGATCCAGGGTTGAACCCGCCGCCTCTTCCAGGATAAGTCATCATGCCCAATAAAAAACTGCGAATAATCATTGCGGATGCCAGCCTGGCGAGGCTGATTCAGATTGAAAAATCTCTCAACAAGTTTGGTTACTACAGCATATTGCCCATACAGTTTCGCGAAGAACTGTGGGTATTGAGCAACGAATTCCTCATGACTTTCGATGTGTTGATTGCAAACAATGAACTGGTCGTAGATACGCAAGATAATCTGACTGCCTGCTATCAAAACACCCACATAATCAACCATGCCCTGTTCTATGGCAGCCAGCAAGCAGAGCTGACTACAACTTCGTTTGCCTCGACCAGTACACTAATGACCTGTATCACCAATACCCCCTCCGATGACGTCATCGAAGACTTCATGGCGAGCATTGATCCACCCTCACCGTGGGAGTTCCTGAAACACCCGAACGGGACAATCCCGCAAATACATCCGGTCACTGAGGTGTCGCAACAACACACAAAAGCACTCAAGCTTTTATAAAACGAACAAACAAAACCATGAAGACCGCACTTAAGATCGCCTTCATCAGCCTGATGGGCGCGTTGCAAATCAGCTGCGCAGAAGTATCAATAAATCGCAACCTCCTCGAAGCACGTGAGCTTTTCACCCTGTTACATAAAAAACCGGAATCATATTGGCTGGCATACGATGAAGTAAATGAAGCTTTCGCCGTACTTATTCAAGCTGACCTGTTATCCAATGAAGATGCTGGCGCGCCAGAGATCGATCAGCTTTCGCAACTGGCGAAACAAAAAATCGCACTCGCGGAGCAAGCAATATCAGATCGAAAGTCTGAACAACTTTTTTTGAATCCGCCATTAGACAGGTAACCATTATGAATAAAATCAAATGTCACGCCAGCCTCTGACGGCCACGCCCTGGCGTTAATAAAAACGCTTGGCAGAAAAGTAACTCTTGTTCCAATAGCTATTGGACAATGAATCGATGCGGATACTTTTTCCAGCCCGGGGGGCATGGATAAAGCGATTGTCGCCGATATAGATTCCAACATGATTCATACGACCACCGCCATTATGTTTGAAAAACACGGCGTCTCCTCGTCTCAGATTGTGCCGCGGGATTATGTTTGCCTTCGAGTTCAGCATTGAAGCGGTGGTTCTTGGAATATTGATACCCGCCTCACTACGAAACAGATACACCAACAGCCCACTACAATCAAAGCCCTTACTGACTGAAGTACCTCCCCAGCGATAGGGCGTGCCAATGAGTTCATGGGCACGACTTACAACTTTATTCACGTGCCTGGATTTATCTCGATCAAGACTTGAAGCATGGCTCATGAATTCAGTATTTATGGAGGTTTTCTGCTTTGTCGATGCAAACAGGTAATCCGAGAAAAAGTAACTGAACAGAAGGGTTAATGATAAAGACTTTGTCACGATGTACACCAATAGAGATTTCAGGTTAGCTGAAACACAATGGTATTTATCGCGTCAGGACCATCACATAGGATTTGTCCTACAAAGACTCAACGGGAACCAAGGGCCGACGAATGGAGTCATGTCCGGCCTCTGCGCCTTTTGTGACGCCTCAAGACATTCGGTAGAGGCGACGGACCCTACAGGCGCGGTCAATCACACTAAGAGTCGTGGCGTTCCAGCCAGCCGTCGTGAACCCATTGCTTGAGCCAGGTTGCCGCTTGCAATGGTGCCTCCTCGCCATGGCTTGCCGCCAAATCTGCACACAGGTCGGCGAAACTCCAGCCTTCTTGAGTCATGCGATTCAGGGCGGTCGACTCCGATGGTTCGAGGCTTCGGAAGTGGCAAATCATTTCGGCGCGCCAGATCATGATTGTCCGGGGGGTATCCAGCACTGCGCTACCGGCAAATGCAGCCTGCTCCTTGACCGCGCGCCACAGTTCGCCACTGTTGAATGCGCACTCGACCCGATGCATGGCCGGGCTTGGCCGCAACCGTAGCGTCGGCCAATCTTCGGGCTGTAGACAGGCCATGTCCTGCAGCGTCAGCGGCGTTCCCGGTGGGGCATCGAAGGCCAGCGTAAATGTCCATTCAAGTCTGGCGAGCTCAGCCAAGGGTGCGCTCTGCTCGGGCACCAGATGCTGGCGGATGAACGCCTCGAAGCCCTTGCCGAACCAGCGCAGATTGTAATGGTCCGACGGAAATCGACGAATGTAAGCATCGGCAAGCCGTTCGAATTCAATATCGCCAAGCCAGTGCCAGATCGCTGGGAAGTCACCGCGCAGCACTTCTTGAAGGCGGGCTCGATAGGCGTTGTGATAAATCGCCAGACCTGTGGCGACATTCAATGTCGGGCTGCCGATCAGACTGTCGATCAATTCGATATTGGCCATCGACGATTCACCCGTCAAATAGCCTTCAAAGGCCTGTTGCCAATCCTTCAAGCGCATTTCTGTCTCCTGGCCAGCGCACGGTCTCCCAGTTCCCGAGCCTTTTGCAGTTCGACGAGCAGCTCTTCGAAGGGCGGTAGACGGTCGTCGCGCTCCAGCAATGTCGCGACTGGGCCAATGTGCTCAAGGGTTTGCTGATAAAGCGCCCACACCGGATCGCTTACCGGTTGGTCGTGGGTGTCGATCACGTAATCGCCGTAATCGCTATGACCCGCCAGGTGCAGTTGGCGAATTTTGTTCGCAGGCATGCCGTGAATGAAGGTCAACGGATCAAAACCGTGATTGCGCGAGCTGACATAGACATTGTTGATGTCCAACAACAATTCGCAGTCACTGAGACGACTGAGCGCTTCCAGAAACTCCCATTCGGTGAATTCGTCCCCAGCACGGCGAACGTAACTGGATACGTTTTCCAGCACTAATGGCCGCTGCAACAGATCCTGCACTTGCCGCACCCGATTGACCACGTAATACAGGCTTTCTTCGGTATAAGGCAGAGGCAGCAGATCGTGCAATTGGTGGGCGTTGCCGCGGCTCCAGCACAGATGATCGGAGATCCATGCGGGATTTGTCCGGTCAGACAACTGCTTGAGTCGCTTCAAATACTCCGTATCCAGTGCATGAGGCCCTCCTATGGAAAGGGACACACCGTGCATGACCACGGGATAACGTTCGGTGATGGCGTCCAGGTAGTACAGGGCTTTGCCACCTTCCACCATGAAGTTTTCGGAGATGATTTCGAACCAGTCCACAGGCGGAGATTGTTCAAGAATTTGCTGGTAGTAGTGGCTACGAAGGCCCAAACCATAGCCAGAGTGAGAAAGAGAAGCAGGCATCAAGGACTCCTTGAGAAAGGACACCGCAGCAGCGAAGAGCGAACTCCTGCGGTGGAATCTGGAGGTCGGTTATTCGCCGACTTTACCGCCCTCTTTCATGCATTCGGCCTGGGTCATGGCCTTGAAGCCGTGGCCCTTGCAAACAGCCTGGCCTTTACAGGCGTTTTCTGCGGTCTTGCAGTCGTTCATGCCTTTGCACGAGGTCACGCCATAGCAGTGAACCTGAGGCGCGTCGGCGGCCTGGGCTTGTGTGGCAACACCGGCAAACAGTGTGGCTGCGGCAAATGCGAGCGCGGCGCCGCGGGAAGCGTTTTTGAAGTTCATCTGTACATCCTCGTTTGTTTTTAGTGAGTTCGCAGGACGGTTGTTTCGTCCTGACATATCACTAGAGAACGTACTGCCGATGGCGTTACAGGTTTCAAGAAAAAAATGCGGTGCGCTGTCGATGGCGGTTTTGTTCAACACGCAAGCGTGCGGCGATAAATACTTCGTCTGCCGAATAGAACAGGTTCTACTGATCGTTACGACGCTCTTGCACGAGACGCTCGGCCAGCATGTCAATGTCTGGCAGAGCATCCTCGGGCATGACTCGCAGCGTCTTCTGCATCAGGCGCATCTGGTGCATGAAGCGCCGGCAATTGGGGCAAAACATCAAATGATGTCGCATCATCAATTTCCCCCGGTAGCTCAATTGGCCATCGAGATAATCGCTGGAGCGCGCTACTTGTTCTTTACAAGTCAGCATTTCCCGGTCTCCTCAAAGTGCTCTAAGGTGGCAAAGACCTTCAGGCGTGCCCTGTGCAGCAGAACCCGAACGTTTGAAAGTGAAAGCTCCAGAAGCTCGCAGATTTCCTGTAACTCTAGTCCTTGACGTTCGCGCAATAACAAAACGCCTTTTTGAAATTCTGGCAAGTTCTGCAAAGTACGTTCAAGGCATTGGCGCAATTCATTTTCGGTCAACAATGCTTCGGGGGTGTCTTGGTGCCAGGCAAAGGGTGCCAGCAACCAGTGACCATCCTCGGTCGAGAACCGCTCATCACCGATAGTGCCATGGGGTGACGGAACGTCTTCGAGCAAGATCTCCCGGCGGTTTTGCCTGTAGCGGCTCTTGGCAGAGTTGGCCGTGATGGTCAGCAGCCAGGTCTTGAGACTTGAACGGCCCTGGAAGCCGGCCAGGTTGCGCACCACAGACAACCACGCGTCCTGCACCACATCATCGGCATGTCGCGAACCGGCGATGGTGTACGCCACTGCCCGCATGGCGCTTTGATAGGTGCCAACCAGTTCCTTGTAAGCCGTTGGGTCGCCGGACAACAGACGCTCAACCAGATGCGCGTCGTTACTCATATGCATGTCGCTCAATGGAAGCGCCATCGTTCAATACATAGGCTATGTGCACAGAAATACCATCCGGGATAGGGGAACATGGAATCCGATGTTAGCGGCGCCCTCCATGTCGGCCCTATAGGACGATTCTCAAAAGCGGCGAAAACCCACGAGTCGAGATTTCCCTCGTTGCCTTATCGGGAATGACGTCGGGCAATGAGCTGATCGAGCGACAGTTTGCCTGGACCGCTCGCCATCAAATACAGCAGCACCGCAGCCCAGATCCCGTGCGTTGGGTAGGCATCCGGATAAACGAAAAGCTGAATGGTCAGAGTCATGCCCAGCAACATCAGCGCTGAAAAGCGCGTGGCGAGCCCCAGCAGGATCAGGACTGGAAAGAAATGTTCGGCAAATGTGGCCATGTAGGCGGCAGCCTCTGGCGCCAGCAGCGGTACGCTGTATTCGCTTTGGAACAAGGGAATGGTCGAGTTGGCCAGGCGCGGCAGGCCGAGCTGGAAGCTACCGTCGACCAGGTCGATCGCCAGACCCTCGACCTTGGTTTGACCGGACTTCCAGAACACGGCGGCGATGGAAAATCTTGCGACGAAGGCAATCAGGCTGCCTGGGATCTTACTCATCCAGGTGGTGGCGCGGGTAATGAGGTTCATGCGAGTACCTTGTATGGAAGTAGTTCGGTGATGGCGTGGCGACTGATCAACAACGCAAGTGTCAGGCTCACGTCGAATGCCGGAGCGTTACCAATGGCCTGCCCCAGTGACTGGCCGTTTTGCAGGTTGTGGATGAAAGCGCTAGCGCCTGGGTCTATGGCATGCACCTCGACATCCAGAGCGTTGCGCACTACGAGGGCGTGTTGACCATGAATAAAATTGATCCCCGCCAGCGTCGAGACGTTTTGGTGGGCCGCCCAGATGTCGACCACGGCGAAGGGCGAGTTCAGCAGGTTCACAGAGGGATGAAGCTCAATGCAAAGCCGGCTCAGGGCCTGCGGGTCTGCTAGCGCGGTGGCAATTTGTTGAAGGCTCAGGGGCAGTACATCGGCAGCGTGGTAGGCCTGAACCCGTAGGCGTTCCAGTCGGGCGATATCGGCCAGGTATGGCACGCTGGCTGCCGGTTCGAATGCTTCGATGAAGCTGGCCAGGTTTTGGCCGTAATCGTTGAGCAACGGGCTCAGCGGTGGCCGGGCGCGCACGTAGGACGCCGCCATCGCCCGGAAAAACTCATTGCCCACCAATTGCACTACCACGGGGTAGCTGTCTGCCAGAGCATTGATCAATGAGCTCTGCACGTTGTTGCGATAGACGCCAAAGCGACTGGCCGGATCAGCGCCATTGGCAGTAAAGAGACCCTCAGGGCAAGGCTGCTGCACATCGAGCAGGGCGGTGGCGAATGCCGCTTGAGTGCTCATGGTCAAGCGCCTACGCTCAGCAACAATTTATCGGCCTGGCGTGCTTCGCCGAGCAACACATCGAAAGGCGGCAGATTGTTGTCGCGCTCGATCAGCGTGGCGACCGGTCCGACTTGCTCCAACACCCTTTGGTACAACGCCCAGACTTCGTTATCGATCGGCGCGCCGTGATCATCGATCAACAGACGGTCACCCAAGGCATCGCTGTCTTCGTTAAAACCTGCCAAGTGAATTTCACCGACCGCATGCAGGGGCAGGGCTTGGATGTAGGCCAGAGGATCACGACGATGGTTGATGCACGATACATAGACGTTGTTTACGTCCAACAGCAACCCGCAGCCTGTGCGACGAATGATTTCGCCCACGAAGTCTGCCTCATCGATTGTCGAGTGTTCAAAGGCCAGATAGGTCGCCGGATTTTCCAGCAGCATCGGGCGCCTGAGGGTGGTTTGCACCTGGTCGATGTGCGAGCAGACGCGGTTAAGTGTCGGTGTGTCATAGGCCAGGGGAAGCAGGTCGTTGAGGAATATGGATCCATGGCCTGCCCATGCCAGGTGTTCGGAAAAAGCCTGGGGTTGATAGCGTTCAATCAGCTCGCCGAGCCGTCGCAGATGATGCGCATCCAGCGGCCCTTCACCACCAATCGACAAGCCCACGCCGTGCAGGGACAGCGGATATTGCTCACGGATCAACCCCAGGAAATGATGAAACGGCCCGCCGGCAACCATGTAGTTTTCGGCGTGAACTTCGAAGAAACCAATGTCCGGTCTTGATCCGAGCACTTCACGAAAGTGCTCGGATTTGAGCCCCAGCCCGGTGCGACGCGGGAGGCCGGATAACAAACTGTTCATGGTCGACACTCAGGCTGGTCTTGAATCAGGACTTGGCTTTGAAGGCTTCCAGCTGACCGAATCCGGTCGATGAAGTCTTGCTTTCGAGGGAGGTACAAGTGCCTTGGGGGACGAGCTTCCAGGCATTGGCCTGGAAGTCGGTTTTCGACGTGCCGGCGCACGTGGTGCCAGCACCGGCGGCGCAATCGTTTTTGCCTTTGAGTGACACGCCGAAGCATTTTTCCATGTCGGTGGCGGCATGGGCGGTGGCGACGGTGGCCAGGCTCAAGGCCGAACCAAGCGCCAGGACCAATGCAGTGGCGGAAAGAGGGCGGACGGTTGCGGTCATGATGTTTCTCCAGTTTCAAGATGGGTAAACAAGCATCAGTGCTTGCTCAGTTCTCTAGAGACCGCGAGTCCCGAAGCGTTACAGCATGACCGCATTTTTTGAATCACTACTGAAAAGCCGGCTGTGGCGATTTTCTCAGCTCCAGCCTGAGGGGCATTACTTCAAGTCATGGCCTTATGATTTTTAATGGTTACAGCCGTCCCGACGGCCAGTGATAAAAAAGCGCAAACACAGCTCATCCATAACAAAAAGAGCGTTTGCACTCATGACCAAGCCCCGCAACCACGCCTTCGTCAGCTTCACGCTGCGCTCTTCGAAAACCGTTTTTGCCATGCATTGCCCAAAGCCTGCGTGCGCTGCTGATTACCTCCAATTCCCTCTACGTCCCCAAGAGTAATAATCATGAAAGAACTCGACCTGTACATCGGTGAAGGTTTCGAAGGCCCCGGCGTGAACGCCGCGCACATCAACATCCTGATCGGTCCGCGCAACGGCCCGGCAGGGCAGGCATTCGCCAACAGCCTGGCCTCGCCAAGCCAGGGTCACTGCCCGTTCATGGTGATCGCCCAGCCGAACATTCCGGTCAAGCCGATGACTCTGTATGTGAACAAGGCCGCGATCGGCAGCGACCTGCACGGCAACGCCACCTGGGGCGCATCCCAGGCCGGTATTGCCAAGGCAGTTCTGGAAGCCTTGCTCGACGGCACCTTGCCGCCGGAAGCCGAGGACGAGTGGGCCATCGTTACCGCCAACTGGGTCAACCCGGCCTGTGACGACCTCGACGCCGTGTACCTGAACAACTACAACGCCTGCCGCACCGCGATCCGCGCCGCCCTGACCGGTAAGCCGGAAACCGCGCAGCTAAAGGATGTGGTCGATCACATCAGCAACCCTTTCTACACCCCTAAAGCCTGAGGTCAGCGCCATGCAATACATTCGTTTGGGCAACTCCGGCCTCGAAGTCTCCCGCCTGTGCCTGGGCACCATGAACATGGGCACCCCGGACTGGAAACCGTGGATCTTCGATGAGAAGAAAAGCGAGCCGATCGTCAAGCACGCGCTGGACAATGGTGTGAACTTCATCGACCTGGCGGACTTCTATTCCGCAGGTGTCGGCGAAGAAGTGGTGGGGCGCATCGTCAAGCGCCTGGCCCGTCGCGAAGACCTGGTGATCACCACCAAGGTCGGCTACGGCACCCGTTCCGGCATCAACGCCAGCGGCCATTCGCGCAAGCACATCATGGACAGCATTGATGCTTCGTTAAAGCGCCTGGACATGGATTACGTCGACGTCTTCATGCTGCACTACTTCGACGTCAACACTCCGGTTGAAGAGACCATGAGCGCGATGAACGACATCGTGCGTTCCGGCAAGGCCCGTTACATCGGCGTGTCGACCATGCTCACCGGGCAACTGGCAAAAATCCTCCTGGCCTGCGAGCGCAATGGCTGGGTCAAGCCGATCAACATGCAGCTGCAACTGAACTGCGCCTACCGTGAAGAAGAGCGCGAGATGATCCCGTTCTGCCGCGACCAGGGCCTCGGTGTGTCGGTGTTCAGTCCGCTGGCTCGCGGCCTGCTGACCGGTGACGCGCAGTCGACCCGCAACCAGACCGACTTCTTCACCCAGCAGATGTACAGCGACGAAGCCTCGTTCGAAATCGCCCATTCGGTGCAACGCGTGGCCCGTGCCCGTGGCGTGTCCAACGCGCAGATTGCCCAGGCGTGGGTGGCCAATCATCCGGGCGTGGATTGCATGCTGGTCGGTGCCGATACCACCGAGCAGTTCGACAGTGCCCTGGCGGCCCTGGAAACAAAGCTCGACGCCGAAGAACTGCATGAGCTGGAGCGCAATTACACGCCGTGCGACGTGATCAACGATTACACCGCTGGCAAACGAATCCTGCGTACCGCCCGTCCGGGTCTGGATCGCTTCAACCTGACTGAGGCCGTGGCATGAGCGCGTTGATCCGTCACGGAAGTTTCATCGATGGCCAATGGTCCAGCGGTGGCGCCACATACCCGGTGCTGAACCCGGCCAACGGCGAGCTGATCGCCGAAGTGCAAAAGGCTGGCGCTGAAGAGACCAATCTGGCCATCGAAGCGGCCAACCGTGCCTTGCCGGCGTGGCGCAAGCTGACCGCCAAGGAACGCAGCCAGCGCCTCAAGCGCTGGAGCGACTTGATGCTGAGGCACCAGAAGGACCTGGCCATGCTGCTCAGCCGCGAACAGGGTAAGCCGTTGGCCGAAGCCATGGGCGAAGTGGTCTATGCAGCGAGCTTCCTGGAGTGGTTCGCCGAAGAAGCCAAGCGCGCCTATGGCGACGTGATCCCGAGCCACAAGGCCGATGCGCGGATCATCGTCACCAAGGAAGCCATCGGTGTGGTCGCTGCGATCACCCCGTGGAACTTCCCGCTGGCCATGGTCACCCGCAAGGTCGGCCCGGCGCTGGCCGCCGGTTGCACGATGATCCTCAAACCGTCGGAAGAAACCCCCCTGTCGGCTTTCGCCCTGGCGGTGCTGGCCGAGCAAGCAGGGATTCCGGCCGGTGTGTTCAACGTCGTCTCCGGTGATGCCGTGGCGATTGGCGGCGCACTGCAAGCGTCCGGCGTCGTGCGCAAGCTGTCGTTCACCGGTTCGACCCGCACCGGCAAACTGCTGATGCGCCAGGCCGCCGACACCTTGAAAAAGGTCTCGCTGGAGCTGGGCGGCAACGCGCCATTCATCGTGTTCGACGACGCCGATCTGGATGCGGCGGTCAAAGGCGCCATGGCCTCGAAGTTCCGTAACACCGGGCAAACCTGCGTTTGTGTAAATCGCTTCTTCATTCAAGACAGCGTGTACGAAGCCTTCACCGGCAAGCTCGTCGAAGCGGTTGCCGCCATGCGCATCGGCAGCGCCCTGGACGGTGAAACCGAGCAAGGTCCGCTGATCAATGGCGCCGCTTTGGCCAAGGTCGAACAGCACGTGAGCGATGCAGTGGAGAAGGGCGCCAAAGTCCTGTGCGGCGGCCGCCGTCATGCACTGGGCGGCACGTTCTACGAGCCTACGGTTCTCGCCGAAGCCAACAGCGAGATGCTGATCGCCCAGGAAGAAACCTTTGGCCCGGTAGCTGCCTGCTTCCGTTTCAAGGACGAAGCCGAGGTGCTGCAAAAGGCCAACGACACGCCGTTCGGTCTGTCGGCCTACTTCTACAGCCGCGACATCGGCCGCGTCTGGCGCATGGCCGAAGGCCTGGAGGCCGGCATGGTCGGGATCAACGAGGGGATCATTTCTACCGAAGTTGCTCCCTTTGGCGGAATCAAGGAGTCTGGTCTGGGGCGTGAAGGCTCCAAATATGGTCTGGATGATTACCTGGAAATCAAATACTTGTTGATGGGCGGCCTATAAGGCAATGGCGCCTCTGCCAGCAGGGGCGCCACCCGTCCGTTGTCTCACTCCATACACAACAACAAGATAGAGAAGAACATGTCTGCTCAACCGGTAAAAATCGACGATCTGCCGATCGGCAGGTTCCATATCAAGATCGCCGGCCTGACTTTCGGCGCGCACTTCACCGACGGCTACATTCTGGGCCTGATCGGTATCGCCTTCACCCTGTTGAGCCCGCAAATGCAGCTCGATGCAGTCTGGCAAGGCTTGATTGGCGCGTCGGCACTGATCGGGCTATTCCTCGGCAGCCTGTTTTTCGGTTGGATATCGGACACCTTGGGCCGACAGAAAATCTTCCTGGTCAGCTTCGTGCTGATCACCCTGGCTTCGGTGATGCAGTTCTATGTCGAGACCGCCATGGGCCTGCTTCTGTGCCGGATCTTGATCGGCATCGGACTTGGCGGCGACTACAGCGTCGGCCATGCGATGCTGGCCGAGTTCTCGCCGAAGAAACACCGTGGTGTATTGCTCGGTTCGTTCAGTGTGATCTGGACCTTCGGCTACGTGGCGGCAACCTTTATCGGTACGGCCATGCTCAGCCTCGGTGACGATGCCTGGCGCTGGATGCTGGCATCATCGGCCATTCCGGCCGCGTTGATCTTGATCGCGCGCATCGGTACGCCAGAGTCGCCGCGCTGGCTGGTCAATCGCGGGCGCATCGCCGAAGCCCGGGCCATCGTCAAGAAACACCTGGGTGCCCATGTTGTGCTCGATGAGGAGCCTGGTAGCGCAGCTCGCTCCGGTTACGGCGTGCTTTTCAGCCGTGAATACCGTAAGCGCACGGCATTCAACTGCCTGTTCTTCGTTTGCATCGTCATGCCGTATTTTGCGATCTACACCTTCCTGCCGTCGATTTTGCAGAAGATGGGGTTGGCCGAAGGCTTCGGCACCGAGATGATGCTCAACATGCTATTGATACTGGGCGCACTGATCGGCATCTGGTGTACGGTCAAGTTTTCCCGCCGGGGCTTTTTGATCAATTCATTCATCGTTCTGGCAGTGGCCTTGTTCCTGCTGGCGGTGTTGCCGGAAAGCGCGGCCTGGTTGATGGTGCTGGTGTTCGGGGTATTCACCCTGGTGCTGTCGGCGGTGAGCAACCTGGTAGGAGTATTCCCGGCCGAGAGCTTCCCCACGGAAGTGCGGGCCAGCGGCATTGGCCTGGCAACGGCGGTCAGCCGCCTGGGTTCGGCAATCAGTACGTTCCTCTTGCCAGTGAGTGTGGCGGGGATCGGAGTGAGCCCGACCATGGGCATTCTGGCCGGAGTACTCGCGTTCGGGGCATTGATCTCCTGGGCCTGGGCACCCGAGACCAAATCCCTGACATTGAGTCAAGCGGGTCAGACGCAGGCCCCAGTGGACGGGAGTGTCATGGCTGACAAGATTACGGCTTCGGTATAGGCAGGAACTCGTTCCGATTCATCGCGGGCAAGCCCGCTCCTACAGACAGGGACCGTGTAGGAGCGGGTTTGCCCGCGATGATGACGTCTACACATTCACCAGGAATCTCAAGATCTACTCACCCCCCGCAACCACTGCGTAAACAAGTCCACCTTCGACAATCCCTGCTTATCGTTCGCCACATCCAGCCAATACCCATATGGCCCGATGACCTCCACCGGGCTGATCGGCAACAGGCTACCGTTGGCCAATTCACGTTCAATCATCTGCCTGTCGATCACCGCCAGCCCGCCGCCGGCCAGTGCTGTGTGAATCACCTGGTCCAGCGTACTGAACTCCAGCCCTTGCCCCGCATCGACATCCTCCCGGTTCATGGCCGCCAGCCAGTTTTCCCAGACCTTCAAGCGTTTGCCTTCGTGCAGAATGTGCAGCAGTGGAAACTGCTTGAGGTCCGGAGGCTGACCGTCGGCGAACAACTCCGGGCTGGACACGGCGATGTGCCGCTCCATCACCAACAGCTGACTGGCGCAATGGCTGTCGGGCGCCAGGCCGAAGCGGATGCGGCAGTCGATTTCGGCAAGGCTGTCGTGACCGCTCTGATTAGTCACACTCAAGTTGATGTCCGGGTAGTACCGGCAGAATGCCCTCAGGTGCGCCGACAGCCAGCGCGTAGCCCAAGTCGGCGGTGCGAGAATGCGCAGGCGTTGGCGCAGGTTGGGCACGTGCACGGCCTGCAGGGCTTGTTCAATGTGATCGAAAGCTTGAGCCAGTTGCGGGGACAGGGAGTTACCGGCTTCGGTCAGTGCCAGCCCTTTTGGGGTGCGTAAGAAGAGAGCGACGCCGAGATAATCCTCTAGCTGCTTGATCTGGCGGCTGACGGCGCCTTGAGTCACGTTCAAACCCAGCGCGGCCTGGCTGAAACTGCGGTGCCGCGCGACCTCCTCAAATATTCGCAGCATGTTCAGTGAGGGCAGTTGACGCATCTGATGGACTCCGAATCTGAAGCCCCTGGAAGATGGTCCGGCAACTGAGGCGGGTGCCGGATCGCGGGGATCAGAAATAGTAGCCGATTTTCATATACCGCTGGCTCTCCTATCGGCTGTTCCCACAGATCATCAGTCCTGTGCCGGGCATCCAATTGGCTGGGCTCAAGCTTTCTCTATTTCCGCATGTAAAAACTTCAAGTCAGTCTGGCCCCCGACTTTGTTACCGGGTGTCTTGTTTCAATATGAAACAAGACAAGTCTCATACGGTTGGCTCGACCTTTATTGATAGCGTTCTGTGGGGTCCCTCATCTAATCGGGTGGGGGGATGCTGCGGCGCCTGATTTTTTGTAAAACATCATTGGGTGCGGCATTAAGACTTAAGTTGGAGTGCATCGTGCAAAAGAGAATTGCAGCAGAATTTTTGGGGACGTTCTGGCTTACGTTCGGTGGTTGTGGAAGTGCGATTCTGGCTGCCGCCTATCCTGAGTTGGGTATCGGTTTTCTCGGCGTGTCGCTGGCATTTGGCCTGACGGTATTAACCATGGCCTATGCGGTTGGCGGTATATCCGGTGGCCACTTCAACCCGGCGGTTACCCTGGGATTGTGGGTTGGTCGTCGAGTGGCGGTGGGGGATGTCATTCCCTATATCGTGGCACAAGTAGCGGGTGCGATTGTTGCAGCGGCGGCACTCTATCTGATCGCAAGTGGTAAGCCAGGATTCGAAGTGGGTGGTTTTGCAGCGAACGGCTATGAGCAATTAAGCCCTGGGCAGTACAGCCTGCTGGCTGCGTTGGTAGCAGAAGTCATCGCAACCTTTTTCTTCGTCTTCATCATCATGCGTGTCACTGCGCCCGGTGCAGCTGCCGGGTTCGCTCCTATCGCGATTGGTTTGACGCTAACCCTCATCCACCTGGTGCTTATTCCTGTGACCAACACCTCGGTCAACCCGGCTCGCAGCACCGGTCCGGCCCTGTTTGCCGGCAGTCAATATCTATCCCAGCTGTGGCTGTTCTGGTTGGCACCGATCGTGGGGGCTGTGCTTGGGGCGTTGGTTGCGCGGGGCATGCCTGAAAAGAGCACTCATTCATCCTGAAAGACAAAGGCTTGCCGCTGAGCCAAAGCAAAACGCCCGAAGCCATGCATCGGGCGTTTTGCTATTTGCTTCTAGGCGGTCGTAATTCGCCGCCGCCGCCGCGTGTCCAGCAAATGGACCATCACACAGGCATACAAAGTCACCAGGATGAACAAGCCCATGCGGATAGCGAAGGCGGTGTAGACATCCTTGCCCGCCGCACTGTCCTGTACCGATTGGCCGAGCAGAATGATCAGGGTTGCCAGGCTGTTGAGCCAGAAACTCGGTGGTTGTCGGGTCATGGCCAGGCCGTAGAGCTTTCTGGCCACCAGCAAACCGAACAGCAGCATCCACAGAAAGAACATCCACAGGTTGACGAACAGGCTCAGCGCGCACCAGAAAAGAATTGCCATCAGGCCACCGAGCAGGGTCGAGCCGAGCAATTCCTGGCCGGCGGTGCGGGCGCTGGTCGCGCAGCTTTGTTGGCCGAGGCTGACGG
>RCUR01000246.1_pt1 | contig 19008 bp, 16 predicted proteins | sample 2166151 | NCBI WGS metagenome assembly RCUR01 (sample SAMN09932785, study PRJNA488358) | compost metagenome | isolation source: compost soil in an enriched community | place: Germany: Experimental Botanical Garden
GGACAGGCGCCGGTGTTTCGGCGCATGCGTGGTTTGTGAGCAGGAGGAGGGCCAGGATCGCAAGAGCGCGTGGCATTCGGCAGGTACCTTGAAGGTCGGGAGGCTGCCGGAAGAGTAAGACAGTTGAATGACGGAAATATGACCGGCCGGATTTGGCAGTTTGCCCGCGCAGCCGATGGGACGCAGCCTTGCGGCAGCTACTACGGGGGGTAGCTGCCGTAGGGCTGCGTCACAGGCGACGCGGTGTTTCAATCCGACGCAAGTATGGCCATCAACTCAACTCCAGCCAGATCGGCGCATGATCCGAAGGCTTTTCCATGGCGCGCAGGTCGTAGTCGACGCCCGCTGCCTTGACCCTGGGCAGCAACCCGTGGGAGGCCAGGATCAGGTCGATGCGCAAGCCACGCTTGGGCTCGTCTTCGAAACCACGGCTGCGGTAGTCGAACCAGCTGAAACGGTCCGCCACGTCTGGGTACAGGTGCCGGAAGCTGTCGACCAGGCCCCAGTTCTTCAGGCGTGCCATCCACTCGCGCTCTTCGGGCAGGAAACTGCATTTGCCGGTCTTGAGCCAGCGTTTGGCGTTGTCCGGGCCAATGCCGATGTCGCAATCCTCGGGCGAAATGTTCACGTCGCCCATCACCACCAAGGGTTGGTCATTGCGGAACTGGGTTTCCAGCAGAATTTGCAGATCGCTGTAGAAACGTTGCTTGGCCGGGAACTTGGTCGGATGGTCACGGCTTTCACCCTGAGGGAAATACCCGTTCATGATGGTAATCGGCTGGCCGTTGGCATCGGCGAACGTACCCCAGATGAAGCGCCGTTGGGCATCGTCCTCATCGCTGGCAAAGCCCTTGCACAGGCTCAGCGGCTCCAGGCGCGACAGCAGGGCGACGCCGTAATGGCCTTTCTGGCCATGGAAGCAGACGTGGTAGCCCAGGGCCTGGACCTCGGCGAGCGGGAACTGTTCGTCCGAGACTTTGGTTTCCTGCAGGCCGATGACGTCTGGCTGATGCTTGTCGATCAGCGCCGCCAGCTGATGGGGTCTGGCCCGCAGGCCGTTGATATTGAAGGAAACGATTTTCATGGCGGCATTCCTGGCAAAAGCGGAATGCTAGCGGACATCACTTGCAGCCGCCAGCATGGCGCAAGGCCGTATCGACTGCTAACGTCGGACAGGGGGCTTTACGTGTAGGTCATCATCCGCAGCGCGGAGCTCCTTTATGGCAAGTACGCTGCCAGACGAGCAGCGCATTCAATAGCGCCGAGGTCCTGCCCGATGCCTGAAACTTCCACTGCGATGGCTGAAATCTGCTTGCTCGATGGCGGCTACAGCCGTGAAGCACGTTCGTTGCTGTATCACGCTTACCGGCATGAACCCACCTTCGCTTACCTATTCGAAGCTGAACGACCGGGATATGAACACCGGGTGCGGGCCACGGTACGAGAGTTGGTCAAGCAGCATTTCTTTCAGGAGCTGCCAGCCCTGGGACTGTTGCTCGATGACCGCTTGATCGGCATTGCCCTGATCGCCCCGCCACAACGGCGCTTGGGCATCACTGAAAGCTGGGCCTGGCGTATGCGCATGCTGCTCAGTACCGGGTTTCGCTGCACCCGCCGATACCTGGATTACCACGAAGCGGTGTTGGCCTGCCTGCCGAGCGGTGCGGTACATGTGCTGCCTTTGTTGGGCGTCCATCCACAATTTCAGGGCAAGCATTACGGTGACCAACTGCTGGCGGCTTTGCATAACTGGTGTGCTGAAGACACGCACTCCGAAGGCGTGGTGCTCGACACGGGAAATCCCCGCTATTTAGAGTTCTACAAACGACAAGGTTATGAAGAAATTGGTCAGGTAGCTGTAGGACCTGTTCTTGAGCATGTGTTCTTCCATCCGAATCCGCAGCGCGTGGAGGCGGCGCGCGCCTGAAGTACCGGGTTAGAGCTTCAATGCGCCGCGTGTTAGCATCCGCGCCTATGAAGTATCCAGGACGATTTACCGGCGGTTTGCTGCTGTTTCTCAGCAGTTTCATGGCGTGCGCCCAAAGCGAATTGGACGTGCGCATCAAGCCGGCCAATTCAGCGCTCAAGGCCAATGTCGAAGGCTATATCGGCAGCCTTGGCGATCGCGACGAGGAGGCCTTGCTGCGGTTCAGTCGCGGGGCCGAGGAGCAGGCGAAAAAAGCCGCCCAGGCCCTGGGGTATTACCAGGCGCATATCGAAAGCGAGGTCAAGGCGGGCAAATCACCCAGGTTGATCCTCACGATCGACCCGGGTGAGCCGGTGCACCTGCGCGATGTCACGATCAGGGTCGAAGGGCCGGCCAGTGAACTCAAGGCGTTTCGAAAGCCTGACAGCCCGGGGCTGCGCAGCGGTGCAGTGCTCAACCACGGGCATTACGAAGATGCCAAGCGCCTGATCCAGAATCAGGCCTCGCGCTATGGCTTTTTCAGCGGCCGCTTTACACGCCAGCGCCTGGCGATCGACCCGCAAGCCGGCGTTGCCGATATCGAACTGGTGTACCAGAGCGGCCCGCGCTATCACTTGGGGGCCGTGCACTTCGAAGGCGATACGCCATTTGACGATGATCTGCTGCAACGCATGGTGCCCTTCAAGGCCAATGCACCCTACGACTCGGAGCTGATTGCCGAACTCAACCAGAACCTGCAATCGAGTGGTTATTTCGAAGGTGTTCGAGTCGATGCCGCGCCAACAGCCGCTGATGGCCAGGTGATACCGGTGGACGTGTTATTGACAACTCGCAAGCCCAGGACCATGGGCCTGGGCCTGGGTTTCTCGACGGACGTCGGGCCGCGCGGCCGGGCCAACTGGACGCGGCACTGGGTCAACAGCAGGGGTGACAGCTACGGCGCGGAAATGGAACTCTCGGCACCTCGGCAAAACGTCGGCCTGTTCTATGACATCCCGCTCGACCCGCCCTTGACCGACAAGCTGCGCTTCGCCGGTGGTTACCAGAACGAAGAAATCGCCAACACCGACAGTGTCAGTAAACTGCTGACCGTGGGGCCGGAGTGGCACAGTAAATTGCCCAGCGGCTGGCAGCGAGTCATTTCCTTGAAGTGGCAGCGCGAAGAGTACCGGCTGGGTGACGACTCTGGCTTGAGTACCCTGCTGATGCCGGGGATCAGCTATTCCTACTTGCGCAGCGATAACCGCATCGACCCGCACAACGGCTATCGCCTGCAGTTCGATACCCAGGTGGCCAAGGAAGGGCTGTTATCGGACACCAATCTGTTACACGGCAACGTCGTGCTCAAGGGCTTGACCACCCTGGCGCAGAAGCACCGCTTTTTGGGGCGCGTGCAGTTCGGTGGCAGCGCCACCAACGGTTACAGCTCCATACCGCCGTCTCTGCGTTTCTACGCCGGTGGCGACCAGAGCGTGCGTGGCTACGACTACCAGTCCCTGTCGCCGGAAAACTCCGATGGCGACCGGATTGGCGGGCGTTACCTGGTTGCCGGCAGTGTCGAGTATCAATATGCACTGCTCGATAAATGGCGCGTGGCGACGTTCGTCGACCAGGGTAATTCCTTCAATGATCTGGAACTGCCTACCCTCAAGACCGGTGTCGGTGTTGGCGTGCGCTGGGTGTCCCCGGTGGGCCCGATTCGCGTCGACGTGGCTCACGCACTGGATGATCCAGGTGGCATTCGCCTGCACTTCTCCATGGGGCCGGAACTGTGAAGCGCGTGTTCAAAGGAATTTTGCTGGGCCTATCAAGCCTCCTGCTGGTTGTGGTGATAACCGTAGGGTTGTTGTTGGGCACCCAGGCCGGCAGCCGCTGGGCACTGTCGCAGGTGCCTGGCCTGCAGGTAGAGGATTTTCAGGGCCGACTGGGCGGGCAGTGGCAAGCCTCGAGCCTGCTCTGGGAGCAAGGCGCCGATCGGGTTCGCGTGCTGGCGCCGGTGTTCGCCTGGTCGCCAAGGTGTTTGCTGCGCCAGACCTTGTGCATCGAGCAGTTGCATGTGAAAAAAGTAGAACTGCAATTTGCCCCGGCAGCCGACACCACCGACAGTGGGCCGCTGCAGTTGCCGGCGTTGAAACTGCCCCTGGCGATCGAATTGGCCGATGTGCGTATCGGCAGCCTGGACCTCGACGGCAGCTCGCAATTGAGTGACTTGCAGCTTGATGCCCACTGGACGGCAGCAGGGCTGCAGATCGATGGGCTGAAACTTCAGCGTGATGACCTGGGCCTCGACCTCAAGGGTACCGTGCAACCGACAGGCGATTGGCCGGTGAACGCCCAAGGGCAATTGCGCCTGCCGAAAATCGCCGAGCAACCGTGGCAGGTGGCGCTGACGGTCAAGGGTGATGTGCTCAAGACCCTGCACCTTGAAGGCGACAGCAGCGGCTATCTCAATGGCCGCTTGACGGGCGAGCTCGAACCACTGGCCGAAAACCTGCCGGCCCGGGTGCGTATCACCGCCGATGCCTTCAAACCGTCGGCCGACCTGCCCGATACCCTGCAATTGAATCAGGTCGATTTGACCGGCCAGGGCAACCTGGCGGCCGGTTACCAGATCGCCGGGCAAGCCAGCCTGCCGGCCGAACAAGGCCCGGTCAGCCTCCTGCTGCAAGGCCGGGTGGATGCCGAGGGGGCGGACATTGCCGCCTTGAACCTCAGTGCCGATGATAAGCAGCACCTCAAGCTCAACGGTCGGCTGGATTGGCAGCAGGGATTCAACGCCGACCTTTCACTCGACTGGCTGGATTTTCCCTGGGAGCGCCTGTACCCGCTTGAAGAGCCGGTGCAGGTGGTTCTGCATGAATTCAACGGCCAGGTCCAGTACCGCGATGGCACCTACCAGGGTAATTTCAGTGGAGATTTCGCAGGGCCGGCGGGTGCCTTTACCCTGGGCAGCCCGTTCAGTGGCGATTTGCAGCAGATCTCTTTGTCGCAGCTGGCGTTGGTGGCAGGGCAAGGCAAGGCCAATGGCTACCTGAGCGTGCAGTTTGCCGATGGCATCGGCTGGGATACTGCACTGGACTTGAGCGCCATCAACCCGGCCTATTGGGTCGCTGAATTGCCTGGCACGCTGGCGGGCCCGTTGCGCAGTAAGGGGTCGTTCACGGGCGAACAGTTGCAGCTCAGCGCCGACCTCGACCTCAAGGGGCGCCTGCGCGGGCAGCCTGCCGTTCTGTTGGCCAAGGCCGAAGGGGCAGGGGAGAACTGGACGCTCGGCACCCTGGACATCGGCCTGGGCGGCAACCACATCAAAGGCAGCGGTAGCCTGCAACAGCGTCTGGCCGGGCAGGTCGACTTGAACCTGCCGCGCCTCGGCCAGCTGTGGCCGCGCTTGCAAGGCCAACTCAAGGGGCGCCTGGATGTAGCCGGAACCTTGAAGGCCCCCCAAGGGCAGTTCAAGCTCCAGGGGCAGCGCCTGGCCATGGAAGAAAACCGCCTGCAAAACCTCGACTTGAATGCCCGGCTCGACAGCGCGCAACGGGCCATCATCGACCTTGATGTGAAAGCCATCGAGCTCGGTGACACTAAGTTGGGCAATTTAAACGCCAAAGGCCAGGGCGATCTTCGCAAGCAACAATTGCAACTGGCGTTGCAGGGGCCTGAGCTCAAGTTCGACCTGGGTCTTGACGGCAACCTGGACAAAGGCAACTGGCGCGGTCGCCTGGCCAGTGGCGCTATCCAGGCCGGTGGGCAGGATTGGAAACTGCAGGCACCAGCCAGGCTCGATCGCCTCGCTAATGGGCAGCTCGACTTCGGCGCCCACTGCTGGCGCTCGGGCCAGGCCAGCCTGTGCGGGGAAGACCAGCGCCTGATGCCCGAACCGCGCCTGCGTTATCACCTCAAGCAATTCCCGTTGGAGAGCCTGGCCCAGTGGCTGCCCAAGGACTTTGCCTGGAAGGGGCAACTCAACGCCGACATCGAGCTCGATTTGCCAGCCTCGGGCCCCAAAGGGCAAGTGCTGGTTGACGCCAGCGGCGGGACCTTGCGCGTGCGTGAAAACGATCAGTGGCTGGACATCCCCTACGACGCCCTGCGGTTAGACAGCCGCCTGACGCCGCGTCGTGTCGATACGCAACTGGATTTTCGCGCCGTGAAGTGGGGCCAGTTGTCGGTCGTCACGCAAATCAACCCGATGGCCAAGGACAAACCCCTCAGCGGAAGCTTTCGCCTTTCCGGGCTGGACATTGGTGTGGCGCGCCCATTTTTGCCCATGGTCGAACGCCTGGCCGGGAAGTTGAATGGCAATGGCCAGCTTTCCGGTACGTTGATGGCCCCGGCGGTCAATGGCAGCGTGAGGCTTGACGGTGGCGAAATCAGTGGTGCCGAACTGCCGACCAGCTTCAAGGATTTGAATGTCCAGGCGTTGATCGCCGGCGAGAATATCCAACTGCAAGGCAGCTGGAAAAGCGGCGATGTGGGCCAAGGTAGCTTGAGCGGCCAGGTAAACTGGCAGCAGGCCTTGCTCGTCGACTTGCAACTGCGGGGGACGCGCCTGCCGGTCACGGTCGAACCCTACGCCAAGCTGGAAGTGGCACCGGACCTGAAGATAACGGTCAAGGATGAAAAGCTGGCGGTGGTAGGCAAGGTGCTGGTGCCCAAGGGGGCGATCACCATCCGCGAGTTGCCACCCTCGACGGTCAAGCTGTCCGAAGACACGGTCATCATTGGCCACCAGACCGAAGAAGGTAAGCCACCGCTGGCCATCGCCATGGACATCGATGTGGAAGTAGGCCAGGAGAAGCTGTCGTTCAGCGGTTTTGGCCTGACCGCCAACCTGGCCGGGCATGTGCATATTGGCGACAACCTCGATACCCGAGGCGAGTTGAGCCTCAACGATGGTCGCTACCGCGCCTATGGCCAGCGCCTGACTATCCGACGTGCACGCTTGTTGTTCGCCGGGCCCATCGACCAGCCCTACCTGGATATCGAAGCCATCCGCACCACCGATGACGTCATTGCCGGTATCCGTCTGACCGGCAATGCCGAACAGCCGACCACCCAGGTCTTTTCCGAGCCGGCCATGAGCCAGGAACAGGCCTTGTCGTATCTCGTGCTGGGGCGGCCGTTGAGCACCAATGGCGAAGACAATAATATGCTGGCCCAGGCGGCGTTGGGCCTGGGGTTGGCCGGCAGTGCCTCGATCACCGGCGGGCTGGCGAAGAACCTGGGCATCGACGACTTTCAGCTTGATACCGAAGGTAGCGGGACAGCCACCAGCGTGGTGGCCAGTGGCAACTTGTCCGAACGCCTGAGCCTGCGTTATGGCGTTGGGGTGTTCGAGCCGGCCAATACCATTGCATTGCGCTACAAGTTGACCAAGCGCTTGTACCTGGAAGCAGCCAGTGGCCTGGCCAGTTCCCTTGATCTGTTCTTCAAGCGGGACTTCTGAGAGGCTATGCGTCAGCCCCTCGTGGCGGCATCGATAAGCGTTTGGCCTGTGGGGCTGGCCGGGTAAACCGCAGCCCCATCGGCTATCGATGACTGGTCGGTTCCTGCCGGCGGATATTGCCGATCTGGCGCAGGCTTAAACCGTACTTGTCGGCCAGCACGCTGCGGGAACAACCGTTGCAACTTTCTTGCTGGATTTGTCGATTGCGCAATTGCCGGCAGAAATGATCGGATTTGGGAATTTCCAGGGCCATCCCGGCATACCGTTTGATCAGTTCCTGCAGGGCTTCGATTGGAAGGATTTCTGCCAGCGAGGTTCGCTCGGCGTTCTTGGGAATGTATTTCGGCCGACCGCCGTAGGCGCAGGTCAAATGGTAGGCGTTCTCCAGGCCAATACAGTCGATCAGCATCTGAAGCGAGTGGGGCAGTTGGCTGATATCGATTTGCTTGAGGTCGTTGATTTCCATGTCTACATCCTTGTCATGGGAATGGAGCATCGGTAAGGTGCCGGACCTGTGTGGGTGCGGCGTTGAAAGGATTTTCAATCAATAGCCGGTAAAATTCCTAGGTCGCATTAGAACCAGCGTGAGTAGTTCTTTAACTGGTTTTGAGTAGGCACTGATTCCACACTCAGTAGTAAAAAGCCCAGTTTGTGCGAGGCGGGCCTTGGCCGCGGGCAGCGATCAGCTTCAGGCTTCACGTGCACCCTGAAACCTCGGATGAAAGACGGCAGGCAGTCGGGGGAAGGGGTCGTTAACAAACACGATGAGGTAGGATGCATGCCTGCACCGCACTGGTCGGACGATTCAGCGGTATTTGAAGGAAAATGTGTAAATGACCCAATCTCAGCGTTTGAAATACTCTATTCTGATTTCCCTGGCAGTACTGGGCATCATGTTTGGGTTGTCGTATCTGCAGAATGTTGGCGTGCTCACTGAGCAATGGTTTCAGTACATCGCCATTGGCGTGGCTATCCTGGTGGTGGTGCTGAACGCGATCATGCGCCGCAAATCCAAACCCTGAGGCTGCGCTCGCTGCATCCGTGCCGGCGAGCGGGTATGCGGCTGGCCTTCAACGGCGTTCCAGGATGGCCTTGGCTTCCTGGGTAAGGTTGTAGCACTTGTCAGTGTTCAAGCGAATGACACCCACGCTGCACAGTCGCTTGAGCACCTCGCGCACGCTCAGAAACGACAACTCGACGGACATTGCCTCCAGATGGGCATGCACACCGCGCACGCCAATGGGGCGGCCGTTTCTGGCGGCAATCAACAGGGTATCGATGACTTTCAGGCGGATCAGGCTGGTACGCAGCCCATAGCAGCGCAGCAGCTCGCGAATCTGCTCGTTGGCAGCCCGATCGGCCACGAAACCTTGAAGCGCGGGGGTTGCCTGCACGGGTAAATGGGTTTGGGTGCTGGCCGATGCTGATTGGTTGTACATGCGAATTCTCCTTTTCTCAGGACTTTCCCGATAGCAATTGGTGCTCACATCTAATTAGACGAATGAGCACGGAAAATCTGCAGTCCGGAATGCGAAATAATTGTCGCCCTGCACAATGCGCCGTTTCCGCTATAGTCCTCAGTTGCAGGATTTTTCAGTCATTGAAAGGGAGAGTCAGCATGATCAAACAGACCATTGCCGGTGTGATCGCCACCGCAGCCTTGCTCGCAAGCGGCATGGCCCTGGCCGACCATGTGGGTGCGGGCTGGATCAGTATCGAAAAGGCGATTGAAACCGCCAGGGCCAAGGGTTATACCCAGATCCACAAGGTCGAGGCCGATAACAGCGGTTACTGGGAAGTCGAGGGGCACAAGGCCGATGGGGTCAATTACGAGCTGCGCATCGACGGCAAGACTGGGAGTGTGTTGCGCGATCAGAAGGATTGATGCTGGCGGGTTTATCGCGGGCATTCCGATTGCCCGCGAAAAATCCGGGATTCAATCCAATTCGACCTGACTCAGCGCAACCACTGCCCCGGCCAGCCAACAATGTGCTTGGGTCGAGGCTTGGCATAGGTGCGTACCTTGGAGGTCGAAAGCCCCAGGCGCACCAGTGACTCGGCCAGGGTCACGGCGGCAGTCACCCCATCGACCACCGGCACGCCAGTGCGCTGGCGGATTTGCTCGTCCAAACCCGCCATGCCGCCACACCCCAGGCAAATCACTTCGGCCTTGTCCTGGCTGACAGCCAGCTCGGCCTGGCCGACGATGGCCTCGACAGCACGCCTCGGGTCCTCCTCCAGCTCCAGCACCGCCAGGCCACTGGCGCGTACCGATGCGCAACGCTGATAGAGCCCGGCCAATTTCAGCCGGTCTTCGATCAACGGCACCGTGCGGTCCAGGGTGGTGACCACCGAATAGGCGTGGCCCAGCAGCATGGCCAGGCTCGCCGCGGCTTCAGTGATATCCACCACCGGCACGTCCAGCAACTCCTGCAGGCCCTCGCGGCCGTGCTCGCCGTAGCCGGCCTGGATCACCGCGTCGTAGGGCTGATCATAGGACATCACCCGGTCCATCACGGCGATGGCGGCCAGGTAGCTCTCGAAGTTGCCCTCGACCGACTCGGCGCCAAAGCGCGGGGTCAGGCCGACGATCTCGGTACCGGGGGCCGCCACCAGGCGAGCCTGTTCGGCGATGGCCTGGGTAATGGACTCGGTGGTGTTGACGTTGACGACAAGAATACGCATGCAAACTCCTCATGGGGTGAGGCAAGGCCGCTGTGGCCCTGCCAGTAATCAATGGCTGGCGTTGGCCACGGCGATGCTCTCGCCATCGACCTCGTCGAAGGCCAGGCGCCGATCGGCGATGACGAAATAGACGAAGCCGGCGATAGCGGCACCGAACAGCCACGAGAACGGCGAGACCGGCTCGAAGTGCGGCACCAGGGCCAGGACGATGGCGATGATTGCCGCTGGGATGAAGGCGGCGACTGCCCGCAGGTTTACACCGCGGCTGTAGTAGTAGGCCCCCTGCGGATCTTCGGTGTAGAGCTGCGGCACGTTGACCTGGCCTTTGCGCACCAGCCAGTAGTCGACCATGATCACCCCGTACAACGGGCCGAGCAGGGCGCCCAGCCCGGACAGGAAGTACACGATGACCAGCGGGCTGTTGTAGAGGTTCCACGGCAGGATCAGCACCGCCACGGTCGCGCTGATCATGCCGGCGCGGCGAAAGTTCAGGTAACGCGGCGCCAGGTTACTGAGCACGAACGCCGGTGCAACGAAGTTGGCCATGATATTCACCGCCACGGTGACAATCAGGAAGGCCAGGCAACCCAGGCACAACAACAGGGTGTTGGGGATGGCGCGGATGATGTCGGTGGGGCTTTCGATGATGCGTCCATCGATCGAGAACTGCGCACCGCACAGCAGCACGGTGATGGTGGCGAACACCAGGATGTTGACCGGCAGGCCCCAGAAGTTGCCGACACGGATGGTCTTGCGGCACGGCGAAGAACGCGCGAAGTCGCAGAAATTGAGGATCAGTGTGCCGTAGATCGCCAGCCACAGTGCGCCACCGGCAAAGATGTTGCGCCACATCTGGGCGCCACTGAGTGGCTCGCGGATCGACCAGGCGATCTGCCCGTCGACCTTGAAATACATCCAGGCCGCCAGGCTCGCCACGGTCAACAGGATCACCGGGCCGGCGAAGCCTTCATAGCGGCGCACCATCTCCATGCCATAGGCAAGAATCACCAGCTGCACCAGCCAGATGCTGACAAAGCAGACCCAACCCAGGCTCGATAGCCCGAGGATAGCGTCGTGGTCATACGCGGCCAGGCTCGGGGCGATAGCGGTCAACAGCACGCGCAGCACCACCGAGGCCAGGTAAGTCTGGATGCCGAACCAGGCGATGGCGATCACTGCACGGATCAAGGCCGGGATTTGCGCCCCGTGGATACCAAAGCTGATACGGCTCATCACCGGGAACGGCACCCCGGTCTTTTGCCCCATGTACCCGGAAAGGTTCATGAACAGGTACACCAGCAATGCACCGATGGCCAGCGACAGCACGATCTGCCAGCCGCCCAGGCCCAAGGCATAGAGGCCCATGGCGAAGGAGTAGTTGGCGATGTTGTGAACGTCATTGGTCCACAGGGCGAAAAGGCTGTAATACCCCCAGCGCCGACCTTCGGCCTGGGTCGGCGCCAGGTCCTGGTTATGCAGGCGTGGGCTCAACGTGAGGGTGGCGCTTGTGGGTGCATTGCGCGGCGTCGCGGTCGGCACCTCCAGGGCAATCGATGAAGCGGGGCTTTGGCTTGGCATGCAGGCTGGCTCCTGGTTTTTGTTTGTGCACATAAGTTGTATACAAAACCTGTGTTCACCAAAGCCAGTTCCATGCCATAAGTTTTCGTGTTTCCCCTCCGTTTCTTCGTATTTTTTCCTATTTGTGTTTATAACATTCTGATTTTTAACGATTTAAAATTGACCATTTGATCAGTTTTATTTTTTGCGCCTGATTGCTTGCGCACCATTGCGGTGCGCTTTTTTCGTTGTTGTGCTACGGAAGCGCACACAAAGGTCACAATCGGTGACGTTTTTGTGTGCACTTGGTGTTGCGGTTACAGCCCTTGACAGTGCACTGGCCCAGCGGGGTTAATCAGGCCGTTGTACCTGTTGCCCGCGAACAATCAAAAAATGGAGCTTCAGATGTCCGCACCTGTACCGGCCGTCAATGACGGCAGCAGCGAAACGCTCTCCTTTTCGGATCTGGTCGATTTGCTCCGGCAGATCTTTGTGCGCCATGGCACCAGCGACAGCGTCGCTCAAGTGCTGGCGCACAATTGCGCCACCGCCCAGCGTGATGGCGCCCATAGCCACGGCACCTTTCGAATTCCCGGGTACCTGTCAACGCTGGCCAGCGGCTGGGTCGATGGCCGCGCGCAACCGAAGGTCGAGGATGTGGCCCCGGGGTTTGTGCGGGCCGATGCGAAAAATGGTTTTGCCCAACCGGCCTTGGCCGCTGCGCGGCCGCTGTTGTTGGCCAAGGCCAGGGAATGCGGGATTGCGATTCTGGCCATCCGCAACTCGCATCACTTCGCGGCGCTGTGGCCGGACGTGGAGCCTTTCGCCAGGGAAGGGCTGGTGGCCTTGAGTGTGGTCAACAGCATGACCTGCGTGGTACCCCATGGCGGACAGAGGCCATTGTTCGGCACCAACCCGATTGCTTTCGCCGCACCTTGCGAGGGCGGGGACCCGCTGGTCTTCGACATGGCCACCAGCGCCCTGGCCCATGGCGACGTACAGATTGCCGCGCGCCAAGGCGTCAAGGTACCGCCGGGTACAGGTGTTGACCGCCATGGCCAGCCGACCGACGACCCCAAGGCAATCCTCGATGGCGGTGCGCTGTTACCCTTTGGTGGGCACAAAGGGTCGGCACTGTCGATGATGGTCGAACTGCTTGCGGCAGCGCTCACGGGTGGCAACTTCTCCTTCGAGTTCAACTGGAGCCAGCATCCTGGTGCGCAAACGCCCTGGACCGGACAGTTGATCATTGTTATCGATCCGGGCAAGGGTGAAACCGGCAAGGCCTTCGCCGTTCGAAGCCGTGAACTGGTCGAGCAGATGCATGCGGCGGGGCAGACACGGTTGTCCGGGGATCGGCGCTACAAAGAACGGGCGAGGGCAGAGCGGGAAGGGATCAACATGCCGAGCGAGGAGTTGGCGCAGTTGCGGGCCTTGGCGTTGGCATAGGTTGACCTCCGGGCGCTGCGCGCGGACGCGCAGCGTGGAAAGAAAATGCCTACGAGCGCCGCCCCAACAACAACCCCACTACCAGCCCGAACCCCGCCGAGATCGCCACGGTCTGCCATGGATGCCCGCCGATGTAGTCCTGGGTCGCCTCCACCACCGGCTGGGTTCGTGCCCGAACCCCGTTCATGGCTTCGCGTGCCTGCTTGAGCTTGATGGCGACCTGCTCACGCAAGGTTTCACCTTCTTCGCCAACCAGGCTGGCACTGTCCTTGAGCAGTTTTTCCGAGTCCTCTATCAGGGTCTGCAATTCGCTGAAGGCTTGATCCTTGATTTGATCGTTGAGGGTTTGCGCGACAGTTTTTCGGGCCATTACAAGCTCCTGGTGATTGTGGCGAGGTAATCAATGGATGCTGGTGAAGACGGAAAGTTGCAACAGCGGCGCACGCCAGGAAGTAAGAGAAGGTGCGCCCTAGTGTAAGATAGCGCCCATTTTCACGCGGGTAGGAATTTTCAATGAGCTTCAATCTGGCCAACAAGACCCTCGCGGAGCGCGCGTTGATCGAAGACGAGAAGTCGCGCCTGTTCGAGTTGTGGCAAACCAACCTTGGCAAATCCAAGGGTGAAGCGGCTCGCTTGATCGCTGAAAAATCCAAGCGCAAGGGCAAGTGGGCCGAATGGGTGCGGACGGAACTCGACGGCATGTCGCCGCCCGAATACGCCAACATGGTTCGCAGCGAAGTCAACCGACTGATGGCCGCAGCCAAGTAAGGCGCAGGAAAAACAGGCGCTGACCGCCGGATGCACCTTGGCTGGCCAATCCCTGGTTTCGGTTTACCTGGGCAGCGCTGGCAAATCCAGGGTGCCTTGTTCATTGAAACGTACCGTGCCGAACAGGCCACCAGCCAGTTTGCCACGCAGTTCGTAAGGCAGGCCGTTGAGGCTTTGCGTGCGTCCCAGGACCATGCCCTGGCGCAATACCGAAAGCGCCGACACGCTCATGGGTACCACCAGCAGCGCCTCGCCGAAGCGTTCGATACGGCCAGACTGGTCGCTGACCCCCGAGGCCAGCGGTCGGTCGTTGACGTGCAGGTCGACGGCGATGCCGCTGTAATCGATGGCGCTTTCATTGGGGTTCTGAACCCGCAGTTTGACCGCCATGCGCAATTCCATGTCTTGGCTGGGCAGAGGTTCGAAGCCGGCCACTGAAACATTGACCGGGTCACGGTAGGGCAGCAGGCTGCAGGCGCCCAGGCCCGGCAGCAAAAGTGCGACCAGGCCATGTCGCAGCAGGCGGCGCAAGGTTTGGGGCATGGTGATTCTCCACGGCAGGCACAACCACCCTAACGTAGCAGGCGCGGGCAGTCGATGCGCATAAGCCTTGGTCCGCCAGCATTACGTCTATTCTTAAACCTCGGGCCAACGTGCAGGCGCTGCGCGCGGCCACCAGGCAATACCACACAGCGTGGGCTCCTCCTATGTGTAATGCCTTGCAGATCACCTTGCGCATCCTGTGCCTGCTGCTCGGCCTGAGCGCCGGGTTGGCTTTGGCTGCCGAAGGCCCGCTGCCGCTACCACTGCCCATACCCAACTATGAAAGCGCTTCGTTGTCGGCAAGCGACTTGCAGGAATTGCAGGCCCGCCTGGACAGCCTCAAGCAACAGATTTCAGTTACCAGCAACTATAACCAGCTGATCGGGCTGCAGGATGTACTCCAGCAGTTGATCAGAGACGTCAACACCAAAGTCACCTTGCTGCTGCCTGAGCAAACCCAGCTGCAGGCGCAATTGGAAGTATTGGGCCCGGCGCCCCCGGCCGGGGCTGCACCGGAGGAGCCGGCAATCGCACTGCAGCGGGCCCAGGTCAGCGGGCGCAAGAACCATCTGGACGCGGATCTGAAGGCATTGGATGCCATCAAGACCGGTGCGGGCAACCTTACCCTGCAATTGGCCAGCATCCGTCGTAACCAACTGGAAGCCGAACTGGCCTTGCGCAGTGGCAGTATCCTTGGCGCCAGTTTCTGGGCTCCGCTGATACACCCGGTGCAAGAAGACCGGCAGCGCTTTGCCGGGTTCATGGTCCAGGTCGCGGAGATCTTGCACGCGACCTGGCAACCAGGGCTGCGCGCCGGTACCGCGGGGTTGCTGTTGTTGGCCCTGGCGGTATGGACGTTGGGACGGCGGCTGGTCGAGCGGGCATTGACGTGGTGGTGCATTCACTGGCTGCCCGAAGGGCGGCTCAGGCGCAGTTCGCTGGCGATCACCGTGACACTGACCACGGTCCTGACAACCTTGTTTGCCCTGCATCTGGTCGTTCATGTACTGGCCAGGCCAGCTCCCCTGCCGATGGTGTTCCTTGATTACCTGGAAGAAGTGGAACGGATCGCCTTCACGTGCGTGATGATCACTGGTTTGAGCCGGGCCTTGCTGTCCACCGGTCAGCCGTCCTGGCGTCTGCCGGCGATTTCCGATCCGGTGGCCCTGGTCATCAAGCCGTATCCGCGGATATTGGCCGGTGTGCTGATGGTCATGGGGTCGCTGGTGCAAGTGACCAATCTGGTGGGCATGAGCACGTCCGTGGCCATTTTTGGCCGGGGCGTGGTGGCCCTGGTGGCGACACTGGTCATCGGTATATTGCTGTTGCGTACCAGCCATGTACGGCGGGAGGTGGCACTCGGCGGAGAGGCGCCAGAAGCTCGGACCACCCTGGCCGGGCTGATGTACATCGGTGCGACCATCGTGATTGTGCTGGCGGCGTGCTGCCTTGTGATCGGCTACATCACGCTGGCTCGCTTCCTCACCTATGAATTGGTGTGGGTGTTTATCGTGCTGGCGAGTTTTTACTTGCTCTCGCAATTGATCAAGGATGCCTGCGACAACGCCTTTTCTCCCAGAAGCGCTAGCGGCAAGGCGCTCAAGCAACTGGTGGGCGTTGGCGACGAGCGCCTCGAGCAGACGGCCATCGTATTGTCGGGTGCCAGCCGGGCACTGTTGTTGCTGCTGGCAGTCATTGCCCTGTTCGTGGGGGGCGTTGGCAGCACGCTTGGACAACTGGCCAATACCACCCTGGCCATTCTCGGTGGCGAGGGCCTGCGCAAGCTGAACATCATCCCGGAGCACCTGCTCAATGCAATGCTGGGCTTGGCTGTCGGCGTCTATGTGATTCGGTCGCTGGGCCGTTGGCTGGACCGCGAACTGCTGCCCAAGACGGAAATGGACCCAGGCATGCGGGCATCGCTGAGCACCTTGTTCAGCAATGTCGGCTATGTGGTGGTGATTCTGCTGAGCCTGTCGATTCTGGGCATCAAGTGGAACAGCCTGGCCTGGATTGTCAGTGCCTTGTCGGTGGGTATCGGTTTTGGCCTGCAGGAAATCGTCAAGAATTTCGTCTCGGGGATCATCTTGCTCACCGAGCGGCCGGTCAAGGTCGGCGACCTGGTGAGTATCAGCGGTGTGGAGGGCGACATCCGCCGCATCAATGTCCGGGCAACGGAAATACAACTTGCCGATCGCTCGATCGTCATTGTCCCCAACTCTCAACTGATTTCGCAGAACCTGCGCAACGTCACTTTGGGCGGTAGCGCCCAGGGCGTTGCCACGCTGGAGTTGATGTTCGCGCTGGACATCGACCCCGAACAGGTCAAGGAACTACTGCTTGGGGTTTATCAGGAGCAAGACGTGATTCTCGAGCGGCCTGCCCCGTTCGTACGGTTCAGCCAACTGACGCCCGATGGCATCACCTTGACGGTCACAGGTTACGTCGCCAGCCCCCGTATCGTCGCCCTGACCAAGAGTGAGTTGCTGTTCGAGATCCTCAAGCGCCTGGGCGCGGCCGGCATTGCGCTGGCCAAGCCCAAGGACGGTTAAAGCGGGCACAGGGCATCAGGTGTGGCGATCAGTATTTGGACTTTCTTTGCGGTACCGCATTGATCAGCAGGTTGCCCTGGTCATTCTGGGTCAGGTACACCGGCAGCACTTCAGGCAGGGAACGGACCAGCCCCTTCACATTCGACGTATTGAAAATGCCGCCGATACGGATCGCCCCGACATGCTCATCTGCAAGCAATACCGGCGTTTGCAGGTAGCGGTTGATCAACGGCAGTGCGTCGGCCAGGGCCAGGTTATTGAGCACCAGCTTGCCGTCGCGCCAGGCCAGGCTGGGGTCGTCGGCGTGCGTCTGGCTGAGGCGGGGTTCCGGGTCGGTACGCGCGTAGCTCGCTTGCATGCCGGGATCGAGGCGGTACCCCGTCTCGCGGCAGGCGTCGCTGCTGACCAGGACCGACCCGCGCAGCAGGGTGACCCGCACCTGATCGTCATACAGCCAGACGTTGAACTGGGTACCGGTGACGCGTATCTGGCCACCCGCCGCACGTACGACGAACGGATGGTCTTGGGCGTGACTGACATCAAAGAAGGCTTCGCCGTTCTTCAGGGTGACCCGACGCTGGTCCTTGTAATCGGCATAGGTTAGCCGGGTGCCAATGTTCAGTTCGACCTGGCTGCCATCGGCCAGAGTTACCTTGCGCACCTGGTCGCCGGCTTCAAAACTCTGCCAGGAGGAGGGCAGATGGCCCAGGTTCCAGGCAATCACACCGGCCAACGGCAATGTCATCAAGGCCACCGCTGCCGCCACAGCGAAATTGCGCCAATGGCGTGGGCGCGTTGGCGGCGGTAGCGCAACGGTTGGAGCTGTCAGGCTTGCCTGTAACTGGCCGGTGACTTCCCAGATATCGAGCATTGCCTCATATTCGGCGCCGTGCCGGGGATCAGCCTTGAGCCACTGTTCGAAGCCTGCGCGTTCGGCAGGGGTGCAATCGGGCTCCTGCAGGCGCATGCACCAATGCGCTGCGGCATCGGTAATGGTGGCATGTTCGGCTTCTGAAGGTCTCGGCTGGCGCATTAACTTCCCCTGTTATGCGCATTCTAGCCATTGAAGCCCTGAGCGAGAAGCAATCTCAGGTATTGGGTTGTAAAAATAACGTTAAAACGCCATCACGTGATAGTGGCGGTATTTTTGATCGAACCTGCCAGTGACCAACAATGACCGCTGCGCCATAGGGGGAGGCCGGCGCCAGGCCGAAAGGTTTCATCTTGGTCATGGCGCCCATCTCAAGCAATGGCCGCGCGGTGGTCGGCCATTGCTTGAGCAGCGTCATCGGCAGGTTTTGAGGTGTTGTAGCTGGTGCGCTGCGGCCCTCAGGACAGAAAGCCACCATCCACATTCAACGACACGCCCGTGGTGTAGCTTGAGGCATCACTGGCGAGGTACAACACGGCGCCGGCCATCTCGCTCGGCGCTGCCACGCGCTTGAGCGGGATTTGCTGCAAGGCGGTATTGAGGATGGCATCGTTCTTGACCAGCGCCGAAGCAAACTTGGTATCGGTCAGGCCCGGCAGCAGTGCATTGCAGCGAATGCCGAACTGCGCGCATTCCTTGGCAAAGACCTTGGTCATGTTGATCACCGCCGCCTTGGTCACCGAATAGATGCCCTGGAACACGCCTGGCGAAATACCGTTGATCGACGCCACGTTGATGATGCTGCCACCGCCGTGTTCACGCATCAGCTTGCCGGCTTCGACCGACATGAAGAAGTAGCCGCGGATATTGACGTCGACAGTCTTTTGAAAGGCACCGAGGTCCGTGTCCAGGACGTTGCAGAATTGCGGGTTGGTCGCCGCGTTGTTGACCAGGATGTCCAGGCGCCCGAACTGTTCGCGAATGCCAGCGAAGACCTGGCTGATTTGCTCCATCTCGCCAATGTGGCAGGCAATGGCAGTGGCCTTGCCACCGTCGGCGATGATGGCGTCGGCCACATGTTGGCAGCCTTCGATCTTGCGGCTCGAGACGATCACATGCGCGCCTTGCTGGGCCAGCAGCTTGGCGATGGCTTCACCGATGCCGCGGCTGGCGCCGGAAACGAAGGCGATCTTGCCGTCGAGGTCGAACA
>RCUR01000247.1_pt1 | contig 18991 bp, 19 predicted proteins | sample 2166151 | NCBI WGS metagenome assembly RCUR01 (sample SAMN09932785, study PRJNA488358) | compost metagenome | isolation source: compost soil in an enriched community | place: Germany: Experimental Botanical Garden
GAGTAAATTGTGAGTACAAATTTTTAACTTTTTGTAAATACTCTTTTTTATGAATGAAAAACAAAAGTTATCCGCACTGTGTTATCAATGAACAATTCGTGTTTTGTACTTAATTTTATTTTTATAAAATATTGAAAAAGCAAAGGAGGTAAACTATAGAAGTTCCTGTCAAAAAGCTTATAATTAAAAAAGAACTGAACTTTACACTATAATTCCATAGACCGAACAATCCTCTTGCTTCTCTGTCCTTAATTTGACTTTTATATAGTTGATAATATACAATCGCACCAAATGCAAAAAGTAGGCTGTATAGTAAGTATGTGAAGTCCATGCAGTAATGTTATAATTATTTATTTTTTTTGTTTCCTGTTTTAAGCCTTTGGGTGTTATTCGTTTTTAACACATAGATATAGAATTTATTATTCCGAAAGTGTTAAATCGATGTTTTACTTTAGGCATCGCTTGACCATGTGATAAATAGAACTGTTCGCTATAGATGCTATTTATTTAAAACTAAAGGTTCATTTTTTTTTTGTAAAATTTAGTGAAATTGGTTTTTTATTAGCTGATGTTATAGGGGTTGTTTTGATATAGATACAATCCATAAGAACAAAAGTAAATATAGAATAAAATTTAGCAGGTTGTTTGTTTCAGAAAAGTTGTAAAATAAAAAAACCATCAATTCCGATAGCTATCGAGATTGATGGTTTCTGTATGATAAATAAAAGTTCTTATCCCAATAAGTCTAATACTAAAGAAGGGAATAATCCTAAGATGATATTCAAGGCAATAGATACCACTGCAACGGCATAAATTAAGAAAGGTTTTCCTTTACGTTCTTCATTTGGCTCTTTCGTGTACATTGCTAAAATCAATTTGAAATAGTATCCAACACTTATGATAGAGTTGATCACCGCAATAATCACCAAAGCGATATAACCATCTGCAATCGTTTGGCTAAACAAAACTAACTTAGCGAAGAATCCTGAGAAAATAGGGATACCGGCCATAGAAAGTAAAGAAGCGGTAAGGATAGCAGCTAACAGTGGGTTGGTTTTTCCTAAACCGTGAAAATTAACGATATCTTCGTTGTCTTTGTTTTTGCAAACGTATAAGATCACACTAAAGGCGGCGATACCTGCTAATGAATAAGCAGCAGTGTAATACAATAAGCTTCCCGCTGAAGTGGATATACTCAATAAAGTCATCAACATGAATCCTGCGTGGGAGATACCTGAAAACGCCAACATACGTTTTACGTTGGTTTGTCTCAAGGCCATGATGTTACCAACAGTCATTGAAGCAATAGAAAGAATTACGATAATGTTTTGGAAAGATCCTAAAAGTTCTTGGTTTTCAAGTGACGGAATTAAATTCAATTCTGAGATTAATTTAAAAAGCGTCGCTATTGCAACTACTTTTGCCAAAGTACTCATTAAAGCTGTTGTTAATGCTGGAGATCCTTCGTAAACATCCGGAGCCCAAAAGTGAAAAGGAACAGCAGCTACTTTAAACAACATTCCGATAGTTAGTAAAATCATTCCAATCGGGAACCAAATTGGTAATTCGGCAGATAATGAACTTTCACTAATTTCAACAACATCAAAAGTACCCATAGCACCGTATACCAAACAGATACCAAACAATAATATACCTGAAGCAAAAGAACCCATCAAGAAATATTTCATTCCGGCTTCGTTGCTTTTTAAATGCAATCGGTCACTGGCTGCCAAGACATATAAGGAAATAGATAAAACTTCGATTCCTAAAAAGAACATGGCTAAGTTTCCAAAAGAAACCATGGCAACGGCGCCAGACAATAAAAATATTTTTATGGCAATGTAATCTGATATTTTATTCTGGTGATTCTCATAGAAATTATGCCCTAAAGCAACCAAGAAGATGGTAAGCACAATAAACAGGGAAGAGAATACAGTCGAAAATTTACTAACCACAATCATGTTGTTGTAGTAAGCTGCCGGTGCATTATATTCAGATACGGTTAGTCCAAGAATAGCTAATAACCCGATAATGCTTATCGGAACAATGGCTTTTCTTAAATTAAAAATTTCAAATAAAAGGCATAAAACACCTAATCCTATTATAGCTATTAATGTATTCATTTTTTATTTGACTTAGTTAATTCTGTTTATTTGTGTTAAAATTTCTTCCAGACTTGGGGTAATCAAATCTACAATTGGTTTTGGATACAATCCAAAAAAGAACAAAACGGCAATGATAAGTACCAATGTGATTCCTTCGTTGATGGTTACATCTGCGAATAGTTTTGAATTGGTTTCTCCTAACATAGCATGTTGAAACATCTTCAACATATAATATGCTCCTAATATGATTGTTGTTCCACCTAAAATGGCAAACCAGATATTAATTTGTGAAAGGCTGTATAGTACCGTAAATTCTCCAACAAAGTTAAAAGTAGAAGGCAAGGCAACAGAAGCCAAGACCAAAATTAAAAACATGGAAGTGAATTTTGGTGATTGCGAACGGATACCGCCCATTTCAGCAATTACTCTTGTTTCGTATCTTCTAAAAATAATTTCTGCAACATAGAATAATCCGACAACAACAAAACCGTGTGCAATCATTTGTAGGACCGCTCCACTTAAACCGTCTAAAGTTAAAGTGTAAGTTCCGGCAGCAATCAATCCAACGTGTGCCAAAGAAGAGTAAGCCAATAATTTTTTCAAATCTTTTTGTCTCAAGGCTACGATTGATCCGTAGATAACTCCGGCAATTCCGATAGCAATGAAGATGTACATATATTCTTTAGCTGCAAGCGGTGCCAATGGCAATTGCCAACGAATTACACTGTACAATCCCATCTTAAGCATAATCCCTGATAAAAGCATGGTTCCAACAGTTGGTGCTTTTTGATATACAGTAGCCTGCCAAGTATGGAAAGGAATCAACGGAATTTTGATAGCATACGCTAAGAAAAAACCTAAGAATATCCACAATTGCTCTGCAGCTGATAAGTTTAGTTTGTATAGATCTTCCAAAAGGAAACTACCTGCTTTTTGATATAAATAAACAAAAGAGATTAACATGAATAAAGAACCTGCCAGAGTGTAAATAAAGAATTTCACTACTGCTTTTTTACGGTCTTCTGCGTCACCATTACCCCAGATTAAAGCAATGAAGTAAATAGGGATCAATGATAATTCCCAGAAAATGTAGTATAGAAGTCCATCTGAAGCCAAGAATGTTCCCACCATCGCAAACGACATAAACAAAATTAAAGCGTAAAAAGCTTTCGCATTTTTGTAGTCATTCCCAAAAGAAGAGAAGATAATAATTGGAGTTAATGAAGTGGTCAATAAAAGCATAGCCAAGGATAGTCCGTCTGCTTTTAATGAAAAAGAAATATTCGGTTTACTAATCCATTGGTTGATTAAACTGATATTTTCGCCCAAATTGTAGTGGTTTAACAATACAACCGAACTGCCTAAAGCAGCTAAACCAAAGAACAAAGCAACTTTTGAAGCCAACTTGTCACCGGCAAGAAAGGTTGCAAAGGCACCAACCAAAAGTATAATTAATATAAGAGATACATTCATAGTACTAAATTATTGAGCTAAAAATAAATAGGAAATAATGGCACAAAGCCCTAAAACAAAAGCAAAAAGATATAATCCAATACTTCCGTTTTGTATTTTTTTACCTTGGTAACTGATTTCGTTGGTTACTTTTCCTAATCCAAAAATTAATGCTGATAAAGCGGTTTCCACAGTATCTCTGAAGAATCGGGATAAGACATTTATTGGTGTTACGAACAAAGCATCGTAGATTTCATCTACATAGTATTTGTTATACAAAACTTTTGAAAATCCTGAGATTTCAGCATCTTCACAAGGAAGCGTATTTTGTTTGATGTATTTCACATAAGCGATAATGATACCCAACAATCCACCTGCAACGGCTATACCCATTAACATGTATTCTGTTGTTCCTAAATGGTGTTCAGCGGTAGCTAATTTTGGTAAAATAGGAGTTAAGTACTCATTTAACCAACTGTGACCAGGTAAGCTGATTACACCTCCGATAGTAGCCAGAATAGCAAGGATAATTAAAGGGAAAGTGATCAAAGCTGGACTTTCGTGTAAATGGTGTTTTTGTTCTGCCGTACCTCTGAAGTCTTTGTAGAAAGTCAGAAACATCAATCTGAACATATAGAAAGCAGTCAATATAGAAGCAATCGAAGCGATAACATAAAGTGGGATGTTATGATGGAAAGCTACCATCAAAATTTCGTCTTTTGAGAAGAATCCAGAAAATACCGGAATCCCTGAAATTGCCAAAGAAGAAATCAACATCGTAATAAAAGTGATTGGCATCGCTTTTTTCAATCCGCCCATTCTGCGCATGTCTTGTTCACCGTGTAAAGCGTGAATAACAGAACCGGAACCCAAGAACAAACAAGCTTTAAAGAAAGCGTGTGTGATTACGTGGAAAACCGCTACTTCATAAGCACCTAAACCTAAAGCCAAAAACATTAATCCCAATTGAGATACAGTAGAGTAGGCCAATACTTTTTTAATATCGTTTTGAACCAAACCAATCGTCGCAGCAACCAAAGCGGTAATCGCACCAACAATGGCAATGATGTTTTGAACATCCGGTGTTAAATCAAATATGAAATTCAATCTGGTAATCATGAAAATACCTGCAGTAACCATCGTTGCAGCGTGAATCAAAGCCGAAACCGGTGTAGGTCCCGCCATCGCATCAGGCAACCAAGTGTATAATGGAATTTGTGCCGATTTACCGCAAGCTCCAATGAACAATGCGAAAGCAGCAGCAGAAAGCCAGTATACATTAAGGTCAGTGGTACCTGTAATTGCCGTTTTTAAAGTTGCATAATCTAACGTAGAGAATAAATGCCCCAGAATAAATATTCCGACTAATAATCCTAAATCTCCAATTCTGTTCATGATGAATGCTTTTTTCGCAGCATCATTGAACTCTTGGTTTTTATACCAAAATCCAATTAAAAGGTAAGAACAAAGTCCAACGCCTTCCCAACCAATGAACATCACTAATAAGTTACTTCCAACAACCAAAGTAATCATGAAGAATACGAAAAGATTCAAATACGCAAAAAACTTGTGCATATTCTCATCGTCGTGCATGTAACTGATAGAGTATAAGTGAATTAATGATCCGATACCCGTTACAAAAAGCAACCATAAAACGGATAGTTGATCCAAAAGAAAACCGAAGTCTAATTTGAAATTACTGATTTGAATCCATTCGAAAAGAGAAATTTGAATTCCCTCCGGATGAGATTGAATCCCCATGAAAAAAGAAAGAGTTGCAATAAATGAAACTACAACCGAAAGCGTTCCTATAAGACCAGAAACCGACTTGCCTAAGCTTTTTCCAAAGAAAACATTGATTAAAAATCCTAAAAAAGGAGCAAGAACTAAAACTAAAGCTATATTGGTATTCATTTCCATTTATCCTTTTAAGTTTTTTAAATTATCAATAGTAATCATACCCGTATTTTTGAATATCGAAACTAAAATTGCCAAACCAACGGCAACTTCTGCAGCAGCAACAGCCATAGAGAAAAATACGAAAACCTGTCCTTGTGCATCTTGGTGATAGGTTGAAAATGCCACAAACAATAAGTTTACCGCGTTCAACATAATCTCGATAGACATAAAAACAATAATGGCATTTCGTCTGTATAAAACTCCGAAGATTCCAATACAAAAAAGTATGATACTCAGGAAGATATAATTTTCTATACCAATTTCATTTAAAATATTTTCCATATTATTTTTGCAATTTTTCTTTTTTAGACAATAGAACAGTACCAATCATAGCCACCAAAAGTAAAATCGATGCAAATTCAAAAGGAACCATATACTCGTTCAATAGTATTTTACCCAAAACTTGAATAGATTGATAATCTTCACCCGTTGCAATGTATTCTCCGACAATTGGTTTAGAATTGATGAAGATGGCAATTAAAACCAAACAGATCAAACAAAACGAAACAAGAGCACCCAATCTGGTGATTCTCGGTTTGTGAACTTCATCTTCTTTATTCAGGTTCATCAACATGATGGTGAATAAGAATAAAATCATAATCGCTCCCGAATAAACAATAACATGAACGATAGCCAAAAACTGCGCATTCAATAATAAGTAATGTCCGGCAATCGAAAAGAAACAAATCACTAAGTAGATGGCACTGTGAATTGGATTTCGACTAAAAATCGTCAGGAATGCCGTTGATAAGGTGATTGCGGCTAATACGCAAAAAAGTATAAGAAATATTGACATTAGTTAGCGTTTTTAAGTTGAGCATTTTTTATTGCCATTTCCAAAGGCATGACCAATTTATCTTTTCCAAAAATAAAATCTTCTCTTTCATAACTTGAAGGAACCAATACTTTTGAAGTAGTCAAATAAATAGCGTCTTTCGGACAGGCCTCTTCACACAATCCGCAAAAAATACAACGCAACATATTGATTTCATATATTTCGGCATATTTCTCTTCTCTGTACAAATGTTTTTCGTCAGCTCTGCGTTCAGCAGCTTTCATAGTAATCGCTTCGGCTGGGCAAGACAAGGCACACAGACCACAAGCGGTACAGTTTTCACGACCTTGTTCATCACGTTTCAACATGTGTTGGCCGCGATAAATAGGGCTCATTGGGCGTACTTGTTCCGGATAATGGATAGTTGCTTTTTTCTTAAAAAAGTGCTTGATGGTAATCATCAAACCTTTGACAATCGCTACAAGATACAAGCGTTCTATAAAAGTCATCTCTTTATTGGAGACTACCTTTTTTCTACCCGATAATGATATAGTTTCTATTGACATTTTTTATTTTTATTTGTAGCTCATCCTGCTATCCGCTGTATCTTTTATTTTTATACTTCGCTATGCTCCGTATCAAAAATAAAAGGATGCCGCTGCTATCAGGGCTAGGGCTTTTCGTATATAATTAGAATCCTAAAAAAGCAGCGATATCGCTTCTTAAAATTACAATTCCCGTAATCATGATATTGATGATAGAAAGCGGAATTAAAATTCTCCAACCCAAATGCATCAATTGATCGTATCTAAATCTTGGAATGGTCCATCTTACCCACATATAGAAAAAGATGAAGGCGCAAATTTTTGCAAATAAAACAACTATTCCTAAAACATTTCCAATATTTACTCCCCAGTTTTCAACAACCCAACTCATTCCCGGATAATTGTACCCTCCAAAGAATAAAATTGCCAAAATAGTAGAAGAAATAAACATATTTGCATATTCAGCAAACAAATAGAATCCCATTTTCATCGAAGAATATTCCGTGTGGTATCCTCCAATTAATTCACTTTCGCATTCTGCTAAGTCGAATGGTGTTCTGTTCGTTTCTGCAAAAGCACAGATCAAAAAGATTAAAAATGATAGTGGTTGGTAAAATACGTTCCAATTCATTCCTGCCTGTTGTGCTGAAATTTCTCTTAAACTCAAAGTTCCAGTCATCATTAACAATGCGATCATTGATAATCCCATCGCTACTTCATAAGAAACCATTTGTGAAGCTGCACGAACGGCTCCCATCAAAGAGAACTTGTTATTAGATGCCCATCCACCAATCATGATTCCATAAACTCCCACAGAAACAACTCCAAAGAAGTATAATAATCCAATGTTTAAATCGGTAGCTTGTAGTAAAATATCTCTTCCAAATAAATGCAATCTGTCTCCCCAAGGAATAACGGCACTGGTCATCAAAGCCGTACTCATTGCAATGGCCGGTCCTACGAAAAATAAAAATCTATTAGGAGTATTTGGTTCAAACTCTTCTTTTGAGAATAATTTTAAACCATCGGCAAGTGGTTGTAATAAACCTCCCCAACCTGCTCGATTGGGACCAACACGGTCTTGTAAAAAGGCAGCTACTTTACGCTCTGCCCAAGTAGAATACATTGCCATAATCATTGTAATGGCAAAAACCACTACTATAACAACACTTTTTTCTATAATAAACGTACTATCCATTTTTAACAGGTTTGATCATTAGGTTTCAATGGAATTTCAGCCATACTAATTTTTTTACGGTCTTCCTCTCTACCTAAAAGAATGGTTTCTTCAGTTTTGATAATTACTTTCTCTAATTTTTGAGTATAGTTATTTTGATTGATTACCGAATCTTTTTCGAATTCTCTTGGTCCTTCAATAGTCCAATCTTCAACATCTTTATGATCAAAACGACAACCGTTACAAATGAATTCTTCTACTTCATGGTACTCATCTTTACGACCGGTAACACGTTGTATTTCTCCACCAAACATCCAAACGGTTGTTTTTCCACAACATTTATCACAATGTCTGTGTGCATTATAAGGTTTGTTGAACCAAACTCTCGATTTGAATCGGAAAGTTTTGTCGGTCAAAGCACCAACAGGACAAACATCAATCATGTTTCCTGAGAATTCATTATCAATAGCTTTGGATATGCAAGTTGAAATATTCGCATGATCACCACGATCCATAACACCATGAACTCTATTATCAGTCAATTGATCAGCCACTTGCACACATCGTTGGCATAAAATACAACGATTCATGTGTAATTGGATATGCGGACCTATATCTTCCGGCTCAAATGTTCTTTTTTCTTCAATATAGCGACTTTGTGGTTTTCCGTGCTCGAAACTTAGATTCTGTAAATCACATTCCCCAGCCTGATCACAAATCGGACAATCTAAAGGATGGTTAATTAACAAAAATTCTGTTACCGCTTTTCTGGCTTCGGTTACTCTTTCAGAAGATTTGCTGTTTACTTCCATTCCGTCCATACAACCGGTTACACAAGAAGCCATTAATTTTGGCATTGGTCTTGGATCGGCTTCACTTCCTTTAGAAACTTCCACTAAACAACAACGGCATTTTCCACCGCTTCCTTTTAGTTTAGAGTAATAACACATTGCTGGTGGTACAACATCTCCACCAATCATACGTGCTGCCTGAAGGATGGTTGTTCCTGGTTCTACTTCTATTGACTGACCGTCTATTGTTACTTTCATTTTTTTTGGTCTTAAAGTCTTAATGTCAAATGTCCTCATGTCGTGTGACTCTAGACGCGCTGACTATTTTCTAAATATTTTATAAATCCGCTCAATAATTTTGATATATCTGAAACATTCAAATATAGCTCATCAAATTCTTCCTTTGAAATATAGTCTAAATCTAATGCTAAATATAATTGTGACCTCACTTCTCCTGCTGATGCTTTTGATACATATAAAAAATACGTAAATTCTTTATCTGTATTTCTTTCAAAACCTTCCGCGATATTTGAAGAGATTGAAATCGAGGCTCTTCTAATTTGTCTTACTAAATCAAAATCTTTTTTAAAAGCTGAATTCTCAGTTATTTCATAAATCCTTTTATTGAATAACCTGGATTTTTGCCAAGAATTAATTTCTTCAAAAGAGTTGAATTTCCCCATTCTTTTTTCGTTAGGACTTTCGACTTTACGACATTAAGACTTTCGAAAAAGGCTCTTCCACAAAATGGTCTCTATGTTTTATTTTTTCCGGGAAACGAATATGATATTCAAATTCATCTCTAAAGTGACGAATCGCAGCGGCTACTGGCCAAGCGGCAGCGTCTCCTAACGGACAAATTGTATTTCCTTCTATTTTACTTTGAATGCTTAAAAGCAAATCAATATCTTCTTCACGACCGTGACCGTTTTCGATACGGTGCAATACTTTTTCTAACCAACCTGTACCTTCACGACAAGGAGTACACTGTCCACAACTTTCATGGTGGTAGAAACGGGAGAAATTCCAAGTATTACGTACAATACAGGAGGTATCATTATAAACAATAAATCCACCTGAACCTAACATAGAACCTGTAGCGAAACCGCCATCACTTAATGACTCATAAGACATCAGACGATCTTCACCGGCAGCTGTTTTGTAGATTAAATTAGCAGGTAAAACTGGAACAGAACTTCCTCCAGGAACAAATGCTTTCAAAGGTCTGTCAGAACTCATCCCTCCTAAATATTCATCAGAATTCATGAATTCGTAAACGCTTAGCCCTAATTCAATTTCGTAAACTCCAGGATTTTTAATGTGTCCGGAAGCGGAGATTAATTTAGTTCCTGTTGAACGGCCAATACCAATTTTTGCGTAATCAGCCCCTGAATTGTTTACAATCCATGGCACAGCAGCAATAGTTTCCACATTATTGACAACAGTAGGATTAGCCCAAAGCCCAGATACTGCAGGGAATGGTGGTTTGATGCGCGGGTTTCCACGTTTTCCTTCCAATGATTCAATTAATGCAGTTTCTTCACCACAGATGTAAGCTCCGGCACCACAATGAACATGAAGTTCTAAGTCGTAACCTGATCCTAATATATTTTTTCCTAACCAACCGGCAGCTTTTGCTTCGGCGATGGCTCTTTCTAGTATTTTAAACACCCACATGTATTCTCCACGGATGTAGATATACGAACGGTTGGCTCCCAAGGCATAACTGGAAGTAATCATTCCCTCAATCAATAAGTGAGGAATAAATTCCATCAAATAACGATCCTTGAAAGTTCCTGGTTCAGACTCATCCGCATTGCACACTAAATGTCTTGGTTTTCCTGATTTTTTATCAATAAAACTCCATTTCATTCCTGCAGGGAAACCGGCACCACCACGGCCACGTAATCCAGAAGTTTTCACCTCTTCAACTACTTCGTCGGGAGTTAGGGTTTTTAAAGCTTTTTCTACAGAAGCATAACCACCATTTTGACGATACACTTCGTAGGTTTTGATTCCTGGGATATTGATTTTATCTAATAATATTTTTTGTGACATCTTATTTATCGTGTAATATTATTTTATCGTTTTTACAATCTTCAATCAATTGATCGATTTTTTGTTCGTTCAAATGTTCTTTGTAAAAATCACCTAATTGCATCATCGGGGCATATCCACAAGCACCTAAACATTCTACTCCAACAACCGTAAAGTTTCCGTCTTCAGTTGTTTCTCCAAGATTGACACCCAGTTTTTCACAAGTGTAATCCATCAGATTTTCAGCTCCGTTCAAACAACAAGGAGAAGTTTGACAGAATTCGAACATGTATTTTCCAACTGGTTTTTGATTGAACATGGTGTAAAATGAAACTACCTCATAAACTTCTACAGGTTTTATTTGAAGTATTTCAGCAACTTTATCCATTAATTTAAAACTCAACCAATTGTCATGAGCATCTTGTACTTCATGTAAAACAGGCAATAAAGCTGATTTTCTTTTATCTTCTGGATAATGACTGATTAATTCATTGATGCGAGTCATCAATGCTTCAGTCATATTTATTTCTTGTTTGTGATAAGTACGTTCCATTTTTTATTATTTCAAATTTTGAATTATAAATTGTAAATGTTTTGAATAATTTATAATTTAAAATTCATCATTTATAATTTTATTAAGCGTCTAATTCTCCGGCAATAACATTTAAACTTGACAAAATAACAATAGCATCCGAAAGTAAAGATCCTTTAATCATTTCAGGATACGCTTGATAGTAAATAAAACAAGGTCTGCGGAAATGCAATCTGTATGGAGTACGACTTCCGTCAGTTACTAAATAAAAACCTAGTTCTCCGTTTCCACCTTCTACAGAATGATACACTTCGGCAACTGGAACAGGAACCTCTCCCATTACAATTTTAAAGTGATAGATCAAGGATTCCATATCATGGTATACATTTTCTTTTGGAGGCAAATAATATTCAGGAACATCTGCATGGTATTCATTTCCTTCCGGCATTTTTGCCAAAGCTTGTTTGATAATGCTCAAACTTTCCCAAACTTCTGCATTACGAACACAAAAACGATCATAGGTATCACCTGATTTTCCAACAGGAACGATAAAGTCAAAATCTTCGTAAGAACTGTATGGGTGCGCTACACGAACATCATAATCAACACCGGCAGCACGAAGGTTTGGACCTGTAAATCCATAGGACATGGCTTGTTCTGCAGAAATGGGTCCTACATTAACTGTTCTGTCAATGAAGATTCTGTTTCTTTCAAATAAATTTTCAAATTCTTTCCACGCAACTGGGAAATCTCTTAAAAACACATCTAATTTACGGAAAGCTTCTGGTGACCAATCTCTTTCGAAACCACCGATTCTACCCATGTTTGTTGTTAGACGGGCTCCGCAAATTTCTTCGTAGATTTCGTATACTTTTTCTCTAAATTGGAAAACATATAAAAACCCTGTATAGGCTCCAGTATCAACTCCAAGGATTGAATTACAGATTAAGTGGTCGGTAATTCTGGCCAATTCCATTACAATTACTCTTAAATATTGTGCTCTTTTCGGAACTTCAACACCCAGTAATTTTTCTAAAGTCATCCACCATCCCATATTATTAATAGGAGAGGAGCAATAGTTCATACGGTCAGTAAGAGGAGTAATTTGGTAAAAAGGACGATTTTCTGCAATTTTTTCGAAAGCTCTGTGAATGTAACCGATGGTTGGTTCAGCTTCGAGAATTTTTTCACCATCCATCAATAGGATATTTTGAAAAATACCGTGTGTAGCTGGATGTGTAGGACCTAAATTCAGAATAGAAAGCTCGCTTCCGTCTTCATTGTGTCTCTCCTTGATTATTTTAGCATAGCGATGCTCTGGGGGTAATAATAGTTCTGACATTTATTGAATGTGAAAAATTATATATTGTTTTTTTAGCAATTAGATGGTGTTCTTCCGAAGAAACGGTCATCTTTATCCGTTCTTCCGCTGTCTTCCATCGGGAATTCTTTTCTCATTGGAAAAGATACCATTTCATCCATATTCAAAATACGCTTCAACTGAGGATGTCCAATGAAATTGATTCCATAAAAATCATAGGTTTCTCTTTCCATCCAATTTGAACTTAAGAAAATGTTACTTATGGTTTTTATTTCAGGATTTGAACCATTAATGAAAGCTTTTATTTTGATTCTTTTGTTTTCGTACCAATTGTGCAGGTGATAAACTACTGCAAATTGTCTGTCTGCTTCATTTTCCGGATAGTGTACTCCGCATAAATCAGTCAAAAAATGAAAACGTAAGTCCGGGTCATTTTTCAAAAAAAGAATAACAGCAGTGATCTTGTCGGCTGCTACCTCAAATGAAAATATATCTTTTTCTTGATTGAATTGAGAAACGGCTGAATCAAATGTTTCAACTAATTTCTCTTGAATGTCGATTGTTTCTAAAGCCATCTTGTTATTTGATATTATAAGAAGCTAATAATTCTTGATATTCAGGAGAGCTTCTTCTTCTAACCGATTCGTTTTTAACGATTTCTTGCAATTTCATAACACCATCAACGATTTGTTCCGGTCTTGGTGGACAACCTGGAACATATACATCCACTGGAATTACTTTATCAATTCCTTGTAAAACGGAATAAGTATCGAAAATTCCTCCTGATGTCGCACAGGCACCTACGGCTATTACCCAACGCGGTTCTGACATTTGCTCATAAACCTGACGTAAAATTGGAGCCATTTTTTTAGAAATTGTTCCCATTACCATTAGCATATCAGCTTGACGAGGAGAAAAACTCACACGCTCAGAACCAAAACGGGCTAAATCGTAATGCGACGCCATTGTTGCCATGAATTCAATTCCGCAACAAGAAGTTGCAAAAGGTAAAGGCCAAAGTGAATTAGCACGTGCCAAACCTACTACATCATTTAGTTTTGTAGCAAAGAAACCTTCACCAACAACACCTTCTGGAGGGGCAACCATATTTATATTTGAATCACTCATCTTTGTAAAATTATGAATTGCGAATTATGAAGTATGAGTTCATAATTTAAATTTAATAACATTCTAATAAATACTTTAGAAACCGGAATTTTTGTAATTCGTAATTTCTAATCCGTAATTAATTTTTTATTCCCACTCTAATGCTTTCTTTTTGATGATGTAGAAAAAACCCACCAAAAGTAAAGCCATGAAAATAATCATTTTAACCATGCCTTCCATTCCTAATTCCTTGAAGTTAATCGCCCAAGGGTAAAGAAAAATAACCTCTACATCGAATAAAACAAATAGAATGGCTACCAGGAAATATTTTACTGAGAACGGAATACGTGCATTTCCAACGGATTCTATACCGCATTCGAAATTTTTATCTTTGCTTTCAGAATTTCTTTTAGGACCTAATTTATCTGAAACAAATATTGTCCCTGCAACAAATCCTACTGCTAAGATTAACTGCATTAAAATCGGAATATAATTTAATTGTTCGGACTGCATAATTTATTTATTGATTTGCATAAAAATTAGCTACAAAGATAGGCTTAGTGTATTTAAAACACAAGTCTAAAGGACGATTTAGTCTTTGGTAAAATACAAAAAAACCGTTATTTTTATTGATTACAAATAAGAATTGTTTTTTTTGTTTTTAAAACCTAAATTTTAGCCTTAGGGCAAAAAAAAACGTCTCGAAATTAATCGAAACGTTTTTAACATTCGTAGGCAATAAAAATAAATTTTTATCCCTTAGATCACTGCTACTTTCGCAGCAACTTTCCCTTTTCTTCCTTCTTCTTCTTCATAGCTAACTCTGTCACCTTCACGCAATTCTTCTGCGTTGATTCCTGATGCATGAACAAAAATGTCTTTTCCTGTTTCTTCGTCTGTAATGAATCCGTAACCTTTAGATTCATTGAAAAATTTAACTGTACCTGTACGCATTGTAATAGTAATAATAATTTATAATAAGGCAAATGTAATATTTAATATAATACGAAAGACGTTCTTGTGTTTTTATTTTGTAGAAATATTGATATTCAACGTTTTCGGGTAAATTAAATCGACAAACTACACAAGGTCTAATTTTATGTGTAACTCGTTTAGTTGCGACTCATCAATTACAGATGGTGCATCAATCATGACATCTCTACCTGAATTGTTTTTTGGGAATGCGATGAAATCTCTGATTGTTTCCTGACCTCCTAAAATAGCTACCAATCGGTCCAGTCCAAATGCTAAGCCCCCATGTGGTGGTGCGCCAAATTGAAAGGCATCCATCAGGAACCCAAATTGTGCTTTGGCTTCTTCCGGAGTAAATCCTAAATATTTAAACATTAATTGTTGTGTCGCTTTGTCGTGGATACGAATGGAACCACCTCCGATTTCATTTCCGTTCAATACCATATCATAAGCATTGGCACGCACTTTTCCGGGATTTGTTTCCAATAAATGCATGTCTTCCGGTTTTGGAGAAGTAAAAGGGTGGTGCATGGCGTGGTAACGGCCGCTTTCTTCATCAAATTCCAATAAAGGGAAATCGACTACCCAAAGTGGTGCAAATTCCGCTGGATTTCTTAATCCCAAACGAGTGGCTACTTCCATACGTAACGCGCTCAATTGGCTTCTTGTTTTATCGGCCGGACCAGAAAGGACAAAAATCATATCGCCCGCTTTTGCTCCGGTAGCTTTTGCCCAATTGGATAAATCCTCCTGATCGTAAAATTTATCTACAGATGATTTGTACGTTCCGTCGTCGTTGCATTTTACATACACCATTCCGCTTGCGCCAACTTGAGGACGTTTTACCCAATCAATTAATGCGTCGATTTCTTTACGGGTGTAATTTCCTGCGCCTGGAACAGCAATTCCTACCACAAGTTCAGCGGCATTGAAAACTGGGAATTCTTTATGTTGCGCCACTTCGTTTAGTTCTCCAAACTCCATTCCGAAACGGATATCCGGTTTGTCGTTTCCGTAGGTTTTCATCGCATGTTCGTAGGTCATTCTAGGGAATTTTTCCACTTCAATGCCTTTTATTTCTTTTAATAAATGTCTGGTCAATCCTTCGAAAACATTTAAAATATCTTCCTGTTCCACAAACGCCATTTCACAATCGATTTGTGTGAACTCCGGTTGTCTGTCGGCACGTAAATCCTCATCGCGGAAACATTTCACGATTTGAAAATATTTATCCATTCCACCCACCATCAATAATTGTTTGAATGTTTGCGGTGATTGAGGTAAAGCATAAAATTGTCCTTCGTTCATGCGGGAAGGAACAACAAAGTCTCTGGCTCCTTCTGGAGTCGATTTAATAAGGTAAGGTGTTTCCACTTCGCAGAAATCCAAGTCTGAAAGGTATTTTCTAACTTCCATGGCTACTTTATGACGGAAAAGCAAACTGTTTTTTACAGGATTTCTTCTGATATCCAGGTAGCGGTATTTCATGCGGATGTCTTCACCACCATCAGTTTCATCTTCTATGGTAAAAGGAGGTGTAAGGGCTGCATTTAAAACATTTAGTTCACTAACTAAAATTTCGATTTCTCCTGTTGGGATATTTTTGTTTTTAGCTTCACGTTCAATAACGGTTCCTTTAACTTGAATAACAAATTCACGGCCTAAGGTTTTGGCTAGTTCAAATACTTCTTTTTGAGTACGGCTTTCGTCAAAAATTAATTGGGTAATTCCATAACGGTCGCGTAAATCGACCCAATTCATAAAACCTTTATCTCTAGATTTTTGAACCCAACCGGCAAGTGTAACTTCGGTATTGATATGTGAGGCGTTCAATTCGCCACAATTATGACTTCTGTACATGATGTAAATTTTAGTTTTTTGCTCTTTTAAGCGCGAGTGCAAATTTAGGACTAATTATGAATATTAGATTGCGAAAGTTTAATTTTTGAAGTTATTACTTTTGTTATTTCTTTCTAAATGCTTTTAATTTTTGTAAAAACACCAATTTCGCTCAAAATCTGTAAATTTTTTCTTATTTTTTTATTTCCAATGTTAAGCTTTTGCCTGTGTTACTAAATTGTTAAGCAAAAGTTTTTTTAATGTAAATTTTGTTTCTAAATTTGGTATGGAAGACGTAAATAATTAAAAATTAACGATATGAAAAAGTGTATAATTTTAGCAGCTATATTATTCTCAGGAGTGATTTTTGCGCAGGAAGCAAAACCGGTGTTGGAGCCTTTTGGTAAAAAAGTGAAAGCAACTTACTTTTATGAAAATGGACAGGTACAACAAGAAGGTTTTTTTGAAGATGGAAAATTAGAAGGAACTTGGGTTTCTTATAACGAACAAGGAGAAAAGATTTCATTAGGAGAATATAAGGATGGTCTTAAAACCGGAAAATGGTTTTTTTGGTCCCAAAATGGAGATAATGGATTTACTAATCTAAGTGAAGTTGACTATTCTGAAAACAGAATAGCATCCGTTAAAAACTGGAAGCAAGAGACTTTAGTGAATAGAGACTAAAAACAGTTTATAGTTAATTCAGAAAAGGAGAAAGTCTTAGTTGATTTTCTCCTTTTTTGATTTCGGGCAGTTTTTACCTACCATTAGGATTGTAAAACTAAATATGTTTTTGCGTTTTTAAAATAGTTACTAAATCGTAGCTAATTGGTTGTAGTCAAAAACCCCATCCCAAATTTCATCTATTCTAACAAGAGCCTCATCTAAAGGAATAACTTCCCATTTACCATTGGTTTCTGATCCAAGACCAGCATTTTTTAATTTCGACAGCGCCTCTTTTACATCAAAATCAAGTTCGGTATTATGTTTTGTTTTAAACCAGGATTCAATTTGATGATCAAGCTCTTCTTCCGTTAAGGGAGTTGCGCTTCTGTTTAAAAAGGAATAGGCCAAGATGGTTTCCTTCAGCACTTCTTCTTCTGAGGAGTTTAACAAAGAATAAAAGGCACCACTATTATTCCCCAGATTTTTAAAATAAAGACTATCCGAAAGCATTTTCGAATATTTTATCTTCTTGTTCACAAAATTATTGTATTGACGGAACAGGTAACCGCCCAATATTCCAAGGGCAATTAAACCTTGATTTAGCGACGTTTTACTATTTAACAGATCTATTGTTTCACCAGATTGGTATGCTGCTTGCATGCTGATCAATGCCGGAATTACTTTGGTACTTAATAACGAAATACCACCCACAAGACCCGGAACCCACAATAACAATTTATCGGTTGTGGACATCATTGGGACTGCATTCGGGAATATCGTTTCTATATCGTTTTTAGGAACGCGTTTGAAGATTTTTAATACGATAGTCCCAGGATCAATCGGCATTTTGTCCAAACGGGTTTTCTTCTCCTTATAGTAATCGGCATCATGATAATTAAGGTAAATCATTACACGATCATAATATTCAATCTCTATTTCTTTTTTCCAAAAAAAGAATTTGGAGACTGTTTCTTTTGCTTTATGCTGGCCGCGAACATACAATCCATATTCTTTATAATCGGCAATGTTAATGGCCAATTTTAAACCTATCAAATCAGAATCTTGGAAAGCCTTGTCCAAAGTCTCCTGATCCACACGGCTATAGTTGCCACGATCGAGTACTTTAAGCAAGTTTTCTTTAAAAAGGGAAAAGTCACTTTTGCCAACAAATGCCTCGCGTTCTTTTGGATTTATATCTGGGTCGAATAAGGCGTAATTTTGTTTTAAATTACGGATTAGGTTAAAAGCTTCGTAATGGAAATAATGTTCAATGATGTCAAATAGCTTTTTGAAATCCTCGACCTGCTTTTCGTCTCCTGCGTATTCCGCCAGTTGCTGTTCGAGTAAGAATTCCTTATCAAATGGGATATAATGTTCTCGCTTCATATTGAATTCGGGACTTTAATGGAAATTTTTTTAAGTCCGGCAAAGGTAAAGTACAAAAGTCAAAGTATCAGTAACTATTGAGCTAATTCTAATTCAAAAAAATATTTTTTAAAGTATTGAATTGCCTTCTCCCGAAGGTTCGGGATAGCTGGAGGAATAATATTGAGAATCCTGCTTCGCAAAGTCTCCTGACTTTGCGTTTTTTTTAACACTTCTTAAAAACCGTAAACGTGATAAAAGTCTCCTGACTTTTTCTGTAACTATCTTTAGAATTCAATGTGTTTGCGGAATTATAGAAAAAAATGTGATAATCAATACAAATTGTAT
>RCUR01000248.1_pt1 | contig 18971 bp, 16 predicted proteins | sample 2166151 | NCBI WGS metagenome assembly RCUR01 (sample SAMN09932785, study PRJNA488358) | compost metagenome | isolation source: compost soil in an enriched community | place: Germany: Experimental Botanical Garden
TTTTTTGTTTTTAACTTTTGGTTTGTTTATTTCTGGTTTTTAATAGCTGTAACATATTCAGTCAATTTCTTTCCATAAAGTGATTGTGCCACTTTAGGAGACATTGCTTTCTGAATCGTGTCCAAATATTTAATATTGATATCGTAAATCTCAGACAAGGCTATGTATGGTGAAACTTCGTGCTCTCTGTTGTTTAAAGCAAAATTGGTCGCGTATAAATACTTTCTTTTTATGTTAGAGTCTTGTTTTAGGCTTAAGCTGTCTATCGCTTTTGCATTTTGGCTCTTAATTGCTTTGAATTTTTGTTCTATCAATGTCAAGCTTTCGTCTTTAAAACGAGAGTTTATCTTTTTGTATTCTTCATACAAATCGTGATTTTTGGATCCCGTAACCTTTGCATCCGAAATATAAGCGTCCAGATTGGTGGTAATACTTATGTTTCCCGGTTCAGCAAAAAACAATATGTTGTTGTCTAAAGAATTACTAACACCTCTGTCTAAATATAAATAAAGCATTTCTGGTGATTTCAATTCCAGATCACTCTCAAAATTTGAATTTCCATCAATGGTAATGGTATCGAGGGCAACCAAGGTTGTATCAACAACTCTCTGAATATATAAAGTTCCATTTTTAAGACCTTTAATATTTCCGGTCAGATGTAAATTTGTTTTGGAATCCTTTTCGTTACAAGAGGCCAAAACAGCGAGAGTAATAAATGCAATAATTGTTTTTTTCATTGGTGTTTAATTTTGGTGCAAAATAAAGAAAATAGTTGGAAAGATAGAATGTTAGCCTTGATGAATTTCATAAAAAAATCCCAATCTATAAATAGATTGAGATTCATTCAGTTAATTCTTATTTATCCTTTTAACCAAGACTCTTTTAAGCTGTTTTTAGACAGGTCTGTCGCTTTTAAACCTTCTTTTTCCTCATAAGGAAGTTTTACTTTTCCTTTTATAGTTTGTTCTTTACCATCACGTTTTATTTTTATCGAAATGGTATCGTTTTCTTTCCAGTTTTGGCTATCAGAAATCATGTCATAAATATTGTCCAAAGAATATGGTTTTTCGTTAATTGCCAACAAGATATCTCCGCCTCTAAGGTCTAAACTTTTATAGAAATCAATTAATTCTATATTCGGAATTACGATAATCTCTTTAGTTTGAGGATTTACAGTAATGTAAGGAGATTGTCCTTTTAAGAATACATTTCCTGCTGATTTTTCTACAGATTTAGATACACCTACTTTTGCCAGATAGGTTTCGTAAGGAATTGGTGTTGGTCCGGCAACATAAGTAGCAAAAAATTCCCCTACTTCAGGATAGGTTAAGGAAGTTATTTTTGCAAAAAGCTCATTGTCATTAAATGGTTTTGTAACACCGTATTCGTTTGATAATTGATGCATTAAATCTAATATACCTCGTTGTCCATTACTTTTTTCTCTTATGATAATATCAATACACATTCCGATTAGAGCTCCTTTGTTGTATACGTTTAAATACTGGTCTTTATACGGTTTTGTCAACACATTGGCACTCATAGTTGTAAATGGCATGGTGTCATTCATAGTGTTTGCAGTGGAAATTTTTTCTGCCATACGAGAATAAAATTCATCTTCGTCGATTAATCCCTGTTTAATTTGAAAGAGATTGGCAAAATATTCAGTAACCCCTTCATACATCCATAAATGCTCTGACATTTTAGGAGTATTGTAATCAAAATATTGAATTTCTTTAGAATGGATTGTCAATGGAGTTAAAATATGGAAAAATTCGTGTGAGACAACATCTTTCATTGATTTCACCAATTCTTCTTTTGGTAACATTTCAGGTAAAACGACCGTAGTTGCGGTTGGGTGTTCTAAAGCACCAAAACCTTTCGCGTCTTTATCTTTCATACTTGACAGGTATAACAAAACACTGTATTTTTTGGTAGCATTTATTTTGCCTAAAAACGTTTTTTGGGCAGTCATCATGGTCTTCATTTCCGGAGTGATGCTCTCTGCTGTTACTTTTCCGGTTGGAGAATAAACACCAATTAATATATCCATTCCGTCAACTGTAAATGTGGTATAATCCGGTTTTGAGTACATTACCGGGTTTTCAACCAATTCCGCATAACGAGGGGTTAAAAACACATCGCTGGTAGCAGTGAGATCCAAATCCGTCATAGAAGTTGCGCCCCAAAGTGTTTCCGGATGTGCTATGGTAACTTTATAAGGAATGTCTTTAAGGTTTTGAAAATAACCTACGAAACCATGCATGTTTATTACGAAATTAACACCAGCATCGATATTTGTGCCTGCAGGTGAAAAAACATCTTCCTTGCCAAAACCGCCACCAACTTCAGTGTCATAAGTGTCGTTAACTAAATAAGTGATTGTTTTTAAGTTTTTTGCATTTGTAATTGACCAGGAATTAAGATCTGTTTTTTTAACGTTCAGAAGATTTCCTTTTGCATCATAGGCTTTTAAGTCGTCAATATATTTACCATAATTGTCTTCGGAATAGGTTCCAGGGACAATTTTTGGGATACTATAGGTGATTTCATCCACATTAATTTTTGGAGGCGTAACCGTAACCAAAACTTTATCATCCTTTACTTCATTAAGGTTGATGGAAACCTGTACTTCTTCTTTTGTTGCAACAGTTGCAGAACTGGTGGTTTTACAACTCCAAAATATAGATGCAAATGCAAATGCAAAAATTATTTTTTTCATGATTTGTTTATTTTTAGCTATTGGTCATTAAAAGCGTCTAAACGTTACAGTTGTAATTAGATAAAAAATACTGTTGCGAACAGACTTTATTTTTAACTGATTTACCATATAAAAAAACTCCTGTATAACAGGAGTTTAGTTTCTTTAGTCTAGTTTATTTTTTATGTAATATTTACCGTCCAAGTCTTCGTCAAAATCATCAATTTTCAAAGGTTTCGGTTTTGGTTTATTTGCTGTAGCTTTCTTTTTCCACATTTCAAATTTTTCTGCCGGCATCTTCTTTTTCATTATTTCTAAAACCTCTTTTTCAGCTAAACCAAATTCTTTTTTGATAATCTCAAAAGGGTTTTTTTCTTCCAGGGCCAATGTAACAAGTTTTTCTGTTTGTTCCCAGTTCAATTCTTTGCGGTTACTCTTTTTCATCACGTGAAAATTAATTCAAATAGGGGGGTTAACGATTATTAAATTTGATTTTTAAATAGATACCAATATTAATAAAAAAAATAATTACTTTTTTGTCAAAGGGCAAAAAAATTACTGATTTTTAGTTGTTTTCGGGGGAACGCTGTTTTTGAAACGGTATTTTTAATAAATTTTTCAATTGATTGTTGTCCTCTTCCTTCATGTGAGTATCCACACCGTAGATAATTTCTTCTCTTGGGAGTATCATAAAGGTGCCAAACAGGCGATCCCAAACCGAAAAAATATTCCCGTAATTACTGTCTGTATAAGGCAAAACATAATGATGATGAACTTTATGCATATCTGGAGATACAATAAAATAACTCAAAAAAGCATCTACTTTCTTGGGTAACGAAATGTTCGCATGGTTAAATTGGGTCGCAATTACAGATAAGGTCTGGTATAAAAAAACCATCCACATAGGGCTTCCCACGATTAAAACACCAAGAGTCGTGAAAACAAACCGAATGACACTTTCTCCTGGATGATGTCTGTTGGCAGTGGTGGTGTCTATCCAAGTATCGGTATGATGAATCAAGTGAAAACGCCATAAAAATTTGATGCGGTGTTCTATAAAATGAACCAGATAGGCCCCAATTAAATCCAATAAAAGTAATCCGATTAAAGCATATAGCCACATCGGCATTTGCGGAAGCCATTGTAAAATTCCAAACTTATTGGTAACTGCCCAATCCGCAGATTGTATTAATATAAAAGCCAGCACAAAGTTGACAATAATAGTTGTCAATGTCAGGAAGATATTTATGCCAGCATGATGCCACTTTTTATATTTAAAATTAAAAAGAGGAAATGCATTTTCGATGAGCCAAAAAATAGTAATGCCGGCGACTAGAATTAGACTTCTGTGGGAGGATGGGATAGAACTAAAATAGGAAATGAGATCATTCATAAATTTGGAGTATTTATTCCAAATTTAATAAAATTTAGATTCAAAAGTTATTTTATAACCCGAAAGGTAAGGTTGATTCTCGGACCTGTTGGTTTTGCCGTTTTTGGAATTTGATGTTTCCAGAAATGTTGGGTTGTTCCTTTCATCAATAATAAACTGCCGTGTTCCAAAAGAATGCTTTTTTTATTTTCTTTATTGGTATTGTGTTTCAGCTGAAACGTACGTGCTGCTCCAAAACTCACAGAAGCAATTATAGGATTGGTCCCTAATTCTTTTTCATTGTCGGCATGCCAGCCATTACTGTCCTTTCCGTCGCGATAATAATTTAGTAAAACAGTGGTGAACTCTGTTTCGCAAATGCTTTCGACATAGGATTTTATTTTTTGTAAAAGGGGTGTCCAATAATGGGGTTGCATCGTAATATTGGAATAGGAATAGGGTTTTCCTTCGTTTCCATACAAGGCAGTTAATCTGGGTTGGGCATGTGTTAGACCAAAGACCTGTATTTCATCCTGTTGCCAAGGAATCGTGTTTTTTAATTCAGTAAAAATTTTATCCGCTTCATTTGTGTCTAAAAAATGGGGATAATAAATAATTTCTGCATCCGGTAAATCAAGAACGATTGGTTCTTGTTGAAAAAGTGAATTCATTTTGTAAAAATAAAGAGAAAAATAAAACTTTTACATTCTATTTTTCTCTTTGAAAATTAATTAAAAAATTAATTTATGCTTCTGAATTGTCCTGTAATAAATTTTTATAAATAAAGCCAGCTACAATTGCTCCCAGTATCGGTGCAACCCAAAACAACCATACCTGTGACAAAGGTTCGCCACCAACAAACACAGCTTGAGACAATGATCTTGCAGGATTTACAGAAGTATTAGTGATTGGGATACTAATTAAATGGATTAAAGTTAATGCCAGACCAATAGCAACTCCTGCAAATTTACCGTTTGCAAATTTATCAGTAGCTCCAAGGATAACCAATAAAAAGAAAAGAGTCAATACGAATTCTGCAATGAAAGCAGCTTGCATGGAATATCCGTCTGGTGAAAAAGCACCAAAACCATTAGATGCAAAGGCACCCGCTTTAGTGTTGTCTATCATAAAACCTGCTTTACCTGAAGCAATTGTGTATAAAGTTCCTGCTGCTGCGATGGCTCCAATACATTGTGCAACGATATAAGGAACTAGTTCTTTTGCTGAAAATCGTCCACCTGCCCATAGACCAAAAGAAACAGCAGGGTTAAAATGGCCGCCCGAAATATGGCCTACCGCATACGCCATGGTCAAAACTGTAAGTCCAAAAGCCAGTGATACTCCAGCAAAACCAATCCCTAAATCAGGAATTCCTGCGGCAAAAAGCGCACTACCACAGCCACCAAATACCAGCCAATACGTTCCGAAAAATTCTGCCAATAGTTTTTTCATAATAGATCAATTTAAATTAAAGGTTATTTGTTTAAAATGTATATTGAAATGCCCAATACATGAGGACAAATTGTAAAGGCATTCGTAAAAGCAAAAGCCATTTGGGCAAACCCATACCTGCTTTTTTATTTTGGTACATGTAAAGATGTGTTGGAAAAACAGCGATTAATAGCGCTATAATCCCCCAAGAAGCGTAAATGGAAAACATTGGAATACAGAGGATGATTCCCAAAACAATCTCTGCAAAACCACTGATGATATTTAATAGTTTCGGATTAGGAAAATAGGAGGGGATGATTTTTAGGTAAAGACCAGAGTTTCTGAAATGGTTAATTCCTGCTAGAATATAAACAAAGGCCATTAAATATAAATGCCAAGGTAAATTCATAATCGATTGTTTCTTACGAATTTATAAAAAAATTAACAGAATTGATCTAATTGTGCAAATATTTTTTAACACACTATATATTATGAAATTTTGTTTTTTTATACTTTGTATTCATGAGGATGATGGCCAGAATGATTAAAACGATACCAGACCATTGCAAAGTAGTTACATTTTCATTTAAAAGAAAATAAGCCATCAGTACTGATACGGGCAGTTCTAGCGCAGAAACGATACTTCCAAGACCGATTCCTGTATGAGGGAAACCAGCATTCATCAAAAGAGGTGGAATTATAGTTCCAAATAGAGAAAGAACAATTCCCCATTTCATGAAAATGGCAAAGTTGAAAGCAGTGGTTTGTGTTAGGAAAGCGAAAACAAAAACAATAATTGCTCCACCAAACAACATATATAAACTGCGTTGTGCCGAAGAAATAGTTGTGGCCACGCGATTTGCGGTAAACATAGTGGTGGTAAAGGAAGTTGCTGATAAAAGACCTAATACAATACCTCGCCAATCCAATTCAATTGCTGTATTTATGACATTTGTAGCCAAAAAAGTTCCAATCAAAACAATTACTACGGATATGATTTTTTTTACCGAAGGGATTTTTCTATCTAAAATCATTTCCAGTAAAACGCCAATCCAAACTGTTTGCATCAATAAAACAATGGCAATCGAAACAGGAATGTATTTTACTGTCAAATAATAAAAAACACTTGTTAGTCCAAGGGAAGTCCCTGCAAGCATCAGATGAAAAATATTTTTTGGGGAAGCTTTTACAACAGTGTCTCTTTTTTTTGCTTTTTGAAAAGTATTAATGATTAGTAATCCAAGAATTCCTAAGACGAATTGCGAAACAGTTACTTCGGCAGTGGTATATCCTTCGTTATACGCCATTTTTACAAAAGTAGCCAACATGCCATAGGTTGTAGCGCCAAGTCCAACCAAAAAAACTCCTTTCAATACGTTCTTATCTGTCATTTTTAAAATTTTAAAAGCGCGCAAAGATAGGGTTTAGTTGCGAATTGCAATTTTGGTGGGTTTATAATTTTATCTAATTATACTTTTGACTCTTTCTCTACCAAATCGCTTAAATGCAGTCTCAGGGCATCTACTGAAATATTAATTTCCCAAAAGGATAAGCCTAAAGAGATTAATAACGAAAGTAAGCTAAATCCGAAGAGGTAAATACTGGCTAGTTGTTGATCCAAAAACAATAACAACATAGTGAAAACAGACAGAAATAAACTCATTACACCTGCCATTTGCATATAGCGAATGAGGGTAAGCCGTAAGTTGAGATTTTTAATTTCCAATAAAATCATTTTGTTTTCTTTTTCCTTGTAGGTTTTCTTTAATCCCCGGACGATTGTGGCCACGGTTAAAAATCGGTTGGTGTATGCCAAAAGAATTAATGAGGTGGCTGAGAAAAGCAATGCGGGAGTTTCTATGTGTAAGGTCATTGTTATTTTAATTTGTAATGCTACTACTTCAATCCTGAAGACTTGTTGCAAAGGTCGGTATTCTTTTGTTTACTTATTGCACAGAGCACTATTTGAAAACAAAAAAAAATCCTCGAAATTCGAAAATTACGAGGATTTTTTTAATCAAATAAAAGAGGCTTACATATTTAGACTAAATACTAAACCATTTTCGTGTGTATACGTGTATTTGGCATCACAATCTCCAGTGCCGTAATCCACAACACCATTCAGAAACTCCCCTTTTAATTCTAATTTTCCTTTTGAAATGTATTCACAGGAATATTTTTTCACCAAAGGTTCTAAAACGGTTAAAGTTAATGTTGAACCATTTTCTTTTGTGATGGTATGATTCCCTTGTGTCATTTCATAAACATTATCGTCTAATGAAAGTGGCGTTAAAGCACCTTCCGTTTGTTTCATAGTGTGCGATCCGGAGTGTAGAAAGATATGCCCTTTTGCATCAGTAAGTTTTCCGTCGGTTACCGTTCTGGTCCATTGCGGAATAGCGCTTGATGTTGTTTCATTCACATAATTGACAATACCTTCAATTTTTGAATCATTGATATAATAGTTCTCTCTTTCTATTTTCATAGTACTTCCGTAAACACTGATGTAGTTAGAGATAGTAATTTTTAATTTTCCTTTTCTGGTGATATTGTTAACTGTACAACCGGTACCAAAATCAACATAAAATATTTTAGGAAAAGCGTTTACGGTAGGTGTTTCCATTGTTACAACGGCACAATCGCCAACCAGTGAAGCTGTCTTAGCACTTAGCGTACTTTTAGCACTTGTGTTGTCTAAAGCGACTTGCATTCCGGTTTTAAAATCGATTTCGTTTGAAGCGTCAATTGCAACAGAGGCAACAACAGCATTCGTGTCGGCCGTTTCTATGGCCTCTTCTTTGGTACATGATGTCATTGTCAATAGAGCAATAACTGCGGACGAAAATAAAAGTTTAATTTTTTTCATTTGGTTAGGTTTAAATTAGATTATGTGGCTTGCCAAAAATAGTAAAAATAAGTTTATATCAATAAAAAAACCCTGTAAGTCAAGACTTACAGGGTTGTGATTGCTGTTTGAGTATTTTAAAACCTTATTTAATCATCTCAAAACTTCTCTTCACAAAAGCAGTTAATGCTTCTCCTTTCAATAGGTTTTGGGATAGTTTAGCCAAGTCCAAAGCTTGTTTTACCAAACTTTCCTGTGCCGATTTGTCTTCGGTAGTAAGGATTGTTGTGGCCAAATCTGAATTGGTATTGACAACCAGATTGTACATTTCCGGCATATTGCCCATTCCAAACATTCCGCCGCCGCCAGACTGACTCATCTCTTTCATTCTGCGCATAAACTCAGGTTGCGTAATAATGAATGGTGCTGCCTGACTGTCCATCGCTTCTAATTGTACCGAATAATTTTGTTTAGGTACAATGGTTTCCAAAACAGCTTTTAAATTATTTTGTTCTTCCTCAGATAATTTAGAAATTACGGTATCCTCTTTCTTAATTAAATTATCGATATGATCAGAATCGACACGTACAAAAGTTAAACCGCTGTTGTCGCTTTCTATTTTTTGGATCAAATGCGAGATAATTGGAGAGTCAAGTAATAAAACTTCATATCCTTTGTCTTTCGCAATTTCGATATAAGAGTGTTGTGCTTCTTTGTTTCCAGCATATAAAACAACCAATTTTCCGTCTTTATCGGTTTGTTTGTCTTTTAGATTTTCTTTTAATTCATCTAATGTGAAGTATTTATCATCTACTGTTGGGTACAATACAAAAGCACCTGCTTTTTCGTAGAATTTAGCTTCTGAAAGCATTCCGTATTCTAAAACGATTTTGATATCATTCCATTTTTTCTCAAAATCCTCACGGTTTTCGTTGAATAGGGATTTCAGTTTATCCGCAACTTTACGGGTAATATAGTTTGAAATTTTCTTAACGGCAGCATCAGCTTGAAGACCTGAACGAGATACATTCAATGGAATGTCCGGAGAGTCAATTACTCCTTTCAACATGATCAAAAATTCAGGAACAATTCCTTCTACATTATCAGTAACGAATACCTGATTTTGGTACAATTGAATTTTGTCTTTCTGGATTTGTAAGTCGGAACCCAATTTTGGGAAGTATAAAATACCAGTCAGATTAAATGGATAATCAACATTTAAATGAATGTGGAATAAAGGCTCTTCAAATTGCATTGGATACAATTCGTGGTAGAAGTTTTTATAGTCCTCATCCGTTAAATCAGTTGGTAGTTTGGTCCAGGCCGGGTTTGGATTGTTGATGAAGTTGTCTACTTCAACTGTTTCTGCCTTGTAATCCTCAGGAGCATCTTCCGGTTTTGGAAGTGTTTCTGTTTTTGTTCCAAATTTAATTGGAATAGGCATGAACTTGTTGTATTTGTTCAACAGTTCTCTTATTTTGAACTCTTCCAAAAATTCCAATGAATCTTCGGCGATATGTAGAATAATTTCTGTTCCACGAGTTGTTTTGTCAGCTGGTTCTAAGGTAAACTCCGGGCTTCCGTCGCAAGTCCAGTGGGCAGCAGGTTCGTCTTTATATGACTTAGTGATAATTTCCACTTTTTCGGCAACCATAAACGCAGAGTAAAAACCAAGACCAAAATGACCTATGATTCCTGAATCTTTTGCTGAATCTTTGTATTTGTCCAAAAACTCTTCAGCTCCAGAAAAAGCGACTTGGTTGATGTATTTTTCCACTTCATCTGCTGTCATCCCTAAACCTTGATCGATAATGTGTAATTTCTTAGCTTCCTTATCGATTTTTACTTCAATAATTGGGTTACCATATTCTACTTTGGCTTCACCAATACTCGTTAAATGCTTTAATTTTAGTGTAGCATCTGTTCCGTTCGAAATCAATTCACGTAAGAAAATTTCGTGATCGCTATATAAAAATTTCTTGATTAAGGGAAAGATGTTTTCAACCGAAACATTAATTTTACCTGTTGTCATATTTTAAATTTTAAGGGTTTTACAATCTGCTATTTCAGCTTTCAAATAGAATACCAATTAGCAGAAAAGTGACAAATTGGCGTAAGCCATAATTTTATAATAAATTAATTTAATTTTAAAACTATTTTTTTTTCTAGTATCGTATCTTTGTAGGAATATTAATTTATAAAATTTTGATCTATGAGAAAAGTCATTTTATTATGTATAGCCACTATTTTGGCTGTTGCATGTAAATCTGCATCTGTTGCAACTGCTCCGGCAGCTTCTACAAAATTGGATAAAAGCGCTCAAGTTGGGATTAAGGGAAATTGGCAAATCACGGATGTTACCTATCCGGGTTCACAATATATTAAGGTTACTTCTTTTAATGTTGCAGATTCCAAATGTTTTGTAGGAAGTACTTGGAGTTTTATTTCAAACAACAACAAAGGAACTATGGCGCTTACCCAATCAGGCTGTCCGGCCTTTAATTCATCAATAACATGGTATATAAATGAAGAAGGGAAGTTTGTTATGAAAATTTTGGATGAAGGTCTAAAGTCTAAAAAAGTAACAACCGGTTTTGTTTTGGGAATTGCCAACCAAACCGAAACTTCGTTTCAGTTAATCGATAAAATAAATGTTGGAGGAAAACTTACAGATGTGGTTTACCAATTTCAAAAGACTAATTAATAAAAAATAATACAATATAATATGAAAAAAGTAGCAATTATAGGTTTAATCGCTTTAATGGTATTAAGTTTTCTTTTTACAGGGTGTGAATCAATGAAAAATGCAAATAATACTCAAAAAGGTGCCGGAATAGGAGCGGCCAGTGGGGCTATAATTGGTGGGATTATCGGTAGAAATACAGGGAATGCCGCGTTAGGAGCTGCTATTGGAGCTGTTGTAGGTGGAGGAACCGGTGCTCTTATCGGAAACGAAATGGACAAGCAAGCCAGAGAAATTGACCAAGCTTTGCCGGGTGCCGATGTAGAGCGAGTAGGAGAAGGGATTCATTTGACTCTAAAAGAAGATGCTGTTCGTTTTGATACCAATAAAGCCACTTTGACAACTCAGGCCAAAACCAATCTGGATAAACTTATTCCAGTGTTCACTGAATATGCTGATACTAATATCGAGATTTTTGGTTATACAGACAGTACCGGAAAACCGGAGTACAATTTGACACTTTCTCAAAGAAGAGCAGAGTCGGTTAAGGATTATTTGATTTCAAAAGGGTTAAAAGCAAGCAGATTTAAAACATCTGGTTTAGGAATTGCTGATCCAATTGCGACTAATGATACACCAGAAGGCAGAAGCCAAAATCGTCGTGTTGAATTTGCTATTACTGCCAATGAAAAAATGGTTCAGGAAGCTAAAGTAGCGGCAGAGAAAAAATAATCTCTAATTTATATTCAAAAAAACTGTTTCTTAGGAAGCAGTTTTTTTTTGTTCTTCATTTTAAATTAAAAACATTGTAAATTTGGCTTTTCAAATACAAAGCATGCTTGAGTTAAAAAATATTTCCTTCGCTTATATAGATACGACAGTTATTGAGAATGTTAGTTTTACTATTCCTCAAGGAAGTAATGTGGCCGTAATTGGAGAAAGCGGTTGTGGAAAAAGCACCCTTTTGAAATTGATTTATGGTCTGTATGATTTAAATGAAGGAGAAATTTGGAATAACGACAAACCCATTTTGGGACCCAAATACAATCTTATTCCGGGAGAAGACTACATCAAATACCTTGCTCAGGATTTCGACTTAATGCCTTACATTACCGTTGAAGAGAATGTAGGTAAATTTTTGTCCAACATTTATAAAGACAAAAAGAAGGCTCGTGTTGCGGAACTTCTGGAAATGGTTGAAATGACAGCCTTTGCAAAAGTAAAAGCCAAATATCTCAGTGGCGGTCAGCAACAAAGAGTCGCATTGGCAAGGGTTTTGGCCTTAGAGCCGGAAATACTTTTGTTAGATGAACCGTTCAGTCAGATTGATTCGTTTCGAAAAAATGCTTTGCGCAGAAACTTGTTCAGTTACTTAAAAGCAAAAGGAATTACCTGTATCATTGCTACACATGATAGTACGGATGCTTTGTCTTTTTCGGATGAAACCATTGTGATGCAAAACGGAAAAGTAATTGCGAGAAACACGCCAAAAGCCTTATTTGAAAATCCTTCGAATAAATATATCGCCTCTCTTTTTGGGGAAGTAAATGAGCTGCAATCATCTTTTTTTACTCTGAATGAAAGCGATGAGAAAACCATTTTGGTGTACCCGTATCAACTTAAAGCAGTGGATAACGGACCGTTAAAAGTAGTCGTAAAGCAATCCTATTTTAAAGGAAGTCGTTACTTAGTAAAAGCTGCTTTTGACCGTAAGATTATTTTCTTTGAACATGATTCAGGATTAGAACCCAATCAGGAAGTGACTTTAGCATTATCATAAAAACAGAAAAGCCCGAAATTAGAACTTTCGGGCTTTTCTGTTTTTATGTAGTGTCTGTTTAATTCTTTAAATATTTTTCTAAGAACTGATCTTGTTCCCAAAGTAAGTGAAGGATGTTCTCTTTGGCGGCATAACCATGACTTTCTTTAGGTAGAATTACCATTCTGGCAGGAGCACCCAAACCTTTTAGAGCCTGAAAATAACGTTCCGTCTGCAAGGTAAAAGTACCGGGATTATTATCAGCTTCACCGTGTACCAAGAGCATTGGTGTTTTCATTTTTTCGGCATTCATGAAGGGAGACATGGTGTTGTATACTTCAGGAACTTCCCAATAATTGCGTTGTTCGCTTTGAAAACCAAAAGGAGTTAAAGTTCTGTTGTAAGCACCGCTTCGCGCAATTCCGCAGGCAAAAAGATTAGAATGAGTCAATAAATTGGCCGTCATAAAGGCACCGTAGGAATGTCCGCCAACCGCTACTTTCTTTTTGTTGATATACCCCAAAGCATCAACAGCATTTATAGCTGCTTCAGCATTATCGACTAATTGAGTGATGAAATTATCATTTGGTTCTGTAGTTCCTTCTCCAATAATTGGAAACGAGGCATCGTCAAGAACTACATAGCCTTTGGTTACCCAATAAACAAAGGAACCATAGTAAGGAAACGTGAATTCATTTGAATTTTGATTGCTTTGACCTGCACTGTTTTTGTCTTTAAATTCAGAAGGGTAGGCCCAAATTAATAAGGGTAGTTTTTCTTTTTTTACTTTGTCATATCCTTCCGGTAAATACAAAGTGCCGGATAATTCCACACCGTCTTTTCGTTTGTATTTGATGACTTCTTTACTTACATTTTTAATGCTTTCAAATGGATTTTTGAAGGATGTGATCGGAGTTAAGTTGTTTTGCTTTTGGATGTTTCTAAAATAGTAATTAGGGTATTCGCTTTTGGACTGAATCTGAACCAAAACGATTCCTTTTTTGAAATCCGCAATCTCCAGTAAATCTTCTTTTTTGTCTTTGTAAGTTGAGGTATACAATCGCTTAGACAGGAATGTTTTTAGATTGAATTCATCAATAAATGGAAATTGTCCGTCTTTAGTATAACCGTCACCAATGCGGAAGGCGTTGTCGTTTTCTATGGCTAAAACATATTTACTGTATTGATTTTTTCTGGTTTCAAAAAATCCGGGATCAGAGTAAATGTCTTGTGAATTTCTATCTGTAATTACTTTTGGTTTTTGTGATACATCAGATGGATTGATTAAATAGATTTTTGTGTTGCGCGTATCATACCATTCATCTGAAACTACAGCTACGGTTTCATTCCCCCAAATAATGTCGCTATACCGTTGTGCTGTTTTTACTAATGAAGTTGCTTCAGCAGTAAATGGAGCGTCCCAAAGAAATACTTCGTCTCTAAAGTCCACTTTATTTGCTTGGTCACCTTCATCTAAAGCCACCACATAGTATAAAGTAGCGGGTTTGTCATTTCTCCAGCCCATTTCTCTTTTTCCTTTGCGGACTGCCATGAATCCTTTGGGCATGATTTCATTCAAGGGAACTTCATTAACTACTTTCACTTCTTTTCCGTCTTTATCATAAACGACTGTTTTGAAAGGAAAACGACTTAGTGGGACGATATATGAAAATGGTTTTTGAATAGTATTTAACATCAGGTAATTGCCATCAGGAGAGAAGCTTTCTCCGGCATACATGTCTGCTTTTTTAAATAAAGTTGCCGTTCCGTTGAGGTTTACTTTATACAATTCAGATGTGATGATGTTTTCAAAATTGGTTTCGTCATTTTTGTTTTTCAACATATCCGGATAGGTTCTGTTTTGCGATTTTGCACCATCCGCATTCGATATAATTGGTCCTGTTGGTAAATCTTTTTTGGCATCCAGTAAAGCTGGTCTGTTTTTGGGTAACATTTTTACCAAAATAGTTTCGTTGTCTGAGAACCAGTTGAACGGATTTCCAAGATTTGCGTTTACGGTCGCGTCGGTTAATTTTGTTGCTTGTGCTGTCGCTACATCCAAAACCCAAAGTTCTACACCGCTACTGATTGTGTTTGAAAATAAAATCTTCTTGTCGTTTGGAGACCATGTTATATTACTGATTCGTGGGTTCGATGGTAAACCAGTCACCTGAACTTCATCTTTGCCTTTTGTTTTTCGCAATTTAAGGTTGATGATATAGGTGACAGTACTTGAAATATTGGTAACGGGATTGATTCGTAACCCTCCTAATCGCAATTCTTCCTGATTCAAATCATCCAATGTTTTATAGGTATTCCTGTAGGACAAAAGCATGTATTCTTTTTTGGTATCCATGGAAACCGAAGGGGCTCTTTGGTAATCTGCCAAATCCAAAATGGTTTTGGATGGTTTTTGATAGCTGAGGTTTTCTTGCGCAAAAGCCGAAATTCCGATGCCTAAAAATAATAAGAAAGTAACTTTTAATTTCATGGATTGAATGATATTAGATTTGAAAAAGCATAATTGTTGTATTTAGTCTAAAATAATGCAATTTTGTTACATTTGAAAAAGAGAAGTCATTTTTAAGTAAACAGTTCCTAAAAAAAATACTATTGCTTATTAGTAAAAAAGTAGTAATTTGTGAGCTATTATTTTAAAGTATATTTAAATTTACACCCTTGATTTTAATAAAATAACAAAACTATGTATCATTCAAAAATAGCAGGATTAGGATTTTATGTTCCTTCTAATATTGTCACTAATGACGATTTGTCTAAAATTATGGATACCAATGACGAATGGATTCAGGAACGAACCGGTATTGAGGAAAGAAGGCATATTATCCGAGGGGAAGATACCACGACGACGATGGGAGTGAAGGCAGCTGAAATTGCTATTGAGCGTTCCGGTGTTGCCAAAGAAGATATTGATTTTATAGTTTTTGCTACCTTAAGTCCTGATTATTATTTCCCTGGGCCAGGTGTTTTGGTTCAGCGTGATTTGGGTTTACGAACAGTTGGTGCCTTAGATGTGCGCAATCAATGTTCCGGTTTTGTTTATGCTTTGTCAGTTGCGGATCAATATATCAAAACGGGAATGTATAAAAATATTCTGGTGATTGGTTCTGAGGTGCAGTCGACAGGACTAGACATGACAACGAGAGGACGTGGTGTTTCGGTGATTTTTGGAGATGGTGCAGGAGCGGCTGTTTTGAGCAGAGAAGAAGATTTGACCAAAGGGATTTTGTCTACGCACTTACATTCTGAAGGGGAGCATGCAGCGGAATTAATCGTGAAAGCCCCGGGAATGGGAGGTCGTTGGGTTACAGATATCTTGGCAGATAATGATCCTGATGACGAAAGTTATTTTCCGTATATGAATGGACAATTCGTTTTTAAAAATGCGGTAGTTCGTTTTTCTGAAGTGATCAATGAGGCTTTGGAAGCCAATAATTTGGAGGTTTCGGATATTGATATGTTGATTCCGCATCAGGCTAACTTGAGAATAGCCCAGTTCATTCAGAAGAAATTTAAACTGACAGACGATCAGGTGTATAATAATATTCAGAAGTACGGTAATACCACTGCGGCTTCTATTCCGATTGCTTTGACAGAAGCTTGGGAACAAGGGAAAATTAAATCTGGAGACACTATTGTCCTGGCTGCTTTTGGTAGTGGATTTACTTGGGCCAGTGCTATTATTAAATGGTAATATTTGGTTATTGTTTCAATAATTCGATAACTGTCAAAGGATCGAAAGAGTTCACAATAACATTCTTTTTAAAAATAAGAAACCCCAGAGTTGGCATTCTCTGGGGTTTCTTCTTTTGGCAACCTAATTATTAAAACTAATCTTTAAAACCCACCACTTCCTTGGGTTTCATTTTTATCTCTTTCTTTTCTTTGAATTGCTTTGTTTTTTCCGGTTCCAAAACGATAATTGAATCCTACATAGGCAGTTTGACTTTCCCAATGGAATTCACCAGTTTGTATTTTTGGTTTTGTGGCATCAAATGCAAAATGCATGCTGTCAAATAAATCGCTTACTCTGGCAGTTATGGTTCCGCTACCTTTAAGAACTGTAAGACTTGAACCTAAATCCACTCTCCACATTGGTTTTCTTAGGAATTGCAATCCTAAATCTTCACCACGGTACATTCCAGTCAACTGAAAACGTAAATTTTTATTGGCCTTAAAAGTATTGCTTATGCGAGAGTTAAAAGTAGTAACATCCACTTCCACATAATCTGTTTCTACATAACCTTTGGTTTTTTTGTTATACAAATCAAAACTAATATTGGCAGTATACCATTTTGTGAAATCTAGATTTCCTGAAAGTTCTACTCCAAAAGCATTGTTGTCTCCCAAATTGGCATAAGATATAATTTGTCTTTCGGGATCATTTGGGTTTTCATAAAGAGCTCTTGAAATTTCGTCATTAATTTGGCGGTAAAAAACTCCTGATGTTATGGAACCTATTTTGGTTTTTCGAGTATAATTCAATTCAACAGAGTTAGTGAATTGAGGACGTAATTCTGGATTACCTTCTGAGTCTATCAAAGGAGTACTCCATTCGCGTATTGGATTTACTTGATCGATACTAGGTCTGTCCACACGTTTTGAAACACTAAAATTGAAGGAATCATTGTCGTTTGGAGTGTAAGTTAAAAATCCTGAAGGATAAACAGTAAATAAATTGTCATTAAAAGTACCATCGGCTTCATTTACTTTTTTGAATAAAGCATCGGCATTGTATTTTTCAAAACGAGCTCCAACTTGTGCATTCCATTTTTTCCATTGTTTTGCGATAGTGGTATAGGCTGAATAAATATTTCTTTCATAATTGAAATTTGAGTTGTAGGCACCGTCCAAAAGGAAGTTGTTTTTGGTATTTTCAATTCTGGTTTCTAATCCGGCCTCTAGTTTGATGGTTTCCGTCAAAGGATTGGTATAATCCAGATTGAGTAAAACATTCTCGCCTTTATTGGTAATGTCATTCGTTGCAGGAGTGTTGAATACACTATTTTCAGTATTGTCGTTGTTACTGTAATTGCCTTCAAATTCAAGAGTATGTCCTTCTTTTTTGAATTTTTTCTTGTAATCTAAATTATAGGTTTGTGTGTAATTGTCGTTTTTAGTGTCTAGTAATTGATTGATATTTGGTTCAGTAGGGTCTGAAAAATCTACATTTACTTGAGATTTTCCATCTTCGTCATTGATGTTTTGAGTTGTGTAAACAGAAATAGTATTGGTGTCATTCAAGTAAAAGTCAAGCCCTACTTTGGCTAAATGCGATGTGTTTTCATTTGAAAAATCAAATTTTTGAATATTCTCTTCATCCGGGTCAAGCGTTTCTACTTGTCCATGATTGTGATGTTTACCGGTGGTTAAACCATAATTGGCATACATGTTCACTTTTCCATTACGGTAATTCATGTCAAAAGAAGAGTTTGTTTTTGGGGTTTCACCAAATGTTACTCCACTGTTTATACTTCCGTTAAAACCTATTTTAGCATTTTTGTTTAAAACGATATTTATAATTCCACTCATTCCTTCGGGATTGTATTTGGCCGATGGGTTGGTAATTAATTCAATTTGTTTGATTGAAGTAGAAGGGATTTGTTGTAATAACTGAGCAGCGTCAACAGTAGTTGGTTTGCCATCTACAAATACCCTAACATTAGAATTTCCTCTAAGACTTACTGCGTTGGTCTGTGGATCGACACTTACCGAAGGAATATTATTCATTATTTCGGCAGCAGTTGCTCCTGCGCTTAGTAAATCTTTCCCGACGTTGATGATTTTTCGATCTGTTTTTTGTTCGATTAAGGAATGTTCTTTTACAATATCAACCGATTGCAGTTCTGTAGCTTCTTCTTCCAAAAGGATTTCTATAGTGGAGCTTTTTTTTGCCGAACTCAATTCAAAAGAAGTAGCGTATTTTTTGTAACCAATAAATTCTACTTCTAAGTTGTATTTTTTTAATTCTAAGTTTTTTATCAGAAAGTTTCCATTTTCGTCAGCAACAATTCCTGTAATTACTTTTCCAGCATCTTTTATTATTACCGAAGCATACTGTACAGGTTGGTTTGTTGCTTTGTTTGTTACTTTTCCCGAAATAATTCCGGGGTTTTCGGCTTGTGCAATTCCTATAAAACTCAATAGAAAAAACGTAAGTAGTTT
>RCUR01000250.1_pt1 | contig 18789 bp, 20 predicted proteins | sample 2166151 | NCBI WGS metagenome assembly RCUR01 (sample SAMN09932785, study PRJNA488358) | compost metagenome | isolation source: compost soil in an enriched community | place: Germany: Experimental Botanical Garden
TCCTTGTAGCTCAGGGAGGGTTGCTTGCTCATGATCCAGGCCTTTAGGGGGGATTCGTGGAATCGACCGTGACCTGCCAGGCCATGCGGAACACTGTGCTGTTCCTGCTGCCTGACCGTCGCCGGTCTGCGAAGGCGCGCGATTTTATCAGGGTTGCCCGGTAGCGGCCATCCTCAGGCCGACGGGCAGGCCAATATCGACATAAAAATAATTGCTTAAGCTCTGCGACTGGTTGGTACGGCGAGGGCTGTATAAGGTATAGCAGTGACTTCGTGACAAATTCTTGCTGGCAGCGTCTGAGTGTTTTGCCCGCCAAGGGGGTCACAAGGCTGTTCAATCGTCCGCACGCGGGTGCCCGCGTCTCAGCCCTCCAGGAATATTTCATGCATTTGTGCAAATACGTGTTGGCCAGTTGCTTAACGTTACTCTGCCTGTCCGGGCATGCCGAGACCGTGAAGAACCTGTACCAGGTTCGCGAACCGGTCAGCAGTCAGTCCGCCGATGAGCGCAACCAGGCCACCCAGCGCGCCCTCGAGACCTTGGTGCTGCGCCTGACCGGCGACCCCAAGGCCTTCGACAGTGCCGGTCTTGCCGAATTGCGCAACGACCCGCAACAAATCATCAGCCAGTTCGGCTTCGAAGCCGGCCCACCGCAAGCCTTGCTGGTGGATTTCGACCCGGTGACCACCGACCGTGCCTTGCGCAAGGCAGGGCTGGCCAAGTGGGGCAATAATCGCCCGGCCATCCTGGGCTGGTGGCTCAATGAAAGCAGCGAGGGCACGAGCCTGGTTGGCGATGGCCAGAGCAGCGCCGAACCGCTGCGCCGTGCCGCCCAGCACCGGGGGCTGCCGCTGCGCCTACCCTTGGCAGACCTGGATGAGCAGGTCGTCGCCACCGCGCCCAACCTGGAGGGTAGCGACCCGGCACCGCTGCGTTCGGCCTCGGCACGCTATGGCGCCGATGCCTTGCTGGCAGTGCATGCCAGCGAAGCCAGCGGCCAATGGCAGGCCACCTGGAACCTGTGGTTGGGTGACCAGCGTGCGCAAGGCACTGCCCAGGGGGCCGACCAGGCTGCGTTAGCCGATGCGGTCATGCTGGCGGTCAACAACAATCTGGCCCCGCGCTTCGTGGTGAAACCCGGTGCCAGCAGCGTCATGCTCTTGCAAGTGCAGGGAATGAACCTGGACCGTTATGCCGAACTGGGGCGGCTGCTGGAGTCCTATGGCTCGCGGGTCAAGACCGTCGATGGCGACAAGGTGACCTACCAGGTGACCGGCAGTGCCGAGCAGTTGCGCGCGCAGTTGGAATTGGCCAGGTTGCAGGAGCTACCTGCCGAGCCTGCGCCGGCGCCGGTAGCGGTCGACCCTGCCGCGGCGCCGGGCACACCCGCCGCACCTGCGCCGAAACCCTTCACCGGTATGAGGTTTCGCTGGTGAGTCTTTTCCGATTAAAAAGTGAGGCATGGAGCCTTTGATGATTGATACGCGTCGTTTGGTAGGGTTGGCCGTGGTACTGGTGATCGGTGCCCTGGTGTATTGGTTGCACCCGATACTGTCACCCTTCCTGGTGGGCATCTTGTTGGCTTACCTGGCCGACCCGTTGGTTGATCGGCTGGAACGGCTCGGGTTGAGCCGTACCTGGGGCGTGATCGCGGTGTTCACCCTGTTCAGCCTGATTCTGGTGATGCTGCTGTTAGTGCTGCTGCCCATGCTCGCCAAACAGTTATTGCGCCTGTACGAGTTGGCACCGCAAATGCTCGACTGGCTGCAGCACTCGGCGTTGCCCTGGGTGCAGGGGCGCCTCGGGTTGGCCGAGGGTTTCTGGAAGTTCGACAAGATCAAGGCTGCCATTACCGAGCACATGGGCCAGACCACCGACATCGTCGGTATCGTCCTGACCCAGGCCACCGCTTCGGGGCTGGCCTTGCTGGCCTGGCTGGCCAACCTGGTGCTGGTGCCGGTCGTGAGCTTTTACCTGCTGCGCGACTGGGACCTGATGATGGCCAAGCTGCGGCGTCTGCTGCCACGCCAGCGCGAAGAACAGGTGGTGATGCTGGCGGCTGAATGTCACGAAGTGCTGGGCGCTTTCGTGCGCGGGCAGTTGCTGGTGATGGTCGCCCTGGGCATGATCTACGCCGGCGGGTTGATGTTGGTTGGCCTGGAGCTGGGCCTGTTGATCGGCATGCTCGCGGGCCTGGCGGCCATCGTGCCTTATATGGGCTTTGTGATTGGCATCAGTGCGGCCATGATCGCCGGGCTGTTCCAGTATGGCGGCGACCTGTACCCACTGCTCGCTATCGCCGCGGTGTTCATGGTCGGGCAGATGCTCGAGGGCATGGTGCTCACGCCCTTGCTGGTAGGCGACCGCATTGGCCTGCACCCGGTGGCGGTGATTTTCGCCATCCTGGCAGGCGGAGAGTTGTTCGGTTTCACCGGCGTGCTGCTGGCCCTGCCGGTGGCGGCGGTGATCATGGTGCTGCTGCGACACATGCATGACCTGTATAAAGAGTCGGACATCTACGGGGGGCAGATCGACCCGGATTTGTAGGCGCGGCGCGGCGGGCACAGGCAAAATGATGTCAGTGCCCGCCCGATTAATTATTCGATGAGCGCAAACCTTTGATTTTGCTTGCGGTCTGTTGCATTGTGCGCCCTGCTTGACGGGTATAAACTTTGCTAACTTTACACAGAGGCCCCTTACGGTTCGCTTGAACTGTTCAGCCAGCATGAAACCGATTCAGCTGCCCCTAGGTGTGCGTCTGCGTGATGACGCAACCTTCATCAACTACTATCCAGGCGCCAACGCCGCAGCCCTAGGCTACGTCGAGCGACTTTGCGAAGCCGACGCCGGCTGGACCGAAAGCCTGATCTACCTGTGGGGCAAGCAAGGCGTAGGGCGCACGCACCTGTTGCAGGCCGCCTGCCTGCGCTTCGAACAAATAGGCGAACCAGCCGTTTACCTGCCGCTGGCACAATTGATCGACCGTGGTATCGAGCTGCTCGATAACCTGGAGCAGTACGAACTGGTGTGCCTGGATGACTTGCAGGTCGTAGCGGGCAAGCCGGACTGGGAAGAAGCCCTGTTTCACCTGTTCAACCGCCTGCGCGACAGCGGCCGGCGCTTGCTGATCGCGGCCTCCAGCTCGCCTCGGGAGCTGCCGATCAAGCTGCCGGACCTCAAGTCGCGGCTGACCCTGGCGCTGATTTTCCAGATGCGTGCCTTGTCCGATGAAGACAAGCTGCGTGCCTTGCAATTGCGGGCCTCGCGCCGTGGCCTGCACCTGACCGACGAGGTCGGGCATTTCATCCTTACCCGCGGTACCCGCAGCATGAGCGCCTTGTTCGATTTGCTCGAGCGCCTCGATCAGGCCTCGCTGCAAGCCCAGCGCAAGCTGACCATTCCGTTCCTCAAGGAAACCCTCGGTTGGTAGAAGCCGCGCTGCTGGCCCGGGCCGCAGCGGCGTTGCGGCAGGCCGAGCGCATTCTGGTGATTACCGGGGCCGGCCTCTCCGCCGATTCTGGGCTGCCAACCTATCGCGGCCTGGGCGGGCTTTATAACGGCACGACAGCCGAAGGCATGCCCATCGAAAAAGCCCTGTCCGGGCCCATGCTGCGAAGCAACCCTGCCTTGTGCTGGAAGTACCTGGCGCAATTGGGCAATGCCTGCCTGGGCGCGCGGCCCAACGCCGCCCATGCAGCAATTGCGCGCTTGCAACTAGCCAAGCCCGGCTGTTGGGTGCTGACCCAGAATATCGATGGTTATCACTTGGCTGCCGGCAGCCCGGCCCAACGCCTGATCGAGATCCACGGCCAGTTGGCGCCTCTGTTCTGCCAGTCGTGTGGGACGACCTTCGAGGACCTGCACGCGCATCTATTGCAGCCCTTGCCGCCACGCTGCGCACTGTGCGCCGGTATCCTGCGCCCGCCGGTGGTGCTGTTCGAGGAACTGCTGCCCGAGGACGCGCTGAACACCTTGTATGAACAATTGGCCCAGGGTTTCGATGCAGTGCTGGTGATTGGCACCACCGCCAGCTTCCCCTACATTGTCGAACCGGTCTGGCGTACCCAGGCCAGCGGTGGCTTCACTGTGGAAGTCAATCCGGTGCCCGGCGAGCTGAGCAGGGAGGTGGATGTCTACCTGCAAGGAAGGGCCTTGGATGTCGTGGGCGAACTGATAAGTCACATTTTATTCGATTGAATTTGCAAATGAGGATGATAGAAGGCATAGTCGCCGCTTCCAAGAATTTCTGACACGGTCGTGCCCATGCTAAAGCGCTTCGCACCCCTCGTGCCTCTCGCACTCGTTACCCTGCTTTTTGGTTGCGCGGCACATACGCCGGTTTCGCAGCAGCAGGTTAATCCACAGGTCACCGCTTCTGCAGCGGGTAAAACGTCCTCGGTCTTGACCGAAGATCTGATGACCGAAAAAGAGCTGGCTGAATTTTCCAGCAGCAAGCCGTACCAGCTTCCCGCCCTGGCCGACAGTATCCTGGAGCGTGGCATGTCCCTGATCGGTACGCGCTACCGTTTTGGCGGCACCTCGGAAGCGGGCTTTGACTGCAGCGGTTTCATCGGTTACCTGTTCCGCGAAGAGGCGGGCATGAACCTGCCGCGTTCCACCCGTGAAATGATCAACGTGGACGCACCGCTGGTTTCTCGCAATAACCTCAAGCCCGGCGACCTGCTGTTTTTCAGCACCAACGGTCGTGGCCGTGTCAGCCACGCTGGCATTTACCTGGGCGACAACCAGTTCATCCATTCCAGCAGCCGCCGCAGCGGTGGTGTGCGCATCGACAGCCTCGGCGATCGCTACTGGAACAAGACCTTCATCGAAGCCAAGCGCGCATTGGCCATGGCCCCGACCTCGGGTGCTGTCATCTCGCGCAAATAAGCCGGTTTACATGCGGTAATAACGGCGACGTTGCTGAAAAGCACGTCGCCGTTTGCGTTTTTGGTAATTACAGCTAGTATTCGTTGGATTGATAAAAGACGTGGCATAAAGCCATCTCGCGGCGGAGCAAGCCGGTTCAGATCAGGATGTTCTGTTATATGTCGATGACGGCACGTGTTGCCCTGGTGCTGCTTGCAGCAACACTCGGAGCCTGCTCAAGCCATGCTCCGGCGCCTCGGGTTGCCCAGCCGGCGGTCATGGCACCGCAGTTTTCCTCGCCTGTCGCAGAGGACGTGCTGATTCGCGCAATCGGGTTGGTCGGCACGCCCTATCGCTACGGTGGCAATACCCCGGATTCAGGCTTCGATTGCAGTGGCTTGATCGGCTATGTCTACCGTGACGCGGCCGGTATCACGCTGCCGCGCTCGACCCGCGAAATGATCGTGATGCGCGCTCCGGATATCGGCCGCAATGCCCTGCAGTCCGGTGATGTGGTGTTCTTCGCCACCAATGGAAGCTCCCAGGTCAGCCATGCCGGCATCTATGTGGGCGAAGGGCGTTTCGTGCATGCCCCGGCCACCGGCGGCACGGTTCGCCTGGATTACCTGGCCAATGCCTATTGGCAAAAAGCCTACCTCAATGCCAAGCGCATCCTGCAGCCCCAATCGACCAACCTGGCGCACAATCCCTGAAAAAGGAAACACGGTCCGTAGCCTGCGCCCGGCTGCGCAGCAGCCGTAAAGCCTGAGTGTGCGCAACCGTATCGTTAGAGTTCACGACTGCTTCGTTCAAGCGTGGCCTGAGCCGGACGCAGGCTCCGCCAGCTGCTACAAGAATGAGTCGCGGCAAAAAATAGGCTGACAATGACTGCCCAAACGCTGTATCTCGACGACGCGCTGTACCACTACCTGCAAAGCGTCTCGCTGCGTGAAACCCCGCTGTTGCAACAACTGCGGGTCGAAACCCAGGCGCTGCCCATGGCGCGCTGGCAGATTGCGCCCGAACAGGGCCAGTTTCTCGCGTTGCTGGTCCGTTTGCTCGGCGCCACTCGCCTGCTTGAAGTCGGCACCTTCACCGGCTACAGCGCCCTGTGCATGGCCCAGGCGATGCCTGAAAGCGGATGCTTGATCTGCTGCGACCTGCCCGGTGACTATAACGAGACGGCTCGAAGGTACTGGCAACAGGCCGGGGTCGGCGACAGGATCGACCTGCGCCTGGCGCCGGCGCTCGATACCCTGGCCGAGTTGGAGCAGCAAGGGCAGGGCGGCAGTTTCGACCTGATCTTCATCGACGCCGACAAGGCCAATTACCCCCAGTACCTGGAAAGCGCCCTGCGCCTGCTGCGCGTGGGTGGCCTGGCGTTGTTCGACAACACCTTGTGGAGTGGCCGGGTGCTCGAAACCGCGCCCGAAAGTGCCGACACCCGTGCCATCCAGTCACTCAACCTGGCCTTGAAGGACGACCCCCGCGTCGACCTCTCATTGCTGCCGCTGGGGGACGGCCTGACCCTGTGCCGTAAGCGCTGAATTGCCCTTGGCCGAGGTGATGCGCCAGATCTTGTTGCCCACGTCATCGGCTACCAATACGCCGCCCTTGTGGTCGTTGACGACGCCGACCGGCCGGCCCATGGCGTTGTCGTTGGCGTCGAGGAAGCCGCTAAGCAAGTCGATCGGCTGGCCACTGGGTTTGCCATCGCGAAACGGCACGAACAGCACTTTGTAGCCACTGTGCGGCTTGCGATTCCAGGAACCGTGCTGGCCGATGATCGCGCCCTGGTCAAAGGGTGCCGGCAGGGCTTGGGCTTCAGCGAAAGTCAGGCCCAGCGAAGCCGTGTGCGGGCCCACGGCATAGTCCGGGGCAATGGCCTTGGCGACCAGCGCCGGGTCCTGGGGTTCGACACGCATATCCAGATGGTGGCCGTAATAGCTATAGGGCCAACCATAGAAGCCGCCGTCCTTGACCGAGGTGATGTAATCCGGCACCAGGTCGCTACCGATTTCGTCGCGCTCATTCACCGCCGTCCACAGCTGCCCGCTTTTTGGCTCCCAGGCCATGCCGTTGGGGTTACGCAGGCCGGACGCGAAAATCCGCTGTTTACCGCTTGCCGGGTCCACTTCCCAAATGGCCGCGCGGCCTTTTTCCTGGTCCATGCCGTTTTCGCCGACATTGCTGTTGGAGCCGACCGTGACATACAACTTTTTGCCATCGGGGCTGGCGATCACATTCTTGGTCCAGTGATGGTTCAAGGTGCCGCCGGGGAGGTCGACCACCTTGCTGCCCGGGGTCGCGAGGGACGTGGCGCCGTCTTGGTAGTGAAAACGCAATAAGCGGTCGGTGTCGGCCACATAGAAGGCATTGCCGACCAGGGCCATGCCAAAGGGCGAGTTGAGCTTGTCGATGAAGGTAGTGCGGGTTTCGGCTACACCGTCGTGGTCGCTGTCGCGCAACAGGGTGATGCGGTTCGGGCTGGGCACGCCGGCACCGGCGCGTTTCATGGCTTTTTTCATCATCCAGCCGTGAATACCCTTGCCGTCGTCGGGTTTGGGCGGGGCATTGGTCTCGGCCACCAGCACGTCGCCGTTGGGCAGCACGTACAACCAGCGCGGGTGGTCGAGCCCTTCGGCGAAAGCAGCCACTTGCGTGCCCTGGGCGGCGACTGGCTTGGCGCCCTGGGGCCAGCCGGTGGCCGGGGCGATGTTCACCGTGGGTATCAGGGTCTTGTTCGGTTCCGGCAATTTCGGTGAAGGGCCGCTGCCATCGGCGACTTGCAACCGGGCGGTTTCGCCGCAAGCGGCAAGCCCGCTGGCGACAACGATCATCAAGGCGAGTCGGGCTGGATGCATGGTGGTCTCCCGTTACGCTAACCAGGCTTATAAGGGATAGAGACAGCACCGCGCTCAAGGTTCAATGGGTATTAAAGGGCTTTAATTGACGCTCCACCCCCAACCCTCTAACCTTCGCGACGAGTTTCAGGTGCTCTGCTGCCCATCGGGTGGCGGGAGTGAAACAGGGAAGCCGGTGGGCGTGCGTGGCACGCGATTCCGGCGCTGCCCCCGCAACGGTAAATGAGTGAAGGTTCGCGCAATGGCCACTGGGTCGGTAAGGTCCGGGAAGGCGCGCGGCCAGGGTGATCATCCCGCTCATGAGTCCGGAGACCGGCCTGGAACGACCCACAGCTATGGGCAGTCAATTGCCTGCCGTAGCTTTGATAATTCATCTGTCGCGCGGGTGAGAGCGGCATTGACGATATCCTGCCATGACCACGCCTGGGCCAATGCCTGCGGCTGCCTGTCGTGGCGCTTCGTCGATGCCGCCCATTTGCGCGTTAGCGGAGAGCTGCGATGACTGCTACCAGCGAAACTGATACCAGCGAACGTGACGAGCGCCACCTGGCGCGCATGCTGCGCAAAAAAGCCGTGATCGACGAACGCATTGCCAGTGCGCCGAATGAGTGTGGGCTGCTGCTGGTGCTGACCGGCAACGGCAAGGGCAAGAGCAGTTCGGCGTTCGGCATGCTCGCCCGGGCCATGGGCCATGGCATGCAGTGCGGCGTGGTGCAGTTCATCAAGGGCCGCAACAGCACGGGAGAGGAGTTGTTCTACCGACGTTTTCCCGAACAGGTGCGCTTCCATGTCATGGGCGAGGGCTTCACCTGGGAAACCCAGGACCGCCAACGCGATATCGCCGCCGCCGAAGCCGCCTGGGCTGTTGCCCGTGAGCTGCTGAGCGACGCGAGTATCGGGTTGGTGGTGCTCGATGAGCTGAACATCGCCCTCAAGCACGGTTACCTCGACCTCGACCAGGTGCTCAACGACTTGCAGGCCCGGCCGCTGATGCAGCACGTCGTGGTGACCGGCCGCGCCGCCAAGCCGCAAATGATCGAGCTGGCCGATACCGTTACCGAAATGGGCGTAATCAAGCATGCCTTCCAGGCAGGTATCAAGGCCCAGAAAGGCATCGAACTATGAGCGATGCGCGTCATTGCCCGGCGGTACTCATCGCCGCGCCGGCCTCTGGCCAGGGCAAGACCACCGTCACCGCTGCCCTGGCCCGGCTGCACCGCAACCAGGGGCGCAAGGTGCGCGTGTTCAAATGCGGGCCGGACTTCCTCGACCCGATGATCCTCGAACGCGCCAGCGGCGCGCCGGTGTACCAGCTCGATTTGTGGATGGTCGGTGCCGAGCAAAGCCGTCGCCTGCTCTGGGAAGCCGCCGGCGAAGCCGACCTGATCCTGATCGAAGGGGTCATGGGCCTGTTCGATGGTACGCCGTCAAGCGCCGATTTGGCGCGCCATTTCGGCGTGCCGGTGCTTGCTGTCATCGACGGTACCGCCATGGCCCAGACCTTCGGTGCGCTGGCCCTGGGCCTGGCGCGCTATCAGCCTGGCCTGCCGTTTGCCGGTGTCTTGGCCAACCGTGTCGGCACCGTGCGCCATGCGCAATTGCTCGAAGGCAGCCTGACCGAAGGCTTGCGCTGGTATGGCGGCTTGTCCCGGGAAACCGGCATTGAATTGCCCAGCCGGCACCTGGGCCTGGTCCAGGCCAGTGAACTGAGCGACCTGGACGCCCGCCTGGATGCCGCCGCCGCGGCCTTGGCCGAAAGCTGCGACGCCGCCTTGCCGCCAGCGGTCGAGTTCGCCGCACCGACGCAGTGGGCCAGCGACCCCTTGCTGGCTGGCGTGCGCATCGCCGTTGCGCGAGACGAAGCCTTTGCCTTCCTCTATGGCGCCAACCTCGACTTGCTGCAGGCCATGGGGGCGCAGCTGGTGTTCTTCTCGCCGCTGCACGACCGGCAGCTTCCGCCAGCCGACAGCCTGTACTTGCCCGGTGGCTATCCCGAACTGCACCACCTGGCACTGGCGGCCAACACCACGATGCTCGCCGATATTCGTGCCCACCATGGCGCCGGCAAACCGTTGCTGGCCGAATGCGGCGGCATGCTCTATCTGCTCGATGCCCTGACCGACGTCCAGGGCCAGCGTGCCGAGTTGCTCGGCCTGCTGGCGGGTGAAGCGGTCATGCAGAGGCGGCTGGCGGCATTGGCCTTGCAGGCGGTCGAACTGCCGGAGGGTACTGTGCGCGGGCATACCTACCACCATTCGCTGACCACCACGCCGTTGGTACCCATTGCCCGTGGCCAGAGCCCCAACGGTGGGCGTGGCGCCGAGGCGGTCTACCGGTGTGGTCGCCTGACCGCTTCCTATGTGCACTTTTACTTCCCCTCCAACCCCCAGGCGGTGGCGGCGCTGTTTCAGCCATGAGCGAGCAGGCCTTCACTGCGCGAGAGCGTGCGGCGGTGTACCGGGCGATCGCCGAGCGCCGCGACATGCGCCACTTCACGGGCGGTACGGTGGCGCCTGAGTTGCTGGCCAGGTTGCTCGGCGCCGCGCACCAGGCGCCCAGTGTCGGCCTGATGCAGCCCTGGCGCTTCCTTCGTATCAGCGAGCGGTCCTTGCGCCAGCGTATCCAGGCGCTGGTCGAAGAGGAGCGGGTGCGCACCGCCGATGCCCTGGGCGAGCGTTCCGATGAATTTATGAAGCTCAAGGTCGAAGGCATCAACGACTGTGCCGAAGTGCTGGTCGCGGCGTTGGGCGATGATCGCGAACAGCATATTTTCGGCCGCCGCACCTTGCCGGAGATGGACATGGCGTCGTTGTCCTGCGCTATCCAGAATCTGTGGCTGGCCGCCCGCGCCGAGGGGCTGGGCATGGGCTGGGTCTCGCTGTTCGACCCCCAGGCCCTGGCCGACCTGCTCGGCCTGCCGGCGGGGGCCAAGCCACTGGCGATCCTGTGCCTGGGGCCGGTCGAGGCGTTTTATCCAGCGCCCATGTTGGCCCTGCAGGGCTGGGCCGAACCCCGGCCGTTATCCGACTTGCTGTATGAAAACCATTGGGGAGTAAAACCATGAGTGTGGCGTTGCTGAGTGTCGCCGGGGTAGCGCTCGATGCGTTGCTGGGCGAACCCAAGCGCCGGCATCCGCTGGTGGCCTTCGGGCGCCTGGCCGACCGTCTCGAGCAGCGCTTCAATGCCGCGGGGCGGGGCTGGCGCAGCCATGGCGTGACCGCCTGGTTCATCGCGGTGATCCCGCTGACCCTGCTGGCGACCCTGTTGTCCTGGTTGCCCTACATTGGCTGGATCGTCGAGATCCTGGCCCTGTATTGCGCCCTCGGCCTGCGCAGCCTGGGCGAGCACATCGCGCCGGTGGCCGATGCCCTGCGCCGCGATGACCTGGCCCAGGCGCGCCTGCGCGTGGGCTACCTGGTCAGCCGTGAAACCGCCGAACTCGATGAGACCGCCGTGGCGCGGGCGGCCACCGAGTCGGTGCTGGAAAACGGCAGCGATGCGGTGTTTGCTGCCCTGTTCTGGTTTGTCGTGGCCGGGGCTCCGGGTGTGGTGCTATACCGCCTGAGCAACACCCTGGATGCCATGTGGGGCTATCGTAATGAACGCTTCGAACGGTTTGGCTGGGCCGCCGCGCGCATCGACGACGTGCTCAACTACCTGCCGGCACGCTTGGTGGCCCTGACCTACGCGCTGCTGGGCAAGACCCGTTTGGCCCTGCAATGCTGGCGCACCCAGGCACCGGCCTGGGACAGCCCCAACGCCGGCCCGGTGATGGCCGCCGGTGCCGGTGCCCTGGGCGTGCAGTTGGGCGGCGCGGCGGTCTACCACGGCGAACTGCATGAGCGGGCACAGCTGGGCGAAGGCCCGGCGGCCGATGCCGACGCCATCGAGCGCGGTTGGCGCCTGGTACGTCACGGGGTCTGGTTGTGGTTGCTGGTTCTGTGCCTGGGGGCTGAGTTTTATGCTTGAACACGGTGGTCGTCTGCAGCGCGCCGCGGCGCTTTACGGCATTGCACAGGATCAATGGCTGGACTTGTCCAGTGGCATTGCACCCTGGCCTTGGGCCATTCCGGCTATTCCGGTGCGCGCCTGGGCGCGGTTGCCGGAAACCGACGATGGCCTGGAAGCAGCCGCCTGCACCTACTACGGCGCCAATCAGGTATTGCCGGTGCCCGGTTCGCAAGCTGCCATCCAGGCGCTGCCGCGCTTGCGCCGCAGCGGTAAGGTCGGGGTGCTTTCGCCTTGTTACGCCGAGCACGCCGAAGCCTGGCGACGCAGCGGGCATGTGGTGCGCGAGATCTGTGAAGCGCAAGTGGACTTCTTTCTCGACAGCCTCGACGTACTGGTCGTGGTCAACCCGAACAACCCCAGCGGGCGCCTGCTTACGCCCCAACGCCTGCTCGAATGGCATGCGCGCCTGGCTCAGCGTGGGGGGTGGCTGGTGGTCGACGAAGCGTTCATGGACAACACACCGGCGCTGAGCCTGGCGGACCAGTGCGGGCAGGGCGGTTTGATTGTGTTGCGCTCGTTCGGCAAGTTTTTCGGGCTGGCTGGTGTGCGTCTTGGGTTTGTCCTGGGCGAACGCAAACTCTTGCAGTTGCTCGTCGAGCAGATCGGGCCCTGGGCGGTCAGTGGCCCGACCCGGGTGCTGGGTACGGCCTGCCTGCTCGACACGGCAGGGCACCAGCGCCAGATCGAGCGCAGCGCCCAGGCCAGCGAGCGCCTGGCGCAACGGCTGCAACGCTTCGGCCTGCCCCCCCAGGGTGGCTGTGCGCTGTTCCAGTGGCTAGTCACCGACAAAGCTTCGCAGCTGCACGATTTCATGGCCCGACGCGGGATTTTGCTGCGTCTGTTCACCTCGACCAGCAGCCTGCGTTTCGGCTTGCCCGCCGACGAGGCGGATTGGCAGCGCCTGGAACAGGCCTTCAACGAATACCTCAAGGAAACCCCATGACCACCCTGATGGTGCAAGGCACCACATCCGATGCCGGCAAAAGCACCCTGGTCACCGCCCTGTGCCGTTGGCTGGCGCGCCAGGGCGTGCGCGTGGTGCCGTTCAAGCCACAGAACATGGCGCTCAACAGCGCGGTTACCGCCGATGGCGGCGAAATTGGCCGGGCCCAGGCCGTGCAGGCACAGGCTGCCGGCCTTGAACCCCATACCGACATGAACCCGGTATTGCTCAAGCCCAACAGCGATACCGGTGCCCAGGTGATCATCCATGGCCGTGCCGTCACCAGCATGAACGCCGTGGCCTATCACGAGTACAAGGCGGTGGCCATGCAGGCTGTGCTGGCTTCGCACCAGCGCCTGAGCGCGGCGTATCCGGTGGTGATGGTCGAAGGGGCAGGCTCGCCTGCCGAGATCAACCTGCGTGCCGGCGATATCGCCAACATGGGCTTTGCCGAAGCGGTGGATTGCCCGGTCGTGCTGATCGCCGACATCGATCGAGGGGGGGTATTCGCTCACCTGGTCGGCACCCTGGAGCTGCTGTCGGCCAGTGAGCAGGCGCGGGTCAAGGGCTTTGTCATCAACCGCTTCCGTGGCGATATTGCCTTGCTGCAACCGGGCCTTGATTGGCTTGAAGCCCGCACCGGCAAACCGGTGATCGGTGTCCTGCCCTATGTGCTCGACCTGCACCTGGAAGCCGAGGATGGCATCGATCAGCGCCAGGCCGACAAGGCCGCACAAGTACTCAAGGTGGTTGTCCCGGTGTTGCCGCGCATCAGCAATCACACCGATTTCGACCCCCTGCGCCTGCACCCGCAGGTCGATCTGCAGTTCATTGGCCCGGGCGCCAGCCTGCCTGAGGCCGACCTGATCATCCTGCCGGGCTCCAAAAGCGTGCGCAGTGACCTGGCGTTTTTGCGTAGCCAGGGCTGGGACACTGCCATCGCCAGGCACCTGCGCTATGGTGGCAAGCTTTTGGGCATCTGTGGTGGGTTGCAAATGCTCGGCCAGGTGATCGACGATCCGCTGGGCCTGGAAGGCGCTGCTGGCGCGAGTCCCGGGCTGGGGCTGCTGGAGTTGCGCACCACCCTTGAGGCAGAAAAGCAGCTTCGCAATGTGCGCGGACGCCTGTTGCTTGAAGGGGCCTCTGTCAGCGGTTACGAGATTCATGCCGGTGTCACCCAGGGCCTGGCGCTGGAGCGCGCAGCCGTGCAACTGGACGATGGCCGTTGCGACGGCGCCATGAGCGAGGATGGGCAGATCCTCGGCACCTACCTGCACGGCCTGTTCGAATCGGGCCCTGCCTGCAGCGCCTTGCTGCGCTGGGCGGGCCTGCGCGACGTCGAAGAAGTCGACTACCACGCCCTGCGCGAACTGGATATCGAGCGCCTGGCCGACCTGATCGAACAGCATCTGGATACAGGCTACCTGCGCACCTTGTGCGGGCTGCAACAGGACACCCACTGACATGCTGCAACTGATCCTCGGCGGTGCCCGTTCCGGCAAAAGCCGCCTGGCCGAGAAACTGGCCACTGAAAGCGCGTTGGCCGTGACCTATATTGCCACCAGCGAACCCTTGGACGGCGAGATGAGCGCGCGGGTGCAAATGCACCGCGAGCGCCGCCCGCCGCACTGGGCGCTGATCGAAGAGCCGCTGGCACTGGCCCGGGTACTGCGCGACAACGCCAGCGCCGAGCGTTGCCTGCTGGTCGATTGCCTGACCCTGTGGATGACCAACCTGCTGATGCAGCAAGACCCGCAGCGCTTGAGCGACGAGCGCCAGGCGCTGCTCGATTGCCTGGCCGATTTGCCTGGCGAAATCATTCTGGTCAGCAACGAAACCGGCATGGGCGTGGTGCCCCTGGGCGAGCTGACCCGCCGCTATGTCGATGAATCCGGCTGGCTGCACCAGGCCATTGCCGAGCGCTGCGAACGCGTGGTGCTGACGGTGGCCGGCCTGCCCCTGACCCTCAAAGGACCTGCATTATGAGCCATGCCTGGTGGTTGGACGCCTGTCGTCCCGTTGACCTCGATGTACACGCGCAGGCGTTGGCGCGCCAGCAACAGTTGACCAAACCCGCCGGCTCCCTCGGCCAGCTTGAAGCCGTGGCTGTGCAGCTGGCCGGTTTGCAAGGCCAGGTCAAACCGAGCCTTGCCCAAGTGTGGATCGCCATCTTCGCCGCAGACCATGGTGTGGTCGCCGAAGGCATTTCCGCCTACCCCCAGGCCGTCACAGGGCAAATGCTGCACAATTTTGTCAACGGCGGCGCGGCCATCAGCGTGTTGGCCCGCCAATTGAACGCGCAACTGGAAGTGATTGACCTGGGTACGGCATCGCCTCAGGTGGAGTTGCCCGGGGTGCGCCAGGTGCGCATCGCCGCTGGCACCGCCAACTTCGCCCAGGCCCCGGCCATGGCGCCGGCCCAGGGGCTGCTGGCGCTGCAGGCCGGGCGCGACAGTGCCCTGCGCGCGGTGGCAGACGGTACGCAGCTGTTCATCGGCGGTGAAATGGGCATTGGCAATACCACTGCGGCCAGCGCCCTGGCCTGTGCCTTGCTGCGCTGCCCGGTGAGCGATCTGGTCGGCCCTGGTACGGGCCTCGATGCGGCGGGCGTCGCACACAAGGTTCAGGTGATCGAGCGTGCGCTGCACACCCACGCCGCCTTGCCGGACGATCCGTTGGCGCGCCTGTGCTGCTTCGGTGGTTTTGAAATCGCCGCGCTGGTCGGTGCCTACCTGGCCTGTGCCCAGGTCGGTGTCGCGGTGCTGGTCGATGGCTTCATCTGCAGCGTCGCGGCGTTGGTGGCGGTGCGCCTGAACCCCGGTTGCCGGCCATGGTTGTTGTTCGGTCATCGCGGTGCGGAGTCCGGCCACCGGCACATTCTGCAAGTTCTGGAAGCCCGGCCGCTGCTCGATCTCGGCTTGCGCCTGGGCGAGGGCAGTGGTGCGGCCCTGGCGGTGCCACTGTTGCGCCTGGCCTGCGATCTGCACGGGCAGATGGCGACCTTTGCCGAGGCGGCCGTTGCCGACCGTGGCCAATGACCTTGCACCTGGACCTGCTGCGCCACGGTGAAACCGAACTGGGCGGCGGCTTGCGCGGCAGCCTCGACGATGCCCTGACCGCCAGGGGTTGGGCACAGATGCGCGCGGCGGTGGAGCAGCAGGGCCCTTGGGATCGGTTGGTCAGCTCGCCCTTGCAGCGGTGCGCCTTGTTCGCCGCGGAACTGGCAGGGCGCCTGGCCCTGCCGCTGAGCCTGGAAAAGGACCTGCAAGAGCTGCACTTCGGCGAATGGGAAGGGCGCAGCGCCGCCGAGCTGATGCTCAGCGACGAGCGCGGCCTGGGTTTGTTCTGGGCCGATCCGTACGGTTTCACACCGCCCGGCGGCGAGCCGGTGTCCGCGTTTGCCGCACGGGTGCTGGCGGCAGTGACGCGCCTGCAACGCACTTATGCCGGCGAGCGCATTCTGCTGGTCAGTCATGGCGGGGTCATGCGCCTGCTGTTGGCCCAGGCCCGGGGCCTGCCCCGTGAGCAGTTGCTGCAAGTGGACGTCGGCCACGGCAGCCTGTTCCGCCTCGATGTGGATGGGCACGGCAACCTGAGCGAGCGGCGTTGAGCATGCAGCCATTCTGGATCGCGCTGCAATTTCTCAGCAGCTTGCCGGTGCGTTTGCCCGGCATGCCCGAGCCGCGGCAGGTGGGGCAATCGTTGCTTTACTACCCCGCGGTGGGGCTCTTGTTTGGCGGGTTGTTGTGGGCGTTCAACCACCTGTTGGCCGGCACCCCTTTGCTGCTGCACGGGGCGTTGCTGCTCTGCGCCTGGGTGTTGCTCAGTGGTGCCTTGCACCTGGACGGCCTGGCCGACAGCGCCGATGCCTGGCTTGGCGGCTTCGGCGACCGCGCGCGCACGCTGGAGGTCATGAAAGACCCGCGCAGTGGGCCCATCGCCGTGGTCACCCTGGTCTTGGTGCTGCTGCTCAAATTCTGCGCCGTGCTGGCACTGGTCGAGGCCGGGCAGGGTGCGGCATTGATTGTGGCGCCGGTTATCGGCCGTGCAGCCATGCTCGGCCTGTTTTTGAGTACGCCCTATGTACGGCCGGGCGGGTTGGGCCAGGCACTTGCCGAGCACCTTTCGTCCAGGGCCTCCTGCGGCGTCTTGCTGGTAGTGGCGTTGGGCTGCGTGGCGCTGACCGGGTGGCAGGCCGTCTGGGCCCTGGTGGGCGCCGTGGCGGTGTTTTGCTGGTTGCGCCAGCTGATGCTGCGCCGCCTGGGCGGCACCACGGGCGATACCGCCGGTGCACTTCTGGAATTGCTGGAATTGACCGTGTTGTTGAGTTGGGTGCTGATATAAACTTGCATCGAGCGGATTGCGGGTATATACACATATCATGCTGACGACCGAATGCTTTTGCACCCATTTACGCCGTGCCGCCCGAGGCGTGACCCGGCACTACGACGAAGCCCTGGAACCCTTCGGGATCAACGTTGCGCAGTTTTCCTTGATGCGCAACATCCAGCGCCTCGATCAGCCGAGCATTTCCACCCTGGCCGATGCCGTGGGGCTGGACCGCAGCACCCTGGGGCGTAACCTGCGGGTGCTGGAAGGTGCGGGGCTGGTGGCGCTGGCCGAAGGCGAAGACCTGCGCAACCGTCTCGTCTTGCTCACAGCCCAAGGGCGGCAGCGCCTGCAGGCAGCCGCGCCGGCCTGGGAGCAAGCGCAACAGCAACTACTGGAAAAGGTCGGCAGCGAGCGGCGCGACGCCTTGTTTGCGACGCTTGAGCTATTGGAATAAGCATTTTTTGTTTCGCCGTTAAGCGGGTATATACCCGTACATCAGACTGCCAAGGAGAGTAAGCAATGACATCGGTATGGCGTACCAGCGGTTGGATCCTCCTGGGCAGTGCGCTGATTCTGGCGTTGTCCCTGGGGGTGCGACATGGCTTCGGCCTGTTCCTGGCGCCCATGAGCGCCGAATTCGGCTGGGGGCGTGAGGTGTTCGCCTTCGCCATCGCTTTGCAGAACCTGATCTGGGGTCTGGCCCAGCCATTCACCGGTGCCCTGGCCGATCGCCTGGGCGCGGCCAGGGTGGTGGCTATCGGCGGGGTGTTGTATGCCGTCGGCCTGGTGCTGATGGGGTTGTCCGATTCGGCCTGGTCGCTGTCGTTGAGCGCCGGGCTGTTGATCGGTATTGGCCTCTCCGGTACCTCGTTCTCGGTGATCCTGGGTGTGGTCGGGCGTGCCGTGCCGGCGGAAAAACGCAGCATGGCCATGGGCATTGCCAGCGCCGCCGGCTCCTTCGGCCAGTTCGCCATGCTGCCCGGCACCCTCGGCCTGATCGGCTGGCTGGGCTGGTCGGCGGCATTGCTGGCGCTGGGCTTGCTGGTTGCGCTGATCGTGCCGCTGGTGGGCTTTTTGAAGGACCGCCCCTTACCGACCCTGGGGCATGAGCAGACCCTGCGTGAGGCGCTCAAGGAAGCCTGCTCCCATTCGGGCTTCTGGCTGCTGTCGCTGGGCTTTTTCGTCTGTGGCTTCCAGGTCGTGTTCATTGGCGTGCACTTGCCCTCCTACCTGGTCGACCAGCATCTGCCCGCCACCGTCGGCACCACCGTGCTGGCGCTGGTGGGGCTGTTCAATATCTTCGGTACCTACATTGCCGGCTGGCTCGGTGGGCGCATGTCCAAGCCGCGCTTGCTGACAGCGCTGTACCTGATTCGCGCGGTGGTGATCGTGGCGTTCATTTCGGTGCCGGTCTCGGTCACCAGTGCTTACCTGTTCGGTATCGCCATGGGCTTGCTCTGGCTGTCCACGGTGCCGCTGACCAATGGCACCGTGGCCACGCTGTTCGGCGTGCGAAATCTCTCTATGCTGGGAGGCATCGTCTTTCTGTTTCACCAGTTGGTGTGGCGCATCTCCATCGCCCTGAGCGTAATTGCCGCCGCCCTGAACTGGCCGGTGCGTGAGCGGCCGGTGGCGCGTTTGCAGGTACAGCCGGCATGAGCAGCCTGCGGCTCTGGGTCGCCGGCCTGCTGTTGGTCGGCGCGTTACTGGCGCTGAGCTGGTGGGGCTGGCACCAGGGTGGCCTGGCGCTGATGCAATTGGGCATGGGTG
>RCUR01000253.1_pt1 | contig 18746 bp, 16 predicted proteins | sample 2166151 | NCBI WGS metagenome assembly RCUR01 (sample SAMN09932785, study PRJNA488358) | compost metagenome | isolation source: compost soil in an enriched community | place: Germany: Experimental Botanical Garden
CTAGGATCAAAGGGGGTAAAGGACAATAGGCTGTTCGAAAAAAAGAACGAAAACGCCGCATTTGCCCCATTTTTCTGATCAACGTAGCGAACACCCGCCGGGCGGGTACAAAACATCAGGCGATTCAGCAGCATGGACGCCCGCAGTGCATATGAGTATCATGGCGCCCGCTGCACCAGTAGCTCAGCTGGATAGAGTACTGCCCTCCGAAGGCAGGGGTCGTGGGTTCGAATCCCGCCTGGTGCACCACATACAAACGAAAAAGCCTCAGGTCTCATGGCCTGGGGCTTTTTTGTTTCGTTTCTGGTGGCTTGTACGACCGCTAGAACACACTGAACGGGACGTTGGCCACGAAGCGAAACTCGTCGTAGCTGCCGTCGATCTGCCCTCCGCTGGCGCGGTGGTTGTAGACGATACCGCGCAGTACGGTGCTTTTCAGGGCTCCGGATTGCACGACATAGGCAAGCGTCAAACCGTTTTCGTAGTGCTTGGCGCCCTCCAGTCCGCGCACGTTGTAACCGGTGTTTCGGCCATCGCGATCGCCGCGGTAATGCGTGCCATCGATACCCCAGCCCTTGGCGTGCCAAAGACTGGCGGTCAGACCCGGTACGTCGTACGGGGCAAGATCCAGGTCGTAGCGCAGTTGCCAGGATTTTTCGTTGGGACCGTTATAGTCCGAGTACAGCGAGTTGGCCATGTAGTTGCCGGTGGACTCCCAAACGTAATCGAAATATTCATTGCCGAACACTTGCTGCCAAGCCAGCGTCAGGCCATGGGCACCATGGGAAGCGGTAACCGCCAGACTGCCGGCATCATTATCGATAAACCCCAGGCGCTGCTCGCCCTGATCGCGGGTTCGGTAATAGTTGAGGCTGGTCTTGAGGGCCAGGTTCGCCCGATCGCCCACTACCTGGGTGACCCCCAGATAATATTGTTGCCACATGTCTTCGAAACGCGAGCCGTAGACGCTCAAGCCCACCCCGTGAGGTGCCTTGGCAGTCCCCCCCAGATAGCTGATGCGCGAGCCCGTGTAGGCACGATTGCCGAAGGTGGTGGTCAACAGTTCACTGCCCGTTCCGGTGCGCGGAATGGCACGCTCGAAACTACCCGCTTGCAGTGCCAGCCAATCGAGCTCGTTGCTGTTCAGGGCCATGCCCTGGAATGACGAAGGCAAGGCACGGTTGTCCTTGTACCGCAGGATCGGATTTTCCGTGAGCATCCGGCCCGCCTTGAACTCCGTGCTGGAAACCCGCAATCGCACGTCACCCACGCCCAATCGGCTCCAGGTCGGTATGGCGTCGCCATCGCTGTCCACCAGCACTCGATCACCACCATTGGCCACCGCCCCGTGCCCACGTTCAAGATCAACCGCACTGAACAACGCGGCATCCAACCCGACCCCCATCCATCCCTGTGTATAACCGGAGCTGTAGTTGAGCATGGCGGCCTGCACCCAGGTGATGCGCTCACGGGTCGGTTGCGCCACGCCCTGTTTTTTAATCGTCAGGTACGTACTGCGCCGGGTGTGCTGGTTGGAATAGTAGTGGCGCGCATTCAACTGCAGATGGCTGCCATCGAGCCAACCCGTCGCCTGGTCCTGGGGGGTTACGGGATCGGCAGCCGAACAGTGCTCAACGACGATCAGCATCACGACCGATGCTCGAAGAAAATAAACGTGCATAAAACAGTGCCTATAAAAAGGTGACTCACCACTCAAACGCCCGGCGCTTGAGCAGCACACAACCGGTACCGGTATCAGTGGGCAGGCGCGGACGGCCAGTGTTCGATGGGACCGCGCCAGCTTTCGTAGGCTTTGGCACACTGCAGCAACCATTGATCGGCGAAACGCGGGGCGATCATCTGCAGGCCGATGGGCATGCCCTCGGTGGTAAAACCGCAGTTGATCGAGAGCGCCGGCTGCTCGCCCATGTTCCACGGCAACGTGAAAACAATGTGCTCGAATGGCTGGCGCGGGTCATTGCTCGGTGAGGGCCAGTCGGCCGGGAAGCTGCTGACTTGATTGGTCGGTGACAACACCAGGTCGACATCGCGAAACAGACGGGCGCACCGACGGCGGATTTCGAAGGTCTGGTTGAATCCCTCCACCGCCTGCACCGCGCTCATCTGCGCAGCGGGTGCCGCCCAGTCGTAAAGGTAAGGCAGCACATCGCCCACCTGAGCCTTGCTCAATGTCAGTAGCTGCGACCACTGACGGGCGCGCCAGAAATCATCGAGCCCATCCAGAATCTCACGATTGATCACCGGTGCGATCAACCGCACCTGTGCGCCCCGAGCCTCGAACAGCCGGGCAGCATCGCGCACGGCCTCGCAAACCTCGGCAGATGGCTGAAAACCGCAGCCGGGGTCGAGCATCAAACCAATTCTCAGTCCCTGCATTGACGGTGATTCGAGACTCCAGCATCTGCGCTGCGCCGGCAGGCTCGTGGCATCCCGGGCGTCCGGTTGCGCCAGGTAGCGCATCATTAGCGCGCAGTCATCGACGGTACGGGTCATCGGCCCGGCACAACGACCGGTGTAATAAGGGTCGATAGGGATGAGTCCGAGCGTCGGCTTGAACCCCACCAACCCGCACCACGCCGCCGGCAGCCGGACAGAACCGCCAATGTCGGTGCCCACATGCAACGGACCGTAACCCGCCGCCGCCGCGGCTGCCGCGCCGGCACTTGAACCACCAGGGTTGCAGTCGGTGTTCCACGGGTTGCGAGTGATCCCATGAAAACTCGACAGTCCTGAAGACAGCATGCCGAAATCCGGGACCGTGGTCTTGCCCAGGATAATCGCCCCCGCTTCACGCAATCGTGCCGCCGGTGGCGCGTCTTGGGTGGCCGGTACCAATGTTGTGGCGGCACAACCTTGAGGGATGCAATCGCCTCGTGTGGCGATCAGTTCCTTGAGCGTTACCGGTATGCCATCGAGCATCCCTTGGGGCATCCCTTTGCTCCAGCGCTCGCTGGATGCTCGTGCCTGATCGCGAACCCGTTGCGGGTCGAATGCGTAAAGCGCACCGATGCTCGGCTCCCAGCGCTCGATATGAGCCAGCATGTGATCGTAATACTCCAGGGGCGAAAGCTCGCGACTGGCAAACAATGCCAACAGCTGCGTCACTGGCAAATCATGTAAATCCGTCATCGAAAACCGTCCGTGGTGAGTCCACTTCGCGTACTGGCGAGGTTCTTAGTGCTCAGTGATCAGCGCCTGGCGAGTGCCGCTTGACTCGCGCCCGCCAAAAAAGGCAGCACAGCCGACGCCCACCAGCCCCATGATCAGGCTGTACCCGACACACACCCAGGGACTCCACGGCATCAACCCGATCAACAGCAATGGCGTGGTGCTCGCCCAAAGGGCATAGGCAATGTTGTACGTGAAGGAAATGCCGGAAACGCGGATCTGCGCCGGAAACAGACTGACCATCACCGACGGCACTGCACCCACCACCCCGCAACTCAAACCGGCCAAGGCATAGGCCAGCCCGATCCAGGCTCCACCACTGATCAGGCAGGCATACAACAGCGCGATGCCCGCTGGCAGCAGAGCGCTATACAGCATGACCGCTCGCCAGGCACCAATACGGTCGACGACCAGTCCGGCCAACACACAACCAATGTTCAGGAAGACAATGCCCAGACTGCTCAAGGCAAACGTATGGCTGGGGCTCATGCCAAAGCTTTTCTGCATGACCGTCGGCGTGATGACCACCAACACCACCACCGCCGAGGTCAGCACACACGTCAGGATCATCGCCGGAAGCAAATGGTGCCGATACTCACGCAAGACCGTGCGCAACGGCAATTCTGTGTCAGCTTCGCGTCGCGCCTGCAAGGCCAGGAATACCGGTGTCTCGCTCAGCAAGCGGCGTAGCCAGACGCCGATCACACCAAACACACCACCGAGCAGGAAAGGCAGACGCCAGGCGTAATCAAGCATTTCCGCCGGGGTGAACACTTGCGCCAGCAGCGTCGCCGTCAGCGCACCCAACAGGTAACCGAACGTCAGTCCGGCCTGCAGAAACCCTAATGCATAACCACGATGACCGGCGGGCGCATGCTCGGCAACGAACACCCAGGCGCTCGGTACTTCCCCCCCTACCGCCGCCCCTTGCAGCACCCGCAACACCAACAGCAGCAACGGCGCGAAGTACCCGATCTGTTCGTAGGTGGGCATGACGCCGATCACCAGACACGGCAATGCCATCATCAAGATGCTCAGGCTGAAGACCCGCTTGCGACCACCCTGGTCGGCAAAGTGAGCCATGAGAATGCCGCCCAGTGGCCTCGCCAGGTAACCGGTGACGAAGATGCCAAAGCTTTGCAGCAACCGCAGCCACTCCGGCATTTCGGGAGGAAAGAACAGCTGGCTGAGGGTCAGCGCAAAAAACACGAAGATGATGAAATCGTAGATTTCCAGCGCCCCACCCAAGGCAGCGAGGCCAAGGGTCTTGTAATCGGAGGTGGAAAACCGATGCGCTCGCGGATTAGTAGGGACCGTCATTGGCAGACTCGGATCAGGTAATTAAAAGAACGCTGCGCGTGAACTAACGAAACGGTACAAACCTGTCAGTTAGTACGACGCCAACTCAATTTCGGCAGCGCACAATGGTCTACGCAATTAACCGACGGAACAATATGACAATGGCTCTGTGTTGCTTTTTAGCCAAAATCTGTACATTGAGTTTTCTTTCGTTTAAACAATAATCAGGGGCTTTTCAACTCCCTGGACATTTGGCCAAAAATGGAAGAAATAGCACGTAACTTCGCCTATTTTGCTCACCCGGATACAGAGGCCATTGCTATTATTCGCGGCCGAGTCCTACAAGCATTGCAGCACTATCTGCTTGAGCGCAACTTCAAGCAGCTGATGCCAATTCTGATGTCGCCGATTACCGACCCACTCAACCACGCGGTATATCCGGCCGAAATACACTATGAAGAGCGGCGCCTGAAACTTACCGCCAGCATGATCTTTCACAAGCAGTTGGCATTGACTGCCAAAGGCCACGAAAAGATCTTTATCGTGGCGCCGAACATCCGCCTGGAAAAAGCCGAAATCAAGGACTCGGAGAACCACCTGCTGGAGTTTTCGCAGTTCGACTTCGAGATCCGCGACGGCGACATGCATCAGGTCATGGCCCTCATCGAAGGCCTGATCAAGCACGTGTTCAGCGAAGTGAACCAGCACTGCGCCACCGAGTTGGCGCAACTGAACCGGCAACTGCCGCACTTCGCCACGGCGTTCCCGATCTACAGCTCCGACGAACTTCGCGCCGAACACGGTGATGACTTCGAGAAGATCATGTCGGCCCGTGCCCATACACCGTTCTTCGTCACCAACTACCGCCGTGAGTTTTACGACCGCGAAACGCCGGGCAAGCGCGGTACCTACAACAACTACGACCTGATCTATCCGGACGGCTACGGTGAAGCCCTGTCAGGGGCCGAGCGCGAGTTCGAATACGAGCAGATCGTCTATCGCATGAATGAGCTGTCGATGGACTTGCTGCCGTTCGCCAACTACCTGGAAGTGGCCCGTCGTGGCTTGCTGCACCCGAGCGCCGGGGGAGGCCTGGGGATTGAGCGCCTGCTCAAGTTCATTTGCGGCAAACGGCGCATCCGCGACGTTTCCCTATTCGACCGCACGGTCGCTACCAGCTTCCTGTTCTGAATTCCTGATCTGTCTTGCAACGTCTGCACCGCTGCCCGCGGCGGCAGGCGTCGCCATGGAGAAACACAATGCCTGCACTGCGTATTCACTGGTGTTCACCGCTCGACAGCGGTCAGCAAAAGGCGTCTGAAAAATACGACACCGGCGCGCTCGACTTCGCCGGTATCGTCGACTTCGCCCAAGAGGCGGACGAACTGGGCATCGACTCGCTGTTGATGGGGATCAGCTACCACATGCCTGATCCACTGCCGATGATTGGCGCTCTGGTGCGCGAGACCAAACGGGTCAAGTTCATTCTGGCCTACCGTCCCGGTCTGGTCCCCCCCACCCTGTTTACCCAGATCGTCAACACCGTGTCGTGGATGTCCGACAAACGTATCTCGCTGAACCTGGTCGCCGGTATTTCCCCGGACGAACAAGCCTTTTACGGCGACTTTGTCGCACACGACGGGCGCTACGAGCGCACCAGCGAATTCCTCGACATCCTCCATCGCTTCTGGCGTGGAGAGTCACCGCTGAGCTACCACGGCGAGCATTACCGTATTGAAAAAGCCCAACTCGGGCTGCCTTTCAAGGACGCCGAACGTCCACGCATCTACCTCAGCGGTGCCTCGCAGATCGCTCAGGAGATCGCGATGAAACACAGCGATTGCTGGCTGCGTTACGGCGACACGCCACAAGGTATCGCCGAGGCCAGCCGTACTGTGCTCGAGTCCGGGTGCTCAGTGGGTATCCGCATGCACGTACTGGCTCGCGAAACGCGCGCCGAGGCACTGGCTGCAGTCGAAGAGATGATGGAGAACCCCGACGAACAACATCGTGAGTGGGTACGGCAATTCGTCGGTCGCTGTGACTCCGAAGCCGTGAAGACCTCCTTCCGCCTGGCTGACAAGGCCGAACACGACTGGCTGTCGCCGATGCTCTGGTCCGGTGCCGTGGCGTATCGCGGCGGCCCGGCATTGTGTGTGGTGGGCAGTTATCAGGAAGTCGCCGAATACCTGTTCGAATACAAAAAAGTCGGTGTCAGCGAATTCATTTTCTCCGGCTGGCCAACCCGCGATGAAATGCGCCGCTTCTGCACCTACGTACTGCCTTATCTGCGCGAGCTCGAAACCGTCTGGGATCGCGAACATGCGTGATACGGCCATCGACACGCAACAGCGTTCGATCCGTCGATTCGGCGCAGGCTTGCTGTGCGCCTTGCTGGCGGAACAGACCGTACTGTTTGCCGTCCCCCTGATGATCTTCCAGCTCACCGGTAACGTGCGTTACTCCGGCGTCGCGTTTGCCCTTGAGTGGCTTCCGGCTCTCATCGCCTACCCGTTCGCCGGGTTGCTGGCCGACCGCTTTGGCGGGCGCCTGCTGTTTCGCAGCGCCAACACGGCCCGAGCCCTAAGCTTGGCCGTGACGATGTGGATCTGCTGGTACCAGCCTCAATGGATGATCTGGGCACTGATCGGCAACGGCATCCTGTTGTCGGTATTGATGGCACCAGTGCGCATGGCGGTTGAAAAAAGCGTGCCGCTGATTGCCGGTCCCGAACGATTGGCACACTGCCAGTCGCTGGTACAGAACATGGAGTTGCTGGCCATGGCCATGGGTCCGGCGCTGGCTGCCGTGCTGGCGATGTACGCCGACAAACGCTGGCTGTTGGGCCTCGCGGCTGCCGCTCTGTTTGGTGCATCGCTGTTCTGGAAGACATTGCCGACGGCGCCCTCTGCTGCTCGTCCGACCCGCATTCTGAAGGACCTGGCACAGGGCTGGAGCCTACTGCTCAACAACCCGCCCGTGGTGTCGCTTGCCCTTCTCAACTTCACCATCAACCTGGCCTTCGCCGTTGTGCTGAGCGCCAACGCGTTTGTCATCAGCGGTGTATTCAATGCGGCCGACGGGGTGTTTGGCCTGATGAACGCCGGTGCCGGTGCGCTTGGCCTGCTCAACTTCATTCTGGTACCGCGACTGTTGGCGCGCATGTCGATCTATCGTCTCGGTGCACTGGGCTTCGCACTGCTGTGCCTGGGCCTGCTCTGCATGGGCATGGTCAGTGGAGTGCTGCTTTACGCCTTGAGCTTTCTGCTGGCGATGGCCGGTTGCACGCTGTTCAACGTCTTCAACCGCACCCAGCGCATCAAGGCGATTGCCGCCGAACACCTGGGCAAAGTGATGGGACCGTTTTACCTGGTCAACCTGCTCTCCTACCCGCTGGGTGGTTTGCTGACCGCCAGTATAGGTCACACCTACGGCATACAGCCGCTGATCCTGACCCTGGCCGTGTTGCTGACGGTACCCGGCACCCTGCTTTTTGTCCTCACCACGCAGCGCTTCCGCCTTGCTCTGGATCGTCAGCCGTTCGCCATGGAGGCGTCTTAATGAAGAGCTTGCCGCATTGCCTGATTGCCACCGTCGAATCCGATTCGCACATGTGGAACCTGGTGTACCTGCAGCTGTGGCTGGCCGAACACGGCATGAGCGTCAAGAACCTGGGCAGTTGCACCCCCGTTGCAGTGGTGCTCAACGCACTGGAGCAGCACCGCACACAGCTGCTGGTGGTGAGCAGCGTCAATGGCCATGGTTATTCTCAGGGCCTGGAGCTGATCCGCCAGGTGCGCCGACTGCACCCTCACTTGCCCTGTGTGATCGGCGGCAAGCTGACCACCTGCGAGGATGAAACCCTCGCCACGCGCCAACCCTTGATCGATGCCGGTTACAACCACGTGTTCGTCGGCCCTGATGCCATCGATGCCTTCAGTCGCTACCTGGGCACGTTCGACACTCGACCCGAGACTGACACCGCACTCATCAACAACGCGACGTCCTGGGGCTGACCCGACCACGCACGTCTTCGTTCATTCAAAGGATTGCCACGATGCATATCGTTATTGTCAACCGCTGGCCGCGCTTTCGCGACGGGCGCCGCTGGGACAACGAACTGACCCGCTACGAGGACTTCTTCGACCATCGGCAACACCGTATCAGCTACGTGGTGGACGGCCCGGGCGCTGAAGGGGTGCTCGCTCCCCAGGCCCACATCGCACATCAAGTGCAGGTGGCCGACGTCAATCAATACGAGCAGCTGCTCGGCGCGGTGAAGGAAGTCATCGAGCGCGTCGGCCCGGTGGACCAACTGATCGCACTGTCGGAGTTCACCCTGGAAATCGCCGCCCGGGTACGCCAGGCCCTGGACATCCCCGGTGATGGTCCTGACGAAGTAGCCGTATACCGGGACAAGGCGCGCATGAAGGAGATCCTCCAGGCCAAGGGCCTGCCAGTCCCGCCATTTGCTCGCTGCCAATCGATCGAGCATGCCCTGCACTTTGCCCGCGAAATCGGCTTCCCGGTGATCGTCAAACCGGTGGATGGGGCAGCCAGCATCGGCGTGGAAAAGATCGAAGACGAACAAGCGCTAAGCCGATTCCTGGGTGACATCGACCTGTCACGTTATGAAATCGAAGGGTTCATTCACGGCCAGACTTATCACATCGACGGTTTCATCGACGTCGATGGCAGCGTGCCATTTCAGGTGGTCTCGCGCTACATCAACAATTGCCTGGATTTCGCCAAGGCCCAGCCACTGGGCTCGGTGATTGTCCAGGCGTCTACGTTACGCAGCCGGATCGAAGCGTTCAGCCGACAATGCCTGAGCGCGTTGGCGCTGCGCTGCACCGCGTTCCATCTGGAGATTTTCGTCGAAAACGATGGCTCCCTGGTCTTCCTGGAAGTCGGCGCCCGCGTCGGTGGCAGCGAAGTCCCACACCTGATCAACAAGGTGTTCGGCGTCAATCTGTACGAGCACTGGTTGCGCCGCCTGACCGGCGAACAGCCGTCCTTGCCGGATGTGAGTCACGACCCGAGCGGCGGCTGGCTGGTGATTTCGAAACCGGCACGCCTGCCCTGCCGAGTCGTGCATGCCCGATCACTGCACGGCGAGATTGCGAGCCTGTGGCGCGAACTGCTGCCCTTGCCGGGCCAGCTTCTCGAAGCCGGAGGCAGCTACGACGCGCTACACAGCGGACGCTTCATTTTCATCGGCGCTGACGAATCAGCCATTGAAGCGGATATCCGCCGCGCCATTCAGACGTTCCAATTCCAGGCCGAACCGCTATGACTCTTGCCACGCGCAAAGCCCCGGGCGACGACATGTTGCTGGGACAACTCAACCACTATTTCAACGCCGGCGAACGCCGCGCCGTAGCCACCCTCGGCGAGCGGCTGACTGATGCCGCAGGCGGCCTCGACGGGTTGAGCCAATACAAATTGATGGTCGCCTACGGCGGTGGCAAGGACAGCTCCTATACCGTGGCCATGCTACGCGCCGCGCAGTTGCACCTGTCAGTCCTGCATGGCCGCACGTTTGAGCTGCGCATCGCCAACATGCGTCACGCCGGTGTCCCCGATGCGGTCATGGCAAACATCGATCGGGTCTACCGGGCCCTGCATCTGTTCAACGATCCCCGGGTAGAAATGCTGGTGGTCGACCACCAACTGATCCGGCCTTTCGAGCGTCATTTGCCGTTTCCGAACGATGTACTGGCGATGAACCGCTTTGACGTGTTGATGAATGGTCATCGCACGGCCGGTGATGGCCGACCGACCTTTTGCAACAGCTGCAACCTGGCGGTGGCGGACTTCTACGGGCGTGCCGCCTGGTGGCAAGGTGGGGTCAACGCGATCGTCACCGGCGACTCGCGCAAGGAGCAGAAACACTATTTCACCTGGATCATGCGCCTGGCCCAGCGTCTTGGCCTGAATGTCGACGAGTGCCGACGCCAAGGCTTTCGCGGTCTGCTGCAAGCGCTGGACGGCGTCGCCCAGGTCTATTTCGTCGAGCTGTTTGGCGAAGGCTTCGACCAGCAACGCAGCGAACGTAACGTCAGTTGCGGTGATGACAACGCTGATCCGGCGTTCATCAGCATCTACGACCTGGTCAGCTACAAGGTCGAGGATCACTGGGCGCTGATCACTGAGTTCCTGGACTTCCGTTTCGAAGAATTGGCGTTCAGCTTCACTGAGTCGGACTGTGCCAACCCGATGCTGATGGCGCATTTTCGCGGCCTCAAAGCCGAGTACGTGCAAGGCCGAACCTACAACCAGGGCATCGCCGAATACCTGGAGCTGGCGCAGGGCCTGATGCGCAAGAAAGAAATGCCTCAGCGACTGATCGACCTGGCCATGTCGGCCTATGCCGATGAGCAGGGCATGCTGGCTCGACGCACACTGGCTACGCGCTTCGCCGAAGAGTCTTTCGGGCTCAATGAAATGCAGTTGGTCTGCATGCAATTCGCCCCCTTCGTTGACCGTGGGCGTGAGCTCTCAAGCTTCATCAGCCTCTGCAGTCCGGCGCGCCTGGCCGATCTCGACGGACTGCACCAGGTGCTCGCCGGCCAGCATAACGATCCATCGACTGCCCAATGGCTGAGCCAGGTCAGCGGCCTGCCGCTCCCGGCCCTGCGCAGTCTGTACAGCCATGGGCGGATCGACTTCGACAGCGATGCCACGTTAATTGCCCGGGTACGCGCAGGCGACCCACACAAGGGCCGCATCAGCCGCTATGACCCGACCACCGGTCAAACCGTGGTCGAACTGGTCTCGGGACGCTGAACCATGACCTTTCCGAGCGGCGGATATTTTCAACGTTTTATCGAGTGCGCCCGGGTTCGCGGCGAACTGGTGGTGCAACCCCGCATGGGCTTTGGCGCTCTGGCACAGATGCGCGCCGGGCTGCAGAGCGTAGCCGCCCTGCCCTGCGCGACCATCGGCACCATCACGCTGGACAGCTACACCCGGGTCGGGGACTACCAGAGCGCCCTGCGCTGCCTCAACAGCGCAAGCCCAATGAACGGATTCCCGATCATCAGCCACCCGATCGAAGCTGTACGCGAGATGCTCGACGGCGTTTACGGGGTCGAGTTTCCGATTCAGATCCGCCACGGTACGGCCGAGCCCCAAAATGTCTTCCAGCGTCTTGCCGCGCTGGGGCTGGACGCAACGGAAGGCGGCCCGGTTTCATATTGCATGCCCTACAGCCGCTTGCCCCTGGCCACCGCCGTCAGCGCCTGGGTGCAGAGCTGCCAGCTGTTGGCCGACGCCACCTTGCATCCGCATATCGAAAGCTTTGGCGGCTGCCTGCTGGGGCAGTTGTGCCCGCCGTCGATGCTGATTGCCATGACCCTGCTCGAGGCGCTTTTTTTCCGCCAGCATGGGGTGCGCGGAGTGTCTCTGAGTTATGCCCAGGGCACCTCGATGGCGCAGGACCTGGGCGCACTGAAGGCCCTACGGGAACTGGCGGCACATTATCTGGATGGCGATCACTGGCACGTCGTGGTGTATGCCTACATGGGCGTGTTCCCGACCACGAGCCACGGCGCCCGTCGCCTGATCTGCGACAGCGCACGCCTGGCACACGCCGCTGGTTGCGAGCGACTGATCGTCAAGACCATCGCCGAATCGCGGCAGATACCTTCAGTCCAGGACAACCTCGAGGCCTTGCGCATGGCGGCCGAAGTAGGTGCTGCCGGCCTGCCAGCCCCCTGCCCTGCCAGCACTGCGTACTACCAGGAGATTTTCTTCGAAGCCCAACAGTTGGTGACGACCGTTCTGGACCTGCATGCCGATATCGGCGTGGCACTGATCCAGGCCTTTGCCCGAGGCTTGCTGGACATTCCCTACTGCCTGCACCCCGATAACGCCGGCCGCGCCACCACACGCATCGACGATCAGGGCGCGCTGCGCTGGGGCAATGTCGGCGGCTTGCCCCTGCCTCGTTCAAGTGGTTGGTCGCTGGATGGACCCGGTATCAGCTCATCCGAACTGTTTCAAATGTTGCATTACACGGTGAGCCGTTATGACCAACCCTTGCATTGACTCCTGCGCCGCACCGTTGATTCTGGTCGACGCCTATTCCACCGGCGCCCTGCTGGCCCAGTCGCTCGCCGGCAAACGTCGCTTGCTGCATGTGCACTCGCGCGCAGACATGCCTCCCGCCTTCGCCGCCAGTTGCCCCAGGCAGCTGTTTGCCGAGGACTACAGCCTGGCGGACGAAGGTCTTGAACCGCTGCTGCTCAAACTGGCCGCGCAGCAGCCGGCAGCGGTCTTGACCGGTAGCGAATTCGGTGTGGAACTCGCCGATTTACTGGCCGCCCGATTGGGTTTGCCGGGTAACGACCCAGGCACTTCGGCGGCTCGCCGCGACAAGTCTCTGATGGCCGAACGTGTAGCAGCGGCCGGTTTGCCGGTGGCGGCACAGCTACGCACCCGTTCGATGGCCAAGGCCCTGTGCTGGTTCACAGCCCGTGGCAGCAGGAGTGTGGTCGCCAAACCGCTGGACAGTGCCGGTTCCGATAATGTGTTCATCTGCCACGATGCACTCCAGTTGCAGAGCGCCATTGAGACAATCCTGGGTGCGACGAACCTGATGATGCTCAACAACGAAGCCGTACTGCTGCAGGAATACCTGACAGGCCCCGAGTACGTCATCAATAGCGTCAGCCACGCGGGCGAACACTGGATTACCGACATCTGGAAGTGCTCCAAGACCCTCACAACCGATGGTAGAAAAATTTACGATCGCGAAGATCTGCTGCCAGCCGACGCCCGAGAACTGCCGCAGCTGATCGAGTACGTTGAAGGGGTGCTCGATGCGCTGGGCATCGTCCATGGTCCGGGGCACACCGAGTTGATCCTGACAGCCAACGGCCCTCGTCTGCTGGAGACCGGTGCCCGCCTGTCCGGGCTCGCGTGCCCGCCGGCACTGCAGGCGGCCACCGGCAATGATCAGGTCGCCTTGACCTGCCTGAGCTATCTGGAGCCTTCACGCCTGGCCCAATGGCCCAGGCGGTATCGCCTGCTGCAACACGCCCGCGGCCTGAACCTCATTGCACACCAGCACGGTCTGTTCGCCCAGCACCATGTCCGCCATCGCCTGGAGGCGCTGCCAAGTTTTCATAACGCCCGGTTTCGCCTCGGCGAAGGTGCGCGCGTGGTCCCCACTGTCGACTTGAACAGCTCACCGGGCGCGGTGTTCCTGCTGCACCCTCTGAAGGAGCGTATAGATGCCGATTACCGTATCTGGCGCGCCTGGGAAACAGATTGGTTGTAACCACCGACACCCCCGGCAAAGGGGCTTGAAAAGGAAGAGAACGATGAGTCTGCACACCCGCACTAAACGATTGACCGTTCCACAACTGGTCGCGATGAAGGGACAACAGAAGATCGTTTCCCTGACGGCGTACACCAGCTCGATTGCCAGGCTGATGGATCCCTTTGTCGACTTCATCCTGGTGGGTGATTCGACCGCCATGGTGGGCTACGGCCGCTCATCCACCCTGGACATGAGCCTGGAAGAAACCATCGCCCATACCCGGGCCGTGGTCAACAGCACCCGGCTGGCCTGCGTGATCGCCGATATGCCGTTCGGCAGTTATCAGGAAACGCCACAACAGGCCTACCGCAATTGCGCACAGGTCCTGGCGCGTACCGGCTGCGACGCGATCAAGCTGGAGGGTACGAAAGTCCTGGCCGACACCGTCGAATTCCTCGTGCAACGAGGTATCCCGGTGATGGCACATATTGGCCTGATGCCGCAGTACGTCCACGCCATGGGCGGATTCAAGGCCCAGGGCATGAACGAAACCACTGCGCTGGCCATCGAAGCCGATGCCCGAGCACACCTTCAGGCCGGCGCCTTCAGCTTGCTTCTCGAGGGGGTCGCCGAAGGTGTGGCGCGGCGCATTACCGAGCTTTCGCCGATGCCCACCATCGGCATCGGTGCCTCACCCGCCTGCGACGGTCAAGTGCTGGTGACGGAAGACATGCTGGGCCTTGGCGGCGAACACGTGCCGCGCTTCGTCAAGCAATATGCCGATGTCGGTGCACTGATCAGCGAGGCGTGCGAACAGTTCGCCGCGCAAGTGCGCGACGGCACTTTCCCTGAGGCCAGACACTGCTATGGCGTCAACTGAAGACGTGGCACTCAACATTCATCACTTATAGCCTGGGCGAGCAACTTCAGAGCATGGTCGATGTCCTTGCTCCAGTCGATGGTGTAGCTCAGGCGCAAGTGATGCTGCCAGGCGCCTTGCTGGCTGAAAATTTCGCCGGGAGCAATCACGATGCGCTTGGCCAACAGGCGCTCGAACACCCGGCGCATATCCACCGGGCGCATGGCCTTCATCCAGATCGCAGCACCGCCTTGGGGGACGATCATTTGCAACTGGCCTTCGGTATGTTCGTGCAGCAAGCCCTTCATACGCTGCATACGATCGAGCAGCATGCTGCGCAGCACCTGTGTGTGCTGGTCGATGCGACGCGTAGCAAACAACTTGGCAATTGCCTTTTGCCGGATAGGTGAAAGGCGAAAGGCACGCTCTAGAAACAAGCGGTGAAACTCCGCGCCCTGCAGACGACACAAGATGTAGCCATAAGGGGCCTCCGAACCGATGATCTTGTCGAACGTGGAAAACACCAACAACCGTTCCGGATCGGCGAAGTCACGGTAGCGCGAGGCGCCGGGTACAAAGCTGAATTCGCCATAGCTGTCGTTCTCGAAAAGCCAGATCCGACGCTCCGCCAGCCAGCGGCACACCTGTTGTTTGTCTTCGGTGGGCATCAAGCTGCCATGGGGAATGTTCACGGTCGACGACAATACCGCCAGGCGTATCGGTTCGCGCTGTATCAACTGCTGGACCTTTTGCAGATCAAAACGGCCGTCATCACCCAGGGGCATTTCGATCACGCGGATTCTGGCAACCTGCAACTGCCGCAAAATTGCCCAGGAACAGGGAGACTCTACCAGTGCCACCGTCCCATGCAGATTCAGCGCCTCCAGGGACAACTCCAGCACGCTGCGCAAGTCCGAACCGATGTACACATGTTCGGCGCGCCAGTAGCACGTGGTCGAATGGGTGTAGCGATCGGCCAGAACGCTACGCAGCTCTGTCTCGCCGAAAGGCTGGTAAAGCGGTGCATGGGAGCGCGGGTACTGACGCGTCAGCTCACGCTCCATCATCAATAGCGGGTTCTCCAACGATAACAACATGGCCGGTGCATCACTGCTGAGCGCCAGCATGCCCGGTTGTCGGGCATTGGCGAACACGTTGTCGAGCAGGTTCGGCGACCCCTCGTTGAGCAGCGCGGTGGGCATTGCCCGGGTGTAGTAGCCGAGCTTGGGCCTGGCGTAAATACGCCCCTCATCTTCCAGCAGGGAATAGGCGTATTTGGTCGTGGAAACCGACACATTCAAGCGCTGCGCCAATTGGCGCAGCGACGGCAACTTCTGCTCGCCCTCGGGGTTGTTGGCTTCGATCAACTCGACGAGGTAGCGGTAGACAGCCTGATAGGCAAAGGTCGAATCTTTACTTGGGTTCATGCTCAATCGCTTTAAATCCTGGTGCGTTAGGTACTGCGCTTGCCCATGCGAGGTCATGCTCGCGGGGTCAATGCTTGCACTCGGCCATCCATGCCGACACTCAGGCTTGTACTGCGGCCAGTCGGTAAAAAGCACACATCAGTGGCGAAGCGCTTCGATTGCAGCACGGGTGCCAGGCAAGGTCGGCGCCCCCCACTTGTGCCACCCGGAGGTGACCTTGCCGTCAAGCAGGGAACCCATCTTCAGCAGTCCTGCCGGCAATTTCCAGCGGTTTCAAGATGACCGAACAAGGTGACAGACATGTGCACCGATCATAGACCAAGCTTACGCGCAAGCGCGCTACCGCTCGCTACGTCATCGCTCGCCTGGAGCGCAGTGCAAAGAGCCCCGATAGTGCTCGTTTTCATGGATCGATGCCAACCGCAAGCACGCAGAGCGCAGATTGTGCGAGCAAGGAATGCCAACGCAAGCCGGGCGGCAATCCTTCCCAGTGGTGAAAACGCGCACCACATGGCTGCTGATATGCCGCAGGGGGTAAAAGATAAGCGGCTGGGCGGTTATGATTGAGAGCTACCAACGACTCCGGACCAGTCGGCTCGATCACGGCATTGAATGGCGTAATACTGACCGGGTGGTCAGCGAGTGATTGCGCGCCACACCCGGGAACCATTCGGACTTCGTGCGTAAAGGGCGACACGCAGGTGTATCCAGCCCCCTTTTTAACCAACAAGGATTGGCCTGTCGCCAATTGAGTGATTTTTGCACCGACGGTTTTTAGCCCTACTCATCACACTGGCCCTGCTGGCCGGGTGCTCGACGACACCGCCACGTGAGCAAAGCAATATTTGCAGCATCTACCGCCAATACCCGGACTGGTACGAAGATTCGCTGGAAATGGAAAAGGCCTGGGGCCTCCCGCCCCACGTGGCAATGGCGATCATCAAGCAAGAAAGCAGTTTCGTCGAAGACGCCCTGCCCCCTCGCGACTATTTGCTGTGGGTGATTCCCTGGGGCCGGGTCAGCTCGGCGTATGGCTATGCCCAGGCGCAGGACCCGGTGTGGGGCGAGTACAAAGACGGCACCGGCAACGGTGGTTCGCGGGACAACTTCGACGATGCGATCATGTTTGTCGGCTGGTACGCCACCGGCACCCAGCGCCAGCTGGGGATTTCCAAGTGGGACACCTACAACCAATACCTGGCCTACCACGAAGGGCGCGGTGGGTTCAGTCGCCAGAGTTATCGGCAGAAGCCCTGGCTGATGCAGGTCGCGCGCAAGGTCGAGCAACAGGCAAAGGATTACAACTGGCAGCTCAAGCAATGCCGGGCTGAACTGGAGAGCAACCGCAGCTGGTGGTAGGGTCAGGCGTGCGGCGTACCGCCCTCTTCGCCATCCGGTTCACCTTCCTCGTCCTCGTCGTCATCCTCTTGCTCGTCGTCGAGGAGAAAGTCCTTGCGGGCCTCGGTAATCGCCCGGCGCATCTCCTCGCCCTTGATCGGGCAGTTGAGCAATTGGGCAATACGGTCAATACGTTGTGTCACAGCTGGCCTCCAACTCGCCAGGAATTGGTTCGATAGTGCTCGCTTTCCACGATCGACGCCAATGCCCTGAACGCTCAGGCCGCCATTGCCCGGTAAAACAGGGCCGCTAAGCCTCGTGACGGGTCTGCGTAAGCGTCGCCTTCGGTTTCTCCAGCGATACCGGTGGGGGCAGGTGCTTTCGGGTCTGCGGATCGATGGGCAAGCAGCCGGTCACCACATGGCTGACATCCCCCGCTTCATCGTTGTGGATCACCATGGTCCCCGGGTAACGCAGTTGCGTCAGGTGCTCGGTGGACAACTTGAAACTGGCTTTGAGCCCTTTGTCGTCGACCACCGGTGCCGGCAAGCGGCGCCGGGAGAAGCTTTTGCTTTTGCGTTGCTGGTAGCGAGCCCAGGAAATCAGGATCACCGCATTGAGCAGCGCCACCCACAGGTAGATCTGCAAGGTGCCGAGGGCATCGAACACCGAGACGTCGATACGCGGTCCACCCCGGGTGTCCAGCAGCGGCCAGAGGCCACGTACCAGCAAGTAGAGCAAGCCAATCCAGGCCAGCACCGTGAAAAACACGTCGACCACCACCAGGAAAGGTCGTTGGCGGGTTCTGATGATTTTCATTTCTCCAGCACCTCTTCATCGTCATCGTTCAGCGGCTTGATGCCACGGTCGGGGCTGACCCAACGCGCTCGTTTCTGATGTTGACCGAACAGCACCTTGGGAAAGCTGACCAGGGTGGTGAGCAGGCTGATAAACCAGAACACCAGCGGGTACCAGACCACCCAGAACATGACTTTCCACAGGCCGCGCTCGTAGCGTCGGTCGATCAGAATGCTGACCGCGAACTGCAGCAGGCAGACCATCGCCAGCAGCAGTCCGGTGAAGGCCGGTGGCAGCAGGTGATGCACGGCAATGGCCTCTGGCATGTCAACGAACTTGCCCACGCCCCAGAACACCACCGACAGCAAAAAGGTGAAGGCCCAGCCAGTGGACAGGCAGTATTCGAACAGCAACGGCCAGAGGTAGCGATGGCGGTACTGCCAGATGCCGCGAATGTTCTTGAACAGCACTTCGGCGCCCCCCTGGGCCCAGCGCAAGCGCTGCTTCCACAGGCCGCCGAGGGTTTCCGGCATGAGGATCCAGCACAGCGCGCGTGGCTCGTAGAAGA
>RCUR01000254.1_pt1 | contig 18735 bp, 15 predicted proteins | sample 2166151 | NCBI WGS metagenome assembly RCUR01 (sample SAMN09932785, study PRJNA488358) | compost metagenome | isolation source: compost soil in an enriched community | place: Germany: Experimental Botanical Garden
ATGGCACCCGACCCGCAAAGTCCACACCCTGGCCGCCGAGGCGATGCTTGAAACGTTAAAAGCTAGTCGCTGAGGTTCTCTATCAGATCGTAGCCGGCGAAGGGGCTCAGGGCGGCGCGCGCAAATCATTACCAAGGCCGGGATAGACAGTCAGTCTGAGGCTATCTATCCCTTGTGGGTCAACGCTACATTGGCAATCGAGGCGCCTGGCTGCGCACATTCGGCAATGACTTGGGCTTTAAAGGATTTTGAATAGGAACGGCGTTCTTGTGGCATGGACGTCCGCTTAAAAAGACTAAAAATGGTGTCCACTTAAATTTTTAGGTGGACGCCATCGCCCTTATGGCTGGGATCGGGTAGGTGAGTTCGCCGGACGCTTACAATTCAATTTCGTCTCCTGGACGCAGACCTAGAGTAGCCCATACTTGGACAGGGATGGTGATTTGGCATTTAGCGTTCACAATGGCAGTAGCCATGATGGATACCTACGCGATTAAGCACTTATATGATTGCCGAGCTTTTGCGATAGGCCACCTAACGTGAAGACGTGAGGTCGAGCCGGACTTTAGCCCGAAGGAGCGATAGCCCAAGTAGCTTCAGCACAGCAGCCCAACAAGTCGCCTATCGAATCTCACACGAGAACTCCCCTCTCCAACCGACCGATAAGATCGAAGACGGCCTTCGTTTCCACTCTCGTCCTTATCATTTCCAGAGGACGCTTCGAACCAAGCCCACGAACCGGCGTGCTCATCCACCCTGTCGCTGCTGCGACATCGCTTTCGAACAAGGCAAGGGCTTGCTCAAAGACAGCTACCAATGCAACCAGCCGGTCGCTTTCTAGGGTGTTGAACCGTCCTACATTCGCTCTGCGAGCCAACGTTGTAGGCGACACGCAAATAGCCTTAGAGATAACCTCTCGCTGCACCCGCAGTAGACTCGCTATCCGGTCGATAAATTCAAAAGGCAGCCCTTCGCGAATTAGGTCATGAAGGCGGGTACCGCGTGACGGCAGCCCGAGGATCACCCAAATGCTCTCTTGGATCTGAGGCCCTGGATGGTATTCCTTGATCGATGACAGCACTTTCATCTCCATCCGATAAACCTACAACTAAGCCGGGCCCGCTGGCCCGAACTAGCGACTTCTACATCGCTATCTGCGGAGGTCTTTTAGGCACAGAACAACGTGATTTCGATGGGTAGCATAGACGTTTGTGTTCAGTAGACTTCAACTCCGAGGTATTCGCCAAATAGACGGCAGGATCGAGGTAGACGCCTCGCCAATCCGCGCACGAGCTTCTCCATCACCTACGACTTCATCAGGTGGTTCGTGATCGACGGATGGACTTTGAAGGTGATGAGGCTCAGTTGTCCGCCCCGGTGTGGGTGCAGCGCCGGTTTCAAGCGCCACAGACGAGAACGATGCGCTTGCGGTGGACTAAAAAATGCGCCTGTGTATGGTTATGTATGCGTGGTACACAGACCGATGCTCGGGCGCAAAACTTGAAGATCAGTCGCGCTTTACCAGCAACATCGACGCCATCCTGAGCATCTGCTCCCTGACGAAGCAATCGTCAGACGTATCTGAATCGAGTATCTGATTCATGCTGCATTGCAGAAGGTGGTGCAGCTCTTCAGCCAATACCAAGACCCCCTCTCCACTCACACTGATTTCGCTGACATGTTTGGAAAGTAGCTTTTGCAGTTCTCTTACCCGCCGCCTTCTGAGGACGGCAATCGTGCGAGCCTGTCTGGGGGTTAAATTGCCATTCTCCACGCGAGCAATGCGCCCCAGTTCCTTATTCGCGATGACATATTGCTCAGCGCTCTGCCAAAGCAGGGTCACCAACTGAGATGCTCTGTCGCAGCGCCCGATTTTTTTGCTCCTGAAGAGCTCTAGAAAATTTGATTCATACTCGCTCACAAGCTCATACAGAAGTGCCTGCTTGCTATCGATGTGATTGTAGAGTGACCCTGGACGGATCCCCACTGCGGCAGCAAGGCTGCGCATTCCAGTTCCGTTATAACCATCTCGACAGAACAAATCGCGAGCGACAAGTCGTATCTGGTCAGCAGTCTCTGGATTTTCAGCGATAGCAGCAGTCATCGTTTAACCCTCCGCAGCAGTTAGCGCAGTAGCGACCTTGGAACTGTTTTGCCGCCCCAAGACTTCACAAATGGATTGCCCAGCCTGGATTGTCTTGCGCAAATCGATTCCGGTGTGGATACCCAGGCCGTGCAGAAAATACAAAACGTCTTCTGTAGCGACGTTGCCTGATGCACCTTTTGCGTAAGGACACCCGCCCAGACCCGCGACCGAGCTATCGAATACTGAGACACCCTCAAGCAGGCTTGCGTATAGGTTGGTGAGTGCCTGGCCATAGGTATCGTGGAAATGCCCTGCAAGCTGGTTGCGTGGCACATCTCTTCCCACCGTTTCGATCAGCGAGCGAGTCGCAGAGGCAGTGCCCACACCAATGGTGTCGCCCAGCGAAATCTCATAGCAGCCCATGTCATGCAGTTCTCTCGCGACGTGGGCTACCTGACTCGGGGCAATCTGTCCGTCGTACGGACAACCCAATACGCAGGAAACGTATCCACGCACTTTCATGCCATTGCGGTCGGCAGCCGCCATCACAGGCTCGAATCGCTTCAAGCTTTCCAGAATCGAGCAATTGATGTTGCGCGTGGAAAACGATTCTGACGCTGCTGCGAATACCGCGATCTCTGTCGCGCCGACTTCAAGCGCTTCTTCAAACCCCCTCAAGTTAGGGGTCAAGGCTGCGTAGGTGACGTTGGGCCTGCGTTTTATCCCAGTGAACACTTCAGCACTGCCCGCCATCTGTGGCACCCACTTGGGAGACACAAAGCTACCGACCTCAATGAAGCTCGCTCCAGCAGCGGAGAGATCATCAACCAGCTGAATTTTCCGGCTTACATCGATGCGTTTTTTTTCATTTTGCAACCCATCTCTTGGCCCTACTTCCACGATGCGCACATGGGTGGGGAGGCTCATGATTGCACCTCCAGCTCCACCAGAACCGAGCCTTCGCTGATCAGGCCGCCTTCGGCGCAGTAGATCGCCTCAACCTTGCCGCTCTCGGACGCGCGGATGGTGTGCTCCATCTTCATTGCCTCCAGAACCACCAATGCTGTACCCGCCTCGACCGCCTGGCCAACCTCAACAAGTACCCGAACAATACTGCCGTTCATGGGTGCAGTAAGGCCACCTTGATGCACCAGAGAACCCTGGGCGGCTGCGATGGGGTCGAACCGGGTGACGGCATGCCACTCAACGCCCCAGTGAACGTACAAGGTGTCACCCTGACGCAGGATCTTTGACTTGCCAGCGGCTCCTTCCACGTATTGAGGCAACGCAACACGATGGGTGATGTCTCCACTCACAAGCGACATCAGAGGCGCGGATGACAAACCACTGCGCCATGCGCTACGAGCAGACCAAGGTGAAAACGGATCGTCTGCTCGATTGCGTTGCACGTCGGTTTCGAGAAAACCCGAGGCTGCGCGCAGCCAGAAGGCTTCAGGCAATTGAACCGGCCCCGGCAACAACTGTTCGCGGTGACGTTCGATGAATCCGGTATCAAGCTGCGCGTCCGCAAATGCCGGATGCGCAAGAATTCGCTGGAGAACGGCCACGTTGGTCTTAAACCCACCCACTACAGTTTCAGACAGCATGGCCAGAAGCCGCTGGCGGGCTTCTTCGCGGTTTTCGCCCCACGCGATGAGTTTGGCTACCATGGGGTCATAGAATGGTGAGACTTCATCACCCTGCTCCACGCCACTGTCGACACGCCGGCCCGGCCCTTCGGAGGGCTCGTGGTAAAAGTCCAGGTGTCCACTGGCGGGTAGAAAGCCACCCTCCGGATCCTCGGCATACAGACGTACCTCGATTGCATGACCAATCAGTGGTACCTGATCCTGGGTGAGAGGAAGCGGCTCACCCCGTGCAACACGGATCTGCCACGCAACCAGATCCAGGCCGGTAATTGCCTCCGTCACCGGGTGCTCGACCTGGAGGCGTGTGTTCATCTCCATGAAGAAGAACTCGCCACGTGCATCGAGCAAGAACTCCACAGTCCCTGCGCCGACATAGCCGATAGCCTGAGCCGCACGCACAGCCGACTCTCCCATTGCGCGACGCAACTCGGGCGACAGACCCGGTGCCGGCGCCTCTTCCACAACTTTCTGATGCCGACGCTGGATCGAGCAATCACGCTCGTTCAGATACAGGCAATTGCCATGCTGGTCGGCGAACACCTGAATCTCGACATGGCGCGGCTTGAGTACGTACTTCTCAACCAGCATTCGCTCATCACCAAAGGCGGACAACGCTTCACGCTGTGCGGAAGACAGGGCCTCTGCGAGTTCGCTTTCCTGCTCGACAACCTTCATGCCTTTGCCACCGCCACCTGCTGTGGCTTTCAGCAAAACCGGGTAGCCAATACGCTCGGAGGCAGTGCGGAAGGTTTCAAGATCCTGGTCGTCACCGTGATAGCCAGGCACCAAGGGCACGCCGGCTTTCTCCATCAATGCCTTCGCTGCCGACTTACTTCCCATGGCATCAATGGCGCTGGCAGGAGGGCCTAGAAACACCAGGCCGGCCTCCTCAAGCTTGCGGGCAAAGCCTGCGTTTTCAGACAAAAAACCATAACCCGGGTGGATTGCCTGTGCGCCGCTGGCACGTGCGGCGTCTATGATCTTGTCCATCAGAAGGTAGCTTTCACTAGGCTTGGCACCGCCCAGTCTGATCGCAACGTCGGCTTCACGGACATGCCGTGCGTGACGATCAATGTCACTGTGAACAGCTACAGTGGTAAGCCCCAAGGCTTTGGCTGTACGCATAACACGGCAAGCGATCTCACCGCGATTGGCGATGAGAACCGTGGTGATTGTTGTTTTGTTCATGTCATTTGCTCTGTCGGTGAATGCAGCGAGGCGAGTCAAACCCACGCAGGCTTACGCTTTTCGAGAAAGGCGTTGAGCCCTTCTTGCCCTTCGTCACTGGTGCGGATGCCTGCGATCGTGATCTCTGTCCGCTCACGCAGCTTTTCGTCGATTGCCCCACTGCCTACGTCCTGCAATAGCGCTTTGCAGACACGCATCGCTTGGGGACTGTTCTGCACCAGCGTTGCTATCCAGCGATCAACCGTTTCCTCCAACTCGGCTTCTGCACATGTCTGCGCCAGCAAACCTAGCTCTCGTGCACGCTCGCCATTGAAGCGCTCAGCACTCAGGGCGTAGCGCCGCGTTGCGCGCTCACCGATGGCTTGCACTACATAAGGACTGATGACGGCCGGTACTAACCCAATACGCACCTCGGAAAGGCTGAACAGCGAATCGTGGGCACCGATAGCGATATCGCAACACGCAGTCAGGCCCACTGCACCGCCGAATACAGCACCATGCACCACGGCAAGCGTTGGAAATGGTAGGTAGTAGAGCTGACTCATCAGCTCGCCGAGCTCTCGCGCATCCTTGAGGTTCGAGCCGTAGTCGAGCTTGGCGCAGCTCCGCATCCAGGCCACATCAGCACCGGCGCTGAAATGTTTGCCCTGACCGCGAATGATCAGGAGGCGTATATCTTCATCTTCTTTCAGCGCTTTGAATGCGGCATTGAGCTCAGCGATCATCTGCGCATTGAACGCATTGTTTTTCTCGGGCCGGCTCAGCCATATCGTGGCTATTCCTGATGCTTCGGTGTGTAGTTGTATTGTCGTGAAATCGCTCATCGATTAGTCCTCATCGGCAGGAATCTAAAGCTATTAACGTGAGTTTTATTGGTAAGCCGGAACGACTGGGCTACATCCGGAAGACGCCAAAACGGGTCGATTCAACAGGTGCGTTCAGGCTGGCAGACAGCGCCAGTGCCAACACTTCCCGGGTCTGGGCAGGATCTATGACCCCGTCGTCCCAGAGCCGCGCGCTGGAGTAATAAGCGTGAGCCTGATGCTCGTACTGGTGAACAATGGGCTGTTTCAGGAGTTGCTCATCTTCTGCAGAGAACATCTTTCCAGCCCGACGCGCCTGTTCCTGTTTAACCTGCACCAACACGCCGGCGGCCTGGTTCGCGCCCATCACGCCAATCTTCGCGTTAGGCCACATCCACAAAAACCTGGGGTCATACGCACGACCACACATGCCGTAGTTCCCAGCACCGAAACTGCCACCAATGATCACGGTGAACTTCGGAACGCGCGCGCAGGCAACCGCAGTGACGAGCTTGGCGCCATGCTTGGCGATGCCTGCGGCCTCATATTTTTGGCCGACCATGAACCCTGTGATGTTCTGCAGGAACAGCAGCGGAATGCCACGCTGGCAGGCCAGCTCGATAAAATGCGCGCCTTTCTGCGCCGCTTCGGCAAAGAGAATTCCGTTGTTGGCCAGAATGGCGATAGGGTATCCGTTGATACGTGCGAAACCGCATACCAACGTGGTACCGAACAACGCCTTGAACTCATCAAGCTGGGAGTCATCAACGACTCGCGCAATGACCTCACGGACATCGAAGGGCTGCTTGGGATCAGCCGGGACGACGCCGTATAGCTCGTCGGCGGCATAGCGCGGGGCGATGGGCACACTCATCTCCAGCTGGCCCAGTTTTCGCCAATTGAGATTCGCTACGCAACGTCGGGCGAGCGCCAACGCATGTATGTCGTCCTGCGCATAATGGTCTGCAACACCAGAGGTTTTGCAGTGAACATCTGCGCCACCGAGCTCCTCAGCTGTTACCACCTCTCCAGTGGCCGCCTTCACCAAAGGAGGGCCTGCAAGAAAGATGGTCGCCTGCTCGCGCACCATGATGGTCTCATCGCTCATAGCGGGGACGTAGGCCCCTCCGGCAGTACAAGAGCCCATCACCACGGCTATCTGGGGAATGCCTTGGGCACTCATGTTGGCCTGATTGAAAAAGATTCGGCCGAAGTGCTCACGATCAGGGAATACTTCATCTTGTCGAGGCAAGTTGGCCCCACCCGAGTCCACCAGGTATACACATGGCAATCGGTTCTGTTGAGCAATGGCCTGAGCGCGCAGGTGTTTCTTAACCGTCAGCGGGTAATAACTGCCACCCTTCACCGTCGCGTCGTTGCCGATGATCATGCACTCCACGCCTTCGATGCGACCGATGCCGGCAATCACACCTGCGGCTGGAACATCTTCTCCATACACCTCGTATGCAGCCAGCTGGCCCACTTCCAGGAAAGGTGATCCGGGATCGAGTAACTGGTCAATCCGATCACGAGGCAGCAGTTTTCCGCGCGAGGTGTGACGTTCCTGGGCCTTGGGGCCTCCACCCTCCCGGATGCGGGCCAGCAACGCGTGCAGGTCATTTACCTGAGCCAGAATGGATTCGCGGTTGGCTGCATACTCAGCCGAGCGGGTATTGATTTGAGTCTTGAGCGTGGTCATGGAGGCCTCTTTTGTTTCTCACCCGATAACTGATCTGTTGAAGCGCCCACATCCATATCTTCGTGCCGGCGCTCAACAGCTAAACCATCGGGTACCTTCTCATCAGGGAAGAAAGACTGATCAGCGTGTTTCGTTGAACAGCTCACGGCCGATCAACATGCGGCGAATTTCACTGGTGCCTGCACCGATCTCATAGAGCTTTGCATCGCGCCATAGACGGCCAACCGGGAACTCATTGATGTACCCATTACCGCCCAGAATCTGGATAGCTTCCCCTGCGAGCCACGTGGCCTTTTCCGCTGCATAGAGAATGACCCCGGCACAGTCTTTACGAACCTGACGAACGTGGCCGCTCCCTTGCGCATCCAGATGTTTACCAACGGCATACAAATACGCGCGACATGCTTGCTGGGTGGTGTACATATCAGCCACCTTGCCCTGAATCAGTTGGAACTCGCCGATGCTCTGACCAAACTGTTTACGGTCATGGATGTAGGGCACTACGACGTCCATTGCCGCCTGCATCAGCCCCAATGGGCCGCCCGACAGTACAGCGCGCTCGTAGTCCAGGCCGCTCATCAAAACCTTCACGCCTTCGCCAACGCCGCCCAGGACGTTTTCCTCGGGAACCTCGACATCCTGGAACACCAGCTCGCCCGTATGCGAACCACGCATTCCCAGCTTGTCGAGCTTTTGTGCGACCGAGAAACCTGGAGCACCCCTTTCCAGAATGAACGCGGTCATGCCTTTGGCGCCGGCACTCAAATCGGTCTTGGCGTAGACCACCAGAACGTCGCAGTCCGGGCCGTTGGTGATCCACATCTTGGTGCCGTTAAGCACATAACGATCACCTTTTTTCTCGGCACGCAGCTTCATGGAAACCACGTCAGAACCCGCGTTGGGTTCGCTCATCGCCAGTGCTCCGATGTGCTCCCCCGAAATCAGCTTCGGCAAAAACTTGCGCTTTTGCTCATCCGTGCCATTGCGATTGATCTGGTTCACACAGAGGTTCGAATGCGCGCCGTAAGACAGGCCGATGCCACCTGCTGCTCGGGAGATTTCCTCCATGGCAATCATGTGGGCCAAGTAGCCCATGCCTGTGCCGCCGTATTCCTCACTAACCGTCAGACCCAGCAAGCCCATGTCGCCAAACTTACGCCACAAATCCATCGGAAACTGGTCAGTGCGATCGGCTTCCTCGGCACGTGGGGCGATTTCCTTCGCCGCGAAACCCGCGACAGAGTCGCGCAGCATGTCAATTTCTTCACCAAGGAAAAAATTCAGTCCTGGTAAATGGCTCATGTTTTCTTCTCCGCTGTTTTATTTGTTAGACCGATGGGATTCAGGTGTCACCGCACTGCCCTGTTTTCCTACCAGCGCCGCGTAACATCGCTCCTCAACGGCATCGAGTTCGGCCTGCATCTGCTGAACGTCGAGCATCTGTCGTTCAAGCAGACGTCGACGGTCTTCAATCTTTTCCAGAAAGCACTGCAACTGCTTTCGGTTGCCGTTGCTGGGGTCATACATGCCTATCAGTTCGCTGCACTCGGACAGCGCGAAGCCGATACGCTTACCTCGCAGAATCAATTTGAGACTGACCCGGTCGCGGCTGCTGTACACGCGTTCCTGCCCCCTGCGCACAGGAGCGAGCATGTCTTGCTCTTCGTAAAATCGAATGGTGCGAGTGGTGATGCCGAACTCGCGCGCAAGATCAGAAATGCTGTAAGTAATGACCGAGTCCAAGGCATATTCCCTTTACGTTAACGTCATTAATGTGCCGCACTATCAAGTCGCCAATTTGTCGCTTGAGGCTTGATCGTCGCTGCAAACCTTGCGACTGGTTTGCAGCGACGCTAGAACCTAGATCTGCGCGACCGGGATTCGCCCTGCACCGCCGGCGTCATGAAACAGCAGGCCGTTGCGCCATTGCTGCAGCAGGCTCTCTTTCTGCGCCAGGGCGTGTTTGAGGTAACGATCCTTCACTGCACCGTACCCGCGCACTGAATCTGGCAAGGAAACGAGCTTCACCGCCAATTCGAGGTTGTCAGCACGCAAACCTTTTTGTACTTCGACCAGGATTTCTTCGTAGGTACGCAGCCACGCCAATTCAACCTTGCGTTCATGCGTGCGAGCGAAAGGGTCAAGCCATGTATTACGGATGGACTTGAATCGCGCCATAACGCGGAAACCCTTGAGCATCCAAGGCCCGTAGCTCGACTTCTTCACTTCGCCTTTTTCGTTGCTCTTGTTCAGCAACGGAGGAGCGAGGTGGAAGCGCAACCTGTAGTCGCCTTCAAATGTGGACTGGACTTTCTTGATGAACTCCCCGCTTGTGTACAACCGGGCGACTTCGAACTCATCCTTGATTGCCAGCACCTTGAAGTAATAACGCGCTACGGCTTCGCTCAGCGGGCCCGCTTTACCGAACAACGCAGCCTCGGCGGCAATGAACGAACCAACACGGGCTTTGTAGTGGGCTGAAAACGCCGCATTTTGATAGTCGGTTAGATACGCAGTGCGCCTAGCAATCTGCTCCGGCAGACTCTCAGAAAGGTTGCGATCAGCACTCTTGATCTGAGAGTCAGCGATCTTCGCTTCCACCCTTGCAAGGTCAAATGCGGTACGCCGGCCCCACTCAAACGCAGCCTTGTTGAACGCGACCGCCGTGCCATTCAGTTCGATAGCTTGAATCAGCGAGCTTTGCTCCACAGGGAGCCAACCCTTCTGGCAAGCGAAGCCAAGGATGAACGTGTTCGTTGCGATTGAGTCGCCCATCAGTGCCGTTGCAATACGGCTGGCATCAATGAATGTCGCCTGCCCGGCACCCACGGCATCATTGATCTGGGCGGCCATGTCTGCAGTACGGAAAACAGGTTCAGGGTGGGCTTTTATGTCACCGGTTTCAGCCTGTTGAGCAAACGTTCGAACGAAAGCACTGGTGATGTTTTCTTCGCTGTTGATCACAGCAGACGTCACCCCTTGACGCATCTTCAACAGCGTCTCGGTATTCGCACTGACGACAAGATCGCATCCGAGCAATACGTTGGCTTCGCCCTCGGCAATACGGGGTGCGTGCAACTGATCCTGGCGCTCGGCAATCCGGATATGTGACCAAACCGCCCCCCCCTTCTGAGCCATCCCTGCCATATCCAGGTTGAGTGTTCCTTTACCTTCAATGAATGCCGCCATGCCCAGCAGTGCGCCGATGGTGACTACCCCGGTGCCCCCGACGCCGGTGATCAGGATGCTGCAGGGCTCATTCAGTGCTGCGATGCGTGGGGTGGGCAGATCCCAATGCTCGGCATCACCCCCCAGTGCTTTTGGCTTGCGCAGCTTGCCACCTTCGACGGTGACAAAGCTTGGGCAAAAGCCCTCCAGGCAGGTGAAGTCTTTATTGCAGGAAGACTGATCAATTTCACGTTTGTTACCAAACTCAGTCTCGACCGTTGTGACCGACATGCAGTTGGATTTACTGCTGCAGTCACCACAACCTTCACACACTGATTCGTTGATCATGACCCGGCGAGCAGGATCGGGGAATCTGCCACGTTTGCGTCGACGACGCTTCTCGGCTGCGCATGTCTGGTCATAGATGATCGCTGATACGCCCTGGAACTCACGCATCGAGGCCTGCACGTCATCCATAAGGTCACGGTGCAACACAGGGACATTGGGCGCCAAGTCGTACACAGATTCATAACGCGCAGGATCATCAGTGACCACGACAATCTTCTGGACGCCCTCGGCAGCCAGCTGGCGGGAGATCTGAGGCACGCTGATCGTCCCGTCCACGGGTTGACCACCCGTCATCGCAACGGCGTCGTTGTAAAGGATTTTGTAGGTGATGTTTACATTAGCTGCCACCGCAGCCCGAATAGCCAACAGCCCGGAATGAAAGTAGGTACCATCACCCAGGTTGGCAAAGACATGGGCAGTCTTGGTGAACGGGGCCTGACCAATCCATGCCACACCTTCCCCACCCATCTGACTGAATGTCTTCGTCTGAGGATAGATCCACGCCGCCATGTAGTGACAGCCGATCCCCGCCAGCGCGCGACTACCTTCAGGCACCTTGGTGGAACTGTTGTGCGGGCAACCGGAGCAATAGTGAGGCACCCGATCCATGAGGGTGCTGAAACCGTTGTTAGCCGCTAGCTGAGCGTCGAGCACCGCCAAAGAGACTTGCAGCTGCCCACTCTTGTGATAACCGAGGATCCGCTTGGCCAGTGCGCGAGCGATTTGAGACGGCGTAAGGTCGCTGGTCGCGGGCAGAAGCCAGTCGGTATGAGGCCGTCCCCACTCGCCTTTGTCATCAAATTTCCCGACGATGCGTGGCCGCACGCTTTCGCGCCAGTTATAGAGCTCTTCCTTAAGCTGGTATTCAATCATGTGGCGCTTCTCTTCCACCACGATGATCTCGTCCAGACCTTCGGCGAATTGGCGGACGCCTTCGGCATCCAGCGGCCAGACCATGCCCACCTTGTAGATTCGCAGACCGAACTGCGCTGCGCGGGCCTCATCAATACCCAAGATCTTCAGCGCTTGGGAGACATCCAGGTAGGACTTGCCTGATGTCACGATCCCAATCTGGGCCTTGGGTGAATCCATGACGATGCGATCGATGCCGTTGGCGCGGGCATAAGCTGCAGCAGCATAAAGCTTGTGCTCCAGCAAGCGCTGCTCTTGCGCCAGAGGTGGATCAGGCCAGCGGATATTTAGACCACCTTGAGGCAGCTCGAAATCGGGAATGACGGGCTTGACCCGATCAAGGCTGACGTCCACTACCGCACCACTTTCGACGGTGTCGGCCACTGCCTTCATGGCGACCCAGCACCCAGAATAACGTGACATCGCAAAACCGTGCAGACCATAGTCCAGATACTCCTGAACTCCGGAGGGTGCGAGCACGGGCATCATAACGGCCTTGAAGATATGCTCCGTTTGATGAGGCAAGGATGAGGATCGAGCACCGTGGTCGTCACCCGCGATGGCCAATACCCCGCCAAATTTGGAAGTACCTGCAGCATTCGCGTGACGGAATACGTCACCGCAACGATCAACGCCTGGGCCTTTGCCGTACCAGATGCCAAAAACACCGTCATAGGTCGCACCCTCGAACATGTTGACCTGCTGGGTTCCCCACAAGGAGGTCGCAGCCAGATCTTCGTTGAGCCCTGGGTGAAATTTGACATGCTGTGCCTTGAGAAAGTCGCGGGCCTTCCAGAGAGCCTGGTCGAACCCGCCAAGTGGCGATCCCCGATATCCGGAAATAAACCCAGCCGTGTTCAGCCCTGCGGCCTCATCACGCTTGCGCTGCATCATGGGTAGCCGGACGAGTGCCTGAACACCCGTCATCAAGACGCTACCCGATTCCTGGACGTATTTGTCATCCAAAGTGGGAACGATTCTGGTCATTAAGCGGATCCTCAGGCTTTATTTTTTTCGAACGGCGGACATCGTCTGCTTCGATTTCTTGTGAGGTTATTCGCCAAATGCGCTATCGTAAATTTCTAAAAATTGACATCAGGTATAAAAAAAACAGATGCCAGACCATAGAGAGATCACTATCCGCCAGCTGCGGTATTTCAGGGCTGCCGCAGAGACAGAACAGTTTTCAATGGCCGCAGCGAACGAGCACATTTCCCAGTCAGCTATCACGACCGCAATTGGTCAACTGGAGAAAAACCTTGGAGTGAGTCTGTTCGAGAGGTTGCCTTACGGGGTGAGACTAACCCTGGAAGGACATCGTTTTCTGGAACGCACCAAGCTGATCCTGAACTCGGTTCAGGACGCGGTGAGTGCGCCCCTGAACACCGGTGCCCCGCTGAGTGGCAGAGTGCGTATCGGCGCTTGCTACACCGTTCTGGGCTACTACCTTCCAACGCTCCTCGCGCGGTTCCGACGAAGCTACCCCGATATTGTGTTCGATCTGAGAGACCTGGATCGAACCTCGATCGAAGAAGCTGTTGGCGCGGGTGAACTGGATTTGGGGTTGATCATCCTCTCAAATGCCGCCCCTAAGTTGCCGCTCAACAAAGCTGTGCTGATGAGATCTGCCCGCAAAGTCTGGCTGGCGACAGACCACCCATTAATGAAAAAAGAGCTGATCAGCTTGCAGGACATTGAAGCCTTCCCCTACCTGATGCTCACTGTGGACGAAGGTGAGGAGTCAACGACGCGCTATTGGCGAGAGGCAGGCGTGAATCCGAAAATCGGATTTCGCACCGGGTCAATGGAGGCGCTGCGGGGACTGGTTGCTAACGGGTTCGGGGTGACAGTGTTATCTGAAATGATTTTCAGAGCATGGTCGCTCGAAGGTCGCCGTCTCGAAACCCGACCTCTATCCAATACGATCCCCGATATGGAGCTGGGACTGATATGGAGCGAACCGGCTCTTGTCACACCGGAGAGCCGCGCAGTGCACAGGTTCTTCCTGAATGAGGGATGATGTTTTTTGGTGTGCAGAAGTTTTGCCGGTCAATCCCAGGATCGGCATCCACCGGACGGCTGTAGCGAGGAAAAAATTGAATCGAATACTCGTTCCATTTGCAGGTGTAGCCAAAATGCCGAGGTGCGCTCCTTACTCCAGGAAAACGTTGAGGTCGCCCAATGTTGGCCCTCAGCTTTCACCCGCCTGCTGATGCTTAGCCGAGAGAATATCGACCTCACTTCCCTCTATACCCACCCATGAACCAGAGCTGAATCTGGGTAGGAGTTGCTTCCAGCATAGGCCCGACGCGATACGCTGAAACTCGATAGTTGCCACTATCCAGTTTCACACGAGCCAATTCTGAGTTGAGGTTTCCGCTATCCGACGAGGTTATTTTGGGGTGACTGACCCTCTGGTTGAAAATCTCCTCTCCGCTTGACGCGTCGCGAATGCGGATCTGGATATTCAGCGGGGGTCGCGAGTCGTGCCATTCATCGCGCCTACGAGCGTTACCTTCTGCCATCGCCAAGGCACGATTAAACTCGCCACCGTCAGTCTTCGGGTAACTTAGAAAAACAGCGTAGATGTCGGCTTTATTGACGGTTAATTCGGTTGTGCTTACCACCCCGGCGATCTTGAGCGGGACTCTAAAGAAGGGGTAGTGATTCACGGGTGGGAGCGTAGCCAGCAGTCCAAGAATCAAGCAGCAGAGCCCCAAAAACATGAATTCGCCAGTTTTTATTTTTCTGGGCAAGCTGCCTCCAGTCATTAATAAACCAGGCCAGATGTCGGGTCTCGTGAGAAAAGACCACCCATCTCCCAAAAAAACACCTATAAATCTGGCCTGCCGTCCATAGCGGGCAGATCGTTGAGCATCAGATATCAGGATGCACCAGAACTAAAATCACCAGAACTTATAGGTATAGTTAACAATAAAGCGATTCTCATCGCCGTCAGCCAACCTGTCGCTCCAGTATTTGCCTGTACGCCATTGAAACCTTAACCCTTGAAGCGGCCCACTCTGTACGACATATGCAAGATCGACATCGACTTCCGACTCTTTGGCCGATTGACCGGCAACTTTGAAACCATCGCCCTCGACATAGCGGGAAACCAATGACAGACCAGGCAAACCAACACTGGCAAAATCAAACTCATATTTTGCCTGCCAAGACTTTTCATTTGTCCGAAGGAAAACCGAGTAGAGCATACTGTTAAATGTGTAAGGATCCGCCCCGCCCGCCACATAGGGAAACCCAGTTTCACCGCTTAAGTCTTGGTAGCCCAAAGCGACCGAGTGCACGCCATTGTAAAGCGTGAACATTGCGCCTGCGTATCGGTTGTCGACGTTGGTCTGACCGAGATTATCACTTTTGAAATAACGAAATTGAGAACTGAACGTAACCTTGTCGGTAATAGGCAGCTTATGAATCAACCCTACGTAATGCTGGTCGTAGTTACTTTCAAGATTACTGTAGTAATAGGCAGCAGACAGTGTTGGCGAAAACGTGTAGTTGCCGCCTACGAAATCAAAAGAGTCGCTCTTGACAACGCCAGTGATTCCGTCAGCAAAAGCCAGCATTTCAGAGTTGCCACTGGAGTCACGCAGACGCGTGCTTACCAGATGGCCCGCCTGGATTTTAGCGTCCTTCACATCCTCAGACTGCAGATATGCACCTTCAAATGTTTGTGTCAGGAGGCGTGAGTCATTGCGCCACAAGATAGGTAGATAGGGCTGAACAGTACCTACCGCTACTTGAGTCTTGGAAATTTTGGCCTTAGCGGCCACTCCCGCGTAAGTGACCTCATCGGGTGACTTACCGGTGGAGTAATTATAGGGCCACGAGCCAGCGCCCCTAGTGCCTCCCCCACCATCAAGCTTGATTCCCAACACCCCAGTTGTGTCCAGGCCAAAGCCAACCAAACCGTCGGTGAAACCAGACTCGAATCGCAGCACCAAGGACTGTCCCCATTCCTCAGATTTCTTCTTGTTTTCGTTCTTTCTGCGGGCGGGCGCGTCCCTCAGGGGATCCCTGAAATCACGATTCATGTAGAAATTTCGAGCATCAAAATACATGTGACTATCTTCGAGGAACGCCGCTCTCGCAGGATACACGGGAAGTAAAGCCAAAACAGTGGCACAGGAGCCTATGGTCAACAAACTATTATTACTGCTCATGATACTTACCCTTTAATTTTTATATTAAGCAAAATCATCACACTAATAAAAACGCAGTAGGAGTCAGTTGGTGCCGATAACGGCACCAGCGCTCTTACTGACAACAACTGTTGCGAGGGAATTTATTTTCCGATTCGCTATCAACCACGCTTCTGCCGAAGCTTCCCAATAGATTTACTTATCCCGATCACTCACAATCAGATGAGGTAAGTTTTTTGCCAACCGAGGGGTCAGTTCAAGAACTCCCACATTCATATTCCCGGCTACCTCATCGAGAGTGATTCGACAATCGCCATCTTCTCCGAGGAACGTCGCCACAGTCCCGATCTCCGCACTAGGAATGTGAGTCAGATCCAACATCGAATGTTGAAGAGAGCGTCTGCCAAGAACTGGCGCGAACACTCCATTTACAATGGCATTGCCCAAAGGAGGAATATGGTTCAGACCATCACCAAATCCGATAGGCACGACGCCAATCTTCATGTTCTTCTCAAGTACGATGGGGGTACCGTACCCGACACCCAGCACTGAGCCCGCTAGGTGTTCTTGAACGTGAACAATGCGACCACGGACAGCTTTCAACATTGGTTTAAGTGGAAGCTTGTCCATACCACTGCCGTCAAGTGCCCCGTAGAGCAAACGACCCGGATCTACTGCTCCGTAAGCCAGTGATGGATGAGCCATCATGACCCGGGAGCTCGCGAGCATGAACATGAGATCCGAGAACCCAGCCGCCTCCGCCTTTTGCAAGGCGGCATTGAATACGGCGACCTGGTTCTTGGTGACCTCATTGTCATCCGGCGAACTTAGGTGGGCGTAGATACCCCTCAACTTAACTTTCGTCTGATTCTTCAGAGATTCGAACGCATAAGCCCACTGCTCGGGAAGCAAACCAAAGCGACCAAATCCAGGATCAATTTCTACGAACGCATTCACTTCGACTCCGCAAGCGATGAACGCTTCCAGACTTTCGAGGCTTTCGATCGTCAGTGTCAGGCCGAGCGACGCAACCTTTACAGTATCCTCGGGCAATGTGGATGCAAAGAGCAAAACCTCTAGATCGACGCCGGCGTTTCTTATCGCAACGCCTTCTTCTGGGCTGCCCACGCAAAGCCCGTCAGCGCCTGCTTCAGCGGCCAATTTCGCAACCGTCGCGGCACCGAAACCGTAACCATCGCCTTTGCAGACCATATAGATCTTCGTGGACGCCGGAATCAGGCTGCGAGCCACCACCATATTCGAGCGAATGGCATCATGATCTATCTCCGCCCAACTCGGTCTCAGGGAGCGTGGATCATCTTTTTTTACGTCATAGAGTTTCATGGCTATCTCCCACAATCAGAGGACGTCGGCGAGAGGCGCAAAACCGAGGCTGTCAAAAAACAGCTCTGCTTGCCGCTGAGCACGCTCATTCAGTGGTTGGGAAGACAGCTTTTCGCGCAAGCGAAGCGTGCTGGCGTCATCCACTTTTTGTGGATGACCTGAAATCACTACGCCGTAGATGTCATGGGCAAAAGCGACAGATAATTTGTCATCCAGTACGTCTTCAAGCACTTCGGTCGCAGACCGCAGCAGTGGATCGCCGTAGCCAGCAGCACCGGGCGCCACATGCAAGAAGCGGTCGCCCTTCAGGATGGCCGTCACCTCGCTAGGCATGGTAGGCAACAAGGTTGTCTCGCCATCACGCGTCAGGATATTCAGCGACTTGGAGCCATTGAGCCCGCCATTTGAACCGAGCGCAGGGAATTCACGTCGATCGGAACGCAGCCCCAAAGCGGCTTGCTCGTCGAGCAACTCATAGGAACGTTGCAGTGCCAATCCACCCCTCTGCTTGCCTGCACCGCCAGAGTTGGTGACGAAGCCATAACCCATGACTTTCAGAGGCAGACGGGCCTCGATGAGTTCAATAGGTTGGTTGGAAAGGTTGCCCAGCGGATTGGAGATCCCTTCGATGCCGTTGTTTCGAGCGCCACCACCCCAGCTGCCAAGAACGGAGTCAGTAATCAGCCAGTTGCCGCTTTCGTTACGACCAGAGATGGCAATTACAGAAGGCCCCCCTTCCCCTGGAGCAGGAATCAGCTCGGGAACTACCTTGGCGAATGCGCCCATCAGAGTGTCGAACATCCGGTAAGCGATAATCCCCCGCGCCGCACACGCCGCAGGCTCAACCGCGTTCACCAGAGAGCCTCGTTCCGCCCGAACCGAGACTGGACGTGAGTAGCCCTCGCAGTTGGGAACGTCCACGCCAATTGCGCAGCGTACGGCGGCGTAAGCAACCGACTGCGTCGTGGCGAACGGGCCGTTGATTGCCCCCTGAACCTGATCGTTTGTGCCGGCCCAATCGATATCAATGGTATCGCCACTGATGGTGACCTTCACTTTGAACACGATCGGCGTAGGGCTTTCGCCAAGACCATCGATGTAGTCGGTGTAGGAGTATTCACCGTCAGGCATTGCTTGAATGGCGTGCCGGGTCAAACGTTCGGCGTAATCGTGAAGTGCGTCGAGCAAACGACTAAGGTCTTCAGGGCCATACTTCACAAGGAGCTGCTTGAATCCCCGCTCGCCTGCTTTACAGGACGCAACCTGCGCGCGCAGATCGCCCCGCAGTTGATCAGGCATACGAGAGTTGGTTTCCATCATGGTCAAAATGGTTTCGTTGAGCTCCCCCCCATCCATCAACTCCATGAGAAGGGTACGC
>RCUR01000257.1_pt1 | contig 18662 bp, 18 predicted proteins | sample 2166151 | NCBI WGS metagenome assembly RCUR01 (sample SAMN09932785, study PRJNA488358) | compost metagenome | isolation source: compost soil in an enriched community | place: Germany: Experimental Botanical Garden
CCATGCCGCCGCCGCCGGCGATGACGAAGCCGTCACGCTTGGCGTCGTAGGCGCGCGAGGCCTTCTCCGGCGTCTCGTTGTACTGGGTGGAGAGGGCGCCCATGGCGTCGAACAGGAAGCTCTGGCTCCAGTGCTCTTCTTCGCCGCCGCCGGCGAAGACGATGTCCTGCTTGCCCATCTGGATCTGCTCCATGGCATTGCCGATGCAATGGGCGCTGGTGGCGCAGGCGGAGGAGATCGAGTAGTTGACGCCCTTGATCTTGAACGGGGTGGCCAGGCAGGCGGACACGGTGCTGCCCATGGTGCGCGGCACGCGGTACGGGCCGACGCGCTTGACGCCCTTCTCGCGCAGGATGTCCATGGCTTCCATCTGGTTGAAGGTGGAAGCGCCACCGGAGCCGGCGATCAGGCCGACGCGGGGGTTGGAGATCTCTTCCTCGCTCAGGCCGGCATCCTTGATCGCCTGCTGCATGGACAGGTAGGCGAAGGCGGCGGCGTCACCCATGAAGCGGTAGACCTTGCGGTCGATCAGCGCTTCGAGGTCGAGGTCGACGGAGCCGGAAACCTGGCTGCGCAGCCCCATGTCGGCATAGGACTGATTGAAGCGGATACCTGGGCGGCTGGCGCGCAGGCTGGCGGAAACGGTCTCTTTGTCATTGCCCAGGCAGGACACGATGCCCATCCCGGTGATCACGACGCGGCGCATGCGGGTAACCCTTAGAAGCTGTCAGTGGAAGTGAACAGGCCGACGCGCAGGCCTTCGGCACTGTAGATCTCGCGGCCATCCACGCTCACGGTGCCGTCGGCAATGGCCAGGATCAGCGAGCGGGTGATGGTGCGCTTGATATGGATGTTGTAGGTGACTTTCTTGGCAGTCGGCAAGACCTGACCGAAGAATTTCACTTCGCCCGAGCCCAGGGCGCGGCCGCGGCCGGGGTTGCCCTGCCAGCCGAGGTAGAAGCCGACCAGCTGCCACATGGCATCCAGGCCCAGGCAGCCGGGCATCACCGGGTCGCCCTCGAAGTGGCAGGCGAAGAACCACAGGTCCGGGTTGATGTCGAGCTCGGCAACGATTTCGCCCTTGCCATACTTGCCGCCGGTCTCGCTGATGTGCGCGATGCGATCGATCATCAGCATGTTGGGGGCGGGCAGTTGCGCATTACCCGGGCCGAACAGTTCACCGCGACTGCAGCGCAGCAGTTCTTCCCGAGTGAAGGCGTTTTGTTTTGTCATGCGAGCTCCTCGACGATCCCTGTACCACAGGGGGCAGATCTTTCTGGCCGCGCTCCTCCGGTGGAGGCGTGGCTATGGTCTGGCTATAGACTATGGCCAGTTGATGAAAGTCACAGCCGGAGTCTGGTCATTCTGCGACGAATGGTGCTGTCCAATACTGTGCGGGGTGCAAGCGTGCCGTATTTCAGGGTTTTTCGCCACCCGTCTATGGTCGGTTCTGCACCCAGCGCTGCAGGATGGCGCGCAGATCGGAGCGCTTGAACGGCTTGGCCAGATAGTCGTTCATGCCGGCGGCGAGACAGGTCTCGCGGTCGCCCTGCAGGGCGTTGGCGGTCAGGGCGATGATTGGCGTGTGCCGGTTGGGCCCCTCATGGCTGCGGATCTGCTGGGTGACGCTGTAGCCGTCGAGATCGGGCAGGCGACAGTCCATGAGAATCGCCGCGTAGGGCTGCATGTCCGCGGCCTGCGTGGCCTTCCGGCCGGTGCTGACCAGGTCGACATTGAAGCCCAGGCTGCGCAGGATGGCCTCGATCACCGTCTGGTTGACCGGGTTGTCCTCGACCAGCAGCACCGACTGGCCGCCGCCCTGTTCCAGCTCGCCATCCAACAGGGCCTGCTCGCCCGACAGGCGGTGGCGCCAGGGCAGGGGCAGCTCGAGGGTGAAGGTCGAGCCGTGGCCAAGGGTGCTTTCGGCGTGCAGTCCGCCGCCCATGCGCTCGGCCAGGGTGCGGGCAATCGACAGGCCCAGGCCGGTGCCGCCGTAGCGTCGCGATGTGGAGGTATCGGCCTGTTCGAAGGCATCGAACATGTGCTGCAGGCGCTCGGTGGCAATGCCGATGCCGGTGTCCTTCACGGCGATGGTCAGCCAGAGCATCTGCTGCTGGTCGAGCATCTGCCAGCGCGTGGTGACGGTGATGCGGCCTTCCTCGGTGAACTTCAGCGCGTTGCCGATCAGGTTGACCAGCACCTGGCGCAGGCGCGTGGGGTCGCCGCGCACCTCTATGTTGTCCAGGCCCGGCTGCAGGTCCATGAGCAGCTGCAGTCCACGCTGCTGGGCGCTGGGGCGGAATACCTGGACCGAGCTGGCGATCAGCTCGGGCAGCCTGAACGGGATGTTTTCCAGCTCCAGCGAGCCGCGTTCGATGCGCGAGAAATCGAGGATGTCGTTGATCACCTTGAGCAGGTGTTCGGTCGATTCGGTGGCCAGGGCGGTGTATTCGCTCTGTTCGCTGTTCTGCTCGGTGGTTTCCAGCAGCTGCAGCATGCCCAGTACGCCGTTCATCGGCGTGCGCAGTTCGTGGCTCATCATCGCCAGGAAGTCCGACTTGGCCCGGTTGGCCTTCTCGGCCTCTTCGCGGGCACCGACCAGTTGGGCGATGCTGCGCTGCTGTTCGGTCTGCGCCTGCTCCAGGGCGGCGGCCAGATGGTTGATGTGGCGTGCCAGGTCGCCGATTTCGCCGCCGTCGGTCTCCGGCAGTTTGGTGTGGTAGTCACCGCCCTGGATCGCCTCCACCGCGCGGCCCATGGCGTCGATTGGCTGGATCAGACTGCGCGCCAGTCGATAGGCGAGCAACAGGGTGAGCGTCAGCGCCAGCAAGGCCAGCACACTGGCACGCAGCAGGATCTGCTGCTGGCGCTGGCGGAAGGCTTCGTCGGTCATGCCGACCACCACCCGGCCCAGCTGGTCTGCGTTGCTGTCGCCTTGCGGCAGGGGGGGGCTGAGCAGGAAGGGGTCGTCGAGCCTGATCTGCTGGCGGACAATCGCCGCCTGATACACCTCGATGCGGGTATCGCGGCGCCCCAGGGCCTGCTCGACATAGGCGAGCACCTGGTCCTCGCGGTCGCGCACCTCGATGAAGCGCACGTGCGGGGTGTGCAGGCTGGCCTGCAGCAGGCTGTCGAGGATCGGTGCATTGCCGGAGATCACCCCGTACTCGGCGGCCGGGGCCAGCTGGTCGGCAATCAGCTGGCCGGTCTGGGTCAGCTCGGCGTGCAGGTCCTGCAGGCGGGTGTAGGTGAAGTACCCGGTGAGCAGCAGGGTCAGCAGCAGCGCCGGGCCGAGGCTGATGGCCAGGGTCCGGGTGCGGATGTTGCTGTGTCGCCAGCGCAGCATCATTGGTCGCTCTCCCAATCCTGCAGGCGCTGGGCCTGGTCATGGTCGTCGCTCAGCTCGATCCCCAGTGAGCGGGCGACCTGCGCATTGCTGAGGACCTTGAAGTTGTCCGGGTAGGCCTCGCGAGGCCACTGCCCGGGGGGCAGCGCAAGCAGCCGGTCGAGGTCGTCCAGCCAGTCCTGCTGATCGCTGTAGCTGCTGCTCAGGCTGCCGGCGCGGATGAAGGCGGCCGTCGGGCCGATCAGCGCCAGCTTGCGGCTGTAGCTGGCGAGCAGCACGCCCTTGATGCTGCGTGGGTTGTACAGTGCTGGATCGTCAACGCCGAGCAGCACGTCGCTCTCGTCGAGCAGACGATTGAGCGGGCGGCTGTCGCCGTTGTCCGGCCAGTACCAGGCACTGATGGCCAGTCCCTGGGCAGCAGCCTGGTGGCGCAGTTCGTTGACCAGGAAGCGGCTGTCGTCGCTGTAGAGCAGGCCGACCCGACGTGCCTGCGGCAGCAGTTGGCGCACCAGGCGCAGCTGCCGCGCGGGCGCGGGGTCGCTCCACAGCAGAGTCAGCAGGGCGGGGCGCTGGTCACCCAGGCGCTTGTGAGCCTGCACCCGGCTGATCTGCATGACCAGGGTTGGCGGTCCGCCGGGGTCGCTCAGACGCCAGTCGAGGGCGGCGGCACCGAGCAGGATCAGCCGGCTTTCGCTGGGCAGGGCCGAGGGCGTGTTCAGTTGGCTCGGGTGCATGAACTGCACATGATCATCCGGACGGCGCGCGGCAAGATCGCTCACGAAGCGCTGCAGGGCAGGCGTGTCATGGCTGCTCGCGATGATGATCTCGGCTGCCGGCGCCAGTGGCGCGGTGGCCAGCAGGCAGAGCAGCGCGAGCGTTTTGAAGAGTCTCATCCTTGAGATGCTCGGCATGATTCAGAGTTCGAGTCCGGCGGAGATCCAGAACACGCGGCGCTCGTCGTAGTTGTTGTTCGGCCAGCCGAGGGGTTCGTCGTCGAGGCGCTGCTGCAGCACACCGGCCAGCTCCAGCTGGCCGCTGCCGAGGCGCAGGCGCTTGGCCAGGCGCAGGTCGACGCGTTCGAAACGGTATTGGTTGAGACTGTCGGCGCCATAGTAGAACAGTGAGCTGGACCAGTCATGTCCCCAGTCGCGCAGCCAGCCGGCCGAACCACTGTGGCGCGGCGTGAGACGACGATCGATGCGGTGGGTGGCGTCGAACTCGATATAGGCATAGCCCAGACGCAGCCGATCCTGCAGGCCGAGCCGCCAGTCCAGTTCACCCTCGGCGCCCTTCAGGTGCAGGCGGTTGTCGTTGCTGGGCATGAAGTCGTACACCTTGAGCGGCTCGCTGATCAGGTTGTCGATCTCATCGTAGAACAGCTTGAGGTCGAGGCTCAGGCCGAGGTCGGCAAAGCGGCCGTTGTAGCCCAGTTCGCGCGAGCGCATGCGTTCCTGCTCGAGATTGCCGGGGCCATGGGCGCTGGCGAAATAGCGCGCCTGGCTCTGGCCCAGGGCGGCCGGATGGAGGTCGCGGACGGGGTACTGCCAGTCGGCATGGTTCTCGAACATGTCTGGCGAGCGCACCGCCTCGGAGTACACGACGCGCAGGCCGTGGGCCGGGGTGATCAGGTAGTTGAGGGCGAGGCGTGGCGACAGCGACGGGCTGGTCGCGTTGTCGTCCTCGAGCATGGCCCCGCCCTGCAGCAGCCAGTGCGAGTCGATATGCCATTCGAACTGGCTGAACAGGCTCCAGGTATCCCGGCTGCGCCGGCCGTTGAGGTAGACATCCGAGTCGGCGCGGTCATGCTGGTAGCGCAGGCCGCTGACCAGGCGCAGGTTGTCGGACAGGCTGAGGGTGTCCTGGATTTCGAGGTCGAAGCGGCTCTCGCGCACGTCCTCGTTGATCAGGCCGCAGCTGTGGGCCAGCGTGCCCTGGCTTGGGTTGAGGGTGGCGAAGGCCTGTTGCAGGACCCGGGTGGCCAGGGCGACCTGTTCGTTCGTGCCGGCAGGCGGCGTGAAGTTGCCCGTTTGCAGGTTCTGGCCCAGTTGCTCGACGTACTGTGGCGACAGCGCCCACAACTGCCCCAGCTCCGGGCTGAAGGCCAGTTGACCTTCGCAGGCCCGCCACTGGCGCAGGCGCTCCCACTGCTGCAGGTTGCCCTGCACGTACAGGCTGTGGCTCGGGTCGAGGTCGAGGTTCCAGCGCAGGCTGCCGGCATAGTCGCGGGCGCGCACATCCGAGTCACCATCCTGCTCCCACGGCTGGGCGGCGATCGGGAAGACCGGCTGGTAGTGGTTGTCGATCTGGTTGCTGCCTTCCTTGAGGGCCAGCTGCCAGTCCAGCGACTGGCTGGCATCCAGCTCCTGGCTGACGCGCAGGTTGAGGCGGCTGAGCCGCTGGCCGTCGCGAAAATCGCGGCCGTCCGCCTTGTGGTCGAAGCCGTCGTCCTGCTGCCCCGACAGCGACAGGCGCAGGTCGCCGCCTTGCCAGCCATGGCCGTGGCTGGCGTACCAGTCGCTGATCCCGCGCTCGCCCTGGGTCGCCTTCAGACGCGTGCCATGGCTGTCGCGCGGGGCGCGAGTGAGGATGTTGATCACCGCCATCAGCGCATTGGCGCCATAGCTGACCGTATTGGGGCCGCGGAATACCTCGATGCGCTCGATGTCCTCGATGGCCACCGGAATGTCGGTCCAGTCGACTTGGGCGAAGCCGGCGCGGTACACCGAGCGGCCATCGACCAGCACCTGCAGGCGGCGGGCCTGGTTGGCGCTGCTGCCGTGGTAGTTGACGGTTGTGCTGTTGCCATTCTGCGGCACCACCAGCATGCCGGGCACCAGACGCAGCAGTTCGGGCAGGCTGCGCGCACCGCTGGCGCGGATCAGCGCGCTGTCGAGCACGCTGACGCTGCCCGGGACTGCCGCCGGGGCCTGCTGCAGGCGGGTAGCGGTAAGGACCTCGGGCAGCGTCGAGGGGGCCAGGAACAGATCCTCGGCGAGGGCTGCTCCGGTGGTCAGGGCGCCCAGCAAGGGCGCCAGCGATATGCGCAGGGGGACAGCCACTGCCGCACTCCCGATTCGGTTGGGGGCGGCATGTTAACCGAGGCGAGGCCGTTTGCCAGCGTGCAGGTGTCACACCGCACTGGTCGACCGGCGGTCGCTCCGTATAATGCAGCGATTGCCGCCTGGCGGCCCGACATGGATTGATCATGACTGAGCAGCAACCCATAGCCGTGCTCGGCGGCGGCAGCTTCGGTACCGCGCTGGCCAACCTGCTGGCGGAAAACGGCCAGCGCGTCCTCCTGTGGATGCGCGATCCGGCGCAGGCTGCGGCGATTCGCGAGAAGCGTGAGAACCCGCGCTATCTCAAGGGCATCAAGGTGCATGCGGCGGTCGAGCCGGTCACCGAGCTGGCCGCCACCCTGCAGGCCTGCGCGCTGGTGTTCGTCGTGCTGCCGTCCTCGGCGCTGCGCAGCGCGCTGCAGCCGGTGGCCGATCTGCTGGTGGGCAAGCTGCTGGTCAGCACCACCAAGGGCATCGAGGCCGACACCTTCAAGCTGATGAGCCAGATCCTCGAGGAGATCGCCCCGCAGGCGCGCATCGGCGTGCTCTCCGGGCCGAACCTGGCCCGCGAAATCGCCGAGCACGCGCTGACCGCCACGGTGGTCGCCAGCGAGGACGAGGAACTCTGCCAGCGCGTGCAGCAGGCCCTGCACGGGCGCACCTTCCGCGTCTACGCCAGTCGCGACCGTTTCGGCGTCGAGCTGGGCGGCGCGCTGAAGAATGTCTACGCGATCATGTCCGGCATGGCGGCGGCGCTGGGCATGGGCGAGAACACCAAGAGCATGCTGATCACCCGCGCGCTGGCCGAGATGACCCGCTTTGCGGTGACCCTGGGCGCCAACCCGATGACCTTCCTCGGCCTCGCCGGGGTCGGCGACCTGATCGTCACCTGTTCCTCGCCCAAGAGCCGCAACTATCAGGTCGGCTACGCTCTGGGGCAGGGGCTGAGCCTGGAGGCGGCGGTCGAACGCCTTGGCGAGGTAGCCGAGGGGGTCAATACCATCCGCGTGCTCAAGGCGCGTGCCGAGCAGCTCGGCGTGTACATGCCGCTGGTCGCCGGCCTCCACGCCATACTCTTCGAGGGTCGCAGTCTGCAGCAGGTCATCGGCCAGCTGATGTCCGGCGAGCCGAAGACCGACGTCGATTTCATTTCCGCCAACGGTTTCTGAAGGAGAGCGCTACATGTCCGATGTCAAACAGAGTCGCGAAGGTCTGATCCTGCGGGTGCTGTGGATGATCCTGTTCGCACTGGTCTGGCAGGTGGCCGAGCTGGTGCTGCTGGCGCTGGTGCTGGTGCAGCTGGTCTACCGCCTGACCAGTGGTCGACCCCATGTGGGGGCGATGAACTTCGGCGACAGCCTGAGCCAGTACGTGGCGCAGATCGGTCGCTTCGGCTGCTTCCACAGCGACGAGAAGCCCTGGCCGTTCGCCGACTGGCCGACGCCGCGCGAGCCGCAGGGCGAGGGTGCCGAAGCCGTGCGGGCCGCCGCCTGGAGCGCGGCAGCTGCCCCGGCGGCGGCTGCCGCGCCAAGCGCCGCCCCGGTGGAGGACGCCGCTGCTGCCGAGCCAGCCCCGGCCGCGGTCAGCGCGCCCGCGGCGAGCGAAACGACGGTCGAGCCCGCCGCGCAAGACGATTCCGCGGAGAAAGGCAAAGACGAGACTGGTCCGGACGCCACGGCGGAGCCCAAGGCATGAGGCTGTGGCTACTGCGTCACGGCCAGGCCGGCCCCTATGTGCCGACCGGCGATCACCTGCGCGAGCTGACCGAGCGGGGGCGGCGCGAGGCGTTGCATGCCGCCGGGCATCTGCTCGGCGAGCCGCTGGACGCCATCCTGGTCAGCCCCTATGTGCGTGCGCAGCAGACCGCCGAGCTGGTGCACGAAGCGCTGGCGCGGGTGCCGGCGCTGTTCACCATCGACGGCATCACCCCCGACGATGATCCGCGCGAGGCCCTGCGGCTGCTGGCCGAGCGCCGCGAGCAGAACCTGCTGCTGGTCACCCACCAGCCGCTGGTCGGTGCGCTGGCCGGGCTGCTGGTCTATGGCCACCTGCAACAGCCGCTGCCGTTCAATACCGCGAGTCTGGCGCTGCTCGAGGGCGAGATGCCGCTGGCCGGGCTGATGAATCTGCTCGCCGTGCATCACCCGCCGAGCCACTGCTGAGTAGCCCATGAGCGTCCATATCGAAGAAATCCGCCTGAATCTGCCGCACATCGAGCTGGCGGCGCACCTCTACGGCCCCGAGGACGGCCAGCCGGTGCTGGCCCTGCACGGCTGGCTGGACAACGCCATGAGCTTTGCCCGTCTCGCGCCGCAGCTCGACGGCCTGCGCATCGTCGCCCTCGACCTGGCCGGACACGGCCATTCGGGACACCGTCCCCCCGGCGCCAGCTACCCGCTGTGGGACTATGCGCTGGATGCGCTGCTGGTGGCCGAGCAGCTCGGCTGGCAGCGCTTTTCCCTGCTCGGCCATTCCCTGGGCGCGAGTGTCGCGATGCTGCTGGCAGCGGCACTGCCCGAGCGCGTCGAGCGTCTGGCGCTGATCGACGGCCTGTTGCCGTTGACCCACGAGCCGGAGCAGGCGCCGCAGCAGCTGGGCGAGGCGCTCAAGGCCCAGCTGGCCCTGCCCGGCAAGCGCAAGCCGGTGTATGCCAGCGTCGAGCGTGCCGTGGAGGCCCGCCTGCACGGTGGCTATCCGCTCAGCCGCGAGGCGGCCGAACTGCTCGCCAGTCGTGGCCTGATGCCGCAGGCCGGCGGCTACACCTGGCGCAGCGATCCGCGGCTGACCCTGCCATCGCCGCTGCGCATGAGCCGCGCCCACGTCGAGGCCTGTGTCCGTGCTCTGCGCTGCCCGGTCAGTCTGGTGCTGGCCGAGGAGGGCATCCCGGTGCGCCACCCGCAGTCGATGGCACTGATCGAAGACCTGCCGATCACCCTGCATCGCCTGCCTGGTGGCCACCATTTGCACCTGGATGACGAAGCCGGCGCGAGTGCCGTAGCAGACTGTTTCAAACCCCTGTTCGCTGCGCCTTGACTTGCACCGGGCAAGTGCCGAGGCTGGATGCCATTGCACGGGAGAATGCGCATGATCGAGCTGTACAGCACTGCGACCGCCGCGGGTCGGCAGATTTCCAGACTACTCGGTATGGCTGGCCAGGACGGCGCGCGGTGCGCCGGGCGCCCGCAGCAGGCGATCCCGACCCGATGAGGACCAGCATGCGAGGAGCGCTGGGAGCGCTCGCCCTGATGGCCGCGCCGGCCTGGGCCGATGTGCCGGGCAGCAGCGATTTGGAGATCCTGCCGCGGTTTGCCCGCGCCGAGATCGTCGACTATCGGCTGGAGGAAAGCGTCGAGCGACTCTACCCGCAGAGTGCGCTGCGCCGTATCAGCGGCCGTCTGCGCGTGGATGGCGAGATCGATGTGGTCGGGCGCCTGAGCGCGCTGACCTACGAACTGCCGCGCGGGCACGGCAGCAGCGAGGCCTTCGCCCAGGCCCGCGCGGCGTTGCTCGCACAGGGCGCGCGGCCGCTGCACTGGTGCGAGGGGCGCGAATGCGGGGCCAGCAGCCTGTGGGCCAACAACGTGTTCGGCAACGCGCGCCTGTACGGGCCGGACGAGCAGCAGGCCTACCTGCTCTTGCAACTGGCCGCACCGCGCCAGGACAGCCTGCTGGCGCTCTACGCGATCACCCGCGGCACGCGGCGGGCCTACCTGCACGTCGAGTTGCTGGAGGCCGGCACGCCCCAGGGCGAGCACCTGCCCAACGCCGAGACCCTGCTGCGCCAGCTCAAGGAGGCGGGCGTGCTGGATCTGGCACAGTTGCCGGCCGAACCGGCCGATCCTTGGCTGGCGCTGCTGGCACGCGCTTTGCGCCTGGATACCGGCGTACGCCTGCTGCTCAGCGGCGAGGCGGCACCGACGTGGCGCGAGGCGCTGATCGAGCGTGGTACCCGCGCTGCCCGTCTGGAAAGTACCGCGAGCGACTCGCCCGGGTTGAGGGTGGAGTGGCTGCATTGATGCGTGACAGGCCGCGGCTGGCTGTTTCGACCCCGCCGGCTGTGCGCTACGTTATCAAGCAAGGGATGGCCCGATGATCGAACATGACCGCCTGTTGGTGCAGATCCTCATGCTGGCGCTGCTCGCCGCCTGCCTGTGGGTGCTGGCGCCGTTCTGGTCGGCGCTATTCTGGGCGGCGGTGCTGGCCTTTGCCAGCTGGCCGCTGATGCGTGGTCTGACCCACCTGTTGCGCGGGCGCACGAATGTTTCCGCCGGCATCCTGACCCTGGGCTGGATGCTGCTGGTGGCGGTGCCGCTGATCTGGCTGGGCTTCAACCTGGCCGACCATATCCGCTCCGCCATGGCCCTGCTCAAGGACCTGCAGGTGGAGGGCCTGCCTGAGCCGCCAACCTGGCTGGCTGGGGTGCCGCTGTTCGGTGGGCAGCTGGTGGATCTGTGGAATGCCCTCGATGTGCGGGGAGCCGCGCTATTCGCCGGGCTGAAGCCCTACATGGGCGAGGTCGGCAACTGGTTGCTGGCGCGCACTGCGCAGATTGGCGGCGGCGTGCTGGAGCTGGTGCTGAGTCTGGTGCTGGTGTTCTTCTTCTATCGCGATGGCCCGCAGATGGCCGAATATGCGCGCAGCCTGCTGGAGCGTCTGCTGGGAGGGCGCGCCGACCACTATCTGGAGCTGGTCGCCGGGACCGTGCAGCGGGTGGTCAACGGAGTGATCGGTACGGCAGCGGCGCAGGCGGTGCTGGCGCTGATCGGTCTGTTGATCGCCGGCGTGCCGGGCGCGCTGGTGCTGGGCATTCTTACCTTTGCCCTCAGCCTAATCCCCATGGGGCCGCCACTGGTCTGGGGGCCGGCCGCCGCCTGGCTGTTCTGGCAGGGCGACTATGGCATGGGCGTGTTTCTCACCCTCTGGGGGCTGGTGGTCATCAGTGGGGTGGACAACGTGCTCAAGCCCTACCTGATCAGTCGCGGCGGCAACCTGCCGTTGGTGGTGGTGCTGCTTGGCGTGTTCGGCGGCATCCTGGCCTTCGGCTTCATGGGTCTGTTTCTCGGTCCGACCCTGCTGGCGCTCGCCTACAGCCTGATCGGCGACTGGATCGCCGGCCAGCCGCACACCCGACATCAGCCGCCCGCCGCCTGATCAGCGCCCCTGAGGGTGCTCGCGTTCATAGCGCTCCAGCGAGTCGCTGGCGATCAGCCGGCCCAGGGCGATCAGCTCGGGGGCCTTGTAGAACTCGAAGAAACGGCAGACCCGCTTGGGCACGTTGACCAGGATGTCCGGTGGATAGCCGGCCATCTTGTACTGCCCCAGCGAGTTCTGCATCACGTCGATGCTCTGGTTGATCAGCTCCAGCAGGCTGTCCGGGGCCCCGTTTTCCACGACATGGATATGGCTGGCCTTGGCCGCGGCGACGCCGTGGGTGGAGCCACCCTCCGTCAGCCCCTCCGTGCCGAGCAGCAGGGCGGGCAGGTCCGCCTCGCCGCGACGGAAAAACGGCAGTCGGGCGCCCAGTGCGCCAATCGAGCCCATCATCTGGTCGAGGCGGTTTTTCAGCGCGGCGGGGCGTTCGATCACCGGCAGTTCGTACTGCACCTGGTTGGTGGCGTTGACGTTGACCGCGACGATCAGGTCGCAGCGGCTGGAGACCACCGGCACGATCGGGATCGGGTTGAGCAGGCCGCCATCGACCAGCACCCGCGAGCCCTGCACCACCGGGGTGAACAGGCTGGGAATCGCCGCCGAGGCGCGCATGGCCTGGTGCAGGCAGCCTTCCTGGAACCAGACTTCCTGCTGGTTGGTCAGGTCGGTGGCCACGGCCGTGTAGGGGATCGGCAGGTCCTCGATGTTGATTTCGCCGAGAAAGGCGCGAATCCGCCCGAAGATCCGTTCGCCGCGAATCGCCCCCAGCGAGAAGCTGACGTCGAGCAGACGCAGCACGTCCAGATAGTCCAGGGTTTCCACCCAGCGCCGGTACACCGGCAGCTTGCCGGCGGCATAGATGCCACCGATCACTGCGCCCATCGAGCTGCCGGCGATGCAGGCGATCTCGTAGCCGCGCGCCTCCAGTTCCTCGATCACGCCGATATGTGCATAGCCCCGTGCTCCGCCGGAGCCGAGCACCAGTGCGACACGCTTGCCCATGATGATTCCCCCATCTTCTGCAGGACCGGTGCAGCCACGGTGCCACTCGACACCGCGCAGCTCATTGCCGGTCTCTTGTTTTTCAGTATGGCCCCGATCTCGATGGCAGGTCTTGCTCTGTGGTGTTTGCTAGAATCGCCGCCATCGCGAATGACCCCCGGAGTGTCTGCATGACCGTCCCCTCGAGCGAACCGATCCGCCTCACCCAGTACAGCCACGGCGCCGGCTGTGGCTGCAAGATTTCCCCCAAGGTGCTGGAGGTGATCCTCGCCGGCAGCGGCGCGCAGAACCTCGACCCCAAGCTGTGGGTCGGCAATGCCTCGCGCGACGATGCGGCAGTCTATGCCATCGACGAGGAGCGCGGCGTGGTTTCCACCACCGACTTCTTCATGCCGATCGTCGACGATCCCTTCGATTTCGGCCGCATCGCCGCCACCAACGCCATCAGCGACATCTACGCCATGGGCGGCGACCCGCTGATGGCCATCGCCATCCTCGGCTGGCCGGTCAACGTGCTGGCGCCGGAAGTCGCCCGCGAAGTGATCCGCGGCGGTCGCTCGGTGTGCGACGAGGCGGGCATCCCGCTGGCCGGTGGGCATTCCATCGACGCTCCCGAGCCGATCTTCGGCCTGGCGGTGACCGGCATCGTCGACAAGCGCTTCATGAAACGCAACGACACCGCCACGCAAGGCTGCAAGCTGTACCTGTCCAAGCCGCTGGGCATCGGCATCCTCACCACCGCCGAGAAGAAGGGCAAGCTGCGCGCCGAGGACGTGGGTGTGGCCCGCGACTGGATGTGCACGCTCAACAAGCCGGGAGCCCGCTTCGGCAAGCTGGCCGCGGTCAAGGCGATGACCGACGTCACCGGCTTCGGCCTGCTCGGCCACCTGGTGGAGATGGCCGACGGCAGCGGCCTGACCGCGCGCATCGACTACGCTGCGGTGCCGCGCATCGCCGGCGTCGACTACTACCTCGACCAAGGCTGCGTGCCCGGCGGCACCCTGCGCAATTTCGACAGCTATGGCGACAGCATCGCGCCGCTGCCGGAAGCGCAGAAGCTGCTGCTCTGCGATCCGCAGACCAGCGGTGGCCTGCTGGTCGCGGTGGAGCCGGCTGGCGAGGCCGAGTTCCTCGCCCTGGCCGCCGAGCTGGGTCTTGCGCTGGCGCCGATCGGCGAACTGGTGGCCCGACAGAACCACGCGGTAGAGGTGCTCTGATGCGTGCCAACAGTGCCCACTACCGCGACATCTTTCTCGACGACCTGCCGCTGATGGACGTGCGCGCCCCGGTGGAATACACCAAGGGTGCCTTCCCGCACACGGTCAACCTGCCGCTGATGAACGACAGCGAGCGGCAGAAGGTCGGTACCTGCTACAAGCAGCACGGCCAGGACGCCGCCATCGAGCTGGGTCACCAGCTGGTGACCGGCCCGCTCAAGGCCGAGCGCATCGAAGCCTGGGCGACCTTCGCTCGCGCCAACCCCAACGGCTACCTGTACTGCTTCCGCGGCGGCCTGCGCTCGCAGATCACCCAGCAGTGGCTGAAGGAAGAGGCCGGCATCGAGTATCCGCGGGTGATCGGCGGCTACAAGGCGCTGCGCAACTTCCTCATCGACACCACCGAGGCGGCGGTCACTGAGTGCGACTTCGTCATCGTTGGCGGCCTCACCGGCACCGGCAAGACCGAGGTGCTGGCGCAACTGGACAATCCCCTCGATCTGGAAGGCCTCGCCAACCATCGCGGCTCCAGCTTCGGCAAGCACGCCACGCCGCAGCCGGGACAGATCGACTTCGAGAACCTGCTGGCCATTGACCTGCTGAAGAAGCGCGCCGCCGGCATCCAGCAGTTCGTCCTCGAGGACGAGAGCCGCCTGATCGGCAGCTGCTCGCTGCCGCTGCCGTTGCACCAGGGCATGCAGCAGTACCCGCTGGTATGGCTGGAAGACAGTCTGGAAGGCCGCATCGAGCGCATCCTCGGCGACTACGTGATCGACCTCTCCGCCGAGTTCATCGCCCTCCACGGCGCGGACCGGGGCTTGGCCGCCTTCGCCGAGCGCCTGCAGCAGAGCCTCAGGAACATCGTCAAGCGCCTGGGCGGCGAGCGCTACCAGCGTCTGGCCGCGATCATGGACGAGGCGCTGGCCGAGCAGCAGCGCAGTGGCGCGGTCGACCTGCACCGCGGCTGGATCGAGGGCCTGCTCGGCGAGTACTACGATCCGATGTACGCCTACCAGCGCGAGAGCAAGGCGGCGCGCATCGAGTTCAGCGGCGACCAGCGGGCGGTGGTGGAGTATCTGCGCCAGCGGGCGGCCAATCGTCGCTGAGGTGCGTGCCCGGCCCTGCGCCTGGCTTCCGGGCCGTCGACTAGACTTGCTGGAATTCCCGCATAAGGAGCATCAACGATGAAGACCTGGATCGTGCTGCCGGTGCTGGCGCTGGGCCTGACCCTGGCCGGCTGCGCCGGCAAGACGCAGAACCGCGACGGCTGCGCCTATCAGCTGGATGCGGCGTGGCAGGAGTTGGATCTCGCCAAGGCCGAAGGCTTTGCCGGTACGGTCAGCTACTCCAAGGCCCTGTCGCTGATCACTGCAGCCAAGACCCAGCAGCAGTTCGAGGCCTACGATGGCTGCGTGAAAAAGGCCGAGCGGGCGCGCTACTACATCCGCGAGTCGCGCGCCGGGCGCTGAGGCCGCAGCGGGCTCAGCAGTTGGTGGCCGGGGTGCAGCGGTCGGACCCGGCCGCCGCCAAGTCGCTCTTCAGCTGCTCGTAGCCGCCGGCGTCGACGACTTGGGTGTAGCCCAGCTCGAGCAGCGTCTGCCGGGCGATCTCCGAGCGGCGGCCACTGCGGCAGTAGAGCACGATGGGCGTGTCCTTGGCGGGAGCGACGCTGGCGATGACGTCGCCAATGCGGTAGTGGGGGATCAGCTGGGCGCCTTGCAGGTGGCCGGCGGCGAACTCATCGCTGCTGCGCACGTCGATCAGGACATGCGAGCCGCTCTGGATCGCCGCGAGGATTTGCGGAGGGGTTTCCGCCTGACAGGCAGTCAGCGGCAGGATCAGGCCCAGGGCAAGTAGCAGACGGCGCATCCCAACACTCCTCAAGACATCTTTTCATACCCTAACAGAGCCGGCTATGGCCGTCGCTGCGGCGCAGTGGCGCGTGCCTGCCGTCAGTCGGCGAGCACCTTGCGCCCGGCCATATGGCGCAGGTAAGCCAGCAGGTGGTCCAGCTGCGCCTCGCTCAATGCGGACTCGCTGAAGCCCGGCATGCGCGCCTGCGGCCAGTGGCGCAGGGCCTGCGGATCGCGGATGTAGCGGCGCAGGAGGTCGCTGCGCAGGTACTCGGTGGGGTTGTAGGGCACATTCAGATCCGGACCGAAGGCGGCGTCGCCCTGCCTGTTCAGACGGTGGCAGGCCAGGCAGTGCTTCTGGAACTGGGCGAAGCCGAGGTTGACCGGATCGCCCGCCGCCAGCCCGGGATCGGGGCGCAGGGCAGGGAAGCGCTCGGCCACCGGCGCCAGCACGCGCAGGCGCACCATGCGAAACGGCCATTGCTCGGGGCCGATCTGCTCCGCTTCGGGGTTTTCCCACACCAGATAGAAGGGGCCGGCGCTCCTGCCGGCCTTGCCCAGCGGCGGCCAGGGCGCCGCCGGATCCTCCACGGCCAGCCAGGCGCGGGAGCCCGGTGCATCGAGCAGGGCTGCGGCTGGCAGCTCGGCGGCAAAACCATCGTCGGCCAACGCCTGCAGGTGATCGCCCGGTTTCACTCCCGGCAGCAGTTCGGCCAGTGGCAGGGCGCGGTAACGCATTGGTCGCTTGTAGGACACGTCGGCGGGGATTTCCAGCGTGCGACTGGCCGGATGGGCGAGCAGTTCGGCGCTGCTGTAACGGCGCGGGCCGTCGGCCAGTTCCACCAGCAGTTCGGCGGCGACGGCCAGCGGCGAGAGCAGGGCGAGCAGAAGCGGCAGGGCGCGCATGGGCAGGTGTTCCGGGTGGAGGCTTGGCGCGAAACCTTAGCAAAGTTGGCAGGGCGCGTCCCGGCCGCGTAGCATCGCCCTCTTTGCCGCAAGGAAAGGTCATGCTGGCCGAGTTGTTTGCCGTGATGGCGCCGGTGCTGATTGTCGCCGGTATCGGATACGCCTGGGCACGTTCAGGGCAACCCTATCCCACCGATTTCGTCGCCCGCCTGGTCCTGAATGTCGGCACCCCCTGCCTGGTGCTGTCCACCCTCAGCCGTACCGAGGTCGATGCCCAAGCCTTCGGCCAGATGGCACTGGCCTGTGTACTGGTGTCGGCGCTGATGGGGCTGATCGGCGTCGTCCTGAGCCGGGCCATGGATCAGGACTGGAAGGTGCTGGTGCCGGCCTACCTGTTCCCCAACACCGGCAACATGGGCCTGCCGATCAGCCTGTATGCCTTCGGCGAAGCCGGACTGGCGCTGGCGGTGGCGTTCTTCCTGATGCTCTCGGTCGGCCATTTCACCCTCGGCATGATCCTCTCCGGCGCCGAGCGTTCCTGGCGCAAGCTGCTGATCAACCCGATCATTCTCAGCCTGTGTGCGGCGCTGGCGGTGATGCTGCTGGATCTGGAGTTGCCGCGCTGGCTGGCCAACACGGTCAACCTGCTGGGTGGGGTGAGCATTCCGCTGATGCTGATCACCCTCGGCGTGTCGCTGGCGAGCATCCGCGTCCGGCACATCGGCCAGGGCGTGTTGCTGGGCGCGCTGCGGATCTTCTGCGGGGCGGGGGTGGGCTGGCTGATCGGCCTGGCGCTGGATCTGCAGCCGCTGGCGCATGGGGTGCTGGTGATGCAGTCGGCGATGCCGGTAGCCGTGTTCAACTACCTGTTCGCCGTGCGCGCCAATCGCTCGCCGGAGGCGGTGGCGAGTCTGGTGCTGTGTTCGACGCTGCTGTCCTTCGTCTTTCTGCCGCTGCTGCTGGTCTGGTGGCTTCCAGCCTGACGCGGGGTGACCGGGGAGGCTTCAGCCGACCAGGCGAGTCAGATTGGGCAACAGCAGGAGCAGGGTGACTGCAACGACGGCCAACGTGGCCTGCCGCCATTTGGAGGTGAACTTGATCATTGTCCGGGCCTTTTATTGTTGTTGGCCTGTTTAGGGGGGCTGCCAGCAAAACACCTGAAAGCAGGGTCGAGTAGAAGTCAGCCAATATTGAACACTCTACAATTCATATCGTTACAAAGTTAGATGGTTTCGCCGCAAAAAGTTTCTGGAACAGATGCGACGCATTGGCGCAGCATGGGCAATCCCCGGTCAAGGCCGATTGCAGAGCCCTTGCATGCGGGTCGAGCAGCCGCGATGCGAGTTGACCGTTCGTCAGATACTTGCCTGAAAGGGCTTGAATACATGGCGGATGGCATGCGAATGGCCTGAGAAGGCCGCAGGCAGCAAGGTGCCCTGCTGACGTGAACATGGTAGCACAAGCGATGCCGTCAGCTTTTTGACTGGTGCGCAAGCTCAGGGAGATTGCATGACTTGTGTAGGAACGAATTCATTCGCAACCACGCGACAGGGTCACGAATGAATTCGCTCCAGAGGGGGGAGGCGACGCGGCCTACGTGTGGCTCGGCAATCGCTCGTGCGGGCGCGGGACCGATAGGGCGACGCTGAAAAACCACTCCCCTCGCTCCCGCGCACGCGGGAGCCCAGATGGCACGGGCATTCTGGATTCTCGCCTGCGCGGGAATGACGATTACTTCAGATCCCTAGCGCAGGCCCGCCGCTGCCAGCAGCGCCGGGATCGCCTGTTCGTCCGCGCGGGTGCCTGTGCTCGCCAGCCGTTCTGCGGCCACCGCGCCGATCACCAGGATCGCCGGGCTTTTCAGCGCGAAGGCGGCGGCATCCTGCTGCATTGCGCCGAGGCTGCTGCGGCATTCGCGCTGCTGGGGCAGCGAGGCGTTCTCGATCATCGCCACCGGCATGTCGGTGCGCATGCCGCCGGCCAGCAGGCCGTCGCGGATGTCGGCCAGCTTGGCCACGCCCATGTACACCACCAGGGTGGTGCCGCTCTGTGCCAGCGCCGGCCAGTTGAGGCTGCTGTCGTCCTGGGTATGGGCGGTGACCAGGGTCACGCCGCGGGCCACGCCGCG
>RCUR01000258.1_pt1 | contig 18621 bp, 14 predicted proteins | sample 2166151 | NCBI WGS metagenome assembly RCUR01 (sample SAMN09932785, study PRJNA488358) | compost metagenome | isolation source: compost soil in an enriched community | place: Germany: Experimental Botanical Garden
CTCTCGTCCTTGAAGCTGCTCATGGCGAACTTGAGGGTCGTCAGCCAGTCGCTGCCGGCGATCTCGGGGAACCAGCGCTTGTCCTCATCGGTGGGCTCTTCGCAGATCCGGCGGATGTCGCGGTACATGGCGAAACCCAGGGTGTAGGGGTTGATGCCGCTGTAGTAGGGGCTGTCGAAGGGCGGCTGGTAGATCACGCTGGTGTGCGACTGGAGGAACTCCATCATGAAGCCGTCGGTGACCAGGCCCTCCTCATACAGGTCGTTCATCAGGGTGTAATGCCAGAAGCAGGCCCAGCCTTCGTTCATCACCTGGGTCTGGCGCTGCGGATAGAAGTACTGGGCGATCTTGCGCACGATGCGGATCACCTCACGCTGCCAGGGTTCGAGCAGGGGGGCATGTTTCTCCAGGAAGTACAGGATGTTTTCCTGCGGCTCCGAGGGGAAGCGCTTGTTGTCTTGCTCGCCGCGCTTGCCGGCGCCCTTGGGGATGGTGCGCCAGAGGTCGTTGATCTGTTTCTGCAGATGTTCTTCGCGCTCCTTCTGCCGGCGCCGCTCCTCTTCGGCGGAAATCGGGTAGGGGCGCTTGTAGCGGTCGACCCCGTAATTCATCAGGGCATGGCAGGAGTCGAGCAGGTCTTCCACCGCATCGATGCCATGGCGTTCCTCGCACTGCATGATGTACTGCTTGGCGAACACCAGGTAGTCGACGATCGAGCTGGCGTCGGTCCAGGTGCGGAACAGGTAGTTGCCCTTGAAGAAGCTGTTGTGGCCGTAGCAGGCGTGGGCGATCACCAGTGCCTGCATGCACATGGTGTTCTCTTCCATCAGGTAGGCGATGCAGGGATCGGAGTTGATCACGATCTCGTAGGCCAGGCCCATCTGTCCGCGTTTGTAATTCTTCTCGGTGCTGAGGAAGTGTTTGCCATAGGACCAGTGGTGATAACCCAGGGGCATGCCCACCGAGGCGTAGGCGTCCATCATCTGCTCGGCGGTGATCAACTCGATCTGGATGGGGTAGGTGTCCAGCGCATAGCGTTCGGCGAGCCGGCCGATTTCGCGGTCGTAGGCGCCAATCAGCTCGAAGGTCCACTCCGAGCCGGTGGAGATCGGTTGGCGTTTCTTCACGGGTACGCTGCTGTCATGCGCTGTCATGTCGCAAGCCTCCGCTGGAACAGTTCGCGGAACACGGGGTAGATATCGCCTGCCGACACCAGCTGCTGTTGGGCGAAGGTGTCGTCAAAGGCTTCGCTGACCTGCTCGTACTCGAACCACAGCGCCTGGTGCTCGCGCGGGGTGATCTCGACGTAGGTGAAGTACTGCACGAACGGCATGATCTGCTTGATCAATATATCCCGGCAGATCGGTGAGTCGTCGTTCCAGTTGTCGCCATCCGACGCCTGGGCACCATAGATATTCCACTCGTTGGTGGGATAGCGCTCGGCCATGATCTCCTGCATCAGTTTCAGCGCGCTGGAGACGATGGTGCCGCCGGTCTCGCGGGAGTAGAAGAACTCCTCCTCGTCCACCTCCTTGGCGCTGGTGTGGTGGCGGATGAACACCACGTCGATCTTGTCGTAGTTACGCTTGAGGAACAGGTACAGCAGGATGAAAAAGCGCTTGGCAATGTCCTTGGTGGCCTGGGTCATGGAGCCGGAGACGTCCATCAGGCAGAACATCACCGCCTTCGAGCTGGGATTGGGCTGCTTGATCAGCAGGTTGTATTTGAGATCGAAGGTGTCGAGGAAGGGCACCCGTTTTATCCGGGCCAGGAGTTTGCCGATTTCCGCCTCAAGCGTCTGGATGTCGCCGAAGTTGTCCGGCTCCTCGCGCTTCAGCCGCTCCAGTTCGAGCTGTGCCTCTTTCAGCTTGGTGCGGCTGCTGCCGGACAGGGCGATGCGCCGGGCATGAGCCGAGCGCAGGGTGCGCACTATGTTGATCCGCGACGGATTGCCTTCGTTGCTGATGCCGGCGCGCACGGTCTTGAAGGTGTCGGCACCGGTCAGGTGGCGCTTGACCAGATTGGGCAGTTCGAGATCCTCGAACATGAAGTCGAGAAATTCTTCCTGGGTGATCTGGAAGACGAATTCGTCCATGCCTTCGCCGGTGTTGCTGGCCTTGCCCGCGCCGCGGCCGCCGCCACCGCCCGGCGGCCGCGGAATGCGTTCGCCGGCAGTGAATTCCTTGTTGCCCGGATGGACGACGGTCTGCTTGCCGCCGCGGCCGTGGTGAAATATCGGCTCGTCGATGTCGCGACCGGGGATGCTGATCTGTTCGCCGTGCTCCATGTCGGTAATGGAACGGCGGCTCACCGCCTCTTCGACGGCTTTCTTGATGTGCTCGCGGTAACGCCGCAAGAAGCGCTGGCGGTTAACCGTGCTCTTGTTCTTGCCGTTCAGACGTCGGTCGATCACATGGCTCATGGGGCCCCTCCGGGGAGCTGCAAGCCACAAGCTGCAAGAGCGGTTCAGTCCAGAACCTCCTGCTTGCAGCTTAAAGCTTGCTGCGTATGGCTGCCTTACTGCGATTTACGAACCCGCAGATACCATTCGGACAGCAGGCGTACCTGCTTGTCGGTGTAGCCGCGCTCGACCATGCGAGTGACGAAATCGTTGTGTTTCTGTTGGTCCTCCTTGCTCGCCTTGGCGTTGAAACTGATGACCGGCAGCAGGTCTTCGGTGTTGGAGAACATTTTCTTCTCGATCACCACGCGCAGCTTCTCGTAGCTGAGCCAGGTCGGGTTCTTGCCGTTGTTGTTGGCCCGGGCGCGCAGCACGAAGTTGACGATCTCGTTGCGGAAATCCTTCGGGTTGCTGATGCCGGCCGGTTTCTCGATCTTCTCCAGCTCCTCGTTGAGGGCCACGCGGTTGAGGATTTCGCCGGTTTCCGGATCGCGGTATTCCTGGTCCTGGATCCAGAAGTCGGCGTACAGCACGTAGCGGTCGAAGATGTTCTGCCCGTACTCGCTGTAGGACTCCAGGTAGGCGGTCTGGATTTCCTTGCCGATGAACTCGATGTAGCGCGGCGCCAGGTACTCCTTGATGAAGCGCAGGTAGCGCTCGCGGGTTTCGGCGGGGAACTGTTCCTGTTCGATCTGCTGCTCCAGCACATAGAGCAGGTGCACCGGGTTGGCGGCGATCTCGTGGGGGTCGAAGTTGAACACCTTGGACAGGATCTTGAAGGCGAAGCGGGTCGACAGGCCGTTCATGCCTTCGTCCACGCCCGCGTTGTCGCGGTACTCCTGGATCGACTTGGCCTTGGGGTCGGTGTCCTTGAGATTTTCGCCGTCGTAGACGCGCATCTTCGAGTAGATATTCGAGTTCTCCGGCTCCTTCAGGCGGCTCAGTACCGAGAACTGGGCGAGCATCTTCAGGGTATCCGGCGCGCAATGGGCCTTGGCCAGGGAGCTGTTGGTGAGGAGTTTCTCGTAGATCTTGATCTCGTCGGTGACGCGCAGGCAGTAGGGCACCTTGACGATGTAGATGCGGTCGATGAACGCCTCGTTGTTCTTGTTGTTGCGGAAGTTGTGCCATTCCGACTCGTTGGAGTGGGCCAGCAGGATGCCGCTGTAGGGAATCGCCCCGAGGCCCTCGGTGCTGTTGTAGTTGCCTTCCTGGGTGGCGGTCAGCAGCGGGTGCAGTACCTTGATCGGCGCCTTGAACATCTCGACGAATTCCATCAGGCCCTGGTTGGCCCGGCACAGGGCGCCGGAATAACTGTAGGCGTCGGCGTCGTTCTGCGGGAATTCCTCCAGCTTGCGGATATCCACCTTGCCGACCAGGGCGGAGATGTCCTGGTTGTTCTCGTCGCCCGGCTCGGTCTTGGCGATGGCGATCTGGTTGAGGATCGAGGGGTACAGCTTGACCACGCGGAACTGGCTGATGTCGCCACCGAATTCGGTCAGGCGCTTGGTCGCCCAGGGCGACATGATGCTGTTCAGGTAGCGCTGCGGAATGCCGTATTCCTCTTCGAGGATGGTGCCGTCCTCATCGACGTTGAACAGCCCCAGCGGCGATTCGAACACCGGCGAGCCCTTGATCGCATAGAAGGGCACTTTTTCCATCAGGTGCTTGAGCTTTTCCGCCAGCGACGACTTGCCGCCGCCAACCGGGCCGAGCAGGTAGAGGATCTGCTTCTTCTCCTCCAGGCCCTGGGCGGCGTGGCGGAAGTAGGAGACGATCTGGTCGATGCACTCTTCCATGCCGTGGAAGTCGGCGAAGGTCGGATAGCGGCGGATCACCTTGTTGGAGAAGATCCGCGACAGCCGAGAGTTGCTTGAGGTGTCGAGCAATTCAGGCTCGCCAATCGCCAGCAGCAGACGCTCTGCCGCCGTGGCGTAGGCGCTGCGATCCTGTTTGCACAGTTCGAGGTACTCCTGCAGGGAGAATTCCTCCTGCCGAGTCGCCTCGAAACGTTGTTGGAAGTGGCTGAAAATGCTCATGACTTCACCTCGCTCGATGCTTAGAGCCGCCGTGGCATCGGTCGTGCGGGTGCGGGTGATCGGCTGACACGTCAGCCCAGGAAAATCCCCCAGAACACCTAAAGGTCTTACCGATGGCCCGGATGCCGGCTAGCCGGCTCTACCTTGATTTAGGATGGCCTGAGCTAAAGGATAGTTCGGAATCGGCAAGGTCAAGTGGCAACGAACGATAACAGGATGTTACCGCTGCTTAGAGATGGGCGGTAGCCCAGTGTTGGCGTGGTTTGGCGCGGGTAAATTTTTTATTCGTCCGGCGTTTGCGCGGTTTCTTCCGGGAAGGTCGCACGCCACAGTTCGAAGCCGCCATCCAGGCTGTACACCGCGCTGAAGCCTTGGCCGACCAGGTAGGCGGCGGCACTCTGGCTGGAGTTGCCGTGGTAGCAGGTGACGATCAGCGGCAGGTCGAGGTCGGCCCTGGCGATGAAGTCATGCAGCGAGTGATTGTCCAGGTGCTGCGAGCCTTTGATATGGCCGGCGGCAAAGCTCTGCGGATCGCGGATGTCGACCACGACGGCGCCTTGCTGGCGCAGAACCTGAGCCGTGGATGGGGGGATACGTATGAACTCGCTCATGGGTGCACCTCACTGCAGTCACAGCGGTGGCGTTCGCCGCTGTCGATATTCAATAGGGTCAGGGCGCCACCCCACACGCAACCGGTGTCCAGGGCGAACAGGCCGGGTTCCTCGCAGCGACCTTCCAGGGCCGCCCAGTGGCCGAAGATGATCTTCTGCCCGCGGGTCTTGCGCTGTTTATGGCTGAACCAGGGCGCATAACCGGGTGGCGCGCTGGCGACGCCTTCCTTGCTTTTCAGGTCCAGAGTGCCATCGGCCGTGCAGAAGCGCATGCGCGTGAAGTAGTTGGTGATCACCCGCAGGCGGGTCACGCCATGCAGATCCTTGTCCCATTTGGCTGGCTCGTTGCCGTACATGCCATCGAGGAACAGTGGGAAGCGCGCGTCGTCGCGCAGGGCTTCCTCGACCTCGGCCGCGCGCCTGAGGGCTTTGGCCAGCGACCATTGCGGCGGGATGCCGGCATGCACCAGGACGATGTCGCGCTCGGCGTCGTAATGCAGCAGCTTCTGCCGGCGCAGCCAGTCGAGCAGATCGGCGCGATCGGGGGCGTCGAGAATCTCCTGCAGGGTGTCGCTCTTCTTCAGTCGTTCGATATTGCAGGCGACGGCCAGCAGGTGCAGGTCATGGTTGCCCAGCACGCAGGTCAGCGCATCGCGCATCTGGTAGAGAAAGCGCAGGGTGGCGAGCGATTGCGGACCGCGGTTGACCAGGTCGCCGACCAGCCACAGGCGATCTTCGGCCGGGTCGAAGGCGACCCGCTGCAGCAGGCATTGCAAGGGTTTCAGGCAGCCCTGCAGGTCGCCGACGGCATAGGTCGCCATCAGTGCAGCGAGCCTGGAACCGCCAGGCGGAATGGCGCGATCAGGGCATCGAACTGCTTGCCGTCTTCGGCGAGCATCTGGTAGCTGCCCTGCATGGTGCCGACGCGGGTGGCCATGACGGTGCCGCTGCTGTAGGTGTGGCTGTCGCCGACTGCGATCAGCGGCTGTTGGCCGACCACGCCGGCGCCGCGCACCTCCTGTACATGGCCGTCGCCATCGGTGATGAGCCAGTGGCGCGACAGCAGTTTGGCCGGCAACTGACCCTGGTTGACGATGGTCACGTCATAGGCGAAGGCGAAGCGGTTCTGCTCCGGTTGCGACTGCTCCGGCAAATAGCGGGTGGTGACGCTGACGTCGACCTGGTAACGGGGATCTGCCATGAACTAGAACTCGATAAGCTGAAAAGCCAGTTTAGCCGGCTCAGGCGGCGCTGGGTTGCTCGGCCAGCCGGTCGGCCAGGCGAACGAAGGCGGCCAGATCCAACTGTTCGGGGCGCAGGCTGCCATCCACTCCGGCTGCTTCGATCTGCTCGGCACTGAGCAGCGCCTTGAGCGTGTTGCGCAGGGTCTTGCGCCGCTGGTTGAAAGCCTCGCGCACCACGTTCTCGAGCAGGCGGTGGTCCTTGGCCGGATGGGGCAACACTGCATGCGGTACCAGACGCACGATCGCCGAGTCGATCTTGGGCGGCGGATTGAACGCGCCGGGGCCGACATTGAACAGATGCTCCACCCGGCAATGATACTGCACCATGATCGACAGCCGGCCCCAGTCCTTGCCGCCGGGGCCTGCCGCCAGACGCTCGACCACTTCCTTCTGCAGCATGAAGTGCATGTCGCGGATCAGGGCGGCGTTGTTCAGCAGGTGGAAAATCAGCGGGGTGGAGATGTTGTACGGCAGGTTGCCGACCACGCGCAGGCTATGCGGGGCGGGGTCCAGGCTGGCGAAGTCGAACTTCAGGGCGTCGCCCTGATGCAGCTGGAAACGCGGCTCGGCGGCAAACTTGGCATTGAGGATCGGGATCAGGTCGCGATCCAGCTCGATCACGTCGAGTTGTGCGCCGCTGTCGAGCAGGCCTTCGGTGAGGGCGCCCTGGCCCGGGCCGATCTCCAGCACGCGTTCGCCTTCACGGGCATGGATGGCGCGCAGGATGCGGTGGATGACCCCGGCGTCGTGCAGAAAGTTCTGGCCGAAGCGCTTGCGCGCGCGGTGGTGGTGATGGTCGGACAAGACAGCAGCTCCAAGTTTCAAGCCACAAGCGGCAAGCAAGTGCCCAAAGCAAAATTACGAAGGCGCGCAGCTTACCAGTTGCGGCCGGTGACGGCACCCTGCCAGGCTTACCGCTTACCGCTTACCGCTTACCGCTTACCGCTTACCGCTTACCGCTTACCGCTGCCATCTGATAAGCGGTTTCCAGGGCGACCTGCAGGCTGCCGCTGTCGATCCTGCCGCTGCCGGCCAGATCCAGGGCCGTGCCGTGATCGACCGAGGTGCGGATGATCGGCAGGCCCAGGGTGATATTGACGGCGGCGCCGAAGCCCTTGTACTTGAGCACCGGCAGGCCCTGGTCGTGGTACATCGCCAGCACGGCGTCGCAGTGCTCGAGGTGCTTGGGGGTGAACAGGGTGTCGGCCGGCAGCGGGCCGACCAGGTCGATGCCTTCGTCGCGAAGCAGTTCGAGGGTCGGTTCTATCACCTCGATTTCCTCGCGGCCGAGGTGGCCGCCTTCGCCGGCGTGCGGGTTGAGGCCGCAGACCAGGATGCGCGGCCGGGCGATGGCGAATTTAGTGCGCAGGTCATGGTCGAGGATGCGGCTGACCCGGGCCAGGCGTTCGGCGGTGATGGCGGCGGCGACATCCTTGAGCGGCAGGTGGGTGGTCACCAGGGCCACGCGCAGGCCGTGGGTGGCGAGCATCATCACCACCTGTTCGCTGTGGGTCAGTTCGGCGAGAAATTCGGTGTGCCCGGAGAAGGCGATGCCGGCCTGGTTGATCACGCCCTTGTGCACCGGTGCGGTGATCATGCCGGCGAAATGCCCGTCGAGGCAGCCCTGACCGGCGCGGCTAAGGGTTTCCAGGACATAGCCGGCATTGGCCGGATCCAGTTGGCCGGGCAGCACGGCTGCAGCCAGTGGCGTGTCCCAGACGTACAGGCTGCCGGCCGCTGCGGGCGCGCTGGGCCAATTGCCGGGGGTGACCGCGAGCAAGCGGATCTCCAGGTTCAGGCCGCGGGCGCGTTCGGCGAGCAGGTCGCGGCTGGCAATGGCGATCAACGCATGGGGTTGCGCCTGGCGTGCGAGCAGCAGGCACAGGTCGGGGCCGATGCCCGCCGGCTCGCCAGGGGTCAGGGCGAAGAGCTGTTGTGCAGTCATGGTCTGGTTCTCTGTTGTGCCTTGCGGGTGGGCGTCGAGGCGGGCGGTGCCAGTGTACGCCGCGCCGCTGCAGAACGAAAAAAGCCCGGCGCTGCGAGGAGCAGGCGCCGGGCTTGGATCTGCTGCGTTGGGCCTACAGCTTGATTTCGACGTAGGCCTCGTCGCGGATCTGCCGCAACCAGGCTTGCAGTTCTTCGTCGTACTTGCGGTTGCGCAGCACGGTCAAGGCCTGCTGCTCGCGGAACTGCGCGCTGCTATCGGTGGCGCGGCGGCCGACAACCTGCAGCACGTGCCAACCGTAAGGGCTCTTGAACGGTTTCGACAGCTCGCCGCTGGCGGTGTTGCTCATCACCTCGCGGAACTCCGGCACCAGCGCGCTCGGGTCGATCCAGTCGAGGCTGCCGCCGTTGAGCGCCGAGCCCGGGTCTTCGGAGAAGCTCTTCGCCAGCTCGCTGAAATCTTCGCCGGCCAGCAGGCGCTCGTGCAGGCGTTCGGCCAGGCGTTTGGTTTCCGCTTCGCTGCGAATCTCGCTGGGCTTGATCAGGATGTGCCGAACGTTGACCTCTTCGAGAACCTGGGTGCCGCCACCGCGTTTTTCCAGGAGCTTGAGCATGATGAAGCCGCCGGGGGTGCGCATGGGTTCGGTGACGTCACCGACCGCCATCGCGCCGATCATGGCGTCGAATGGTGGTGGCAGTTGCGCCGCTTTGCGCCAGCCCATCTCGCCGCCTTCAAGGGCGTTCTCGCTGGCCGAGTGGGTCACGGCCATCTGGGCGAAGTCGGCGCCTTCGCGCAGTTGCTGGTGCAGTTCCTTGGCCTGGCGCTCAGCCGCCTGAATGGCTTGCGGGGAGGAGCCGTCGGGCAGTGCAATGATGATGTTGGCCAGGCGGAACTCTTCCGAGAGCTGCAGCTTGCCGAGGTCGGAGGCGAGGAAGTTCTGCACTTCCTGGTCGGTGACCTGGATGCGCTCGGCCACCCGGCGTTGACGCACGCGGCTGATGACCATCTCGCGGCGCACCTGGTCGCGGGCGTCGGCATAGGACAGGCCGTCCTGCACCAGGGCTGCGCGGAACTGCTCGAGGCTCATGCCGTTGCGCTGGGCGATGCTGGCCAGGGCCTGGTTGAGTTCTTCATCGGTGATGCGAATGCCGGAGCGGTCGCCGATCTGCAGCTGGATGTTCTCGATGATCAGGCGCTCCAGCACCTGTTGGCTGAGCACCTGCTCCGGCGGCAGTGCCGCGCCGCGTTTGGCGATGGTCTGTTGCACCTCGCGCAGGCGTGCGTCCAGCTGGCTCTGCATGATGACGTCGTTGTCGACAATCGCTACGACGCGGTTGAGCGGTTGCACCTCGGCCTGCGCCGCGGCACCCAGAAACAGCGCGCCCAGCAGCAGCGGGCGCACGCAGTCAGAAAGCTTGATCTTCACGTTTACGATAACCTTGAATGCCTTGATCGAGGAAAGTCTCGACCTTGTTGCCTGTCACACCGCCCAGGCCCTTGAGGACGATTTGCAGGAAGATGCCGCGGTCCGGCTCGTCATTCAGCGACGGGTTCAGGCTGACTTCGTCATAGTCGATCCAGTAGCGATTGATCAGGCGCAGCTTCCAGCAGCAGCTGTCGTACTCGAAACCGCCGAAGGCTTCGAGGGTACGATCACGACCGTAATCGTACTGCCAGCGCGAAATCAGGTTCCACTGCGGGACGATCGGCCAGATCGCCGAGAAGTCATGCTGGCTGACCTTGTAGTAGTCCTTGATGAAGTTGGGGTTTGGGATGGTGCCGCCGGCGCCGTCGGATATTGTTGGGCTGCCGAAGTCGCCGCCGCCGACCACCCAGTTACCGGTGGTCTGGTCAAACCTGATGGTGTCGTTGCGGTAGCGGTAGCCGGCATTGACCACCTTGTTCGGATTGTCTTCCGGCTGGTAGTGGAACATCGCGCTGCCCGAGCGGGTGCGGTGGGTGTCCGGATCCCAGTTGAAATCCGAGGAGAAGCGCCAGTCGCGGTTGAAACGGTACAGGTACTCCAGGGCATAAGGCGATTGCGAGGCCAGCGCGTCGGGGCGCGTTCTGTAGTCGATGCCCGGCATCTGCACCTGGCGGTCTTCGAAGTAGAAGGCCTGGCCGATGCTGAAGCGCTGGCGCTCGAAGCCGTTTGCCTCGATCCAGCGGTTGGTCAGGCCCAGCGACAGCTTGTTCTCGTCGCCGATGCGGTCCTTGCCGGAGAAGCGGTTCTCGCGGAACAGCGAGGCGTAGCTGAAGGTGCTCTCGCCGGTGTCGAACAGCGGAATGTCGGTCTGGTCTTCCTCGGGCACATAGAGGTAGAACAGCCGCGGCTCCAGGGTCTGGCGATAGGACTTGCCGAACAGCTGGGTGTCGCGGTCGAAGTACAGGCCGCTGTCGACGCTGAAGATCGGGACGCCGCGATCCTGGCTGCTGTTGAACTCCTGTTCGGCGAGCAGGCTGGTCTTGCCCTGCTGGTCGAGGCTCAGGTCGTAATTGGTCTGCAGGTATTTGACCTGGGGCTTGAGAAAGCCCCAGCTCCAGTTCAGCGGCAGGCTGACGGCCGGCTCCAGGTGCAGACGGTTGCCGTTGGCGCGGGCCAGGCCGCGCAGGTTGGCGTCATACCAGGCTTGTTCGGCTACACCTTCTTCATTGATGAAGAAGCCGTCACGCAGGTCGCGGTCGAAGCGTACCAGTTCGCTGCCGTAGCTGAGGTTCAGGCCGCCGGGCTGGAATGGCAGGGCGCCGTTCAGGGTGATCTGCGGCAGACGGTTGTAAGGCGTGAGATCGGTGATGGTGGCCAGTTCGTAAGCATGGGCATTCAGCCGCGCGGTGTAGCTGTCGCCGCGATAGCTCAGGGTGCCGCGCTGGTTGACAAAGGTGGCGGTGTCGATGCCGAGATCGGTGTCCAGATCCTGGAAGTAATAGGGGTCGCTGATGTCGGTGTAGTCGACTTCGGCCAGCAGGCGCGAGTTGAGGCCGCCCTTGTGTTTCCAGCTATACAGCCAGCGCTGGTCTTCGTAGTCCGACTGCAACTGGCGGTCGTCGTTGCTGTCGTCGAGGTAAGCCGCGCCAAACTGGCCCTCGCTGCTCTTGGTCAGGTAGCGACCCTCGCCTTCCAGGAGCAGGCCGCGGTCGCTCATGTAGGTCGGGAAGAGCGTGGCGTCGTAGTTCGGCGCCAGGTTGAAGTAGTAGGGCGTTTGCAGCGTCAGGCCGTTATCGTCGGAGCTGCTGATGCTCGGTGGCAAGAAGCCGGACTGACGGCGATCGTCGATCGGGAAATAGATATAGGGGGTGTAGAAAACCGGGAAGTCTTTCACCCGCAGGGTCACGTTGGTCGCGGTGCCGAAGCCGGTGGCCGGGTTCAGGGTGACGTTATTGCCCTTCAGGTGCCAGGAATTGCTGCCCGGTTCACAGGAGGTGTAGGTACCGTCTTTCAGGCGGATAACCGCGGTTTCTTCGCGCTTGGCGTAGAGCGCGCTACCGCGTACATGGCTTTTGTGCAGCACATACTCGGCGTTATCGACCCGGGCTTCGCCGTTGTCGAGTTGCAGCTCGGCGCGATCGCCGACCACCAGCATGCCCTGATCGCGCAGGCGCACGTTGCCGATCAGTTCGCCGCGGTTCTCCGCCTGGTGCAGGCTGGCTTCGTCGGCCTCGACCTGCATGCCGGCCTGGCGCAGCACCACATCGCCGGCCAGGGTGGCGACCTGTTGTTCCTGCTCATAGCGCGAGGCCTTGGCGGAAACGAACAGCGGCGCCTCACTCATCGGCGTCTTGTCGTTCATCCCCGGTCGGCTCGGTTCGACATAGCCGCCCGCACAGTAGGGGCCGATTTCTGCCAGTTGCGCTTCGTTCAGGTTCTCGCGGGGCACCCAGTCCAGGTGGCTATAGTCGGCACTGCGCGAAGCCAGGGCTTTGCCGCCGCTCTGCGTAACCAGGGTGGCGCCGGAGGCCCGAGTCGCGCCAGGGCTGTCCTGGTGCTGGGCCGTGGCCGTTGCCGCAGTTTTTGCCGCGGGCCGCTCCGGCACCGCCGCGCTACTGGTTTTCGGGGCGCATGCCCAGCCTCCGCCGGCGGATGCCTGGCAGTCGAACTGCTCGGCAGCGACGGCGAATTGGCTGGCCAGTGGCTGCAAGGCCAAAAGGCTGCCAGTTACCAGAAGGGGGAATTTTTTGCGGAACCTAGGGTATTTTACTGCCATCTTGTTATCCGGGCTTCCTGCGCGCATTGGGCCCAGGGGCCGCACGCCTCTCGATGGGCTGAAAGTCGGGTGGCCCCGATCCGTTGCCGGAATCGGGGCCCCCTAAGAACCGTACGTGCGCCTTTCAGCGCATACGGCTCAAGCCTTTACAACGCCCCCGAAGGGGCCGGCTTGCATACTGTCAAACCACGAGCATGGAGCTGCTGGTGGCAAATGGGGTGCAATAGTACCCGGTTATTTAGGGAGTCTCCACCGCCTTGTGAGCGGTAGATAATGTGGTGGTCGTGCCACCCCGTTTCCTTGGTAATCGGTTGATTGCAAAGCACGCACAGTCCCTTCTGACTCTGGAACAAGCGAAGGATTTGCTCGCGGTACTTCAGCTTCTTCAGCATCCGTTCCATCCGCAGTTTCTCGCCCATCTCTTCCATGGAAGGATCGAAGGGGTTGTATTCCCCGCTCACCTTCTTGTGCCGCTCGATCGGTGTACTCGCAAGCGAGTACAGTCCGACGTCCCGCTTTGCTCCTGACTCGTCCATTAGCGTGGTGGCAAACACCCAGTTCTGCTCGCTTTGGGTCTGGTAATACTTCTTCCTGATCCATTCCAGCGACTTGTTCGGGTGTCGCCGTTTCGCCCAGCGCCAGAGCTTGAGAAACACTCTGTAGTCCATGCGGCTATACGCCTGTTTGGCGACTACGGGCTGGTGATACAGCGCCCAGCCACGCAGCATCGGGTTCAGCAGTCGGATCAGATCCTCTTGCCTGACCGTCTTGTGGGTGTCGATGACTTCCTTCACCTTGCGATAGAACGCCTTGACGTTCTTCTTGCTCGGCTTGATCAGGAGCTTCCCGTTGTACTTGCGGAAGTTCCATCCCAGGAAATCGAAGCCTTGGTCGATGTGGACGATCTGCGTCTTTTCGGGCGACAACCGCAGCCCGCGTACCGCCAGGAACTGCTCTACCCAGGGTTTGACCTCGCTTTCCAGAAGCTCCGGGGAGTCTCCAGTGATCACGAAGTCGTCCGCATAACGCACCACGTTGACCTTCAGCTTCTTGGCCCTTGTCACGCCCAGGTGTTGCTTGAGCTGTGATTCCAAGCCGTCGAGCACCATGTTCGCCAGGGTGGGCGAGATAATCCCACCCTGTGGCGTACCTGCATCCGTTGCCTGTAGCTGGCCTTTGTGAACCACGCCAGCCTTCAACCATTTCCGCAAGACCGCCTTGTCCGTTGGGACGTTGGCGATCAGCCAGTCATGGTTGATATGGTCGAAACAGCCCAGTATGTCCGCCTCCAGTACCCATTGGGCCGAGGCCTTCTTGGATAGGGAGATGAACAACTGTCCCATCGCATCCGCCGTCGAGCGTTCGATTCGAAAGCCGTAGCTGTTCGGATCGCCCGTGGTTTCCGCGATGGGCGCCAGCGCCAGCAGATACAACGCCTGCATGGCTCTGTCGGTCATGGTCGGGATGCCCAGGGGGCGTTCCTTCCCATTCGTCTTCGGAATGAACACACGCCGTAAAGGCCGTGGCTGATATCCGCGCTGCTTCAACCCTTGTGCCGCTTTCCATTTGGCGTCGGGTGTATCCCAGAGCACGCGGTCGACTCCCGCCGTGCGCTTGCCCTGGTTTTCAGTGACTCTCCGTACAGCCAGATACCTGGCCGACTTCGAGCGGGTCAGCATCCGTTGCAGAGCTTTCACCCTGCGCCATTCGCCTTCCTGACAAGCCTTCGCAATCCGCACCTGCATTCCCCGGACGTTCCGCTGCACACGACACCAATCGATGTCGTGCCACTGCTGCGGAGCGCCGGAAAGCGCAGACCCGGCCTGTTGGCTGAGCTCTTTCATGCTGCTTTCCTCTCAAGATGGTTGAACCATCCCGAGCGGAAGACACACGCCGATCCCTGACGGGAAGCGCGCATCCCGCCAGGGTTGGTTAGGTTGGGCTCTATACAGCCGAGCCCGAGGTTCATTGAGACAGGTTCAATCAGAGGTCATGCGACGAAAGACCACGCAGAAGTCTGCCCGGTTTCCCGTGGGGTGATGTTCCAACCCCTATCCGAACCATTACAGCCCGGCGTTCGCTTTCTCTGCGATCCCCTACCCGCACCGCCAACAGCTCGCCTTGCGGCTAGCCTGCCACTAGGGCAGCGATACGGGCTTACCACGTTCCCTATCTGTCACACGACTGGGTTAGGGCCTGCCTTTTCACCGGAGGTCGTAGTGGCGACGTATCCCCACATCCCACGGAGATAACCGACCTCGCACCTTTTGGTTCATGCCTAACAGCAGTTTGGGCATGGTTATCCTTACGGTGTTTATCAGCAGTTCACTTGCGTTGCCCATACCAGCCAGCCTAGCGCCTCAACCCGGTACTGCTCCGAGCATCTACGCCTCGCCTCGCGGCGAGGTCGCACCCTGACGGGGGCTACATTGTCGGGAAAGCTTCATACCCCACCGTTACCGGTGACGCATGTTTCCCTAGGCTATCGTTGGTCGCACAACGAGTCCGCTACCATTCCGAACCGGCAATGGCTGGACAATGACAGACAGAGCTTTCGCTCATGTCTCCGGTTTGAAGTGAGCAGGGACTGCTACAGCAGCGTGCTCTGGGTGAGTTTTCCTCCTGTTTTTGAGGCAGGAGGAACCCCAGCGGGGATTCTCTCCCGCGAGGGTGGGGCCGCCAGGGCCAGGGTCAACGTTTGTGGGGAGCTCTATGCTTAGCGAGGTAGCCCTTTATTTCAGGCCACTTTGCCCAGACTGCCATTCCGCTACAGAAGAACAGCAGGCAGGTCAGCAGGAGAAAACCAAAGACTTCTTGGCTCATGCCTTCCCTCCGTTGAGTGTGCACTCCAGAACCTAGTGAAGCTGGTTCGCAGTCGCGCTTCCGAGTGCTAGGCGACCTTGGGGTTTGCCGCCGCCGCTGCGGCAAGTCCTTGAAGGCAATGGACTTCTGGGCTGGTTTTGGTTCCCTGGACTGGATGCCGGGGCCCTTGGTTTCCTTGCGGAAACCCTTCACGATGACTCCTCACCGCGAAGCTGGAGACACGCTACGCGTGTCGCACAAGATGCTGGATAATAAAGCATGACCCGCGCAACGGCTAGCGCCGTCGGAGACCCCTGTAATGCCTGATGAAGATATACGTTTGCAGCTTCTCAACCGCTGGCTCGACCAGCAACTGCCAGCCTTGTTCGCCGCCCGCGGCTGGGGCGAGGTGCCGCTCGGCACGCTGACGCCCGCCAGCAGTGACGCCAGTTTCCGCCGTTATTTCCGCTGGCAGGGCGCTGGTCGCAGCCTGATCCTGATGGATGCGCCGCCGCCGCAGGAGGACTGCCGGCCCTTCGTCAAGGTCGCCGAGCGGCTGGCCGAGGCTGGGGTCAATGTGCCGCAGATTCTCGCCCAGGACCTGCAGCGGGGATTTCTCCTGCTCAGCGATCTGGGGCACCAGACCTACCTGGACGTGATCGATGGGCAGAACGCCGATCGGCTGTTCGACGATGCCGTGCAGGCCCTGCTGGCCTTTCAGCGGCTGCCGATGGATGCGCCGCTGCCGAGCTATGACGATGCCTTGCTGCGCCGCGAGCTGCAGCTATTCCCCGAGTGGTATGTGCGGCGGCATCTGGGCATCGAGCTGAGCGAGGCGCAACAGGCCGCCTGGCAGCGCATCTGCGCACTGCTGATCGACAGCGCCCTGGCCCAGCCCAGGGTGCTGGTGCACCGCGATTACATGCCGCGCAACCTGATGCTCGGCACGCCGAACCCCGGGGTGCTGGACTTTCAGGATGCGGTCTACGGCCCGGTGACCTACGACGTCACCTGCCTGTTCAAGGATGCCTTTCTCAGTTGGCCCGAGGCACGGGTGCGCGGCTGGCTCGCGGGTTACTGGCAGCAGGCCAGGGCGGCGGGGATTCCGCTGCAGGCCGAGCTGGACGACTTCCTGCGCGCCAGCGACCTGATGGGTGTGCAGCGTCATCTCAAGGTGATCGGCATCTTTGCGCGCATCTGTCACCGCGACGGCAAGCCCCGTTACCTCGACGATGTGCCGCGCTTCTTCGCCTATATAGAGTCGGTGCTGGCGCGTCGGCCGGAGCTGGCCGAGCTGGCGCAGCTGTTCGCCAGCCTGCCCCGGGCCGCAGCGGTGCCGGCATGAAGGCGATGATTCTGGCCGCCGGCAAGGGCGAACGCCTGCGCCCCCTGACCCTGCATACGCCCAAACCGCTGGTGCAGGCCGCCGGCGTGCCCTTGATCGAGTACCACGTGCGCGCCCTGGCCGCCGCCGGTTTCCGCGAACTGGTGATCAACCACGCCTGGCTCGGTCAGCAGATCGAGGACTACCTGGGCGATGGCGCGAAGTTTGGTCTGAGCATCCAGTATTCGGCCGAAGGCGAACCGCTGGAAACCGGCGGCGGAATTTTTCGCGCGCTGCCGCTGCTGGGCGATCAGCCCTTTGTGCTGGTCAATGGCGATATCTTCACCGATTACCCCTTTGCCGAGCTGCGTCGACCCTTGCCGGGATTGGCCCATCTGGTGCTGGTGGAGAATCCGCCGCATCACAGTGCCGGTGATTTTGCCCTGGGCGCCGAGCGGGTCGGCGAGGCGCACGCCGACCAGCCGAGTCTGACCTACAGCGGTATCGCCGTGCTGGCCCCGGCCTTGTTCGCCGGTTGTCAACCGGGCGCCTTCAAGCTGGCGCCGCTGTTGCGCCGCGCCATGGGCGCAGGTCTGGTCAGCGGTGAGCGTTTCGCCGGGCGCTGGGTCGATGTCGGCACCCATGAGCGCCTGGCCGAAGTCGAGCGTTTGCTCGCCGCGGGGCACTGAGGTGCTCTGGCCGGCGACGCTGCTCGGTGCCGTTGGCGGCCTGGCCCTGGCCAGCATTCCCGGCGCCCTGCTCGGCGGGCTGCTCGGCCAGGTGGTGGATCGGCGCTTGCGCTTGCGCAGCTGGGCGGCGTTGCGCGAGCGGCTGGGCGCCAGGCCGTATCCGGGGGACGAGGAATTGCTGTTCGTCCTGCTCGGGCGCCTGGCTAAGTGCGATGGCCGGGTGCTGCAGGCGCATATCCTCCAGGCGCGGGCCGAGATGCAGCGCCTGGGCCTGGATGCCGCGGGCCAGCGGCGGGCGGTCGCGGCCTTCGCCCGCGGCAAGACCGGCCGCGATGGCCTGCGCGCACCCTTGCGCCGCCAGCGCGAGCAGGCCGAAGCCCTGTTGCGTGCGTGCTGGCGCATGGCCTGGGTCGACGGCCGGGTCAGCCAGGCCGAGCGCGAATTGATTCTGCTGTGGGGCAAGTGGCTGGACGTGTCGATGGCGACCCAGCAAGTGCTGAGCGCGGCCTATGCGCCGCAGCAAGGTCCGCTGGCGGCCAGCGGTGGTAGCTACCAGCAGGCGCTGCGCCTGCTCGGCGTGAGCGCCGACAGCGAGCCGGCGCAGATCAAGCGCGCCTACCGGCGCCTGTTGAGCCGTCACCACCCGGACAAGCTGGCCGGCAGCGGGGTATCGCCCGAGCGCCTGCGCGAGGCCACGGAAAAGACCCGCGAACTGCATCAGGCCTATGGACTGGTTCGCCAGCGGCGTGGCTTTCGTTAGGCCACTTCAACGTTTCTACAATTGCAGGGTGAGCCAGCCGCGCAGGCGGCGGTACAGCTGCTCCTGCTCGATCTCGGGGTTGCCCGGCAAGGCCTTGAGTGCCACCTGGGTATAGGCCGGATGCTCCTGGCGCTTGCTGGCCAGGAGGCGTCTGGCGGCTGCGTCGCGTTCGAGTTGCCGGTCCTGATAGTAGAAGTCGCCGGTGGCCAGCTTGAGGCCGGCTTGTAGTTCGTCCAGCGGCGGGCTGGCCCCGGCTGCCGGCTGGATGTCCACCAGCAGCAGGCTGCGCACGTCGGCGGGTTGCTCTTCGTTGAGATAGCGCGTGCTCCAGTAGCCGCCGCTGCCGTGGCCGAGCAGCACGATCTGTTTGGCCTGCTGCTGGCGGGCCAGTTCCAGCGCCGCGGCGATACGCTGCTTGATGCGTCGGGCATGGCGCTCGTCGGCGTCTGCCACGGGCTGATCGGCCTGCGGGCTCGGCTCGGCTGGCGCGGCGTTGGCGCCTGGCAGCGGTTCGTCAGCAGCGCCAGGGTCGACGTCGACCGGCGCAGCGGGCGCTGGCGGCAGGCTGTCCTGCGGGTCGGGCAGGCTCAGGCTCAGGCTGTGC
>RCUR01000263.1_pt1 | contig 18491 bp, 10 predicted proteins | sample 2166151 | NCBI WGS metagenome assembly RCUR01 (sample SAMN09932785, study PRJNA488358) | compost metagenome | isolation source: compost soil in an enriched community | place: Germany: Experimental Botanical Garden
TAGGTTTCATTGTATTTATTGGGCTAGAGGATTTTGCGCCGATTAAAGTAAAAAAAAAGATAAAAATTTATAGTTGCTAAATCGATTTAGTAAAACTTTTTTATATATTTGCTATGTAAACAAAAAGTTAAATTTTATATAACTCAACCAGTAATGAAAAAAATCACAATGAAGGATATAGCGCTGAAAGCCGATGTTTCGGTTTCAACGGTTTCATTTGTGCTAAACAATATTGGTGAGAAAATGGGAATTAGCACTGCTGTCATCAATAAGGTTTTGCTGGTGGCTCAAGAGTTAAGTTACAAACCCAATATGATTGCCAGTAGTCTTAGAACTGGTGAAACAAGATCTATTGGTTTAATAATAGAAGACATATCCAATCAGTTTTTTGCTGATCTGGCAAAGGTGGTGGAGGATGAAGCCAGAAGATTAAATTATAGGGTTTTTTATTGTAGTACCGGTGGTGATGGCCAGCGCGCTGAGGAATTGGTAAACAGTCTTTTACAGGCCAATGTAGATGGTTTTATTATTGCTCCAACCGAAAAGTTAGAAAAGAGCATTGATAATCTTGTAAAGATGCATGTGCCGGTGGTCATGATTGACAGGTATTTTCCTGGCCAATCAGTAAGCAGTGTAGTAATGGATAATTATGAAGGCGCTTATCTAGCCACTAAAAAATTGATGGATTCTGGATGTCGCAATATTGCTGTTGTCAATGTCAACTCTGGAATGATTCAAATGAAATTAAGAGAATCAGGATATGAAAATTTGCTGAAAGAGCATGGTCTTTATGACGAATCGCTTGTTCTTCATGTGGATTTTCAGGATAGTGAGAGTGATAAAATAACAAAGATTGCAGACTTTTTAAAGTTGCATTCCAAAATTGATGGCTTGTTGTTTCTGTCTAATTATTTAGGACTTTGTGGGTTGCAGGCATTTCGTCAGTTAGGGATTGAGATACCAAGAAATATTTCGGTGATTAGTTTTGACGACCACGATAGTTTTAGGTTGCACACTCCTTCAATATCCGTTGTTGCCCAGCCAATAGTCGCTATGGCTAAAAAAGCTGTAGATATGCTTGTCAGTCAAATGACATCAGGGAAACAAGCAGTAATTGAAAATGTAATGCTAAAAGGGGATTTTGTAGAAAGAGAATCTGTATAGAAGTGTTTTTTTACTCTTTTTGCTAAATCGATTTAGTAAAAATAACGTTCTTGAAAATTTATTGAATTTACGACATGTATTGTGTTAAATTCTGGTAAATAGTTTGGATTGACTTAATTGGAATGAAAGCTTATTGCTTCACAATAAGGGTAACCAAAAATGAATTGAAATGGAGATCTATACTCAAAGAGATTTATTATAAAAAGAAGCAATCAAAAGCTATTTTTTTATGCTTTTTGCTAAATCGATTTAGTAAAATTTAAAGTTCTTATTAATTTATTGCATAAACTGCATTTGTTGTGTTTAATGAAATTAAAATTCGGATATATAATAGGAATAAGTTGGAGGGAAATACAAGCTTATTCGTAATACTAATTACTAACTAACCAAAATAAACCATTATGAATTAGAACACTTATGAAAAACACTGAAAAACACTTGAATAACAAAAAACTTATGAAAAACAAAAACTTATGAAACAAATATTATTGGTTATAGGACTGGTATTGTTGGGCGGCTTTGGTGCAGCAGCGCAAAACCGATCATTATCAGGAGTGGTTACAGATACGGAAAATAAAGCGGTAATTTCTGCGACCATTAAAGTAAAGGGGAAATCAATTAGCATGATATCAGATGCCGATGGAAAATTTGCGATGTTAGTTCCGGCAGGAGATATTACCCTAACAGTTTCTTCTATTGGATATGTCTCAAAAGCAGTAGAAGTTGCTGCTGGTGATTCTGAAGTATCGATTGTTTTAACTCCGGCTGTCGAGAATTTAAAAGACGTAGTGGTTACTTCTTTTGGAGTAAAAAAACAGAAAAAAAGTCTAGGGTATGCCGTTGGAGAAGTTAAAGGAGATGACTTGACAAAAACCAAAGAAATTAACTTAGGAAATGCACTTCAAGGAAAAGTTGCAGGGGTAAATGTTTCCGCACCGGTTACAGGTCCGTCTGGTTCCAGTCGTGTTGTAATTCGTGGGGCTACTTCGGCTTCCGGACTTAACCAACCTTTGTACGTTGTAGATGGTATCCCTATTGATAATAGTCAACAAGGAAATGCCGGAATGTGGGGAGGAGCAGACAAAGGAGATGGTATGTCTTCGTTCAATCCGGACGATATCGCATCGATGTCTGTATTAAAAGGTAGTGCTGCCTCTGCGCTTTATGGGTATAGAGGTTCCAATGGTGTTATCTTGATTACCACCAAAAAAGGAAAAGCCGGTAAAGGAATTGGAGTAGATTTCAGTACAAACTCTACCTTTAATACTCCTGTAAATCTTTTGAAATGGCAAGACCAATATGGAGCAGGAGCACCTGTGGATGGTGTTGCTACAAGATTTAGCGATTTGCAAGAACTTAGAGACAGCTATTATTTTACTTGGGGTGATAAATATGACGGAACAAGCTCTTTATCTATCGATGGACAAAATCGACCATACACTACGTATGGCAAGGACAATGTTGATAATTTTTATAGAACAGGTTATTCTTTTACTAACACTTTAGCTTTTTCTGGCGGAAATGATATGACCAATTTCAGATTGTCTTTCGGAAATACCAAAGATGAGTCAATCATGCCGGGAACAAATTTTGGAAGAAACAACGTAGCCCTAAGTTTGAATTCAACGCCAAATGAAAAAATAAGCGTAGAGGCGAATGCACAATATATTGCTGAAAAAAGCCATAACAGACCTTATTTGAATGATTCTCCAAGAAATGCCTCTTTCCCTGTTACTTTTATGAGTCCGGGAACAGACATCAGATGGTTGAGTAATCCATACGATGAAAACGGAGGGGAATCAGATTATCTAGGTGCGAATGTGTATCAGACTAACCCTTATTTTGCTGCAGCTGAAACATTGAATGAGGATCTTAGAAAACGTTTTATTGGTTCTGCCAAAGTGAATTACAATATTACAGAGAAAATTTATGCTAAAGCGGTAATTGGTATTGATGATATCAATTATGAGTATACTGAAATTGAGCCAACAGGAATCAACTACAACCCTGGAGGATCAATCGAAAACAGAATAGAGAGTCGTTCAGAAGTTAACGGATCTGCTTATTTAGGATATAAAGGTGATGTTGCCAAAGATCTTTCACTAGACGCTTTTATTGGGGCTAACCGTCAACACAACAGATTTAGCGGCCTTAAAATAAAAGGAAACAACTTTATCGTTCCATTTGAATATTTTTACGGAAACACTATGCCTGACAAATCAGAAGTATTGTTTTCTGAAAGCGAAGTAAACTCTTTATTTTATTCGGCTGATTTAGGATACAAAAATTATTTGTACCTTAATTTAACAGGTCGTGAAGATTGGTTTTCTACTTTGGATCCATCAAACAACAGCACTTTTTATCCTTCTGTGAGCTCAAGTTTTATTTACTCAGAGGTTATCGATTTGCCAGAGTGGATGTCTTATGGTAAGTTTAGAGCTGGTTGGGGTAACGTTGGTGGAGCATTGCCGGATGCCTATGCCTTAAGTCTGACTTATTCTGCTCCAGATGGACAAACAGATTCTCTAGGACAACCAATTTTGGGAGTGAACGGAGAAACGGTTCCGAACAAAAATTTACAACCTTATAATGTAAGTACGATCGAATTTGGTTTCGAAAACACATTCTTCAACAATAGATTGAGTACAGACTTGACTTTTTATAGCAAGAGAACTACGAACGATATTACTGATGCGGATATTTCTCAAGGATCGGGTTATAGAACGACCAAAATTAATGTGGGTGAAATTCTGAACCAGGGTGTTGAGTTTGCTATCAATGCAAAGGCCGTTAAAACTGATAATTTTACGTGGAATATTGGTTATAATTTTGCCTACAATGATAGCGAAGTAATCAGTCTTTCTGATCAAATAACTACTAAATCACTTGAAGGAAACAGAGATGCAAGAGCTTCTGTGGTTTTAGAGAAAGGGCAACCTTTTGGCGTAATCAAAGCGTATGATTATTTGAGAGATGCAAGCGGGAATATCGTAATCGGTTCTGACGGAAGATACATGAGAGGGGATTTAATTATTGCCGGACAAGGTGTAGCTCCTACAGCAATGGGACTTTCGAATGATTTTAGCTATAAAAATTTCACACTTTCAGTTCTTGTTGATGCTAAATTTGGAGGAGAAATTTATTCCGCTACAAACCAGTTAGGAACACGTTGGGGATTATCAGATATTACACTTCCAGGTCGTGAGGGCGGAATTGCAGTAACAGGTACCGATTCTAATGGAAATGCTGTAAATCAACAAGTTTCAGCATATAATTATTGGAGAAGTTATAGTGATGTGACATCAAATTTTGTGTATGATGCTGATTTTGTTAAACTTAGAGCCCTTTCTTTAAACTATAACTTTCCAAAAGAATATCTTACAAAATTGCCATTTCAATCCATTAGCTTAGCAGTGTCTGCTCATAATTTGTGGACCATTTATAGTGTGACGCCAAACATCGACCCAGAGTCAAATTATTCAAATAGTAATGCACAAGGTCTTGAGAGAGCCTCTATGCCTTTGACTAGAAACTATGGTGTAACGCTTAATGTCAAATTCTAATAATAAAAATTGAAAGATGAAAAATAAATATATAAAACTATTTTGTATCGCAATTGTTAGTGCACTGACATTGACTTCATGTGATAACGGATTCGAGGAAATGAATACGAATCCAAATGCTTTATCAGACCCGGCGCCAAAATCTATGTTTACGCTTGCTGAGATATACATGGATGGACAAGATTATTCCAATACCAGAGGAAACAATGCTTATGCCGCTCAAATGATTCAACATTTTTCTTCATTAGGTGGTCCAGGTTCGAAATATACCTATTCTTCTGAGTATTCAGGTTCTTTGTTTGGAGAATCGTATGGTAAGGGACTGAATCAAATTCTTCAGTTGATGTCTGTTTTACCAGATAGTCCGGAAAATTCAAATATGATTCAGGCTTGTCGAATCATGAAGGTGTATATGTTTCAAAAATTGACAGATACGTATGGTGAAGTTCCTTATTTCGAAGCAGGAAAGGGGTATAACGGAAATATTTTTGCGCCAAAATACGACACACAGGAAGCCATCTATAACGACCTTTTAAAAGAGTTGGACGAAGCAGGTGATGCATTAGATGCCAATAAAGCATTTGTAGGTAATGCCGATTTGTTTTACCAAAGTGATGTGACAAAATGGAAAAAATTAGCCAACTCATTGATGTTACGAGTAGCTATGCGTTTGTCTAAAGTAGATCCTGCCAAATCAAAGCAATTTGTGGAAAAAGCGTTTGCTAAAGGTGTTTTTAGCTCTAATGATGATAGCCTTGTATTAAAACATGAAGCTAACCCACAAGGAGTTAAAACAAATCCGATTACTTCTTCATGGGTTAGAAATGACTTGAATGGTGGTGATGGAAATACAAAATTCAGTAAAACTTTTATCGATTTATTGAAAAACAACAATGACCCTCGTTTGAGAATCTATGCTAAATTGGAGGCGACAGGAGACAACAATCCTGCTAACCAACAAGGACTTGCTAATGATGCCAAAGAGTTTCCGGGTGGAGACAAAAAACTTTTCTCTGATCCTAATACTTCTACAGTATTGCGTCTGGATGCGCCTACTTTAATTATGTCTTATGCTGAAGTAGAATTTTTGTTGGCAGAAGCAGCCGTAAAAGGATGGAACGTTTCTGGAACGGCACAACAGCATTATGAAGATGGGGTAAAAGCAGCCATGCAGGTTCTTACTATTTTTGGAGACAAAGTGCCTGCGGTTAGTATTTCTGAATACAACAGTTACATGGCGGCTCATCCTTTTAAAGCTACAGGTACTGATGCAGAGAAGATAGAGCAAATTATCACTCAAAAATGGATTGTTTTGTTGTTTAATGGTTTTGAAGCATACTCTGAGTGGAGAAGAACCGGATATCCTGTTTTAGTACCGGTTAATGATCCTACCGGAGAAACGGGCGGTACCATTCCAAGAAGATTGATTTATGATCAATCGGAGTTGATAACGAATGCGGCTAATTATAAAGAAGCCATTCAGCGTCAAGGTTTAGATTTATTGACAACCAGAATTTGGTGGGATAAATAAATCATTATTGATGTTTTAAAATTTACAAGTCGGGAAGTATTTGTATTCCCGGCTTGTTTTTTAAATGTTCGAATTTCATTAAAAGGAAAATAGTATACTATCACACAAGAGTTACGATTTTTTATTGGTTTTTTCGCAAGGGTTACTTTGCTGGAAAAAGTAGTAAAATGAGTTTAGTAAACTTGCTTGCATTGTAATTGTTTAATTTCTAAGAATAAAATTTGAACTATCATTTAGTATTTAATTTATCAATCATTAATAACAATTACCAGGCTGTTCCAAACCTAATTATTGGGTGTGTTACTAATACTTTTATTTTTTTAAAGTAATGAACATCGAAATTTAATTAGATAAAGTCTTAAATTAGAGTGCAATAAAAATAGTGGTGTAGTTTTAAAAAACAGAAGAAAAATGAATCTAAGGAAATCATATCCCATCTTTCTAGGATCTTTATTATTGTTTGTTGCTTTCATAAGCGGGTGTTCTGATAAAAATCAGATGATCACAATTGAAATTAATAAAGATTGGCAATTTCATCAGCTTAACAAAATCGACTGGTATCCAGCAGCCGTTCCTGGCGAAGTACATACCGATTTGTTGAAAAACAAATTGATACCCGATCCTTTTTACCGCGATAACGAGAAAAAATTGGCGTGGATAGAAAAGAAAGATTGGGAATACAAGACTACTTTTGATGTTGCTCCGAATGTAGTGGACATGAAAAACAATCTATTGGTTTTTGATGGTTTAGATACCTATGCCACAGTTTATTTGAATGAGATGCAAGTATTGAAAACAGATAACATGTTCCGTCAGTGGAGTGTTGATGTGAAGCCATATTTGAAAGAGGGAAAAAATGAACTGAGAGTGGTTTTCAAATCGGCTCAAAATGTGGTTGATTCGCTGGCCAAAAAAGATTTCCCGTATGTGATTCCAGACAATCCAAGAGCGTATGCCCGTAAAGCCCAATATCATTTTGGCTGGGATTGGGGACCAAAATTCACTACTTGCGGAATTTGGAAATCGGTTCGATTGGAAGCATTCAATGAAAAAGCACCTGAAAAGGAATATAAAGCCCCACATAAATATGAACTGGTGCAGGAAGCTGATAGCATAGGAAAATCATTTTACTTCGAAATAGATGATAAACCGGTTTATATGAAGGGGGCTAATTATATTCCATCAGATGCATTTCTTTCCAGAGTGACCCATGCAGAATATGACAAAGTGATTGCTACCGCCAAAGACGCGAATATGAACATGCTCCGAATTTGGGGAGGCGGAATTTATGAGAGTGATTATTTCTACGATTTATGCGATAAAAACGGAATTTATGTTTGGCAGGATTTTATGTTTGCCGGCACGATGGTTCCCGGGGATAAACATTTCTTTGATAATGTAAGAGAAGAAGTGAAATACCAAGTGAAGCGTTTGCGTCACCATCCGTCGATTGTGGTTTGGTGTGGAAACAATGAAATTGACGAAGCTTTCAAAAATTGGGGATGGCAAAAAACATTCAAAATGAATAAAAAAGATTCCATCCGATTATGGAATGATTACAAGAGATTGTTTCAGGACAGTATCCCAAAATGGGTAAAAGAGGTAGACCCACATCGTCCTTATGTGAGCAGTTCTCCATCCTTTGGTTGGGGAAAACCGGAAAGCATTACCCAAGGCGACAGCCACTATTGGGGAACTTGGTGGGGACTGGAAGATGTTGAAGTTACCCAAAAGAAAACCGGTCGTTTTGTGAGTGAATACGGTATGCAGGCCATGCCTAATTATTCCACAACCGAAAAAATTACGATTGAAGAAGACAGACATTTATATTCGGATGTATTGAAAGCACACCAAAAAGCAGGTAAAGGGTTTCATAAACTGAATTCGTATTTACAGCGCTATTTCAAAGACACGACCCACGTTAAAACCTGGTCGGTAAAAGATTATACGTATCTCACGCAATGTTTGCAATATTATTCTTTTAAAAATATAATTGGAATTCATCGTTCAAAAGCGCCTTACAATATGGGAACCCTTTTGTGGCAACTGAATGATTGTTGGCCCGTGGCCAGTTGGAGTATTACCGATTACTACAACCGTCAGCCAAAAGCGGCTTGGTATGCCGTGAAGGAAGCCTATAGAGATGATGTGAAACCGGTAGTCGATTTGACACGCCCAATCAATTTGAAATTAGAAAATCCCGAAATCAAATTTAAAGTGGATGGCAAAAAAATAGTTCTTAAAGCTAATAAAGATGCCAAATATGTCTGGATTGATATCAAAGGGTATACTGGAAGATTGAGCGATAATTATTTTGATTTGAAAGCAGGAGAACAAAAAACGATTAGTATCGAAAGTCCCATTTCAAAACCAAATATCACGATAACCTCTTTGTATGAGGTATTGAAGAGAAATAAATAGTATGCAATCTCATAATTAAAAATAAGGAGAAGATGAAATTTAAAAATACAGCTTTTGTAATTGCCTTGTTCAGCACAGTATTAGGCGCTTTGCCAACCTATTCTCAGGCTAAGCCAAATAAAAAAGCGGCTGCAAATTACACACAATATGTAAATCCATACATCGGGTCGGGAGGACACGGACATATTTTTGTGGGCGCCAATGTTCCCTTCAGTGCAGTTCAGTTGGGACCCTCAACAATTTTTGAAGGTTGGGACTGGTGCAGTGCCTACAATTATTCGAGTAACACCATTTTGGGATTTACCCATACCCATTTGAGCGGAACTGGAATTGGCGATTTGAATGATATTCTTCTTTTACCCCTTGCCGGAAAAGTGCCTCTAAAAAAAGCGACGAAAGAGGATGCAAGCGGGTATGGTTCTACATTTTCGCATACTAATGAAGTGGTAAAACCAGGCTACTACAGCGTCAATTTAGACCGTTATAATGTAAAAGCCGAATTAACCACTTCGGAAAGAGTTGGTTTCCATAAATATACGTTCCATTCGAAAGAAGAAGCACATGTTTTGTTGGACCTAGCAGATGGCGTGGGATGGGATAGTCCCAAAGAAACTTTCATCAAAAAAACAGGAAAAAGAACTCTGGTAGGATACCGTCATTCTAAAGGATGGGCCGCTGACCAACGTTTGTTTTTTGCTATGGAATTTTCAGAAGATATTTCAAACCTTGCATTATACGACAGTACTTCTATTGTAACCGGAATCGAAGGAAAAGGGTTGAAAATGAAAGCGGTGTTGGATTTTAAAAACAAATCCAATAAAGTGGTTATGGTAAAAGTGGGACTTTCTCCCGTGAGTTATGAAAATGCTTTGGCCAACATAAAAGCTGAAATTCCTCATTGGGATTTTACCAAATCAGTTCAACAGGCCGATGCCAAATGGAATAAAGCTTTAGGGAAAATTGATATTAAGGGCGATGCCGATACCAAAACAATTTTCTACACGTCTTTGTACCATACCATGTTTGCGCCTTCTATTTTTAATGATGCCAATGGCGATTACAGAGGAACTGACAAGAAAGTGTATAAAAATGCCGGATTTGTAAACTATACCACTTTCTCTTTGTGGGATACCTACCGCGCTTTGCATCCGCTTTATACGATTACTCAGGAAGATAAAATCAATGATATTGTCAAGACTTTTTTAGCTATTTATCAGCAACAGGGAAGATTACCGGTTTGGCATTTGATGGGGAACGAAACGGATTGTATGAACGGAAATCATTCGATCCCTGTTATTGTGGATGCCTATTTTAAAGGGTATAGAAATTACGATCTGAATTTGGCTTACGAAGCCATCAAAAAAACAGCCATGCAAACCCGTGCAGGAATGGATTATGTACAAAAATTGCAATACATTCCGGCGGACAGTCAACTGGAAACCGTTGCCAATGCTTTGGAATATGCGATAGACGATTGGTGCATTGCCCAAATGGCAAAGGATTTGAAAAAAATGGATGACTATGCTTATTTCACAAAAAGAGCAGAATTGTACAAACAATATTTTGATAAAAATACCGGTTTCATGCGTGGAAAATTGGCTAATGGCCAGTGGAGAGAACCTTTCAATCCGCTTTCTTCTTCCCACAGAAAAGATGATTATGTAGAGGGGAATGCTTGGCAATATACCTGGCTTGTTCCGCAAGATCCTTACGGTTTGATTGAGTTGTTTGGTGGAGATGATAAGTTCATCGAAAAGTTCGATCAATTATTTAAAATCGAAGAGAAAGTTGAAGGGGAAGAAGCATCACCAGACATCAGTGGTTTGATTGGGCAATACGCGCAAGGCAATGAGCCAAGCCATCATATTCCGTATCTTTATGCTTATGTGGGCCAACCATGGAAAACCGCCGAAATTGTCCGTGAAGTTTTCGATAAATTCTATACCACCAAGCCTGATGGAATTTGTGGTAATGAAGATGTGGGACAGATGTCAGCTTGGTATGTGTTGTCTTCGATGGGATTCTATGCCGTAAATCCTGCCAATGGCATTTATGTTATGGGAAGTCCTGCAGTTGATGAGGCGACTATTCATTACAAATCAACTATTTCCTTTAAAATTGAGGCAGTGGATAACAGCAAAGTGAATAAGTACATTCAGAAAGTAGAATACAATGGTAAACCGTATACCAAATCATACATTACCCATGACATGATTGTAAAGGGCGGAGCGTTGAAATTATATATGGGAAGTCAACCTTCAAAAACATTTGGAGCCAATAAAGAAGATAGGCCTTTGTAGATTTCAAAAAAGAGTAGTTATAAACCCATTCGGTGTAAGTAATAAAAAATGATTTGAATAAGCTTTTCTAAAAAAATGAACCACATAGAGACATAGATTTTAGTTTTAAATAAAGAATTTATAGCAAATAGTTCTATTTCGCACATAGTCAAGCTATTTGTAAAATGAAATGTCTATTTAACTCTTTCAAAATTATACGTGCTATGCTTCTATGTGGTAAAAAAAGAATTACAATTAACGGGTTACTTACAAACAATAAAGAGAAGAAGATATGAGGAAAATAATTCTTGTTTTAGGAGTGTTTTTTGGCATTGCAAATGCAAGTGCACAGACCAAAACACAATTGGATTTGAATAGTATGACTTTTAATATTCGTTACGATAATCCTGGTGACGGCTTAAACAATTGGCAGCATCGCAAAGAAAATGCAATAAAGATGATTCGTTTTCATGAGGTGGATGTACTCGGAATGCAAGAGGTTCTGGTAAACCAATTAAAAGACATAACAAATCAATTAAACGACTACAATGCTGTTGGTGTAGGTCGGGAAGATGGAAAAGAAAAAGGGGAATACAGTCCTATCCTCTATAGAAAAGATAAATTCACGCTTGTTAAATCAGGTTATTTTTGGTTGAGCCAAACTCCTGACAAGCCTTCAAAAGGTTGGGATGCCGCCTGTGAACGCATCGCCACTTGGGTACAATTAAAAGATAAGACCACAGGAAAAAAAGTATTTGTTATGAATACTCATTTTGACCATATTGGCGAAGTAGCAAGGAGAGAAAGCGTTACTTTGATTAAGGCTAAAATGACTCAATTGAGTGAGGGTTTGCCTCAAATTTTTATGGGTGATTTGAATGCTAAACCCGAATCATCTGTTCTGAAATCACTGTTGACCACAGAGGATTCTTTAGTTCTTTTAGATGCTAAAAAATTAGCTCCCGTAGTTTACGGCCCGAATTGGACATTTCATGATTTTGGAAAAATCCCTTTTGCAGAGAGGCCAAACATTGATTATATCTTGGTAAGTAAATCAGTTTCGGTTCAAAAATATGCGGTTTTTGCAGAAACATGCAACGATATTTTTTTATCGGATCACGCACCGGTGTTTATTAAAGTTTCTTTGTAAATACTGAATAACATTAAAAATTAATCGGGTTGGATGCCCTCTTAAAATAAATTTATAATGCAAAATAAAAACTTCTTTTTGGGTGTATTTTTTCTTGTATCCTTTTTTGCCAATGCACAAAAAAATAGGGATGCGGTAGATTATGTGAACCCTTTAATGGGAACACAATCGGTACACAGTCTTTCAAACGGGAATACTTATCCTGCGATTTCCCGTCCCTGGGGAATGAATTTTTGGACACCGCAAACCGGTAAAATGGGAGATGGCTGGATGTACACTTACACTGCCGAAAAAATTAGAGGTTTTAGACAAACGCATCAGCCTTCACCTTGGATTAATGATTACGGACAGTTTTCGATCATGCCGGTTACAGGTAAATTGGCCTTTACAGAAGACGATAGAGCGAGTTGGTTCAGCCACAAATCAGAGACAGTGAAGCCTTATTATTACAGTGTCTATCTGGCCGATTATGATGTAACTACCGAGATGACTGCCACAGAACGAGCGGCTCATTTTCAATTTACCTTTCCGGAAAATAAACAGTCTTCTATCGTGATTGACGCATTCGACAAAGGCTCTTATGTGAAAATTATCCCCTCAGAGAATAAAATTATTGGTTATACAACACGCAATAGTGGTGGGGTGCCACAAAATTTCAAGAACTATTTTGTAATTGTTTTTGACAAAGCTTTTGACTTAAAGCATACTTGGCAGGGCAAAAAAATGGAGAAAGATAAACTGGAAATGATATCGGATCATGCAGGAGCCGTTGTTGGGTTTAAAACCAAAAAAGGAGAGAAGATCAATGTGAAGGTAGCTTCATCGTTTATTAGTTTTGAACAGGCAGAATTGAATTTGCAGCATGAATTAGGGACAGCCACTTTTGAGCAAACCGTTGCAGAATCTAAAAAAGAGTGGAATAAAGTTTTAGGAAAGGTAACCATAGAAGGAGGAACTGATGAGCAGTTGCAGACTTTTTATTCCTGTCTTTACCGCACTGCCTGTTTTCCCCAAAAACTGTATGAGATAGATTCGAAAGGGAGAATCCTTCATTACAGCCCGCATAACGGAAAAGTATTGCCGGGTTATATGTTTGCCGGAACTGGTTTTTGGGATACTTTCCGTGCCTTGTATCCGATGCTGAATTTGTTTTATCCTTCGATAAATAAAGAAATGCAGGAAGGTTTGATCAATGTTTATAAAGAGGGTGGTTTCCTTCCGGAATGGTCCAGTCCCGGATTTAGAGATTGTATGGTGGGAAATAATTCGGCTTCAGTAGTAGCCGATGCCTATCTCAAAGGAGTCCAAGTAGAGGATATCAAAACTTTATACGAAGCTCTTTTGAAAGGAGCCAACAACGAAGGACCAAACGCCACGGGAAGAAAAGGAGTTGCGTTCTACAATAAATTGGGGTATGTGCCCAATGATGTCGGAATCAACGAAAGTGCTGCGAGAACCTTAGAGTATGCGTATGATGATTTTACTATTTGGCAATTGGCGAAAGCTTTAAAAAGACCAAAAAAGGAAATTGAATTGTACGAGAAACGTATGATGAATTATAAATTACTTTTTAATCCGTCATTTAATTTGATGAGCGGAAAAAACAAAGAGGGCAATTTCTCTTCTTCATTTAATCCATTCAAATGGGGTGGTGATTTTACGGAAGGCAATAGCTGGCACTACAGCTGGAGTGTGTTTCATGACATTCAGGGATTGGTTGATTTGATGGGTGGCGAAAAACAATTCGTTTCTAAACTGGATGAAGTTTTTACTTTACCGCCTGTTTTTGATGACAGTTATTATGGTTCGGTTATTCACGAAATCAGGGAAATGCAGATCATGAATATGGGACAATACGCCCATGGAAATCAGCCGATACAACACATGATTTATTTATACAATTATGCTGGAGAGCCTTGGAAAACACAATATTGGTCGAGAGAAGTAATGAATCGTCTATACAAGCCTACACCTGATGGCTATTGTGGGGATGAGGATAACGGACAAACTTCGGCTTGGTATGTTTTCTCTGCTTTGGGATTCTATCCTGTTTGCCCGGGAACAGATGAATATGTTTTGGGAGCGCCATTATTCAAGAAAGCAACGGTTGAATTAGAAAACGGAAAACAGATTGTCATTAAATCTGAAAATAATTCTGCAGAAAACAAATACGTTCAGGAATTGCAATGGAATCAAATGCCTTATGGTAAAAACTATATCAATCATTTTGAATTGCTGAAAGGAGCGGAATTGGATTTTAACATGACGGCCACTCCAAATAAAAACAGAGGAACATCTTCAGAGAGTTATCCTTATTCGTATTCGAAAAAATAATTTTTTGTCATGAATTCATGAGTTTCTATATTTTTAGAAGTATGATAATTTGTGAATTCATGGTCATCACATATAAAAAATAACCGTATGCAATCACGTAGAAAATTTTTAAAAAACACTGGGATTTTTTCGACAGGAATCCTTGCCTTGCAAACCGAAGCTTTTGCTTTCAATTCGGATTCTATTTTTAATTTGGATCCAAAGGATTTTGTCAGCCAACGTCCACCTTTGGCACAAAGGAAATTCACGAGTAAAGCGATTGAAAAAGCGATTGTTCGCATCAAAAAACAAATCGCCAATCCGGAATTGGCATGGTTGTTCGAAAACTGTTTTCCAAATACATTAGACACTACTGTCGATTTTGAAATTATCGATGGCAAACCAGATACTTATGTCATTACCGGTGATATCGATGCCATGTGGCTCCGCGACAGTACAGCACAGATTTGGCCTTACATTCCTTTTGTCAAAGAAGACAAAAAATTGGGAGAGCTGGTAAAAGGAGTAATCAACCGCCAGACGAAATGTATTTTATTGGATCCTTATGCGAATGCTTTCTATAAAGATTTCAATCAGGTAAGCGAATGGAAAAATGATTTAACCAAAATGCAACCGGGGATTCATGAGCGTAAATGGGAGATTGACAGTTTGTGTTATCCCATCAGATTGGCTCATGGTTACTGGAAAGAAACGGGTGACATCAGTATGTTCGATAAAGACTGGAAAGCGGCAATGAATCTGATTTTGCAAACATTTACAGAACAGCAACGTTGGACAGACAAAGGACCATACACTTTTCAAAGAACCACTGCTTGGGCCACTGATGGAGTGCCTTTATCAGGTTATGGATATCCCGTAAAACCTTGCGGATTAATTGTTTCTACTTTCCGTCCAAGCGATGACAGCACACTGTTTGGTTATCTGATTCCGAGTAATATGTTTGCCATCGAGGTTCTGGGGTATTTAATTGAGATGTTCTCTTCTCCAGCTTTAAAAGATGATGCGATGGTTACCAGAGCTAGGGAATTACAAGAGCAAGTAGAAAAAGGGTTGAAAGAAAACGGAATCATTACGCATCCAAAATTTGGAGAAGTAATAGCATTTGAAGTTAATGGCTATGGAAGTTTTCATTTTATGGATGATGCTAATGTTCCTTCGTTGTTGTCACTGCCTTATTTGGGAGCAATAGAGCCGGATAGTCCTCTTTATTTGAATACGAGAAAAGTGGTTCTTTCAGAAAACAATCCGTTCTTTTATAAGGGAAAAGCGGCAGAAGGAATTGGCGGACCTCATACAGGTGCCGATACGATTTGGCCAATGAGTATCATTCTTAGAGCGATTACGAGTGTGGATGAAAATGAGATTAAATACTGCATCGGAATATTAAAGAAAACCCATGCTGACACCGGATTTATGCATGAATCTTTCCATAAAGACGATGCCAAACAATTTACCCGTAAGTGGTTTGCTTGGGCGAATACCTTGTTTGGGGAAATGATTGTTCAAACAAGTATTAAATATCCGCAGATATTAAAAGATAAAAATATATAGTTTCCTTTCTTTAACTTAAATCCGATACAATGATCAGAAACATAAAACTCATTTTGTTGTTGCTTCTAACGGCTTGTTATGCAAATGCCCAGGAAGCAAAAAATCTTGATATAATTGCCTATTACACGGGAGATGATCAATTGATAAATGAATTTGAAGTAAATAAATTGACTCACATCATTTATAGTTTTTGCCATTTAAAAGAAGGAAAGTTGCATGTGGACACTTCAAAAGATTCTCTGGCTATTAAACATTTAGTGTCATTAAAATCCAAAAATCCTCAATTAAAAGTGATGTTATCTTTAGGAGGTTGGGGAGGTTGCGCTCCTTGTTCTGAGGCATTTTCAACAGCAAAAGGCAGGGAAGTTTTTGCCCAATCAGTTAAAGAAGTCAATGATTATTTCAAATGTGACGGATTGGATTTAGATTGGGAATATCCCACAATCGAAGGATATCCGGGGCATTTATATCAGAAGGCAGATAAAGTGAATTTTACCGAACTGATAAAGATACTTCGTAAAACATTGGGTGATGAAAATGAATTGAGCTTTGCTGCAGGTGGCTTCCAAAAATATTTAGACGAATCGGTTGAATGGAAAAAAATAATGCCATTAGTGAATCGGGTGAATATCATGAGTTATGATTTGGTAAACGGCTATTCGAAGGTTACCGGTCATCACACCCCATTATACAGTACCAAAAAAGAAGAAGAATCAACAGATAAAGCGGTGGCCAATTTGTTAAAGGTTGGAATACCGGCAAATAAGTTAGTTATAGGCGCCGCTTTTTATACTCGTAATTGGAAAGAGGTTTCTAATGTTAACAATGGTTTATACCAATCTGGAGTACCAGCAGCCGGTGTAGACTTCAAGGATTTTGCAACTACTTTTTTATCATCAAAGGGTTGGAAATATTTTTGGGACAAAAAAGCAATGGCGCCCTATTGGTATAACGAGAAGGAAAAATTATTTGCAACTGGCGATGATATTACTTCTGTAAAAGCTAAAACGGCCTATGCCATTAAAAACAAATTGGGGGGCATTATGTTTTGGGAACTTGTTTTAGACAGCACCCGAAATGGAATGGTCGATGCTATCTATCAGATAAAAACCGCTCAATAGGTTGTCGATAAGCTTAGTATTAAATGAAGACAAATGGAGTGCTCTGAGAATTTTATGAAATCTTAGAATAATTTTTAAATAATAATTAATAGTAATCATCTCTAGACGGACAGGTTACTAATTGACAATGCAAAATGGAAAAAGAATATGCGATTGGGATGGATGTAGGAGGAACCCATATTACTTCTGCGGTTATTGATGTTACTGACATGAAGGTTTTAAAGCCTTCGGTGCATAAGGAATCTTTTGATTCTAATTTGCCGGTAAATCAGGTTATGGATTTTTGGGAAAAAGCAATCCGACTTTCCTTGAAGAATTCGGGGATAGAAAATGTGAATGGAATAGCGGTTTGTATGCCTGGACCATTTGATTATGAAAAAGGAATTTCAATGATTAAAGATCAGGATAAATATGAAAATTTCTATGGTTTAAATATTGGAGACCTTCTTCGGAAAAGACTGAATCTTCCTGATGATTTTAGTGTTTTTTTTGAGAATGATGCCGTTTGTTTTGGTAAAGGAGAAGTTTATAAAGACAAAAACAATCTTTCTAAAAAGGTAATGGCAGTCACATTAGGAACAGGTTTAGGTTCCAGTTTCATTGATAAAGGGGTGTCCATCAGTTCTGGTTCGCAAGTGCCTCCGGATGGTGAGATATGGAATCTCCCTTTTAAAAATGGAATGACCGAAGATTATGTGTCTTTAAGAGGGCTTTTGTCGAAATATTTTGCCTTGAGTGGAACCCAACTCGAAAACGGATTGGAACTTTATAATCATGCAACAGCGGGCGATGAAAATGCTTTAAAAGTATTTGAAGAGATGGGAGAGGATTTGGCTGAAATTGTGATTCCGTGGTTTAAAAAGTTTTCCGTTGCGCATTTCGTTATTGGAGGAAAAATTGCCGACTCCAGCTCTTTATTCTTGCCCAGTTTCAATAAAAAAATTAAGGAAGCAGATTGTGAAGTCAGTATCCAAGTTTCTGTTGACAATGAAGACGCTGCATTATTGGGAGCAGCAAGTCTTATTCATGGGGTGTAGTTCTAAGGTTCTGAGGGTCTGAGGTGCAAAGATTCTAAGGTACAAAGGTGCAAAGGTGCAAAGGAACAGAGGAGCAAAGGAACAAAGGTTCAAAGGTGCAAAGGTTCAAAGGTGCAAAGGAGTAAAGGTGCAAAGGTGCAAAGGAACAAAGGAGCAAAGGAACAAAGGAGCAAAGGAACAAAGGTTTTGGGAAAACACTTTTAAGAAGAACGAGATAATTATTTTGAAAAGGATAATCTTAGCACCTTAGCGTCTTAGTTGCTTCGATAGGTACCGATAGCCTGGAAGAAAATTTTAAGGAGTACGAGATACTTATTTTGAAACGGATAAACTTAGAATC
>RCUR01000264.1_pt1 | contig 18482 bp, 25 predicted proteins | sample 2166151 | NCBI WGS metagenome assembly RCUR01 (sample SAMN09932785, study PRJNA488358) | compost metagenome | isolation source: compost soil in an enriched community | place: Germany: Experimental Botanical Garden
TCCACCGGGATGACGTTGATCATGCCGAGAAAGGCGACCGACTCCTGCATCTTGGTTTCGAGGGTCTGCTGCACGCTCGGCTGTACGGCGAACGAATGCAGGGCGCTGGTGATGGCATTGAGCTTGGCCAGCTGGGCTGTGTACTGCTCGAATTTTTGACGGGTTTCGTTGCGCATGAGGGGATGTCCTTAGCAATCAAGTTCGGGGGTAGTGGTGCTGCCTGTCGCGGGATGGCGCGGTGGGGTGAAGCCTTCCTGCTGCTCCAGGGTGGCCTTGAGGTCGGCCAGCGCGGTGGCGGTGGTGTCCAGCTTGCCGGTCAGGGCGGTGATGGTGTTCGCCTGCGCGCTCAACTTGGCATTGAGGTCGGTGCCCTGGGCGGTGACCTCGTTGGCCACCGCTTCGACGGCCTGGTGCACATCGCTGAAATCGGCAGTTGCCTGCTGCTTGTGGCGGGTAAACAGAGCGGTGACCCGCTCCAGCAGGCCGGGGCCCTTGTCCTGCTCTTCCTCAAATTCGATCAGGGTTTCTTGCGCCGCGGTGAACAGGCATTCCGGGTGCTGCTTGCGATCGGCCAGCGGGTTGACGGCGGCCTGGCTGCAGAAGGTCAGCATCTCGGTGCCGAGGCTCGCGGGGGAGTCGGTGACCGCCAGCCCCATCAGGTAGGCGCCTTTCTGGTTCAGGTTGGGGTGGATCTCGACGGAGGTGTAGACCTTCTGGCGTTGCTTGTTGAGGGCGACCAGCTCCGGGGTGGGGTCAATCTGGACGAACAGGGCCAGGCGCTTCTCGCCCTCCAGCTCGATCTCCTCGGTCCTGGCGGCGGTGATGTCGCCGTACATCTTGAACATGCCGTTGGGGTCCCAGCCGCGAATGTGCTCCATGTTGACGCGGGCGCCATAGGTGCTCTGGTTGTAGCGCTGGGCCATCTGCTCGATCCAGTCGCGGGTGATGGTGCGGCCATCGGTGGTCCCGCCTTCAACGGCGACACGGAAGAATTTGGACTTTGATGCCATGGGCGATCCCTTGGTGAGTGAATGGTCAGGTCGCGGCTATGGTCTGGGTGAAGGGCGGGATCGTGCAATCGAGGCCGGGTGTGTGCGGCGCTGACACACCCACGATGGCGCGGGAGGATGGCTGCGGCTGGGTAGACTGGCGCCATGACCACTGCCCTTTGGCCTTTCACATGACAACTGCCTCCACCACCCCCCTGCTTTTTCCCCACGTAGACCCCAGACGGCAGGCCATGCACCTGTTCTTCCAGGGCTATCCGCTGCGAGCCATCAGTGAGTTGCTGCAGGTGCCGGAGGGGACGGTCTCGACCTGGAAGAAACGCGACGGCTGGGATGACATCAAACCCATCGACCGGGTGGATTTCGCCATCGAATCGCGCATGGTTCAGTTGGTGATGAAGGAGACCAAGACCGGCGGGGACTTCAAGGAGATCGACCTGCTGGGTCGGCAGCTCGAGCGGATCGCCAGGGTCAACAAATACAGCCACGGCGGCAATGAGGCCGACCTCAACCCGAAGGTGGCCAACCGCAACAAGGGGGCAAGGAAGGCGCCCGATCGCAATGTGGTGGAGCCCGAACAGCAGGCACGTTTAATCGAGCAGTTCGAGTCGACCATGTTTGGCTACCAGCGCACCTGGTTCGAGGCGGGCAAGCATCACCGGATCCGCAATCTGCTCAAGTCACGCCAGATAGGGGCGACATACTTTTTTGCCTTCGAAGCGTTCATTGATGCGCTGGTGACCGGCCGTAATCAGATTTTCATGTCGGCCAGCAAGGCGCAGGCCCATATGTTCAAGCAGTACATCATCCAGTTCGCCAAAGGGGAGGGGGTCGAGCTCAAAGGCGATCCCATGGTGCTGCCCAACGGGGCGCACCTCTATTTTCTCGGTACCAACACCCGTACAGCCCAGGGTTACCACGGCAACATCTACATGGATGAGTACTTCTGGATCCATGGCTTCATGGATTTTCGAAAGGTCGCCTCCGGCATGGCGATGCACAAGAAGTGGCGTCAGACCTACATCTCGACCCCGTCCAGCCTTTCCCATCCGGCCTATAAGTTCTGGTCTGGTGCCCATTTCAACCGGGGCAAAGCCAAGGCCGACCGGATTGAGGTTGATCTCAGTCACGCCAACTTGGTGGAAGGCAGGCTGTGCGGCGACCGGCATTGGCGCCAGATTGTGACGGTCGAAGATGCGGTCCGTGGCGGCTGTGACCTGTTCGATCTCGACGAGCTGCGCGGTGAGTATTCGGAGGACGAGTATCGCAACTTGCTGATGTGCGAGTTCATGGACGACACCCTCAGCCTGTTCCCGTTACTCACGTTGCAGCGCTGCATGGTCGACAGCTGGGAGTTGTGGGACGACTACAAGCCGTTTGCCGCCAGGCCATTCGGCTATCGCGCGGTCTGGATCGGCTATGACCCGGCCAAGGGCGCCGCTGGCAGTGATAGCGCTGGCTGCGCGGTGCTGGCCCCACCGGTGGCACCCGGTGGCAAGTTTCGCATTCTGGAGCGCCACCGCTGGAGCGGGATGGATTTTGATGCACAGGCGCGGGCCATCCGGGCCATGTGCGATCGCTACAACGTGACCTACATCGGCATCGATACCACCGGCATCGGCGAGGGGGTCTATCAGCTGGTGAAGCAGTTCTTCCCGGCGGTGACTGCCATTCAGTACAACCCGAACGTGAAGATGCGCATGGTGATGAAGGCGCAGGATGTGATGAACAAAGGGCGGCTGGAGTTCGACAGCGGAATGACCGATCTCGCCCAGGCGTTTATGAGCATCCGCCGTGCCGTGACCCAAAGCGGCAAACTCCCCACCTTTGAAGCCAGCCGGTCGGAAGAGACCAGTCACGCCGACATAGCCTGGGCCACCATGCAGGCCCTGCTGCACGAACCCCTCGAGGGCACCACCTCCACCAATTCCTCGTTCCTGGAGATTTACCAATGAGCAATCATCCTATGCCGGCCACGCCGGAGCCCTCTATCGAGGCCTTTACCTTTGGCGAACCGGTGCCGGTGCTGTCCCAGCGCGAGCTGTTCGACTACCTGGAATCGGCCTGGAACGGGCGCTGGTATGAGCCGCCCCTCTCCCTGGTGGGCCTGGCGCGGGTCTACCGGGCGGCGGTGCACCACGCCTCGGCCATCCAGATCAAGCGCAACATCCTGCGCGCCGGTTTCATCCCTCACCCCAAGTTGCCACTGGCCGAGTTCACCGCGCTGGTGATGGACTTTCTGGTGTTTGGCAACGGCTACCTGGGGAAAGTCAGCAACCGGCTGGGCGGAGCGCTGCGCTATGAGCACCTGCATGCCAAGTACGTGCGGCGGGGGCGGTTGCCCGAGCAATATTGGTGGATAGCCGAGGCGGGCAAGCCGCTTGAACTGCCGGCCGATAGCGTCGGCCAGGTGAAGGAGAGCGACATCAACCAGGAGATCTATGGAATCCCCGACTATGTGGCGTCGGTGAACTCCGCCCTGCTCAACGAGTCGGCGACCCTGTTTCGGCGCAAATACTACGAGAACGGTAGTCATGCCGGTTTCATCATGTATATGACCGACCCGTTGCACAACGAGACGGACATCGTGGCGCTGCGCAAGGCGCTCAAAGAGAGCAAAGGCCCTGGCAATTTCCGCAACCTGCTGCTCTACGCGCCAAACGGCAAGAAGGACGGGGTGCAGTTGATCCCGGTGTCTGAGGTGGCCGCCAAGGATGAGTTTCTGACCATCAAGAACGTGACCCGCGACGACCAGCTGGCGGCCAACCGGGTACCGCCCCAACTGATGGGGGTACTGCCCAACAACACCGGCGGCTTTGGGGATGCGGCCAAGGCGGCGCTGGTGTTTGATGCCACCGAGATGGACAGCATCCGCGCCAGCCTGATGGAGCTGAACGATTGGGCAGGGGAGGAGATCATCAGTTTCAAGCCCTATCGACTGACAGAAATGACAGGGCAGGCTGCATAAGAGAGGCTAATGTTACAGCGAATACTTGGAGTTTGTGCGTGTTCGAATGGCGTACGAAAAAGCCCCCTCACCAGAGGGGGCTTTGTTTTGTCCTTCACCTGGTGGCCTGTGCGGCCAGCAACTGCATCAGAGACGCAGGCCACACTCATCCTCTCGTGGATCCTCGATCGAGCCCCAAGAGCGACAGATGCAGCCTGCCGCCCCTGCCAGTACCCAGCGCGCGGAGTGAAGACCCCGCCTCGCCTGCGCGCTTTATGTGTTGAAAATCATGCAGGTGAACTGCTGGGGGAGGGAGGCGGCGCCCCGTGCCAGCACTGGCCGCGCGCGGGGGGATGGATCTTTTTTGCGATCCTTCACTTTCCGTCAGATCCTTTCAGTCTTATTTTGTTAAACGCTAATGAATAAACATTTATCAATTCTTATTGAAATAAATGCTTTGTGACATAAGCCGCACCGTACACTGAGAGATGGTATGGGTCACTGTGCACAGGCTGATTTTTTATAACTGTAATGCACTCGCCCTTTTCGCACAGGAGGTCATTAGGGTCTATTATATTTACATTACTGCGATCTCTAAAATGGTCGGCGAGTATCTCGTTGAACTCTATTTTTTCCTGTGGTTGAGTGCTATTACACTTCCCAAGGAGCTTATAGCCTGGGAGATTGTTGTTTGATAGACAATCGAAGGCGCTGGATTTTTCCATCGTTGGCCTTAGTACTAGATTGTAGGTTCTTGCACCACCACCTTGTTTGATGATTTCTTCCAGCTCATTAATGATTATTTTAAAATATTCCATGCCAACTGCTGTTGATGGTTGGTTGTTGTTTTTTTTGATAATTTCTTTCTGGTATCCGTCCCATGAGTGCATTATAAAAACAGGTGAGGTCTTGTTCTTGTTCATAAGATATTTTATTTTGGCGTACTCAGCAGAGCATGTTTCATCTTCTTTGTTGTGAATGTAACGAGAATAATTAGGGAGTATTGGGCACCCGTGATCATATAGTGCAGCAATTTTTTTCCCTGTCTCATCAAACGCCATCATATATTGGCCAGCTAAACTATCCCCAAAGACTATATAATCATACTCATCGGAAGTATTTAGAAGGGAAATTTCATTTGGTGTATACCCTGCACCGCCATAATATTTTTGGTGAAATTCACTTGCGCTTAATCTAAATTCTTCCGACACTCTATTTTCAAAACCATTATTTGCACGAACTTGCCATGCAGCTAATAGCACAGCCGAAAAAGTAACTACTTTTTTCACTGAAATAGTCTTGATTTTCTCAAAGAAGTTATAAATGAATAAAGAGATTGAGATCGTAAGAGTGATGTATAGAAGGAAGCTTATCTCTACATTTATCTTTTTAAAAAAAACAATGATTGGCCAGTGAACCAAATAAATTGAGTAGGAAATGGAGCCAACCTTTTGCTGTACCCATGATGTAGTTAATATTGATGTGACTCTGTACGATTGTATTACAAGGAAAGTTCCCAGTACCGGAACTATTGACATATACCCAGGCCATGGTGTGTTTTTATCTATGAATATGTAGCTGCTTAATATAAGTGCTATCCCTATCATTTCTGTCAGCTTGCTATTATTTTTTAACAATTTGAATGAATGTAGATAAGCAACGCCACCAATAGTCATTTCCCAAGCTCGAGTCGGAAACATAAAATATGCTTCGGATGCCCACTTAAATGTTGCAAAGCAGGAAAATAAAAAAAGAAAAACAGTTATAGGCAGTAAAGTCTTTTTTACATTTTCGATGGTTGTTATCTTGCATAAAAGCATAATCAACCATGGATAGACAATGTAGAACTGCCATTCTACCGATAAAGACCATGTATGAAGAAGTAGATTATTTTGCGCTGAGTCATCAAAATATCCAGTTCTAGATAAATATAGAAAGTTTGAGAGGAATGTCATGCTTGAAAAAACATCCTCAGATAATGAAAAATAGTCTTTTGGGGATAGGAATGCCCAGCCAATTATAATGCACAATATACATATGGCAGTTAATGCCGGTATAATTCTCACTGCTCTGGAACGATAGAAACTCAGTAAAGAAAAGGTCTGTTTCTCCATGCCTTCGAATATTATTTTTGTCATTAAAAACCCTGATATGACAAAAAAAACATCTACCCCAGCAAAACCACCCGGTAACCATGCTGCATTAAAGTGAAATATTATTACAGCTAGTACTGCAATGGCTCTTAATCCATTGATATCTCTTCTAAAAACCAACCTTGAAATCTCCCCTACCACATGAATTTATTATGATCGTAACTTAACTTATAAATATTAACTCATATGCAGTGAAATGCATATTGAATGTTTTCACACAGTATAGGGGAGATTCATTCCGGCGCTTTCAGGTAGTCCGGTAAAGGCTTGATGACCTTCTCGATGCCATCAAAGGCGAGCACCTTCTCTGGCTTTCCCAGTATCACGGCCACGAACTCGACCGGGGCAAAGGTGACCAGGCTGCCGTCGATGTCTTCGAACGACTCGGCGGGGAGGATCACCCGGTAGCGCCCGCCGACGGCGGGCTCAACTTGTTGCATCTGTTGCATCTGTTGCATCTGTTGCATGTTGCCTCCTTATAGGGCGATCGCCTTGTCGCCCATGGTGTGCCAGCACTCTTGTGCCCCCTTGAATGCACCGCCGCATCCAGCCGGCAGAGCGCAGTTGCAGTTCTGGCAGGTCTGCTCGGCCAGCTCTGCTTGTTGCTGCTGCCAGTGTTCCCAGTCACGGCGCAGCAGGGTACTGATGTACTCGTCGGCGCTGTAGGGCTCACCGGATCCAGCTCTGGCATGGCATAGGGTTTCCAACTGATCGCGCTCACGGGCGGAGAGTTTCACCTCTACCCGCTTGATGCCAAGCGCAGCCTCGCGCGAGCGCTGCTCCCCTTTGCGCTGGGCGGCTCCTTTGGCGGTCTTCATGTTGGCCTCCTTGCGTAGATACCGCGGCGCGCCTGAGTGTCTTTGCCGATCAGGCGGTAGTCGGGCAGTGGCTCTACTGGTCGTCGTGCCTTTTTCGGTGGGGTGATGGCATCGATCTCGCCCTGGTAGAACGGGAACCAGGCATCTTCTAACCGGATGATTCGCTCCATTCGGTCGAGTAGGCGATCGCAGAGGTGGCGATCGGCGGCCGGGAGACTATCAAGCCAGTGGGTTACGGTGGCACGTCCTGCAGATCCCGGCGGATGCTGTTGGATGATGGGCCATAGCCGCAGGCAGTGCGGTTGCAGGCGTTCGATGGCGGCACGGGTATTGGAGTCCTGCACGTTATTCTTCCTCTGCATACGGTGACCAGGTCGGTTTTGGTGGCTCGGGTGGTTCGTCGCCAGGTAACTGGTATTCATCCCGTTTGAACGTGAGGTTGAGCCAGTCACGGGCACCGGGGTTCGCTTTGTCATAGTGGCAACCCTCGGCAATCCACAAGATCTTGCCGGTGGTGGCGCACAAAATGGTGCCGCCGTAGGCGACGAAAACAGGCTTTTTCTTCATGACAAGGCGTCCTCTTCCTGTTGATAGGCCAGCGAGATCGTCAGCGCCCTCTGCTCTGTGTTCAGCGCCTCCAGGCGGGCCAGCCGCTGGGCATAGTTGTGATTGCGCAGATCGGCGACTTGCGCCTTAAACTTCTCTTCGCTGAGCTGGCCAGCGCGATAGGCACTTTCGAGTAGTGCCACGGCCCGTTCGACGGCGCGAAGCACCGTACCTTCGTTGCGGCCATCACCGATCTGCTTGAACTCGTCGCCCAAGCGGTTATTGAGGTGGATCAGTGCATCAGGCCAGAGCGCCAGCGGCACGGGGTCCAGCCAGTCGGTCACGCGAAGAGTGGAGGCCGGAGTAAACAGGGGGGAGAGTTCCTGATAGCAAGCCGCGCGTTTCTGGGCGTTGGCCTTTGCCAGCGCGGCCTCCACCTCAGCCTCCACTGGGGTCAGCATTACCTTGCTGCAATGCCCTAGTGCACTGGTCGATCCTGGCCAGTTGCGGCTTACAATCAGTCGATCACCAACTAGGCGCACGTACTGGCCGCCGGCATTGATGATGCTGCCGTGCTGCAGCAGGGCGGCGTTGCTTGCATCAAGACCCATCCGGCTCAACTCTTTAGCCAGAGCGGATCCTTTAACCCCTGATTTGGATCCTTTCGTACAGTTATTGACAGAACTCCAAGGGGCGCAGCTGCCGCTGCTCAAGGGCAACTCGCTGCGCTCGCCGACTGCATGCTCGCGCTGCTCGCCCAAACCCGACACCGCGGCCCCCTTGCGCACTATCTGCCAGCCTTCGGTACGGGTGACGGCCGTGGTCATGCCGACGTCGGTGATCAGCCCCAGCAGCTTGAGCACGTCCTCGCCGTATTTGTTGGCGGCTTCGTCCAGTCGCTTGGAGAGGCGGATCAGATGCTCTTTGCGTGGGGCATCAATGCCACCCATGGCGTTGATGAAGTCGCCCCAGCGGTTGTTGTCAGCAGCGTGGCGGGCTAATTCCAGCACGCAGTCCCATTCGATCACCTCGTCACCCAGGCGGCGCAGCTCGCGCCACACGCTCACGGCAGGGCCGCCAATCTGCTGAAACTGGCGGATGCGCCAGCAGCTGGCCCAGGCGGCCACGGCGATGGTGGTGTGGTCTACGGGGGCCTCGGCCTCGTAATCCATCCCCACGGCATGGCCGTCGATGTTTTTCGCGATGTATTTGGCGATATAGCCGGTGGCGCTGCCTTTGGTCGGGTCGATCTCTTTCCAGTTCACCCTAGGGTTGATGGCCTTGACCACTGCTGGGCTGTTCACGTCCAGCAACCACTTGATGCGCGGGGCCTTGTTGCGAATTTTCAGCTTGGCCAACTGTTCGAGCTGCTCACCGTTCGGCATCTTTAACTCGCTGCGATCGGCATCGGTGAAGTGGTAGGCGAGCAGGGTCAGAAAATCGCGCTGATGCTCCGGGTTGATAAACAGCAGACAGTGCCAGTGCGGGGTGCCGTCGTGGTGCGGCTCCACCACCCGAAAGCCGAAGGCCATGATCCCCTCGCGGGCCAGTGCGGCCCGAAAGCGGGCCCACTGCTTGCACAGCAGACGGTTGGTGTCGGTAGGGCAGGCGCCGTTGAAATCCTCGTTCTGGTAGGTCTTGTTCGTATCTTTGCTGCCCTGGCGCCAGGCGTGATAGCTGGAGGGAGCAGTCAGGGTCAGAAACAGGCCCAGTTTGCCCTGTTCCTGCGCCATATCCTCAAAGCCCCGCATCCGCACCATCAGCTCATGACGGCGGATCTCGGGGTTGGCCACGGATGCCATGATTGCGTCAGCCAGATCGATCTCTTGCCCCAGCTCCTCGTTGACGGCGCTCATGCCCTCCATCCATGCCCGCTGGGCCGCCTTGCGCTGGGTGAACTCTCGCACCGCGTGGGAGCTGGCGTAGGGGCTGACCCCCTTGCGCACCTGCCCGGTGAGGATGGCGATCAGCTCGCAGTAAACTGCCCAAGCGCGGTTGATTTTGCGCCGCCACCAGGACTCATCAAGCAGGCGTATCAGCAGACTGGCGGCGGCCCCTTCGAACTGTTCCACCTCGCCGGCCAAGTCGTCTCGTTCTTTCTGGTTCAATGGGCGGCACAGCAAACGCTCGACCTTGGTGCGGGGGTGGACCGGCAGGGAGGGGCAGAAATGCCACGCTTTCGCCTGTGAGCCCAGATCGGTCAGCAGCTCGGCGGCGGTGCGCTCGTTGCCCGCCGTTGTCATCAACTGTTGGCAGCGGCGGGCCCACTCGGCGGCGACCAGTTCGCGGCGCACATCGTTGCGCAGGTCGACAACCGGGATCGGGAAGCGGGCCGCTGCAGCGGCGCACACTTCAACGATGCGGCGCAACCAGACATTGGCGGTCTTGGGGTTAGCGGGATAGCGGTGCAGGTAGGTTCTGGCCAGCGGCTTGGCAACGTGCCATTCGACACGGGCTAACTGCTCGGCGGCGCCTGACATGTTGATGGCATGGTGGCCGACCAGGTAGTGCTGAGGCAGTTGGATGCCCTGCAGATTGTTGATGGGTTCGTTCACTTGCACACCCCGCATTTGCCAACTGTGTATTCGTTCGGTTGCAGGTAGCGGCCGCACTGGGTGCAGGTCGGTACCATGTCGAGGGTTGCCAGCCGATCAGACCAGCAGGTGGTCTCGCAGAAAAACAGACTGGTCATGCGGCCGCCGGACAGGATGACTGGGCGTACATGGCTGAACTCGCCGCAGCAACTGCAGAGCATCGAGGGGCGAGCAGCAGGGTCAGCCTTCACCAGGGTTTCACTGGCAGCGCGGGCCAGCGGCCAGCAGCGCTCGACGCAATAGGGATAAGATCGACGACCGTGGCGGCCAGCTACCGGCATGCACACGGCGGGCTGTTTGCACTTGGTGCAGGGCTCCAGCGTGACGGGATTGCTGTTTGCAGGGCGCACGAAGCCCAAGGCCGGGGCAAGCCCGGCTGGTATTGGATGGGTCATTAGATGGCGCCTCCGGCATAGAGGGACTGGATTTTGCGTGATGCCTGGCGGGCTGCGAGGCGGGTTTGACGGCACAGGGTCAGATGGGTTCTGGCCGGAGTGCGCTGGCCATGGGGGCCATCTTTGCGCAGGTCCAGCAGGTCGAGCTGCAGGCCGTGCAGGCTGGCCTCGGCGGACAGCATGTTGGTGACCCATTGGTCGATGACTTGTTGGTGGCTCATTTGATGGTCTCCCCCAGGCCGTGTAGCGGTTCGCAGTCTGCCCACCACTCAGCGATCTCTTTTGCCAGTGCCAGCTCGACGTTGGCGGTGGCCAGCCAGTACACGGCGCGGATGGCGCCCAGTGCCAGCAGCTCCTTGGTCACGTTGCGGTTGCGCTTGGCATCGCTGCCCGAGCTGGCGAACTCATCGACGGCAGCCTCCCAGTGTTTGGTCAGCTGGCTGACCGGTGCCGGTGGCTGCATATGGGCAGGGCCCGCCTCGGTGGTGCCCAGTGCGTCTTGTGGGGCTTCGAGTTCAAACAGGTCGACAGTCATACCCGTTCCCCTTTGGTGTTTAGGCATAACCAAAGTGAGCGCCAGGCATGGGCATTGACGGCATTAACCTGTGCGGCTTTATCGTCGGGTCGTTTAATGTGACGGCGGCCAGCGGTGTGGGCCAGCTGGCGGTTGAGCACCTTCACATTGCGTAGTGCGGTGGGAATCGCTACAGTTCGCATATCAGTTACCTCAGTTGCTGATGGAAACCCCGCTGGTGTTGGCGCACCAATAGCGGGGTTTTTTATTGCCCGTTTCCGGGCACCTTTCTCATTACCGCGATGCGGCTTTCCAATATGCCGGCCTGCTCGGTGAGCAATGCCCGGCGCTTGTTCTCGTGCTCTGCCTGTTCCCGCTCGCTGCGGGCTGGCCCCTCAATGCGGCGGATGGATCGGTGCCACTCACGGCGGTGCAGCACCCCGCCATCAAATTCGTGCAACGTGGCCAGCAGTTCGCCCAGGGCGTGGCGGATCGCCTCTTGCTGGTCAAAGTCGAACTGGTCCAGCTCCAGCCTGGCGGCGGTGGTCGATACCCCGGCCGCATAACAGATGACTGCCCGGGCCTTGGCCGGCAGGCGTGACCAGCGGCTGGCCGCCCCATTGCGGCCGAGCTGGGCGCGGATCTCTGCCAGTGCTGCGGCTGCGGCGCTGGTTGGTTGAACGAGCTCGAAAACCTGTGCGGTGTTCATGAGGGGCCCTCCGGTTATGCCTGCAGCAGCTGGGCCAGCCAGTTCGGGCGAGGTTGCTGGCGTGGCGCAAAGCGCAGGGTGCCACGGCGGCCCTGGCTGTCTTCCAGATAGCTGCCATCAAAGCGGGTGGTGTTGCGCATTACCGGCTCGACCTGTTCACTCACTGTCACGGCGCGGTTAAACAGCAGGGTTGGCAGCGGGATCAGCCCCGACTGCTCGGCGCGAAGCTTGCTCATGGTGTCACCTTGAGCGGGATGCTCTTCGCTAGGGGCTGGCTGTTCTGGCCCGAGCCTTTACTGATCGGCAGCACAATGGCCGGGTTGGGCAAGGCGCTGGGGCTGATGGTGGCGATGATCTCGAACGCCGCCTTGAAGGTGTGGCCACAATCCACATTGCGGCATTGATAACTGGCAACCCCAGTCAGGGGCGACATTCGACGCGAAGTGCGAACGGCGCTGCTATGACCACAGTGTGGGCAAATCAATCTCATGTCTGGTCTCCTATGCGCCGAGGGCTGCGCGGGCCATATCGGCAGCACACGCAAGACCGGGGACGGCGTGAAAGCGATCTTCGACTTCGGTGGCCAGCAGCACCAGGTGCTCTATGCCCACCCACAAGCCGCCCACAACGGTGTTTCGGTTGGATTTGGTGACACGGTCACCGGCGAGGATGGTGGTGGCCTGAGCGGTGACGCCCAGGATCTGGGCGCCCGCATTGAGCGCCTGCTGGGCACGAGCTTCTGGTGCGATAGCGGCACCAGCTGGGAGGCGAACGGCTGTCAAATCGCAATCAAACAGCAGCCCATCAAACAGCGTGTCATCGCCGGTGGCACGGTAGATAACAACCAGATCACGCCCGGTCAGTTGATGTGGCTGATCAGGGTTGAGCTTGTTGCGCAGCATCTGCTCGCCTAATCCAGTCTCTCTCGCCACATCGGCCAGGGTGTAACGTGCGGCGAAGAGCGCGCATGCCGCGTCGAAGTGATGCTGTTTGGATACGATCTGTTCAAACATGGTGCTAATCCCCCTGCTTGCGCGACACTCTGGGAGTGCGCACAGGCTTGGCCGCAGGCACTGTTCCTTGTTGGTTCATGGCCTGCTGGGTGTAGAGCACCAGGTTGATCAGCACTTTTTCAGCGCGGCCCTGCTTGGGCATGATGGGAATACGCCCGGCCCGCACGTAGTTCTCCACCGTGCGCTGGGTCAGACCGGTGCGCTCAGAGAAGCTCTCGACCGTGCAAACCGGGGTATCGATATGAATAGGGGCGATGATCATGGGCGGTTGCCTCCTGTCAGTTATGCGTGGTCTGGCGCGGTGGAGGATGGATTGGCCTTCAGCTTGCCGCCGGTCAGCACTTCGATCTGGTAGGCACGGCCTTTGGGGACGTTTTGCCCCCATTGAGAAATAGCGGCCTCTGAAATGTTCAACTCCTTTGCCAGGGCAGCGGCTGAGCTGAAGTAGCTAATCGCATCTGCTTTTTTCATCTTCACACCTCGATCATAAGTTCGGATTTGAAAAAATCCTAACCTAGGCTTGAGTCATAAGCAAACTTAAATTTGCCACATAAGTAAGCTTAAGTTCGGATTGCCAAGGTTAAGCTAGGCCGATGAACATTTCAGATCGAATACTCAGCAGAAGAACTGCCCTGGGGCTTTCCAAGACGGCGCTCGCCAAAGCTATTGGTGTGAGTGATGTTTCGGTTGGAAAGTGGGAGTCAGGTCTAAACCAGCCAAAAGGTCGCTATCTCAATGATTTAGCGGACGTTTTGGGCGTGTCCGTAGATTGGTTGTTGACGGGAGCAATAAAGCCACCAACTTCTTTGTATGCGATGCAAGTTGGGGAGCGGATTAAAGCTAAGCGGGTACAGCTTGGCCTCGAACCATCCCAGCTGGCTGACACACTCGGTGTAAGTCATGGCTTGATAAGCAAGTGGGAGAGGGGTGAAGTTGTACCCAGCGATGAGAGGCTATCTCATTTGATGACTGCTCTTGGTGTTGATGAACACTGGCTGCTTCATGGGGTTGGCACTTTATCTAAGCCTGAACGACAGGAAAGCGATCACGGGCTGCATTTTGAATACCCAGGCATTGAGCCGGTCCCAATACCACATGGAAACAGGATTCCGATCATAAGTTATGTTCAGGCCGGAAACTGGCGAGAAGTGTGTAAGCAGGCCACTACCTTCGATGGCAATGTCGAATATGTGACGGCCAGCGTTGATATCGGGCCATGTGGTTTTGGTCTCTGGTTGCGTGGTAACTCAATGAACCCAGTATTCAATGAAGGAGACCTGGTCATCATCGACCCCGATGAACAACCGCGTCCAGGTGACTATGTCGTCGCCAAGAATGGCAGCGAAGAGGCCACCTTCAAGAAGTACCGGCCTCGTGGCATCGATGAGAAAGGGCAAGAGGTGTTTGAACTTGTCCCCCTCAACGACGATTACCCCACCATGCACTCCGACCGGCAGCACATCGAGATCATCGGCGTCATGGTAGAACACCGAATTTTTAGAAAAAGATAAACAGGGCGCTAATGCGCCCTGTTTTTTTGAAAGTATCACTATATTTGATGTGCGGTGCTTTATATTGCTATCAGGCCACTGGTTCTAATCATCTTCCGTTTTATAAAAGACATGGTTTTTATCAAGGAAGACAACATAGAAGGTATTTGAATCCAAATTTTTCCCTTTAAAACGATTCACTAGGGCTGGAGATACAACAAAGCCTATAACTCTAACTTTGTTACCTAATCTAAAGCGAGCCCATGAAACATCAATAGGCACATGGGGCGGGTGAGTAAAATCACTTGACTCTGGAAATATAGTATAAACTTCCATGACTTTCAGCCCACCCCCACCAACCCTTTGGTTTTGCCAATAGCTAAGAGGTTGCTTTGTATATTCAATGCATTTTTTCATTAAACTATTTAATGAACATATTCCTGTAGCAGCATTCCATTGAGAGAAGTCTTGTCCAGCGGGTTGAGTCCCTTCAAAGTATGAAAAATTAAACTTGCATCGCTCTGCAATATTTGATGACTCTATATCACAAACAGGAACCTTTGAAATAAAGGAGTTCTTTCTTGAACTGCTTTTATTAAAATCCTTCATTAACACTCCTGGTTTTTCTCAGAAGTGGAGAAAAAATCATCTCCAACGGTAGCGGTTGGTACAGCACTAACGTAAGGAACACCACCAATCTTTCCATCTAAATAGAGAGGGGAAATTGAACGGTCATTTCTGATTATGGAGCCTTCAATCTCATCGAGTCTATAGCAGTAGCTTTCGTTATCTTCTTTATTTACAAGAATTGTTCTGTATTTTTTCAGGAAGTCAATTATTTCTGTATTGTGTGCTGTAAAAATAAACTGAGCATTTTTGGTGTTGGTATCAGAAGTAAACAACTCCAAAATATGAGGTAAGATAAGGGAGTGAATATGAATATCAAATTCATCAAGTGCTAATATGCCACCGAAAGTTAGGGTGCCCCAATATAAGAATAACTTTCTGTATAATGATTTTGTCCCATTCGATTCTTGATTGAATGTTAGTTCAAAAGTGTTGCTACAGTGCTCATGTATGAATACAGGGTAGAATGATTCCGCACCGGTTTCATCATCCACTTTCTTTCTTATTTCAATATCTTTTATACCACTGTCTGCTTTTCTAATGATTTTTTTTACAAATGAAAAGACATCAGGGAACTTATAATATTCCTTACTGGATGCCTGTAGTGAGAAGCTGAAATCAAAGAACCCACTTGAATCAACATTAGTTAGAATTCGAGAGAAAAACTCAAATGCATCGTTAATGGCCGATAAGTCAGAGACTAAAGATAATTTATTTGCCAAGCCAATAACTGACGTGTTTTTATTTAAAGTGATATATTTTAATGGCGCAAGCTCTTTAATGACATAGCTTAGCTCATTCTTATCTCTTTCAAATAAACGAATTTGCTTTTGCTTCTTTCTATATAAGGATTCCTTTATAACCTCTTGGGTGGTTACTTCAGCTTCATAATAATAGCACGTATCATTGGATATAAACTCAACATAGAATTCACAAGGTTCGTTGCTATTATTGAATGTATTTACATCGAGTGACTCAGAAATATCGATGTTTTTAGGATTTGTGCAGAATATTTTTAAAAAATCGAGGGCTTTAATTAAGTTTGTTTTCCCTGAGCCATTGGCACCTTTAATGCCGAGGACTGTCGTAAAATCACGCCCATTTTTGATGTCTGATGGAACATTTCCGTCCAACATAAAGTTGACTTCAGTACCTTCTTTAAAGGAATAGAAGTTTTTAAAACCAAATCTTTTTATCATCTCAAGACACCTTCAGTGTATCTAACATGGATTTTATGCTGTTTTTGACAGAAGTAAACATTTTGAGGTGATTAAAGTCGTCTTTAACTGCCATTTTTAGACGTTAGAGTTTACATGTGGGGTTCGATTGGGTCTTGTTTTTATGGGGAGAGGGAAAGGCCACATCATCAATGGCATAGTGAGGTTATATGGCACTGTTTTTATATACAGCCGTGGTTAGATTTTAGTCAGTTCTGATGTTGTACGTTAGCCCTGGCAGTTGTTAAAAGAGGGCGACCATCTTGAGAAAAGAATTAAGGGTAATTTGGTTCAACATCGTAGTAGGAAGGTGTTTAGGTGTCTCCTTACAGCGTCCTATGGTGACTAGTCAGGGGAAGTGCCCATCACCTGCATTATCACGGGATGATGGACACTGTTGGGATGCCAAACGCCCAGCGCCTAATATGTGAAGTAGTGCCCTCCACCCGTGCCCGGCATGCCATCAATGCCCCCACCCATTGTCAATGCCGAAACCACCGTCATACATTCCGTTATCCATGTGAGGGGGAGGGTTCGAGCTTCCGGACGACGCACAGGCGGCCAGCATCAGTTGGGCCGCTAGCAGGCACACTTTCCAGATTTTCATAACCATGTCCTCTACTGCTTCGTCTTGCCCAGTAGCCTAGCTGAACGAGTCGGTCAAGTTGGACAAGTCGATCTTGAGTTTAGCCCACTGGCATTCCTCCTTGTATGGCTCCGAGCCAGCTAAACACTGCCAATAGCCACTAGTTGCTGTATATAATCACAGTACTTTAATGGGGGGACTATGGCAGTACGAAAACAGAAATCCGGCAAGTGGCTGGCCGAGATTTACCCGGAAGGGCGGCCGAGCAAGGCAAACCCGAATGCGCCGCGCGTGCGTAAGCAGTTCGCCACCAAGGGCGAGGCACTAGCGTTCGAGCGCTTTGTGTCGGATCCGGACAAGGGTAAGCCTTGGCTGGAAGGGCAGGGGGGACCGATCGACGGTCGGCACCTCTCCGACCTGGTCGAACTCTGGTTTGGCCGCCATGGCCAGAGCCTGCGCGATGGTGAGGCCCGCAAGTCTAAGCTGCTGACGGTGTGCCACTCCCTGGGGGATCCACTGGCGGTCAACTTCTCTGCCCGCGACTTTGCCGCCTATCGTGAAGCACGCCTCTCGGGCGATATTACCGATCGGCGCGCAATCAACCAGGAAAAGCAGGGCGTCACCCCCAACACGGTGAACCATGAACACGCCTACCTGCGGGCGGTATTCAACGAGCTGAATAGGCTAGGGGAGTGGCAGGGTGAAAACCCCCTTGATGGCCTGCGGGCTTATAAGGTGGCCGAGGCCGAGCTGGCCTTTCTCTATCCCGATGAACTCAAGCGCCTGCTGACCGCCTGCACCGAGAGCCCAAGCCCCGATCTACTGATGGTGGTGAAACTCTGCCTCGCCACCGGCGCCCGCTGGTCTGAGGTGGAAGAGCTGACCCAGTCCCAGGTATCTCCCAACCGCGTCACCTTCACCCGCACCAAGAGCAAGAAGAGCCGCAGTGTGCCCATCAGTCCCGCGCTCTATGCCCAGTTGCCGAGAAAACGTGGCCGCCTGTTCGGTGACTGCTATCGTGCCTTTGAGATGGTGGTCGAACGGGCAGGGCTGGAGCTGCCCGCGGGGCAGAATACTCACGTCTTGCGCCACACCTTCGCCAGCCACTTTATGATGAACGGCGGCAACATCTTGGTGCTGCAGAAGATCCTCGGCCACTCCACCATCGCCATGACCATGCGCTATGCCCACTTCGCCCCCGATCATCTGGAAGATGCGGTACGATTGAACCCTCTTTCCGTTTGTGGTCTAAATTGAATCCGTAGGGGCAAATGGAGCTTGATGATGGATAGATTCCTGTCTGACATGGATTTGTGCGAGGCGCTCTCTGATCTCTTCGTCGATAACGAGGTCGACTATGGGTACATCGCCAGAGTGGCGAGAGTCTTTCCTGTCGCTCATGTGGAGAAGGCGCTGTTCGAGTGGGTGGCACCGGTGTGCTACACGAATACACTCACCCCAGTTCCGGCCATCTGGACAGGGTTTCAACGTGACGTACTGTGGGCGGATATTCAGAACCTGATCGCAGAAGAGGAGAAGGCTGGATTTGCCAGGAAGCTCGGCATCGCACTCAGGCAGTTTTATCTGAGGCGGCAGTTTGCCAATGAGTGGCGGAGGCTGTCGGCGCTGCTGGCCGAGAAGGGATAAAAGTGGCGACAGAGTGGCGACAAAATTTTCAATGGGTGGTCGTTTTTAACCATCATTGGTTTACTAACTCATTGATTTTTATGTAAGTGCTTGTTTTCTCATAGGGCCAAATCAGATTTAAAATCCCTCGCTTTTCGAGGCGTGCCGGTTCGATTCCGGCCTCAGCACCATTAAAATCAAAGACTTATGAAGGCCACTAGCGATAGTGGCCTTTTTTGT
>RCUR01000265.1_pt1 | contig 18472 bp, 20 predicted proteins | sample 2166151 | NCBI WGS metagenome assembly RCUR01 (sample SAMN09932785, study PRJNA488358) | compost metagenome | isolation source: compost soil in an enriched community | place: Germany: Experimental Botanical Garden
ATACAGTTCTTCCAAAAGTCGCTTTTACGATATAGAAATTAGTTTTTAATGCTAAACGGAAGCTTCTTTTTGTATATTTGGCTTAGATGAAAACTAAAACTAAGGAATAAATTTCTCAACCTTCAAAAAGCCCCAAAAAAGAGTATTCAATAATCTAACGCCACAAATGACAAAAAAGACTCTATTATTAATTGGTTTTATTGTACTGAAATTTTTGTTGCAATATTCTTTAATAAGTTCTGAGTACGACTTGCAAAGGGATGAATACTTACATCTTGATCAAGCAAAACATTTGGCTTGGGGATATTTATCTGTTCCCCCTTTTACTTCTTGGATTTCAACAATAATTTATTTTCTGGGCGGTTCCGTTTTTTGGATTAAATTTTTTCCCGCCTTATTCGGTGCATTGACAATTCTAGTGGTATGGAAAGCGATTGAAGAATTAAACGGTAATACTTTTGCCTTGCTATTAGGGGCAACCTGCATTTTGTTCTCGGCGCTTTTAAGGCTCAATACTTTATATCAGCCGAACTCTTTTGACGTTTTGAGCTGGACCGCTTTTTATTTTATTTTAATCAAATATTTCAAAACTGAAAATTCAAAATGGCTTTTTATTGGTGCAATCGTATTTGCCATAGGTTTTCTCAATAAATATAATGTCATCTTTCTGCTCTTAGGTCTCTTACCCGCCATTTTATTATCTGAACACCGAAAAATATTTGTGCAAAAGAAATTTTACATGGCACTTTCTTTAGGATTGTTATTGATTTTGCCAAACCTTTTATGGCAATACCACAATAATTTCCCGGTGATTTCTCATTTAAATGAATTGGCAAGTACTCAATTGGTCAATGTTGACAGACTAGAATTTTTAAAATCACAGTTATTTTTCTTCATCGGTTCTCTATTTGTAATTATTTCAGCTTTATATGCTTTAGTATTTTACAAGCCCTTTAAACCATATACCTTTTTATTCTGGTCCATACTGTTCACTCTTATTGTTTTTGTGTACTTCAAGGCGAAAGACTATTATGCTATTGGGCTTTACCCTATTTATATTTCATTTGGGTCGGTTTTCCTTGCCGACATTTTAAAGGATGGCTGGAAAAAATATTTACGTCCCATAATTATTCTGATTCCTTTTTTATTTTTCATTCCGATGTACGGATTTTTATTTCCTAACAAAAGTCCTGAAACCATTGTGGAAAACGCAAAGCGATACAAAGATCTTGGCTTACTTCGCTGGGAAGACGGAAAAGACCATTTATTACCACAAGATTTTGCCGACATGTTAGGATGGAAAGAACTGGCGATAAAAGTAGATTCTGTTGCTTCAACGCTTCCAAACCTGGATCAAACCTTAATTCTTTGTGACAACTACGGACAAGCCGGAGCAATAAACTACTATACCAAAAACAACAAAGTGATTGCAAACTCTTTTAATGCAGACTATATCAATTGGTTCAACTTTGACAAAAAAATTACAGATGTTATTTTGGTCAAAGAATTTGATGATGAAGACAAAGAGAGAAAAGAAGAAATTCCGTTATTTGACACTGTCTATTTAGCAGGCAAAAGAATAAATCAGTTTGCAAGAGAACCCGAAATCTCAATTTATGTTTTGCGAGGAGCAAAAGTAGATATAAGAAAACGGATTATTGACGAAATGGAAAGAAAGGAAAAATGACAACTAATGATTCTGTTCAAATGGAATTTTAGAGCCTCACCGAAACTAAAGAAATCCCAATCCTCATCGCCTTTCAAAAAACGGAACAATAACAGTAATTATCATTAAAAAACAGTTGTGAGATGTTAGACAGTAATTCGAATTATTCAGAAGCAAAAATGCTCATCCGAAAACCAAGTTCAGAAGTTTTTGAAGCTATGGTAAATCCAGAAATCACAAAGAATTTTTGGTTTACAAAAAGTAGCGGAAAACTGGAAACGAACAAAAGCGTTACTTGGGAATGGGAAATGTATCAGGTATCCGCAGTTGTCAATGTCACCACAATTGTCGAAAATGAAAAGATCAAATTTGAATGGAATAATCCGGCCAGAACCGTTGAATTTCAGTTTAAAAGCATGAGTGATAATTCAACCTATGTTTCGGTAAAAGAATATGGCTATACCGAAACCGGTGAGAAACTTTTAGCGATAATTAGAGATTCGACCGGTGGATTTACAACCGTTTTGGATGGAATGAAAGCTTTCCTTGAACACGGCATTAATTTAAACTTGATTGCGGATAAATTCCCAACTGGACATTAAGCTTCCAGAAACCTATTGGTAATTTGAACGAATCTGAACGCTACTAATCTCTTTAACCCTTAAAATTAAAATGAAGAAACTTTTTTATCTGGGAATTTTAGGATTCCTCTTATTCGAGATTGCGAATGTTTATTTCATTATGCCAATGCCTGGCAGTCAAGAAGTGAATAGTATCGACATTGCTTATTTTCTATACTCATGGCGTTGGTACTTCCGCATCGTATTTGGTGTAATGATTCTTTTGGGTTTAAAAAGTACTTTTTTAAAATCGAAATGGTTGCCTGCTTTGGCAATTGTAATTGTAATAGGCGTCGCTTATGCTGCCAATTATGAAATGGCTGCTGATACGATGTTTTATCAGCCAACCGTACTGCAACTTACCAACACGACCAAAAATACCGTTAATCCAGATCGATTGGTGCTGGCTGTAAAATACAACGGACAAGCCAAAGCCTACCCTATTCAATTTTTAGGCTATCACCATCAGGTGCGGGATAGTATAGGCGGAAAACCAATTATGGTAACCTATTGCACGGTATGCAGGACCGGTAGAGTCTTTGAGCCTATTATTAATGGTAAGTCCGAGAATTTCAGATTGGTGGGCATGGATCATTTCAATGCGATGTTTGAAGATCAATCAACCAAATCTTGGTGGCGACAAGCAACCGGGGAAGCCATTACGGGTAAACTAAAAGGCTATACCTTACCAGAATTCCCTTCTGTTCAAATTGCATTAAACAAATGGATCGAACTAAATCCAAACACATTGATTATGCAAGCTGATGAAAAATTTCAGGCAGAATATGACAGCTTAAAAACATACGAAAAAGGAAGGCTAAAAGGCAGACTAACACGCCGAGATACCGCGTCCTGGCAGGCTAAATCATGGATTGTGGGCGTAGTCATAGGCAAAAACAGTAAGGCTTACGATTGGAATAAGCTGCAAAAGGAACGAATTATTTACGACACAGTTAACAATCAGCCCATTGCTGTTATTATATCAAAAGACAATAGCAGTTTTGTGGTTTTGGAAAGACAAAATAAGGATCAGGTTTTTACCCTTGTAAATGATACTTTAATCAGTCCAGATAACAGCTACACCTTTATGGGACTGTCGCAAAATCCGGCTAAACCAAATTTAAAAAAATTAAGTGCCTATCAAGAATATTGGCACAGTTGGAAAACATTTCATCCTTCGACAAAAAGATAAAAAAACAGTGATCTAGATTAAAAACAGTAAAACCACATTATTATGAAATTGAAATTATCCTTTTTTCTTATCCTGCTAGTTAGCATGGTCAATTATGCTCAATCAAAAGAAGAAGATGCCATAAAAAAAGTACTGGAAAAAGAATCTGCCACTTGGAGAGCCAGAGACAGTAAAGGCCATACCGAGTGTTGGCATGTTCAACCTTATAGCAGAATATTAGTTTCTACTACCAAAGGGGAAACTTTTGATGTACCACCAATGGCTATGATTGACACAAAACCGGAGAATATGGGTAATGGCGGTTTTTCTGTAAACACCAATTACAAAATGAGTATCACCGGTAACAGTGCTTGGGTAAGTCATGATGAAGAATCGACAGCTCAAGATGGTAAAAAAACATTCTCTTATGAAATTCGATTATTGGAAAAAATAAAAGGACAATGGAAAATAGTGGGTCAGTCTATTCATATTTATAAACAAGAATAAAAGCAAAATAACCAACCAAAGCATTATTTCTAAACCTCGTTTATCACAAAATAGACGAGGTTTTTTGTTAACCAGACCTTTTTTCAATTGCTATAGAACAAATAAAACCTTAACTGAATGATAGTATCATTGCTCAATCAAAAAATTAGATCTTCATTTCGGGAATAAATTTTGGCTGTGAGGTTTTATTTCTTAAATTTATCAAAATCATAGTGTAAACAATTCTTTTTGAATCCATTTGATTACTGATCCTTTTCAACAATGAATAATACCATTCGTTTTGGATTAGAGTACAAACCAAGCTTTTTTAATAAAATACAAATAAAAATACATTCTCAAGATGAAAATAGCTCTTTTTTCGAACGAATTCCCACCAAATATTTATGGCGGTGCCGGTGTACACATTGATTTCCTAAGCCAGGAACTAGCCAAATTAGCAGAAGTGGAAGTACGCTGTTTTGGTGACCAAAGTACTGACACACCAAGCATGCATGTCCGCGGCATCAATTCCTGCCTGACCAAAATGGAAGACAAAGACAATGCACACATTAAGATGTTTCATAACTTGAGCCGTAATGTCGAAATGTCACAAGCCACTCCACAGGCTGATATTATACACTGTCACACTTGGTACACCCATTTAGCTGGCGTTTTTACCAGAGAATTATTGCAAGTGCCGCTTATTCTTACTACCCATAGTTTAGAAACCCACCGTCCTTGGAAAGTGGAACAATTAGGAAACGGTTATTTCCTTTCCCGTTGGATTGAAGACAAAGCCTACAAGAGTGCTGATGGTGTTATTGCCGTAAGCGAACAAATGAAACAGGATGTCATCGAAGCCTATGATGTTGCTCCCGAGAAAGTGACCGTAATTCATAACGGCATCGATCCTGAATTCTATAAACCAACCTTTGATAATGATTTACTATTGGAATATGGCATTAATCCAGCCATTCCTTTTGTTCTTTTTGTGGGTCGCATCACTCGTCAAAAAGGAATTTCACAGCTTATTGCAGCTGCCAAACATTTCAACAAAAATTGCCAGATAGTTCTTTGTGCCGGAGCACCGGATACTCCGGAAATTGCAGCCGAAACAGAAGCTTTAATAGCCGACTTAAAAGCAGAACGTGAAGGAGTTATTTTGATTTCAGAAATGTTGCCACGCGAAAAAATAAAAGTATTGTACAGCCATGCCCGTGTGTTTGCCTGTCCCTCTTTATACGAACCTTTTGGCATCATAAATCTCGAAGCCATGTCCTGTGAAACTCCTGTAGTAGGAAGTTTGGTAGGCGGCATTCCCGAAATTATTGTAGAAGGCAGCACAGGATATTTAATTCCACTTGAAAGTGTTTCCAGAACCGATTTTAATCCGGCTGATCCCGAGGCTTTCCAGAAGAATTTTGCAGCCAAAATAAACCTGCTTTTAGAAGATGAAGCATTGGCCACAAAAATGGGAAAAGAAGGTCGTATCCGCGTACTGAAACAATTTAGTTGGGAATCCATCGCCCGAATTACTTTTGATTATTATCAGGAAGTTATAGCCCGATTTGAAAAAGAAAAGGCCTAATCCAAACCCAATGCAAACATTTAATTGCAAATCCATTTTATCATGTTCCAAAAACAGATAAAATGGATTTTTTTTATTTTTTCAAGACCTAGTTTCTTTTCATCAATTTAAGTAAAACAACATCGTATAATTAGCATTATTACTTATTTCTCTCCATTAAAATCAGAAATTTAGAAAAAGAGAAAAAGAAATAACAGTTATTATTTCTTCAAAAAATGCGCTCAAAAAATGTTTATATTTGTCCAAAATTTAAAGAAATGCAACATATTATAGATAGATTCATAAGTTATGTAACAATTGATACTGAATCAGATGCCAATTCCGAAACAACTCCAAGTACAGCAAAACAATGGGATCTTGCCAACAAACTGGTAGACGAATTAAAAGCAATCGGAATGCAGGATGTCACCATCGATGACAAAGCCTATATCATGGCTACTTTACCAAGTAATGTTGATCATGAAGTACCAACTATCGGATTTATTTCTCATTTTGATACTTCCCCTGATTTTTCCGGAGCCAATGTAAAACCTCAGATTGTTCCAAACTATGATGGTGGTGATATTGTATTGAATGCCGAAAAAAATATCGTTTTATCTCCTGGTTATTTCAAGGATTTATTGCTTTACAAAGGACAGACTTTAATTACTACAGACGGTAACACTTTATTAGGTGCCGATGATAAAGCCGGAATTACCGAGATTGTAACTGCCATGGAATTCCTGATTAACAGTCCTGAAATCAAACACGGAAAAATCAGAGTCGGATTTACACCTGATGAAGAAATTGGTCGTGGTGCGCATCATTTTGATGTTGAGAAATTTGGTGCTGACTGGGCCTACACTATGGATGGAAGTCAGGTGGGTGAATTAGAATATGAAAATTTTAATGCCGCTGGAGCCAAAATTACTTTCAAAGGAAAAAGTGTACATCCAGGCTATGCCAAAGGAAAAATGATCAATTCCATGTTGATTGCCAATGATTTCATTAATGAATTACCAAAAGCCGAAACTCCTCAGGATACCAGAGGTTATGAAGGATTTTTCCATGTTCATCACCTGAACGGAAGCATTGAAGAAACTGTTTTGGAATTGATTATTAGAGATCACAACAAGAAAAAGTTTGAAAAACGCAAAGAATTGATTGAAAAAATCACCAAAAAAATCAATAAGAAATTTGCAAAACAATTTGGTGAAGACATTGCCATTGCTGAAATAAAAGACCAATACTACAACATGAAAGAAAAGGTTTTACCTGTGAAATATATTGTAGATATCGCCGAAAAAGCAATGAAAGATTTGGGAATTAAACCGCTTATCAAACCTATTCGTGGTGGAACAGACGGTTCTCAATTGTCTTACAAAGGATTGCCTTGTCCTAATATCTTTGCAGGTGGACATAATTTTCATGGCAAATACGAATATGTTCCTGTAGAAAGCATGCAAAAAGCAGTGAATGTCATTGTAAAAATTGCTCAATTGACCTCTATAACCGATTTCAAAGCTCCACCAGAAAAACCGAAAAGAAAAAAATAATTTGGGCTCAGCAAAAAAAACAAACGCAATTTGGGACAACAGCTCTAAATGGACTGAAGAACTTCATTTACTTCAATCCATTATTGCCAAGACAGAACTCATGGAAACCACTAAATGGGGAACATCAGTCTATGTTTATAATGGCAAAAATGTCCTGGGTATTGGTGGTTTTAAAAATTATTTTGCCATTTGGTTTTTTAACGGTGTTTTTCTAAAAGATGAAAAACAAGTATTGGTCAATGCCAATGAAGGCGTTACTAAATCTTTGCGTCAATGGCGATTTGCATCCAAAGAAGAAGTGAATGAAAAAGAGGTCTTGCATTATATCATGGAAGCCATAGAAAATGAAAAACAAGGAAAAATAATCAAACCTGAGAAAGGAAAAGTAATCGTTTCAGAACTTTTTCAACAAGAATTGGATTCAGATTTAATTTTGGCCGAAGCCTTTCATAAGTTCTCTCCTTACAAGCAAAAGGAATTTTTAGAATATATTGAAACCGCTAAACGCGAAGAAACCAAACGTGCCAGAATTGAAAAAATTAAGCCCATGATTCTTGAAAACATTGGTCTAAATGACAAATACCGGTAAAAGAAATTACTCCAAAAAACCAAATCCCAAATTTCAATCACTTTAATTGAAATTTGGGATTTTTTTTTCATCCTATCAATAAAAACTCATGTAAGTAAAAACTTAACACTGAGATATGCTTTTTTTAATTAAATTTACTAATGTTCTGTTAACCATTACGTAACATTGGAACAAGAGTAACTTTTTCAAAATATAAAAACACAATATAAAACATGATGTTATGCAAAAAAAACAAGAAAAAATTTTAAGTGCCACTGATGCAGAAGCTACTGAAGTTTCTAAAGCAGCCGAAGCAGCCAAACCCGTAAGAACGAGAAAACCCAGAGTAAGTAAACCAATTGTTGAAACCGTTGAAGCGGTTGAAGTTATTGAACAACCTAGCGCGGTAGTAACAGGAGTCATCACAGAAGTAATCACCGAGGTGATTCTAGAAGAAGTTCAGGACGAAACTGAAAGTACAATTGAGGACGAAAATCAAAAAAAGAAGAAAAAAAACAAAGTAAAGATGAAAGAAAAAGACAAAAAAAAGGCAGCAAAAGCCCTTGCTAAAGAAAAAGCGAAACAGAAAGCTAAAGCCAAAAAGGCAAAAAAAGCCAAAAAAGACAAAGCCAAAAAAGCTAAGGCCAAAGCGAAAATTAAAGCTAAAAAAGCAAAAGCTAAATCTAAAAAAGCAAAGAAGAACAAAAAAAATAAGAAAAATAAAAAATAAGGTATTATACCAAAAACTGCGTCAATAATCTATTTTATGACACAAAAAAAGTCCCAATCCGTAATTTTACCGGTTGGGACTTTTTTTTATTTATAGCTTAAAACTATTTTTTATTCAATGCTGCACTCATTTCCATAGAAATAGCAGAACGCTCCATTTTTAGTTTTCCTGACATAGTCTCGATAACTACAGTTGTTTCAGCAACTTCAGAAACTTTACCGTGAAGACCACTTTTTGTAATGATTTTATCGCCAACTTTTAATGCGCTTTCAAATTCTTTTTCTGCTTTAGCCTTTTTTTGTTGTGGTCTGATCATAAAGAAATAGATCACCACAAACATTAATAAAAACGGTGCAAATTGAGTTAATTGTTCCATAATTTTAATTCTTTTTTTTGTTACTTTTTACATTAAACCACGGCCAGCTTTAATCATCTTTTTGCTTGCCTGAAGTTCTTTTACTAAATTATCTAAAATTCCGTTGATAAAAATACTACTTTTTGGAGTAGAATATTCTTTGGCAATCTCTAAATATTCATTTAAAGTTACTTTTACCGGAATGGATGGGAATTTCAAGAATTCACAAATAGCCATTTTAAGAATAATCGTGTCTACCTCTGCAATTCGTTCACTATCCCAGTTAGGCGTTTTATCATCATATTCTTTGGCCAATTCACGTTCGTTCAGGATTGTTTTTCTAAACAAATCCCTAACAAAATCTTTATCTTCATTGTCCTTATATAATTTCGGAACCCTGAAATTATCGTCTTCACCTTGTTTAATCGCTTTCAATTGTTTGACAATATGCGTATTTACCAATGGAATATCATCAACCCAAGTCAATTTATCGTCTTCCAGATAATCGTACAATTTTTCATTAGGAACAATCACCTCTGAAAAAATATCAACAATAAACTGTTTGTCTTCCTCGAAAGTATTGATTGCATTTTTCATGTAATTCGCATACAATTTACTTTCTTTTACTGCATTAAGTAGTAAAATGATGTAATCATCATTTAAAGACCAATTGTTGATTTTACGATTTTCTAAAGCAATGCTTAACGAATTATTTTCCGCAAGAATTTGGAAAACACTGTTTTTAATAAATTTTTCGTTTGGATTACGCTCTTCGGGAGTAGCGAGATGTTTTTGACTTGATAAATGTAAAAAGACAGTTTCTTTTTTACATATTTCAATTAGTGAAGAAAGCATTATGAGGTATAAATCCTGAATGGCATCGATACTGTAAAAAAGAAATTTTTCTTCTTTTTCCATATTATCAGAACCGTTTTGATGCATCGCATAAATGGACTGCATGACTTTGACGCGTATGTGTCTTCTATTTACCACCTTGTAAGAACTTTTAAAAATTAGTCTGCAAAAATAAGAATAACATCGGTGAAAATAAAATTAAAACACCTTTTTTTAAATTAATTGCAATGGTCAGCACAGTTACCAGCTCCTTTAGACAAGGCATAGCTGATAACTGAACACTAATTCCCGACCATTGAATTAACCTTTCTTATTCTCTATTTTTCTTAAATCAATACGATTTTGCGCAATAGTCAAAGCCGCTTGATGCGTCGTTATTCCATTTGCAACAGCAAAATCAATAATTTCTAAAGTAGTATTGTAAATATTTTCTGTTTTACGCATAATTTCTGCTTTGTCATAATGCGCCAATTCAGCATAAACATTGATAATTCCACCCGCATTAATCAAGAAATCCGGAGCATACAATATGCCTCTTTCCTGTAAAATGGCACCATGAATAGTCTCGTTTGCTAATTGGTTATTGGCAGCACCGGCAATTACTTTCGCTTTGATTTTATGTACAGTCTCATCATTTAAGGTTGCTCCCATAGCACATGGCGCGTAAATATCTACATCGGCAGTGTACAAATCATCACCGGTATAAATTTCAGCATTGTATTTCTTTCCTACTTCATACAATCTTTCTTCATTGATATCTGTGATCGTAACTTTTGCTCCTTCTTTTGTCAAATAATCAACTAAAGTTTCTCCAACATGACCGATTCCTTGCACCAAGACTTTTTTACCGTCTAACACATCAGAACCAAATTGGTGTTTAGCAGCCGCTTTCATCCCCATATACACACCGTAAGCAGTCACGGGCGAAGGATTCCCTGCTCCTCCTCTTTCCTCAGAAATTCCGGTAACATAAGGAGTAACATCTCTCACAAGATCCATATCGCTGGTTTCCATTCCTACATCTTCTGCAGTGATATATCTTCCGCTTAAAGAATGTACAAATTCACCAAACTTACGCATCAATTCAGGCGTTTTTTGAGTTTTGGCATCGCCAAGGATAACAGCTTTACCTCCACCAATATTCAATCCGGTAATCGCCGCTTTGAAAGTCATTCCTCTTGAAAGACGTAAAACATCATTCAGAGCTTCCCATTCATTAGCATAATTAAACATTCGGGTACCACCCAATGCTGGGCCCATAACCGAATTATGAATACCAATAATTGCTTTTAAACCTGTATCTTTGTCGTTGCAAAATACGATTTGTTCGTGATCGTCAAATGATAATTGACCAAAAACGGGATCCATTTTTTGAAGTTCCTTTCCTGTTGTGAAAGCTGCATTCATAGTACTATTATTTTTAGTGAAAAATTATGAATTTGTCAAAAAGACAAGTCAAAAATACACAAAAAATAAGAATATCGAATTTTTTTTATTTTAATTTAAGTATTTGATAATATAAAATAAATAAAAAAAAAGCGTTTTGCATTGACTAAAAAACAAAAATACTCCCGAAAACAGGACTATTTAAATACAGAATATCATAAAAACATGAAAGAATTACGTTATTTAAACAAATATTTTGTCAAATATAAATACAGTTTTTTACTTGGAATTGTTATCACGATAGTCGCACAAATATTTTCTTTGTTTACACCAAAACTGATTAGCGAATCTTTAGGTGCCATTGAAAAATTTGACAAACTTACATCCGAAGAAAAATCATCCCAAATCGTCATAGCTCATTTCAGAGGTGAACTGGTGGATAATATTTTATTGATAATCGGAACCACCATTGTTGCCGGTTTCCTTACTTTCCTGATGCGTCAAACTTTAATCGTAATGTCTCGTCACATCGAATTTGACTTGAAAAACGAGGTATTTCGTCAATATGAAAATCTATCCCAGAATTTCTACAAGCAAAACAGAACCGGCGATTTAATGAACCGTATCAGTGAGGATGTCTCCAAAGTACGAATGTACGTGGGACCGGCAGTTATGTACACCATCAATACGTTCATCCGTTTTGCCATTGTAATTGCCTATATGTATAATGTCTCACCACTGTTGACGCTATACACCATCCTGCCTTTACCCATTTTGTCTTATGCTATTTTCAAATTGAGTTCGGAAATCAATATCCGAAGTACCGTTTTTCAACAATATTTATCAAAAGTTTCCAGTTTTACGCAAGAAATATTTTCCGGAATTCGGGTAATAAAAGCCTATTCATTAGAAAATCAACACCAAAGCAATATGGTGGATTTAGCCAATGAAAGTAAAAGCAAAAGTTTAAATCTGGCAAAAGTACAATCGTTATTTGGCCCTTTGATGATAGCCTTGATCGGTATAAGTAACTTGGTAGTGATTTATTTTGGTGGACTGATGTACATTGACGGTACCATAAAAAGCATTGGAACCATAGCCGAATTTATTTTGTATGTCAACATGTTAACTTGGCCTGTTGCTTCTTTAGGCTGGGTTTCCTCAATGGTTCAGGAAGCCGAAGCCTCTCAAAAACGTTTGAATGAATTTTTGAAAATCGAACCTGAGATAAAAAACAAAAACCCGGAGCATTCGGTTATTGAAGGTACGATTGCTTTCAAAAATGTAAGTTACACCTACGAGGACACTAATATTAAAGCGATTCAGAATATCTCTTTTACGGTAAAAAAAGGAGAAACATTGGCTATTTTAGGAAAAACAGGTGCTGGAAAATCAACTATTTTATCTTTAATTTCAAGGTTGTATGATGTAACCGACGGAGAAATAACCGTGGACGGAAAAGAAATTAGTTCCTTAAACTTATTTGACCTGAGAAACAGCATTGGTATCGTGCCACAAGATGCCTTTTTGTTTTCGGACAGCATCAAAAACAACATCAAGTTCGGTAAAGAAACTGCTACCGATAAAGAAGTCGAAGCTGCGGCCAAAAGTGCTGTGGTACACGATAATATCATTGGTTTCAGCAAGCAATACGAAACGGTTCTGGGCGAAAGAGGCATCACGCTTTCGGGTGGCCAGAAGCAGAGGGTTTCCATTGCCAGAGCCATTATTAAAAACCCTGCCATTTTACTTTTTGACGATTGTTTGTCAGCTGTAGATACAGAAACCGAAGAAGCTATTTTGAACAACTTAAATGAAATTTGTAAAGACAAAACAACCATAATTGTGAGTCACCGAATCTCATCTGCTAAAAATGCAGACCGAATTATCATCATTGAAGACGGTAAGATTACACAACAAGGCTCTCATAATCAATTGATAAATCAAGAGGGATACTATTCAGCCCTATATTTGAAACAACTTTCGGAAAAAGAATTGCAATAATTGTTGTTTAATCCATATATTTTTATGATTTTTGATTGCTATTTAAACAAAAAAATTGACAGAAAGGATTATGAGAGAAAATGACATGTTAGAAAAAGAAGAGATATTTTCTAAAGTTTTACGAGCTGGAAGAAGAACCTATTTCTTTGATGTAAGAGCTACCAAAGCTGACGATTATTATATAACAATTACCGAAAGCAAAAAGTTTACTGAAGAAGACGGATCGTTCCATTTTAAGAAACATAAAATCTATTTATACAAAGAAGATTTTGCTGCTTTCGCGGAAATTCTTGGCGAAATGACTTCTTATGTTTTGAACCACAAAGGCGAAGAAGTAATTTCTGAAAGACATCAGAAAGATTTCAAAAAAGAATACGCTTCTGATAAATTTGAAGACAGCGACGTTTTACCGCAAACATCAAGTTTTACTGATATTGATTTTGACGATATATAATTTACCGTTTCTACTGAAATAAAAACAGAAAGTCCAAAAGTCTATCGATTTTTGGACTTTTTTTGTACATTTAAAAAATAAAAAAACATTCTTTTTTTATCATACTTTCAAGCCATTCTAATATCAAATTATAAAAAAGCGCTATGGCAACTCCTATAAAAGATGTTGACTCCTACCTTTCTGCCCTCCCTCGAAATTTTAGGGACGCTCTGGAAAATCTGAGAAAGACAATAAAAGAGGTCGCCCCGGACGCAGAAGAAGTTATCAGTTACCAAATGCCTGCCTACAAATTTCACGGTATGCTCGTGGGTTTTGCTGCCTTCAAAAATCATTGTGGTTTTTATCTTTGGAATTCAGAAACAATAAACCGTTTTAAAGATGACTTAAAGGACTTCAGTATTTCAAAAGGCACCATTCGGTTTAGCCCTGAAAAACCAATTCCAGACCAACTGTTAAGACAACTAATTAAAGCCCGAATACAAGAAAATTTAAATAAATCAACCAAATAACAAAAACCAAAAAATGAAGAAAACAGTTGCGCTTTTCACAATCACTTTAGTCTTAACAGCTTCCTCCCTATTTGCTCAGACCCCATTAAAAGAATACAAAGCCGGTCATATTTTTTATATTAGTTTACCGGATTATATGAGTAGAACAGTGGAATTAAACAATTCTGCCATAATACAATACAAAAGTGCTGTGAAAGACGTTTATGGTTTCGTCATTGAAGACAATAAAGAAGAGTTAGCATTAGCAGAATTAAATTATGTTTCCCTTGCCGAATTCTACGAAGACTTCATCAAAGATTTTGTTCGAGAAGAAGATAAAAGAATGGTCTCAAAACCAATTTTTAAACAAATAGGGGCTACCAATTTTGTTGAATCGGACGTGACGTACTTCGATAAAGAGGCTACGATTGACATTTATTATTTGGTCGGAATTGTAGAAACTAAAGATGCTTTTTACAAAGTATTATCTTGGTCATCAGCGGAGAACAAAGACAAATTTAAGGCTGATTTCCAAAAGATTCTATACAGTTTAAAAGACTAAATTACAGATTAAAAATTGATTCAAAAATGACAAATTAAAATGAAAAAACTTTTCCTTTCCTTTTTCATATTCTGTTTTGGAATTTCCGTTTCGGCTCAGAAATTAGAATATACGTCCCAGTTAAACATTCCGTATTATGCTGATGCAATAAATAAATCCGATGCTTATATCAAAGAAAGATGTGTTTTGGATGTTTATTATCCAAAAAACAGTCCTGGTTTTGCAACCGTGATTTGGTTTCATGGCGGCGGATTAACAGGTGGAAACAAAGAGCTTCCTGAAGCCTTGAAAAACCAAGGAATTGCAGTTATTTCAGTAAATTATCGTTTAGGTCCGAAAGTTAGTGCACCAAAGTATATTGAAGATGCCGCTGCAGCCGTAGCCTGGGCTTTTAAAAACATCCAAACTTTTGGAGGGGATGAATCCTTGATTTTTGTTTCGGGACATTCTGCTGGCGGTTATTTGGCCAGCATGGTGGGTCTGGACAAAAAATGGCTCAAAGCCGAAGGAATCGATGCCAACAAAATCGCTGGATTGATACCCTTCAGCGGTCAGGCCATTACCCATTTTTTAGTTCGAAAAGAGCGAGGAATTCCTGATACCCAGCCAATCGTAGATGAATTCGCACCACTTTTTCATGTTCGGGCAGATGCTCCTCCTCTACTACTCATAACAGGAGACCGGGAACTTGAGATGTTAGGCCGTTATGAAGAAAACGCTTATTTGATGCGCATGATGAAAATAGCGGGACACAAAGACACCAAATTATACGAATTAGACGGATTTGGTCACAACATGACAGCACCTGCTTTCCCCTTATTACTTAATGAAGTTCGCAGAATTGCTAAGGAAAAGAAAAACTAAAACTAAATCAAATGACAGAACCAATCGTTAGTGCAGCATGGCTTCATACTCATCTTGAAGATCCTAAATTAGTTATACTGGATGCCAGTTTAAAAGACAATCAGTCCAGTTTGAAAGCGGATTTAGAAAACATCCAAATTAAGGGTGCCCGCTTTTTTGACATAAAAAACACCTTTAGTGATACCACTAATCCCTTACCAAACACGCTTCCCAGTCCGGAGCAATTCGAAGCCGAAGCTAAAAAATTAGGCATTAACAAGGATAGTAAAATTGTGGTTTACGATACCTTAGGCGTCTATTCAAGTCCCAGAGCATGGTGGCTGTTTAAAATAATGGGACATCAAGATGTCGCTGTTCTAGATGGTGGACTGCCAGAATGGGTAAAACAAGGCTATGCCGTTGAAGAAATCTCTCAAAATCCAAGCTATACTGTCGGGGATTTTGAAGCCAAATTTATTCCGGAATTGGTAAAATCCAAAGAACAGATTTTAGAAAATCTACAAACCAAAGAATCAGTATTGATTGATGCACGGGCAGAAAACCGATTCAAAGGAATAGGTGATGAACCCAGAGCCGGTTTGAGAAGCGGACACATTCCAGGGTCCATGAATGTTCCCTATACCCAAGTCTTGCAAAACGGAAAATTTTTACCCAAAGAAGAATTAATTAAAATCTTAAAAACAGCAGATAAACCCCAAATTTTCACTTGTGGATCTGGCATTACCGCCTGTATTGACCTGATTGCCTACGAACTGATTGCTAAAAATCCAAAATCAGTTTATGACGGTTCCTGGACCGAATGGGGACAATTAGAAAATCTTCCTATAGAGAAAGAGTAATTTTTTTAAGTCATTTTACAAAAGTAGAAAAACCGCTATATTTACATCAGTTTAAGTCTGACAAGACATTATAATGCAAATCAGTAAGAATGGAACCAAAATTATTAATACTTCCAGGACTTGGAGACTCAGGAGAAAAGCACTGGCAAAGTTATTGGCTGCGTAAATTTGAGAATTCAAGCAAGCTTATTCAAGATAATTGGGACGAACCTGTACTCAAAGACTGGCTCCATAATCTAAATGAGGCAATCCTAAAATTAGATTCTCCCACCATTTTAGTTGCGCACAGTTTAGCGGTTTCGATGGTTATGCATTGGGCTTCCGTCAATAGTAATCCGCATATTGCAGGAGCCCTTTTAGTTGCCCCGGCTGATGTTGATTCGTCAGAGCATGCACCCGAAGTAATTTGGAATTTTGCACCTATCCCAACAATGCCATTAACTTTTCCTTCAATTGTTATAAGCAGTGAAAACGATCCTTATATCTCAATCGAAAGAGCGGAATATTTAGCCCAACAATGGGGCAGTGATTTTGTAAATGTGGGTCAAAAGGGACATATCAACTCCGAATCAAATTTGGACTATTGGGAAGAAGGGCAAGCCGTCCTGGAACAATTGATTCAAAAAATCAAAGCTTAATTCAATACTGTTTTAACGCAATTACCTTTTATACAAACCGATCAAATCTCCTGAGGAAATAATATGTCCTTTCATAGCATTTAGGAGTTCCTGTTCATCTGTATTTACCGGTAGATTAAGCTTAGTGTTTAAAGCATATACTTTAAAATGATAATGATGTGTGCCACGTGGAGGACATGGGCCAAAATAGCTATTTTCACGCATACTGTTTTTACCTTCCGTTCCGGGAGTGCTATCTTCTTTTATCGTATTTTTTGGAGGAATATCCCACATCAGCCAATGGCAAAATGTTCCATTAGGGGCATCCGGATCATCTACAATAAGAGCAAGACTTTTGGTAGCTGCAGGTATCTCTTCTATAATGAGCTCCGGGTTGATATTTAGCCCATCGCAAGTATATTTTGAAGGGATAAATTCATTGTGCTTAAAAGCTGAACTTTTTACTGTTAAGCCAGTACTTATTATTGCAGACATGATATATAGTATAATAAGGTTCATAATGGTATCCATTAATTGGATTACTATTAATCAAACGACATCCGATTTAGAACAAAAAAGTAGTCGTTGGGTTAAGCATCTCGTAAATTTACGACATATATCACTATTTAAAAACCTTATTTACAATACATTATGATTTAACAAACTTAAACGAAATGCCAAATTTAGCTATTTTACTAGTTATCCAATCCGTAAGCCATTTTCTATTTTGAAATCGGGAGCCAATAAAATCACATCCCCTTCATCGCCCACTGCTCCTAACACAAGGCATTCGCTCATGAATTTCCCAATCTGTTTTTTAGGAAAATTGACTACTGCAACAATTTGTCGGTTGATTAAATCTTCTTTTTGGTAGCGCTTGGTAATTTGTGCGGAGGTTTTTCTGATTCCGATTGCAGAACCAAAATCAATCGTGAGTTGGTAAGCCGGTTTTCTGGCTTCGGGAAAATCATTGACTTGCAGAATAGTTCCCACCCGCATTTCTACTTTTTCAAATTCTGTCCAGGTTAATTCCATAATTATATTTGATACTAATTTTGTTATTGTTTCACTGACTAATTTAATATTTCCTGTCCAAAAAACAATCCTTTTTTCATAACTTTAAAGCTTAAACTTTAAACCAAAAACTTCGATGTCGAGAACGCCTTCCAATATGTTGCCGCTTGGAACCATTGCTCCGGAATTTTATTTGAAAGACACCAATTCCAATAATTGGTATTCTTTTGCCGATTTAAAAGGCGAAAAGGGAACATTGGTGCTTTTTATTTGTAATCATTGCCCATTTGTACACCATGTTATCGAAGAAATTATAATGATTGCCAATGATTATCGTGTTCAAGGACTCGGGATAATAGCTATTTCCAGTAATGATGTGGTAAAATATCCGCAGGACGCCCCTGAATTGATGACAGAATTCGCTTTTGAAAACAAAATGGAGTTCCCCTATTTATATGATGAGACTCAAGAGGTAGCCAAAGCTTACGATGCCGCTTGCACTCCTGATTTTTTCTTGTTTGACAACCAAAACAAATTAGTCTATCGTGGTCAGTTAGACGACAGCCGACCAGGAAATGGGATTCCGCTTAGTGGCAATGATTTGCGTGGCGCCATTGATGGAGTGATTTATAATCGAATTATCAATCCGGACCAGAAACCTAGTTTGGGT
>RCUR01000266.1_pt1 | contig 18402 bp, 11 predicted proteins | sample 2166151 | NCBI WGS metagenome assembly RCUR01 (sample SAMN09932785, study PRJNA488358) | compost metagenome | isolation source: compost soil in an enriched community | place: Germany: Experimental Botanical Garden
TCGGCGCGCAGTTTCATCGACACCACGTCGGACCCGGCGTTCGGTTCGCTCATGGCCAGGGCGCCGACGTGCTCGCCGCTGATCAACTTGGGCAGGTACCTGGTCTTCTGCTCGGCCGTGCCGTTGCGGTTGATCTGGTTGACGCACAGGTTGGAGTGGGCGCCGTAGGACAGGCCGACCGACGCCGAGGCGCGGCTGATCTCCTCGATGGCGACCACGTGGGCCAGGTAGCCGAGGCCGGCGCCGCCGTATTCCTCGGACACGGTGACGCCGAGCAGGCCCATGTCGCCGAACTTCTTCCACATGTCGGCGGGGAACAGGTTGTCGCTGTCGATGGCGGCGGCGCGCGGCGCCAGCTCGGCGGCGACGAAGGCCTGGACCTGCTCGCGGAGCATGTCGATGGTTTCGCCGAGGGCGAAGTTGAGGGACGGATAGCTCATGGTTCCACCTGTCATATTTGTTCTTGGGTTTAGGCTGTAATGCCTTGTTTCTTATCGGTTTCAGCTAAGGCGTTGAGGCAGCGTTCTTCGGCAGTGTCCAATTCCAGCTGCATCTGCTGAATATCCAGCAGCTGCTGCTGCAGCTGGTTGCGCCGTTCGGCGATCTTGGCCATGAAGGTTTCCAGCTGCTTGCGGTTGCCGTGCACCGGGTCGTACAGCTCGATCAGCTCCTTGCACTCGGCCAGGGAAAAACCGATGCGCTTGCCGCGCAGAATCAGCTTCAGCGCGACCTTGTCCTTGCCGCTGTAGATGCGCTCCTGGCCGCGCCGCACGGGGATGAGCATGCCTTGCTCCTCGTAGAAGCGGATGGCGCGGGTGGTGATGTCCAGTTCGCGGGCCAGGTCGGAGATGCTGTAGGTCGCTGCCATGTTGATGGGTGTCCTGCTTGTTTACCTTTACGTTAACGTAAGCCTGTGTCAGTCTGCTGTCAACTCTGCAGGCACAAAGTCATTCTTCTGCAATTCCCGCTCTCGCTGATCCAATGCCCGCTCTCATTATGGTGAGCAAAGGTAGTAGGCGATTGCATCGATCCTGGGCTCTTTACGGACAAGAGCCCCGAGTGTAGAAGTTCAAAGCATGCACTCAGTTCGTCACGGCCACATTGGTCGGGTACTTCAGGGGAGTACGAGATATGGCGCAGGAAAATAAAATAACAATGGCGACTGATCCACTGCGCGAGTCGCAGCAAGCACGCTTGAAGCTGATCCGCGAGGGTGAACTGCCTGAGGGCATGTTGCGCGAGGAAATCGATGCCTCCTGGCGGCGCAGCCTGGAGCATGGCCTTGACTGCCTTGAAAGCCAAACGCTCGACCTGCAGCATAACCACGACCTGCAGTTGCTGTTGGCCAGCAATCGCCTGCTGATCGACGCCGCCACCCCCGAACTGGAATACCTGATCGGCCAGCAGGGCAAGGCTGGCGTGGTGATCCTCGCCGATGCCGCGGCCAACGTCCTGGCACTGGAAGGCCAGACCCAACACCTCAAGGAGTTCGGCCTGCTCGACCTCAAGCCTGGCGTTTGCTGGAGCGAGTCGCTACGTGGCACCAATGCCCTTGGTACTGCTGTGATAGAGGGCCGGCCAACGCTGATCAACTGCGGCGAGCATTACCTCGATCGGCTCAGTCGCTTTTCCTGCACCTCGGTGCCGATCAAGGATCCACAGGGCGCGGTTATCGGGGTGCTCGATCTGACCCGCGACGGCGTCATGAGCCAGCCGCAGGATAACCTGGCCACCCTGATGCTGGCGGTGAGCAATATCGAGAGTCGATTGTTCGGCGCCTGCTATCCCGAACATCTGGTGCTGGCCTTCCACAGCCGCCCGCAATATCTCGCCTCGGCTTGGCACGGGCTGCTGGCGTTGAGTCTCGACGGTGAGGTGTTGGCGGCTAACGAACAGGCCTGCGGCCTGCTGCAACTCACCCGGCAGGCGCTGGTGGGCCGGCGCAGCAGTGACCTGCTAGGCAGTCGATCGCCGCAGTTTATTGCGCGCCTGCTGCACGGCGGCGTGAGCAGCGTGCAGACCGCCAAAGGCGAGTTCTACTTCCGGGTGCTGCAGCTGCCCAGGCATGCCGGCCTCGCGGGCACCCCGGCGGCGCCACGTGTTGCTGCGAGCAAAGCGCAGGTACTGGACGAGTTGGCCGGGCGCGATAGCCGCTTCGCGCGTGCCTTGCGCATGGCCCGCCAAGGCTTGGCCAGCGATTTGCCGGTGCTGCTGCTGGGGGAAACGGGCACCGGCAAGGAAGTGGTGGCCCGTGCACTGCACCAGGCCAGCGCAAGGGCCGATAAAGCTTTCGTTGCGGTCAACTGCGCGGCAATACCCGAGGGGTTGATCGAGTCCGAACTGTTCGGTTATCGCGAGGGCGCCTTCACCGGCTCGCGCAAGGGCGGCATGGTCGGCCGGCTGATGCAGGCGCATGGCGGCACGCTGTTTCTCGACGAAATCGGCGATATGCCACTGAGCTTGCAGGCGCGACTGCTGCGCGTATTGCAGGAGCGCAAGGTCGCGCCGCTGGGAGCGGGCGAAGAGCAGGACATAGACGTGGCGGTGATCTGCGCCACCCACCGCGATCTCAAGCGGCTGGTGCAGGACAAGAGCTTTCGCGAAGACCTCTACTACCGGGTCAATGGCGTGAGCCTGCGCCTGCCGTCGCTGCGCGAGCGAGATGACCTGCCGGGCATGATCAGTACCGTGCTGAACAAGCTCGGGGCCGGACAGGTCAGCCTGGATAAAGACCTCACCGACCTGCTTGCGGGCTATGACTGGCCGGGCAATATCCGCCAGTTGGAGATGGTGCTGCGCTCGGCCCTGGCCATGCGCGAGGAGGGCGAGACGCTGCTGGTTATCGATCACCTCACCGACAGCTTGCTGGATGAACTGACCAGCAGCCGGCAAACCGGCAGTATCCGTGAAAGCGAGCAGGAGTTGATCCGCGCCTCGTTGGAGCGTCATCAAGGCAATGTCTCGGCTGCCGCCGACGCGCTGGGTATAAGTCGCGCGACTCTGTATCGCAAAATCAAGCAATTGCGTATCTGAGCCGATGCAGGCAATCCGGCACACTCGTGCAGATCAACCTTGGGCATGTCCCATGCATTTGTCGAACAGTGGGATGCGATGATCCGTTTACTGACCCGTCTGATCGAAACCAATGAGCCGCTGCTGTTGCGCGGAGCGTTGACCTGGCTCTACAGCTTTGTGCAGCCCCATCTACGCGCCATTGTGGCGTTGCTGGGTTTGTCGCTCTGCGCCTCAATGCTGTTACTGGCACAGCCCTGGCTGACCAAAACGCTGATCGACGATGGCCTGCTGGCCAAGGACTTCAGCATGCTGGTGCAGGTAGCCGTGGCAATGATCGTGGTCGGCGTTTTCGGCACTGTCCTGGGCGGTATCAATCGCTACCTGCATACGCGGCTTTCAGGGCGCATTCTCTTTTCCTTGCGCGATGCGCTGTACCGTCATCTGCAGGGCCTGTCGCCGGCATTTTATGGTCGCAGGCGGATCGGCGATCTGCTGTCGCGACTGGATGGCGATGTGGCCGAGATCCAACGTTTCGCCGTGGATGCGCTGTTTTCTGCGGTTTCCAGCGTGATTGGTCTGCTCGGTGCCATCATTCTGATGCTGGCATTGTCCTGGCAGCTGTCGCTACTGGTTGCTGTATTGATCCCTATCGAGGTGGTCTGGTTGCGCTGGATGCGGCGCAAGGTCGAGCGCGATGCGCGTGGCCTGCGCGAGCGCTCGGCGGATGTGTCCTCTTTTCTGGTGGAAACCTTACCGGCGATGAAGTTTATCCAGTCCTCCGGCCAGCAGCGGCGAGAGTCCGAGCGCCTGGAAGGGCTGGGACGGGGCTATATGGACCAGTTACTCAAACTGCAGGTCACCGAATTTTTCACCCACGCAGTGCCCGGCACCCTCACGTCATTGTCGCGTGCCTGCGCCTTTATCATCGGCGGCTACTGGGTGGTACAGGGCACGTGGCAGTTGGGCGCGTTGATCGCCTTTTCCACCTATCTCGGCATGGCCGTAGGTCCGGTGCAGAGCTTGCTTGGCTTGTATGTGGCGCTCCAGCGCATGACAGTCAGCCTCGGCAGGGTGATGGAGCTGCAGCGTGAGCCGGCCCAGGTAGCCCAGCCCGAGCACCCTTGCGAATTGCCAGCGGGCGCGGGTGACCTGCGCTTTGACAATGTCTGGTTTGCTCACGACGAGCGCGCGCAGCCGGTACTGCGTGGCGTCACGGCGCACATCCCGGCGGGGTGCAAGGTCGCCATCAGCGGTGCCTCTGGAGTGGGCAAGTCGACTCTGATCGATCTGTTGCAACGCTTCTACGATCCCGATCAGGGTTGTATCCGTTTGCATGACTGCGACCTACGCGAACTGGATCTGTTCGAGTTGCGCCGACGTATCGCCGTAGTCAGCCAGGATATCGTGCTGTTCCGAGGCAGCCTGGTCGACAACCTCGCTTATGCGGCTCCGCAGGCCGGGCGCGAGGCGATCGAGCAGGTGGTTCGTCTGGCCCGTCTCGACAGCCTGGTAGACAGCCTGCCACAGGGCCTCGACAGTCTGCTCGGTGAACGCGGTCAACAGCTTTCTGGTGGGCAAAAGCAGCGCATCGCCATTGCCCGCGCCTTGTTGCAGGATCCTCTGATTTTGGTGCTCGATGAGGCTACCTCGGCGGTGGACGAAAGCACCGAGCGCGAGGTTATTGCCGCCATCGATGAGCTTTTCGCTGGACGCACCCGCATTATTATCAGCCACCGAGCCTCGACTCTGGCCCAGGCCGATCTGCGCCTGCATCTGGCCGACGGCCAGCTCAAACCCCTGGTCGACAAGGCGCTGAGCCATGGCCGCTGAACTGCGCATCGGCCTGGTAGACAGCGGCCATGCACCGACCCAGGCTCCCATGATCCACAGCGCGCGGCGTTTTTGGCTGGATGACCAGCAACTGCATCAGGGGCCGCTGGTGGTCGACAGCCTCGGCCACGGTGCTGCGGTAATCGCCAGCCTGACGGCCGAGGCCGGAAGTGCGCGTCTATATCTGGCCCAGGTATTCGGGGCGCGCGGGCAGACCAGCGCACTGCAGGTGGCTGCTGCTATCCATTGGCTGATCGAGCAGGATGTGGCGCTGATCAACCTTAGTCTCGGCCTGCGCCAGGACCGTCCGTTGCTGCGCCAGGCCTGCGCCGCTGCGATCGAAGCCGGTATCCTGCTCTGTGCCTCCAGTCCGGCCCAGGGTGAGCCGGTGTTTCCGGCCAGCTACCCCGGGGTATTGCGCGTCACCGGCGACGCCCGTTGCGCTCCGGGGCAGTGGTCCTGGCTGGGCAGCGCCCAAGCGGATTTCGGCGCACCACTGCGTACGGTCCCCGGCCAGGCCGGTGCCAGTCTGGCCTGCGCGGCCTTCAGCGGCCAGCTCGCCTCATTCCTGCAGGGAAATTCCGGCATCAGCCGTGCTGCATTGCTCGAGCACTTGCATCGGAGAGCCACATTTATCGGTGCGGAACGTCGTGGAGTCAGGTCATGAGCGGGCAGCGTGTTCTGATACTCGGCGCGGGACCGGCCGGGGCCGCCGTGGCCTTGGGTCTGCAGCGTCTTGGTTATGCAGTACAGGTGGTCAGTGACTGGCGTCGCTTCGCCGCGATGGAAGGTGTGTCGCAGCGAGTGCTCGATGGTCTGCGTCAGGCCGGCCTGTTGCGGGCCTTGGCCTGTGCCAGCCTGGCCTCGCCACGACGGGTGCAGTGGAACGCCGAGGAGCAGCGGGTCAATCAGGAGTTCCTCATCGACCGCGTTGCCTTCGATGCGGCGATTCGTGAGGATCTGCGCGCCGCCGGCGTCAAGTTGGTGGCGGCGCGGGTGCGAGCGGTCGAGGCCGTAAGCGGCGGGCACCGCGTGCAACTGGAGTCGGGGCGATCGCTGCATGGCGAGTTCCTTGTCGAGGCCCGCGGTCGCCAGGCACCGCTAGCCGGCAAGCGCCAGCGCGGTCCGGAAACCCTCAGTCTGTTGAACCAGTGGCAGGAAGCACCGGGGCGACCGGCGTCAGCAGTGGAGAGTCTGGTCGATGGCTGGAGTTGGATGGCGCGCCTGGCCGATGGCCGCTGCTACTGGCAGATCACTCTGGATGCGGCAGCTGCTGAATTGCCCGGTAAGGCGCAGCTGCCGGCCTGGTGCGCGCAACGCCGCGGCGAGTCGCTGCTGGTACGTGAACTGTTCGGTGTAGCGGCATTGCAGTCGGCCAGCCTGTATGCGCGCAGCAGCACCGCAATTCTCTGCGACGAGGCCAGCGGTCCAGACTGGCTGCGCGTCGGCGATGCCGCCATGGCAGTGGATCCGCTGTCCGGCAATGGCATCTTCCAGTCACTTTCCTCGGCGCTGCAGGCCCCTGCGGTGATCAACACCCTGCTGCGCCACCCGCAGCGCGGCGAGCTGGCGCGGCGCTTCCATCAGCAGCGGGTGACGCAGCTGTTTCTGCGCTTCGCCCGCACTGGCCGCGATTTCTATGCGCTGGAGCGACGCTGGGCCGCGCAGCCATTCTGGCAAGCGCGTAGCCACTGGCCGGATGCCGAACCGATGCACGCAGCTGCCGATTTCAGTCAGATGCGAGTGGAGCGCGCTCCGGTGGTCCATGGCGACTCGATCGAAGAGGTCGAGGTGGTGGTGACCGCGGATCAGCCGCTGGGTATCTGGCATCTGCAGGGGCTCGAGCTGGCACCGCTGGTGCATGCCCTGCAAGCTGGCACGGCAGCGAGGCAAGTGCTGCAGCGGGTACCGACGCAGCAGCAGGCCATGTTCCGAGCCTGGCTGGCGAGCCAGGGCCTGGCCTGCTAGTCGGGCTCGGGCGCGGCAGGTGGCCAGGCTGCCTGCAAGGCCTCGCGCTGCTTCGCATTGAGTGGATCGAGCAGGTACAGACGCCGCCGCGTCTCCAGGTCCATGCTTAACCCAGGCGCGGCATAAACGCCGCTCAACAGGTGCTCGCCAATACCGGGAGTGGCATGGCTGGCCCTCGCGTTACGCGCGACGTTGGCGGGTTCGAGCAGAAAGTCGATGAAGGCGTGGGCCAGTTGCGGTTGCTGGGCCGTGCGGGGAATGGCCATGCTGTCGATGAAGATCAAGCCGCCTTCCTGTGGAATCCTGAACTGCAGGCCGCGTTTGGCCAGATCCTCACCGCGCAACAGTGCGTCCCAGGTCATCGCCACGCAGAGTTCGCCATTGGCCATTTGCTCGATGAAACGCGAATAATCGCTCGGGCTTAGACGCACGCCTGGGTTGAGCAGGCCGGCGACCTCCTTGTGAATCCGCCGTGCGCCGCTGTTGCCCAAGCGCTGGCCTTTGTAGGTCATCTTCAGAGAAACGGCTTCCTGTCTGGCATTGAGGATAGCGACGCCGCAAGTGGATAACTTGTCCGTGTCCTGACGGTCGAACAGCAGGCTCCAGCTGTCAGGCAAGAGCCCGCCGTAATGCTGCTCGGCCAGCGGCTGGTTGATCATCAGCCCGACGGTGCCCCACATATAAGGGGCTACATGGTGTTCCGCACCACTGGCTGCCAGTAGTTTGAGCAAGTAGGGGTCGAGGTTGTCCCTGTTGGGCAGTTGGGATGGATCCAGCGGGGCGATCAGACCGCTACGCACCAATTCGTGCAGCTGGTGGTCGGCGGGGAACACCAGATCGAAGCGCTCCCCACGTTTCAGAGCATCCATCAGTTCGCTGGCATCGGTGAAGGTGTGGTAGTCGACTTTCACGGCTCTGGCGCGCTGGAAATTCTCGATCACCCCGGGATCCATATAGTCTGCCCAGTTGTAGACCCGCAGTACTTCTTCGGCGTGCACCAGTGTCGGAAGACCCAGCAGGCACGCGGTGATCAATAGCCAGTGTTTCATTTTTCCTCTCCTTCCTGAGGCGTGCTAGGCACGGAACTGCGCGGTCAGCAGGTGTTGCCGTTGCGCCTGTTCATTGAGGTTCTGGCTTACTCGTCGGGCCTCCTCGATCTGCGCAGCGAGGGACTCGCTGCCGTCGCGTATGACCGCGACGTTGCGGCTGATCTCTTCTGCTACGGTGCTCTGCTGTTCGGCGGCACTGGCGATCTGCAGGTTCATGTCGTCGATGACTGTGACTGCAGTACCAATCCTGGCCAGACTGGCGGCGGTTAGGCTTACCTGCTGAACGCCGTTGCGAGCGCGGTTGGTGCCCTGCTGCATGGCACCTACTACCTCGCGTGTGCTGGCCTGCAAGCATTCGATGACCTGGCGGATCTCCTCAATCGAGTTGCGGGTACTGCTGGCCAGGTTGCGTACTTCGTCTGCGACCACTGCGAAACCGCGTCCCGCTTCGCCTGCCCGGGCCGCTTCGATGGCGGCGTTGAGCGCCAGCAGGTTGGTCTGCTCGGCGATCGCGCGGATCACATCCAGCACCGAGCCGATGCGTTCGCTGCTGGCAGCCAGGCCCTCGACCTGGACCATGGTGCCGCTGATCTCCTGCGCCAGGAGCTCGATGGAGCAAGTGGTCTGTTCGATCATCCGTAGTCCTTCGCGGGTGGCAAGATCGGCACCCTGTGTCGCTTCGGCAGCCTGGGCGGCGCTGCGGGCGACATCATGGGCGGTCATACTCATCTCCTGCGAGGCGGTCGCGACCTGATCGACTTCATGCAATTGCTGCTGCATGACCGTACAAATACGCTCGGCGATAACCGCTGAGTGGTTGGCATTGCCGCGGGCGTCGTGCACCAGGGCCTGGAGATCGGCGATCAGCGGTTGCAAACGGTCGAGGAAACAGTTGAACCCTCCACTCAGTTCACCCAGCTCGTCACGTTTTGCATAGCTCAGACGTGCGGTCAGGTCACCGCCGCCGCTGGCAATGTCCTTCAACCTGGCCGCTACCCCGAGAATTGGTCGAGTGACGCCGCGGGCGGTCAGCCAGGCGAGCAACAGCCCGGCCATGATGGCCAGCAACCCGTAGAGCATTTGCAGTCCGGCATCCTGTTTATTGCGCGTATCGAGATCCCCTTGCAGCTCCAGAGCGGGTTTGAGAACCCTGGCCTGTGGCACGCTGAGCAGCACTGCCCAGGGGGCGGACCCGGGTATCGGCCGGACCGGACTGAGTACGCGCAACTGGTCGTCGTCTGCTGCGACATGCTCTTCGCCCCGGCGCAGCCATTGCAGTGTCAGACCGCCGTCGTCCAGCGGCCGGCCCAGCAAGGCCATCTCGGCGCTGTGACCGGCGACCAGGCCCGACGGACTGAGGAGGCTGATGCTTCCAGCGCCTTCGTAGAGGGTGCGACTGCCTGCCTGTGTCAGTCGCTGCAGGTTTTCCAGGCTGATGTCCAGACCGGCAACGCCGATGACACGTCCATCCTCGAGCAGCGGGAAAGACAAGGTGGTGATCAGGCTGCGCTGACCCGAAGCGTCATCGATGTAGGGCGAGAGCAGACAGGGTTCGGCCGTCGTCCGTGGGCAATCGAACCAGGTGCTGAAGGGGCTACCGTCGGGGCCCGGCGTGGCGTCAGTGATAAGCGCTTCGCTGACAGCCATGCTGCTGATCTGACCGTCCCGTTGCGCCCAGTAAGCGGCAAAGCGGCCTTGCTCGTTGCTGCCAAGGGCGCTCTGGCCGGCGAAGACGGTATCGCTACTATCCAGTGCGTCTGGCTCGAATACCAGGTAGAGGCTGAGTAGTTGTGGATTGGCTTGTAGGTTGTCCTTGACCTGCCGATTCAAGGCTTGCCTGAGCTGCTGCGCCGGCCATTGCTGTTCCCGCGCGAGGCGGCGCAATTGTAAGGCGTAGCGCTGAAGCCCAAGGCCCTCCTGATAAGCAGCGAGCAGGTAGCGCTGGAGGTTGAGCCCCTGCAGCCGGCCCTCGGCCAACAGACGCTGGTGCGCTTCGGCCTCGAGCATGCGTGTGTTGCGTGCTTTGATCTGCGCATTGTTGTCACTCATGCGCTGGAGGGACAGAAGGGTTAGTGCGGCAACGATGGCCAACAGGCAGAAACCGACCAGCCAGGTGATTCGCCACTGGATCGAAAGTTGATTGACGGGCATGGCCAGAAGTCCTTGTGTGCAGGTGCTGTCGGGATAACGTCGCCCGGCGATGCAACAGCCGTAAGGCGGCCCGCACCGGCTGGTGCGGGCCGCCGCGGGCTTGAGTTAGAAGAAGGTACCGACCAGCAATTGCAGATAAGTGTTGGTGCTATTACCACCCAGCTGCAGGCCGCCCTGGTCACTGCCGCGATCTGGTTTATAGAAGCCGAGCAGTGGGCTGATCAGCAGGTGATCGTTGACCATCCACTCCAGGTACAGATCCAACTCGCGACCGCCGAGGTTGCCTCGTGTCTGGTCTACTGGGTCGAAGTCGAAATACAGAGCTCCCACGGTCAGGTTCTCACGGGGGGTGGCTTTCAGGCCGACATGATGAACCTTGCTGTTGCTGTTGAACGGGCCTGCGTAGTTGGCTGCCACTTCTCCCTGAAACCAGGTGCCATAACCACGGCTGGCACCGTAGAACAGCGGATCGAAGGTCTCCGAGAAGCGGCTGTAGCGATAGCTGGCGGTGGGTGACCAGGGGACGTCGGCGAAGGTCCAGGCTCCTTCCAGGTACCAGGCGTTCTCGCGCCCGCTGTGTTTGTCCTGGGTGACGTACTCGCCGGCCAGTTCAAGGTTCTCTACGCCCAGGCCGCCGCGGCCGCGCAGACTGACGGTATCCATGTCATCGCGTTCCTGCAGACCGATGATCTCGGCGTAGCGTTGGCTAACGTCCAGGCCGCGGATCCAGCTCATGCCGAGGGTGCCGAGATCGCCTACATGCTCGAGGTTGGCAATTGCCAGTTCGGTTTCCGCCTGGAAGCGGTTGTCCGACTTCAGCCACATCAGATCACCGCGCCAGCCCTCGCTACCGCCCAGGCGTAGCGCCACGGTCTGGTCGAATGCTTTGCGCCCCGCAAGGTAGTAGGCACCGCCACGGTTGAAGTCGGCCCCTAGATCCACGTCGCCAACATTCACCGGATCACCCTGGATGAGGAAACCGTCACCCAAAGTGAGCACCTGGCGGCCAGCGGAAATGTCCAGGCCATCTTCGCCTAGCCACGGTAGCTGATTACCCGAACGCCAGCCAAGGTAGGCGTCCTCCACTGCGGTGCGTCGCTCGCTGCCCTCGGTCAGGCCTGCGGCATCGCCGTCGCCCCAGGTGGCGGAGCTGAGCAGGCTGAGGGCGCCGTACAGGGTGCCACTGCCGGCCAGGCCCTGGCTGCCGCTCAAGCCGTATTTGATATAGCCTTCGCGCCAACTGGAGTGGCCCTTGCTGCGGTTGCCCACCAGGTCATAGCTCTCGCTGCTGCGAATCGCTGCGAAGAGGGCCTCGAGGTCGGCGTTGAGCATGCTTTCGTCCTGGTTATACAGCTCAAGGGCCTGGCCCTCCATGGTGCAGCCGATGGCGATGGCAAAAGCAAGAGGCAAGCGAAGTCGATCACGGGTGAAGTGGTTCATGCCGTTTCCTTGTTGTTTTTGTTGTGAAGGGGCGAGCGGCGGCTGCCGTCGCCCGGGTGAACCGGGTCAGAGCTTGATTAGCACCGACTTCAGTTCGGTGTAGTGCTCGATGGCCGCCGCGCCCATCTCGCGGCCGATTCCGGACATCTTGTAGCCACCGAAGGGCAGGGCCGGGTCGAGCGCGCTATGGCAATTGACCCACACAGAACCGGACTTGATGCGAGGGATCATCCTGTGTACCGCCGCCAGATCGTTGGACCAGATGCTCGCGCCCAGGCCGTAGGGGTTGTCGTTGGCCAGACGCACGGCCTCGTCGAGATCGTCGAAGGGCATGGCCACCAGCACCGGGCCGAAGATTTCTTCCTGCACCAGGCGGTGCTGCTGGTCGACGTCGACCAGTATCGTCGGCTTGACGAAGTAACCTGGGCCAAAGGCCTCGCCTCCGCAGGCGACGGTGGCGCCCAACTCGCGGCCCAAGTCGATGTAGCCGACCACGCGCTGCTGTTGGCGGGCGGAAATCAGCGGCCCCATGGCCACGCTTGGGTCGAGGCCGTTGCCCAGCTTCATGCCGTTGGCGATGCTGGCGATGTCGGCGACTACGTTGTCGAAGTGCTTGCGCTGCACATACAGGCGCGAGCCGGCGCAGCACACTTGGCCCTGGTTGAAGAAGATGGCGCTGGCGGCACCGGCGGCGGCTTCCTGCAGGTTGGCGTCGGCCATGACGATGGTCGGCGACTTGCCGCCCAGTTCCAGGGTGACCCGGGTCATGTTGTCCATGGCCGCCTTGCCGATCTGCTTGCCGACTTCGGTGGAGCCGGTAAAGGTCAATTTGTCCACGCCCGGATGCTGGGTCAGGGCCACGCCGGCATCCAGGCCGGTGCCGGTGACTACGTTGAATACTCCCGCCGGGTAACCGGCTTCGAGTACCAGTTCGGCCAGTTTGAGGGCGGTCAGCGGAGTTTCGTCGGCGGGCTTGAGCACCATGGTGCAGCCGGTGGCCAGGGCCGGTCCAAGCTTCCAGCACGCCAGTAACAAGGGGAAGTTCCAGGCGACGATGGCACCAACCACGCCCACCGCTTCACGGCGGATGAACCCGTGAAACTGCTCGTCCGGCATCAATGGTAGAGAGGCATCGACGGTGCTGCCTTCGATCTTGGTCGCCCAGCCGGCCATATAGCGCAGAAAGTCGATGGCCAGTTGCACGTCCATGACGCGTGCCACGGCAGCACTCTTACCGTTGTTCAGGCATTCCAGTTCGGCCAGCTCCTGGGCATCGCGCTCCATCAGGTCGGCCAGACGCCACAGCAGGTTCTGTCGTTCACGCGGACGGGTGCGGCTCCATGGCGAATCGTCGAAGGCCTGGCGGGCTGCTTGCACGGCGCGGTTTACATCCTCTTTGCCGGCTGAGGGCACCTCGCCGAGGACTTCGCCCGTAGCCGGGTTACGCAAACTCATAGTGTTGCCGCTAGCGGCATCCAGCCATTGTTCACCGATCAGCATTCTTTGTTTGCGGGCGATGAAGGTACGGGTTTGTTCGAGAATCGGCAGGTCAGTAGGCATGGGGTGGAACCTCTTTTGTTAGATGTTGCGCGAGCCTTCGCAACCCCCGTGCCAAGCTATATTTGTTGTTCTAAGTAACTGAAATAAAAGATTTTTTATTAAATATTAAAGTTTTTATGAAGGATGCGGCTGTAGCAGTTTGAGACGAGTTGAGACGGGCTTGGAGCAGTGACTCAGGCTGCTACAGGTTGTCGCGAAACGGTACAGCACCTAGCCGTCGAACTGGCTTCAGTGCCTGTCACGGCAGGCCTTTGGTGTGGTGGCGCACAATGTGCTTGTCTGCTCGGACAAGAATAATCAGGAAGTCTGATCGTGAATAATTCTCGACACGAAGCGTTCTACCAGTTGGGGGGTGGGCTTGCCCTGTCCTGCGTCTTGCTATGGTTCCTGCCGCAGGCGGGCAATGCCTTGCTGGCGCTGAGCGCAGCCCTGATCCTGGGTGGCGTGCTGCTGCCGGCGGCGCGCCAGGCGCTTTGGCGGCTGGCGTTGGGCACGCTCTACGGCGCCTCTCTGGGTCTGCTGCTGCACCTGTTCGCCGACCATTTCCAGTTGCGCTATGTCTGGCTCTACAGCAGCGCCGCGCTGCCCGCCTATCTGAAGCTTTCCAACCTGTGGGGCGGTGACGAAGGGACGCTGCTGCTGCTGGCGACCTTGTGCATGAGCCTCGCGCTGCGCCATGCCGCGTTACCCGGCTGGGCCGGGCGCGGCAACGCCCTGGTCGCCGCTTGGTACGTGGCTGCGGCTGCCTGGCTCGACCCTTTTGCGGCCACGCCGCAGGACTGGCTGGCGGCGCAGGCGAGTCAGGGCATGAACGCGCATTTGCAGACGATTTGGATGGCCTTCCATGCACCGCTGATTCTGGCTGCCTATGCCTGGGCCATGGCGCCGGCAGGCGCCGCGATCGATGCGCTCGGTGGCGGCACGCAGTACGGACGGATCGCCCTGATCTACGGCCGGCGTTCCTGGCTGGTGCTGACCGCCGGCATTGGCATGGGCATGGTCTGGGCCCTTGAGGACTTCACCTTTGGCCAGCTGTGGCACTGGGATCCGGTACAGACGTCGGCATTCGCCATCTGGGCGATGCTCGGGGCCATCCTGCACGGTGCCAGGCGCTGGCGGCCGCAGGGTGCCAACCGGTTGTTGTTGCCCGTTCTCAGTCTGCTCACCGCTGCGCTGACCTGCCTGGCCATGGCGGTGACGCGCAGCGAGGTGCTGGCCAGCTCGCACCGTTATCTCGGTACCACTTCGTGGTTGAGCCATCTGCTTCTGGCAGCGGTCTTCGTCGGCCTGGCGCTGTGGTATGGCGGGAGGGCGCTGTGGCGTCCCGCCGGCAGGCGGCCGCGGAGTGCGGAGCGCGCCCTCGATCTAGCGGTCTGGCTGTTCGTCATCGCGGCGTTGCTGGCGCTTGGCGGACTGCTCGGAGCCCACCTGCGTGAGTGGCTGGCGGTCGAGAAATCCTCCGAGTTGAAGCCGTTCTTCGAGACGCTTTTGGTCTTGGCCAGTTCCGAGGAAATTATCGGCCTGCGCCAGGCGTTCGCTCAGTGGGACGTGGACGGCTACGCACTCGGCAAATGGCTGGCGCCGATTCTGACGCTGCTCGGGCTGGTCGGTGGCTATGCCTTCCTACGCCGTTGTTGGCGCGAATGGATCGCCCTACTGGCGAGTCTGGGGATGGCGCTCTGGGTGCTGCGGGTGGCCTGGAAGGGTGCCTGGCTGACGCCGCGCTACAGCGGCGAGGGGGTGTTGTCGCAACACATCGTGGCAGTCCTGCCGTGGCTGGACGCCGCGTTGCTGGCGGCAGCCTTCCTGCTCGCTGCCAGCCTGTTCTGGTGCGGGCTGAGCCTGTGGCGTAGTCGCCGGCTTGGCACTCTGCGACATACCGCACCGCTGGTCCTGACCCATGGCGGGGCGGTGGTGGCACTGGTTGGCGGACTCTTCGCTACGGCGCTGAACGCCTATACGCCGATCACTATCGCCCCCACGTCCGCTCCGCACGCCTGGCGCCGGGTGGCGGAGCAGATGCAGGTGCGCATCCTGCCGCTCAACGGTGAGGCGGATTTCTCCGGTTACCGCGCCGTCGCCCGGGTCGAGCTGCGTAGCAATGGAGAAACCCTCGCCGGGCATGTCTTGTTCCAGGATGGCCGCGAGCTGCCGCCGGCCTACCAGGGACCGGTGCGGCAGTTGTGCGAAATACTCGATTACCGCTACGCGCGCCACGTGGGTGATCCGGGCTACGTGCTACATCCGTTTATCGTGCGCGGCTGGGCGGAGGATTTGCAGATCTGGGTGCCGGCGTCGCCTAGGCTGATAACGAACAGTGAGGGTGCCAGTGAGGTGCCGAGCGTGGTGGTGGTGCGCCGCTATCCGTTTGTCTCGTTGGTTTGGCTCGGGCTGTTGGCCATGCTGCTCGGCATCGTACTGCTGCCTGGCAGCAGTCGTGTCGGCGCAGGGCGTGCGACGGACTTGTCTCAGAGTTAGACGCCAATCGCGAAATTAGACGCGGGCAGCCCTTGGGTGGATAGCACAAAGGGCGTAATTTATTTGTTATGTAATTGATATAAGAGAAGTTTATTTTTTTGGCATGCGTCGTGCTACGACATGCATTAGCAATGCTCCCAACCCCTCGTCGGGTGCGGATACTAACAACAATACCGTGGAGGTCTGACCTTGAAGACGATACGATTCCGGCATTATCTGGGTGCCGGCACCCTGGCCATGATGGCTTGCGCAATGGTGCCACCCGCATTGGCGAAGGATGGCCAGACCATCCTCAACGCGAAGTGCATGGCCTGCCACACCCCCGAAGGCGACGACAAACTGAGTCGCATCAGCCATCAGCGCAAGACGCCCGAGGGCTGGCTGATGAGCATCGTACGGATGCAGATCATGTACGGCGTCAAGGTCGATGAGGATGATCGCCGCACCCTGGTCAAGTACCTGGCCGACAAGCAGGGGCTGGCACCGAGCGAGACCGAGGGTATGCGCTATGCGCTCGAGCGTCGGCTTAACACGGTCGAGGAGTTCGACGAGCCAATAAACCAGACTTGCGGTCGTTGCCACTCCGGAGCACGGGTGGCGTTGCAGCGCCGTCCGCTCAAGGAATGGGAACACTTGGTCGACTTCCACCTCGGCCGCTGGCCGTCGCTGGAATACCAGGCCATGTCGCGCGACCGAGACTGGTTCGGCCAGGCGAAAAAAGACGTGGCGCCACTGCTGGCCGAGCGCTACCCGCTGGACAGCAAGGCCTGGAGCGACTGGCAGCAGGCCAAGCCCAAGGCTGAGACGCTGGTCGGCAAGTGGAGCTTCGCCGGGCATATGCCGAGCAAGGGCGAAGTGGCCGGGACTATGCAGGTAACGGGCGGCGAAGGCGATCAGTTCAAGGTCGCGGTCGACGGCCAGTACGCCGACGGCACGCCGTTCCAGGGGCAGGGCAGCGCCGTGCTATACAGCGGCTACGAATGGCGCGCCAGCGTCGACATCGGCGGCGTGGCCATGCGCCAAGTGTTCGCTGCGAGCAAGGGTCAGCTGCATGGGCGCATGTTCGAGACCGAGCACGACGAGCGCGGCCTCGACTTTACCGCTGCGCAGCAGGGCACGCCCAGGGTGCTGGCGGTGCAGCCCGGCTACCTGAAGGTGGGGGCGCAGGCGCAGGTCGATATCATCGGCAGCGATCTCAAGGGTGTGCCGACGTTTGCGCCGGGCATCGAAGTGCTCGAGGTACTGGCGCAGACACCTGAGCGGATCAGCGTCAAAGTCAAGGCTGGCGTCGACGCCGCAGCCGGCGTGCAGGCGGTCCGCGTCGGCGCGGTCGAGGGCGGCAACCTGGCGGTCTATCGCGACATCGCCGAGGTCAAGGTGGTACCGGCCTTCTCCGTGGCCCGAGTTGGCGACAACGGCGGCTCGACGCCCAAGGTCCAGGGGCGTCTCGACGCCGAGGCCTGGGGCAGGGATGCTGCCGGCAAGCCGTATCGCATCGGCATCTTCCCGGCAAGTTGGTCGGTCGCGCCGTTCGACGAGCGCGCCGCCGAGGATGAGGACGTCAAGTACGCCGGCATCATGCACAAGGACGGTGTGTTCCTGCCCGGCGACGCCGGCCCCAACCCGGCGCGCAAGATGTCCACCAACAACGCCGGTAACCTCAAGGTCATCGCCCAGGTGGATGACGGCGGTACACCGCGCCAGGGCGAAGGGCAGCTGATCGTCACCGTGCAGCGCTGGAACAGTCCACCGATCCCCTAACTACCAGGGATGAAACCGCAACGCCCGCCACGGCGGGCGCGCCAATAACGTTTCTGGAGGTTGTCATGGGTGCCATCTTGAATCTGGTCGAGCGCAACCTGCACGAAGTGCGGGTCGATGCCGACCGCTTGCTATTCCATATTCCAAGCAGCTCGCTGTTCGCTTCCGATGCACTGACGGGAGGCATTATCGATGCACTGCGCCAGCAGAGTTGTTCCTCGGAGGACCTGATACAACGCCTGGCCGCGCGCTTTAGCGGGCCGGAAATCAACGAAACCCTGCGTGAGTTGATCGCCCTGGAGGTGGTGAACGATGGTTCACCGCTAACCCCGGACATAGGCGTCAAGCGGGTCGAGCGTACGGCGATCAATACCGTGGTACTGAACGTCAATACCGGCTGCAACCTGAGTTGCACCTATTGCTACAAGGAAGATCTGGACAAGCCCTCGGCGGGCAAGAAGATGGACGTCGAGACAGCCATTGCCTCGGTGGAAATGCTGCTCAAGGAGTCCCCTGACGAGGAGCGCTTCACCGTAGTGTTCTTCGGCGGCGAGCCACTGAGCAATCGCAAACTGATCGAGTACATGGTCGATTACTGCGAGAAGCGTTTTCGCGAGGCTGGCAAGTTCGTCGAATTTGTCATGACCACCAACGCCACCTTGCTCACCGAGGAGACGGTGGACTATCTGAACGCCCACCGTTTTGGTCTGTCCGTGAGCATCGATGGGCCAAAAACCGTACACGACCGTAATCGCATCACCGTGGGCGGGCAGGGCACCTATGACGTGGTGCGGCGCAAGGCCGAGATGCTGCTGTCGCGCTACAACAGCCGTCCGGTGGGCGCGCGGGTGACCCTGACCACCGGCGTGACCGACGTTGAAACCATCTGGGATCACCTGTTCAACGAGCTGGGTTTCGCCGAAGTCGGTTTCGCACCGGTGACGTCAGGTGATATCAGCAGTTTCAACCTGACCAGCGACGAGTTGATCGAGGTCTTCGCCAATATGAAGAAACTCGGTCGGCGTTACCTGGACGCGGCGCTGGAGCACCGCAATATCGGGTTTTCCAACCTGCACCAGCTGATCACCGATATCCACGAAGGGCACAAGAAGGCCCTGCCGTGCGGCGCCGGCCTGAAGATGCTGGCGGT
>RCUR01000271.1_pt1 | contig 18314 bp, 13 predicted proteins | sample 2166151 | NCBI WGS metagenome assembly RCUR01 (sample SAMN09932785, study PRJNA488358) | compost metagenome | isolation source: compost soil in an enriched community | place: Germany: Experimental Botanical Garden
AGGGCGCGATCATCTCCAAGTACCGCAACGCCGGGCAGACCTGCGTCTGCGCCAATCGCCTCTACGTGCAGGACAAGGTCTACGACGCCTTCGCCGCCAAGCTGGCCGACGCCGTGGCCAAGCTCAAGGTCGGCAACGGTGCCGAGCCGGGCATCACCACCGGTCCGCTGATCGATGGCAACGCCGTGGCCAAGGTGCGCCAGCACCTCGACGATGCCGTGAGCAAGGGCGCCCGAGTGCTGGCCGGCGGCAACGGGCTGGGCGGCAACTTCTTCGAGCCGACTATCCTGATCGATGTACCGACGAGCGCGCGGGTGGCCAAGGAGGAAACCTTCGGCCCGCTGGCGCCACTGTTCCGCTTCCACGACGAGGCCGACGTGATCCAGCAGGCCAACGACACCGAGTTCGGCCTGGCGGCCTACTTCTATGCCCGCGACCTGGGCCGGGTGTTCCGCGTCGCCGAGGCGCTGGAATACGGCATGGTCGGCATCAACACCGGGGTGATCTCCACCGAGGTGGCGCCCTTCGGCGGCATGAAGGCGTCCGGCCTCGGTCGCGAGGGTTCCAAGTACGGTCTCGACGAGTACCTGGAGATCAAATACCTGTGCCTGGGCGGCATCTGACTGCACGAACTCCGGGCCACGGCCCGGGGTGGGTGAAGGCCATGTTTTTGTCGGCGATGGTCCTTCACCCCTCTATTTCGGCGGCGCCTGCAACCTGACAGGCCCCGCCCAACCCACGAACCTCAGTTGCGAGAACTGTCCATGAGCAAGAGCAACGAATCCCTGATGCAACGCCGCCAGGCGGCAGTTGCCCGTGGCGTCAGCGCGATCCACCCGATCGTCGCCGACCACGCCAAGAACAGCACCGTGGTCGACGTCGAGGGTCGCGAGTTCATCGACTTCGCCGGCGGCATCGCCGTGCTCAACACCGGCCACCTGCATCCCAAGGTGATCGCCGCGGTGCAGGCGCAACTCGGCAAGCTGACCCACACCTGCTTCCAGGTGCTGGCCTACGAGCCGTACATCGAGCTGTGCGAGAAGATCAACGCCCTGGTGCCGGGCGACTTCGCCAAGAAGACCCTGCTGGTCACCACCGGCTCGGAGGCGGTGGAAAACGCGGTGAAGATCGCCCGCGCCGCCACCGGCCGCAGCGGGGTGATCGCCTTCACCGGCGGCTACCACGGCCGCACCATGATGACCCTGTCGCTGACCGGCAAGAAGGTACCCTACGCCGCCGGCATGGGCCTGATGCCAGGCGGCGTGTACCGCGCCATCTATCCCTGCGAACTGCACGGCGTCAGCGTGGACGAATCCATCGCCAGCATCGAGCGGGTGTTCAAGAACGATGCCGAGCCGCGCGACATCGCCGCCATCGTCATCGAGCCGGTGCAGGGCGAGGGCGGCTTCTACGCCGCACCGAAGGAATTCATGCAGCGCCTGCGTGCGCTGTGCGACCAGCACGGCATCCTGCTGATCGCCGACGAGGTGCAGACCGGTGCCGGGCGTACCGGCACCTTCTTCGCCATGGAACAGATGGGGGTGGCCGCCGATCTGACCACCTTCGCCAAGTCCATCGCCGGTGGCTTCCCGCTGGCCGGCGTATGCGGCAAGGCCGAGATCATGGACGCCGTCGCCCCCGGTGGTCTGGGTGGCACCTACGCCGGCAGCCCGCTGGCCTGTGTCGCGGCGCTGGCGGTACTGGAGGTATTCGAAGAGGAGCAACTGCTGCAGCGCTGCCAGGCCGTGGGCGAGCGGCTGAAGGCGGGTCTGCGCGACATCCAGGCCCGGCACCCGGTGATCGGCGACGTGCGCGGTCTCGGCGCGATGATCGCCATCGAGCTGTTCGACGCGGGCAACCCGGAAAAACCCAACGCCGAGCTGGTCGGCAAGGTTGTCACCCGCGCCCGCGAGAAGGGCCTGATCCTGCTGTCCTGCGGCCCCTACTACAACGTGCTGCGCATCCTGGTACCGCTGACCGCCGAGGACGAGCTGCTCGACCGCGGCATGGCGATCATCGCCGAGTGCTTCGACGAGCTGGCCTGAACCCTCTCGACGCCCCAGCCGGTCGCGGCTCCATGCTTGTGCATGGCATCCAGCGACCGGCAGTCTGTACCGCCAAGCCCGCGACCATCATGGTCGCGGGCTTGGCCATTTCTGCCGCTCCTCAGCACCGGAAGCACGCTCGCCTGTGCTACAACAGGCCGTAGTACCTGTGGCCGGTGCGATGTGGAACCTCCCGACCGGCAGCCGATCCAACCGGCCAGCGCACACCGCACCCGGACCCCACGGAGCCGCCCCGTCATGCCCGCCCCTTCCGCCGCCCCGCGAGGCGTCGATGAGCAACCCTGACCTTCTGCTGGTCGGTGCCGGCCACAGCCATCTCGGTGTGCTGCGCCGCTGGGCGCGCGGCCAGCGACCACCGGGCCGCCTGGCGCTGCTGAGCGACAGTCCGCACGCCTGGTATGCCGGACGCCTGCCGGGACTGCTGGCCGGACGCTATACAGAAACCGATTGCCGGATCGAGCTGGCGCCGCTGTGCCACGCCGCCGGAGTGGAGCTGCTGCAGGGTGTGGTGACCGGCCTGGACGCCGACGAGCGCCGCCTGGCGCTGGCCGACGGACGCACCCTGCAGGCCAGCTGGCTGTCGCTGAATGTCGGCGCGGCGCCACCGGCGCCCGAGCAGCGCGGCGGGGGCATGCAGGTGCTAGGAGTAAAACCCTTCGCGGCATTTCTCGCCGCCTGGAGCGAATGGCAACGCGATCCGCAGCCGCTGGCGATCGTCGGCGCCGGTGCGGCGGGGGTCGAACTGGCGCTGGCGCTGGCCGGGCAGGTGCCGGAACTCAGTCAGTTCTGCGCCGGCGCCCTGCTCGAGGGCGGCTCGCCGGGCCTGCGCCTGCGCGCCCTCGGCCACCTGCGCCAGCGCGGCGTGAGCGGTCGCGAGCACTGCCCGATCAGCCATATCGAGGGACAAACCCTGTACAGCGACGCCGGCGCCGTGTGGCACGGCCCGCGCCTGCTGCTGGCCAGCGGCAGCCAGCCGCTGCCCTGGCTGACCCACAGCGGCCTGGTCTGCGCCGACGACGGCTTCATCCAGATCGGACGTACCCTGCAAAGCCACAGCCATCCGCGGATCTTCGCCAGTGGCGACTGCGCCAGCCTGCCCGACGCTCCCCGCAATGCCTGGCAGGCCACGCGCCAGGCCTCGCAGTTGGCCGCCAATCTCAGCGCGGTGCTACAGGAAAGACCGCTGGCCCGCTACCGGCCGCCCCGCCAGCGAGCGCTGCTGGTCGCCACCGGCGACGGCGGCGCCCTGCTCGACTGGAACGGCTGGTCCGCCGGCGGCCGGCTGTGCGGCTGGTGGCGCGACCTGCGCGACCGGCAGTTCATCCTGCGCCACCAGATCTGAACGCCCCGGCGACGGGGCGACTCGGCTGCCGACTCGCGGTCAGCGTGGGCTTGCAGTGCATTCGCTGACCGCGAGCGGATCATCCTTGTTCACCTCGGCCTCGATCGACTCATACCGGCCAGGGCGTAGCCTGCTCGAACTCGCACCAGCGCCCAGAAGCCCTGGCGCAGCGGTCGCGGCCATTGCGCTTGGCTTCGAACAGGGCCGCATCGGCGCGGCTGAGGGTCTGCGAGTAGCCCTCCTCGGGCAGGCGTTCGGCCACACCGAAGCTGGCGGTAATCGATAACACATCGCTGCCGAACGTCACCCGCAGGTTGCGCAGGCCGCCGCGCAGCCGCTCGATGAACGGTTCCGATCTGGCCAGCGTGGTTTCCGGCAACAGCAGCAGGAACTCCTCACCACCCCAGCGGCCACACAGATCGGAGCCACGGAGTTCAGCCTGCAGCAGCGCCGCGATCGCGCTGAGCACGCGGTCGCCGGCCTCATGTCCCCAGGTGTCGTTGATCTGCTTGAAGTGATCGACATCGATCATCGCCAGCACGAATGGCCGCTCTCCACGCTGGCTGCGCAACTCCTCGGCACGCAGGCGCTCCATCAGCATGCGTCGATTCGGCAGGCCGGTCAGAGCGTCGTGCAGCGAGGCTTCCTGGAGCGCATGATTGAGATCGCGCAGCATGTCCTGGTAACGGTCGGAAATGCGCGCAACCTTCTCCAGTTGACGCAACTGCCGGTGGTAGCGTTCGGAAAGCGAGAGACTCTCCTCGCGCGCCAGCGACTGGTAGCCGTCGGAGATCCGGGCGATGCGCTCGAGTCGCGACAACTGGTCGAGGTTCTGCTGCTGCAGACGCGCCAGCCCCTCGCGCAACGGATGCCCGTAGTGCTGGGGGTCACTCAGCAGGTCTTCCACCAGCAGGTCCAGCTCGCGCTCGCAGCTCATCGTTCGATCACTCGCTGTAGGGCAGGATGGCAAAGGGGAAGCTGCAGTCCTCGCGGAACTCTTCGGCCAGCTCGGCGACCCGCTCGTTGCGACTGTCGTAGTGCCAGTTGACGCTGACTGGCTGCCCTTTGCGGTGTGCCTCCTCGAGCAGGTCGAGGATGTCCATCAGCGCCTTGATCGAACTGGTGTTGAGGTACAGCAGGCGCAGTTCCAGGGCCAGCGGCCGGGTCGCTTCGTGCAGGAAACGCTCGACCCAGTCGATCACCTGCCCGAACAGCTCGAAGGAGTTTTCCGGATAGGAGTCGCCCTGCATGGCCAGCACGCCAGCGAGCCAGTCGCCCTGAATCGCCGGCGTTGACTGGGTTCCGTTGATGTTCAATTCTGTCATGGTGTCACTCGTGCAAAGGGTCAGATGACGGCGCGCAGGCTGAAAAAGGCGCGTCCTTCCGCCTGCTCGCTGAGCGAGGCCAGCAGCGGCACACTCGACTTGCGGGCGATATCGAGCAGGCCGAGGCCCGCGCCACTGGCGCTCTCGCCGCTGCGCGGCTTGCGCAGCTGCTCCTTGTAGGCGGCCTTGAGCTGGGCCTTGTCCAGCGGCGCCAGGCTCTCGACCCACTCCACCAGCTGCCGGCCATCCTCGCGCTCGACCAGGTTACCGGCCGCCACCACGTAGCGCCCCTGCTCATCGCGGGAAATCGCCACGGTGGCCGCCGCATCCGACTCGGCGTAGTTCATCCGGGTAGCATAGTGGCGGATATTCTGGGTCATTTCGATATACACGGCGAACACATCCATCGCCGCCGAGGGCTGTGCCTGTTCGGCAGTCAGGTAGTTGCGCAGGGCGTTGCCGATTTCCTCGATCAGGCTGCGCGAAATCGGTCCATTGAAGCAGAGCATGATGCGCTGGCGGTTGTAGTTCTCGCGCATGGCCAGCAGGTCGTAGGTCTCCATGAGCACCCCTAGTCGAAGCGGAAGGAAAGAATGGTGATGTCGTCGCGCTGCGGCAGCTCGCCCTGATAGGCCGCGAGGCTGGCAACGAACAGATCGGCCTGCTCGGCCAGCGGTCGCCGCGCATGCTCGCGCAGCAGTTCGGTGAAGCGCCGGTTGCCGAAGCCGAATCCGTGCTCACCGCCCGCCTGGTCGAGGAAACCGTCGGTACACAGGTAGAAGGTCCAACCCGGCGGCAGCTCGACCTCGAGGTTGGCATAGTCGCCCTGACGCTTGTCCGCCAGCGCCCGCCGTGCGCCCTTGAACTCACGCACCTCGCTGCCGTCGCTGGCGAACAGGGCGATCTTGGCCCCGGCGAAGCGCAGCTTCCGGCCACCAGGGTCGACCCACACCAGGCCGGCGTCCATGTTGGTCGCCAGCCCCCGCGACACCTGCTCCTCGCGCAGCATGCCACGCACGGTGCGGTCGGTCTCGCGGAGAATGGCCGCCGGATCGTCGACACCGGCCACGCCGATGGCATGGTCGATGGCCGCCTGCGCCAGCATGGTCATCAGCGCACCAGGCACGCCGTGGCCGGCACAGTCGACCACGCCGAGCAGATAGCCGCCGGCGCGCTCGCGGTAGACGTAGAAGTCGCCGCCGACCACGTCACGCGGCTTCCACAGAACGAAGTGGTGCTCGCCCAGCGAGGCGGCCAGCTGGCGATCCGGCAGGACGGCGCGCTGGATCAGGCTGGCATAGTCGATCGAGTCGTCGATCTGCTTGTGGGCGGCGGCCATCTCGCGGTTGGCCTGCTCCAGCGCGTGGGTACGCTCGCGCACCCGGCCCTCCAGCTCGACGGTATGCCGGTGCACCTGCGCCGCCATGCTGGCGAAGGCCGCCGACAGCTCGCCGATCTCGTCGCCGCGCGCCGGCGGCAGGCGGGTGTCATAGTGGCCGGCGGCAATCGCCTTGGCCGAGTGCTTGAGGCTGCGCAACGGCTGCAGCAGCAGACGATCCACCGCATAGGCGAAGCCCAGCAGCAGCGCGGCCAGCAAAACCACCAGGGTGCCCAGCAGCGGCCACAGCCAGCGGTTGTCGAGCACCTGCGCGGCATGCAGGTCGACGGCGGTGAGCAAGTGCCAGCGCAGCGGCGCGATATAGCTGAGGGCCAGCAGTTGCGGCTTGCCCTCCAACGTTGCCTTGACGATCTGCACCCCTTCCGGCTCGGCCTCGGCGCGGCGCATGGCCGCCTGCAGCGTCTCGCGCTGGTCCGGCCGGGACAGCAGCTCGAACACCCGCGAGCCGCCGCCACTACCATCGACTCCCGAGTTGAAGGCAATCCGCGCCCGATCCGGATGGGCCTGAATGGCACCGTCGGCGGCGAGGATCATCGGCGTCACGCCCGGCTCGCGACTGACCATGAAGTTGTCGAGAAAACCGCTCAGGTCAAGCCCGGTGCCGGCCAGACCGAGCACCCGGGCGCCGTCGCGGACCAGGATGTTGAACCACACCTTGGTGACCTTGAGCTTGTCGTCGACATTGACGTTCAGGTTGTAGTCGGCCGCCCCCGCCACGCTAGCGAAGAACCAGGCGTCCTGCGGGTCATGCGGATCCAGCACGTAGCGCGGCTGCACGCTTTGTGGCTGCAGGGCGTCGTTGAAGTAGTAGTGGCGGCTGGCATTGGCGATGACGAACCAGGAGTGGTCGTGGAAGTCGCGCTGATAGCCTGCGGCCTCGGCGAAGAACTGCGCCCGCCGCTCGGGGTCGTCCTCGTCCTGCAGCCAGCGCCGGGTCAGCTGCGCATCGGCCAGTCGCCGCGCCAGCGCCAGCTCGCGTGTCACCGGGGCGAGGATACGCTCGCGGTGCAACAGGGTGAAGTTGCGCGCATAGGCTTCGCCGAAGTGCTGGCGAATGTCCTCCATGGCCCGCCAGCCGAGCAATACCGCCGGGATCAGTGCCAGCACGCACGCCAGTAGCAAGGCCAGTACCGACTTGCTGCGCAGCCCCCAGTTCGCCGCCATGAATGTCCCCCCGCCCCCGTCGTATCCACCGCCCAGCGCTACGGCCGGCAAAAGCGGCATTGTGCAGTGCGCCCGCGCCAAGGGGTATAGGCATGCGCCAAAAAAGCGTCTGCCCCCCCGCCGGCCGGCGCACCAGGCACACCATCAGGGTGCCGGGTTGGGCTGCACGCTGTGGATACGCTCGATACCGGCCAGCAGCTCGTCGCTGAGGGTCAACTCGAGGCTGGCCAGGTTGCTGTCCAGCTGCTCGAGGCTGGTGGCGCCGATGATGTTGCTGGTCAGGAACGGCCGGCTGCTGACGTAGGCCAGCGCCAGCTGCGCCGGATCGACGCCATGCTCGCGGGCCAGTGCGACGTAGGCGCTGGCCGCCTGGCGGGCCTGCGGGTTGTTGTAGCGCTGGAAACGCTCGAACAGGGTCAGGCGCCCCTTGGGCGGCTGCGCGCCGTGCTCGTACTTGCCGGAGAGCAGACCGAAGGCCAGCGGCGAGTAGGCCAGCAGACCGACCTGCTCGCGAATGGCCATTTCCGCCAGACCCACCTCGAAACTGCGGTTGAGCAGGTTGTAGGGGTTCTGGATCGACACCACCCGTGGCCAGCCACGGGTCTCGGCCAGGTGCAGGAAACGATGCACGCCCCAGGGCGTCTCGTTGGACAGGCCGATGTGGCGGATCTTGCCGCTCTGCACCAGCTCGGCGAGCACCTCCAGCGACTCCTCGATCGGCGTCATGTGCGCCTCCGGATCGTGGCGATAGCCGAGCTGGCCGAAGTAGTTGGTCTGCCGGTCCGGCCAGTGCAGCTGGTAGAGGTCGATGTAGTCGGTGTGCAGACGCTTGAGGCTGCCCTCCACCGCAGCGATCAGGTTGGCGCGGTCGTGGTGCGGACGGCCACCGCGGATGTGGTTGATGCCGTTGCCCGGCGCCGCCGCCTTGCTGGCGATGATCCACTGGTCGCGCCCGCCGTGACGCTGCAAGTAGTGGCCGATGATGGTTTCGGTGGCACCACAGGTCTCGGCCTTCGGCGGCACCGGGTACATCTCGGCGGTGTCGATGAAGTTGATGCCGGCCGCCTGGGCGCGGCGGATCTGCTCGAAGCCTTCGGCTTCGCTGTTCTGCTCGCCCCAGGTCATGCTGCCGAGCGCCAGCGCGCTGACCTGGATGTCGGTTCTGCCGAGAGGGCGGTAAATCATCGGGAACTCCTGCACGAAGGTGACTGAACGGATCTGCGGCTAAATGTACCGCAGATGCCGCCACGCGCACCGACCGGCAGCCGCCAACTCAGGACATGGCGGGCGTCCGACCGCCGGCTGTCACCTGCCGGCGCTGGCACACGAAGTTCTCGAACTCCGCGGCGGACAGCGGCCTGGCAAACAGGTAGCCCTGCACCTCGTCGCAACCGAGGCGCTCGAGCTCGGCCAACTGCGCGGCCGTCTCGACCCCTTCGGCGATGGTCAGCATGCCCAGGCTCCCGGCCATGCCCAGAATCGCCCGCACGATCGACTGGTCGTGACCGTCCTCGCTGATCTGGCGGACGAAGGACTGGTCGATCTTCAGCTTGTGGACCTGAAAACTCTTGAGGTAGCTGAGCGACGAATAGCCGGTACCGAAATCGTCGACCGACAGCAGCACGCCGAGGGCATGCAGGCGGCGCACCACCGCGATGGCCGCCGCCGGATCGTGCATGGCCACGCTCTCGGTCAGCTCCAGCTCCAGGCAGTGGGCCGGCAGGCCGCTCTCCTGCAGGACATCCACCACCAGCTCGACCAGCCCCGGGTGGCGGAACTGGGCCAGCGACAGGTTCACCGCAATGGTCATGTCCGGCGGATAGCCCTGGTCCAGCCAGGCCTTCATCTGCCGCACCGCGCTGCGCAGCACCCATTCGCCGATCGGCAGGATCAGCCCGCTGCCCTCGGCGATGGGGATGAATTCGCTCGGGCTGATCACCCCCAGTTGCGGGTGGGTCCAGCGCAGCAGGGCTTCGGCGCCGACCAGTCGCTGTCCAGCGATGCTCACCTGCGGCTGGAAGCACAGGTGCAGTTCGCGGTTGTCCAGCGCCTGGCGCAAGGCACTTTCCAGCTGCAGGATGCGCGTGGACTGGCGCTGCATCTCGCTGGTGAAGAAGCGGTAACCATTGCGGCCCTCCTGCTTGGCACGGTGCATGGCGATGTCGGCGCGCTGCGCCAGGCTCTCGAAGTCGCGGCCGTCCTCGGGGAACACCGCGATGCCGATCGAGGTGGTCACCACCAGACCGTGCTCCTCGATCCGGCAGGGCGTGGCCAGCAGCGCCTTGAGCCGCTCGGCGACATGCGCGGCGCCCTTGGCATCGGTGTAGGGCAATACCAACACGAACTCGTCGCCGCCCTGGCGCGACAGGGTGTCCTCGTCACGCAGCACCGACTTCAGGCGCTGGGCGACCTCGACCAGGAAGGCGTCGCCCACCCGGTAGCCCAGAGAATCGTTGATGTGCTTGAAGTGATCGAGATCCAGGTACAGCACCGCCAGCGGTTGGTGACTGCGCTCGGACAGGCTCAGTGCCTGTTCGCAACGGGAGGCGAACAGCTTGCGGTTGGGCAGGTCAGTCAGCGCATCGAAATGGGCCAGGCGCTCGATGCGCTGCTCGTCCAGCTTGCGCTGGGTGATGTCTTCCTTGATCGCCAGGTAGTGAGTGGGCAGGCCGGCATCGTCGAACACCGGCGAGATCAGCACCGACTCGGTGTACTCGCTGCCGTCCTTGCGCCGGTTGACGAACTCGCCGCGCCAGGTATTGCCGCTGGTGAGCTGCTGCCACATGTCGTCATAGGTGGCTTGCGGCGTCTTGCCGGAGTGCAACAGTTTCGGATTGCAGCCCATGGCCTCCTCCAGGCTGTAGCCGGTCGCCCGGGTGAAGGCCTGGTTGGCGTATTCGATGCGCGCGGCGAGATCGGTGATGACGATGGTGCTCGCGCTCTGCTCGACGGCCTGGCTCAGCTTGCGCAGGGTGGCCTGGTCGCGGGTGCGCGCGGTGATATCGCGCGACAGCATGACCAGGCGCGGCGCCTGATGTGGCGCCTGGCGCATCAGCGACACCGACAGCTCGAACCAGTGGTTGCCGTCGTCCAGCGGGATCTGCACCTGCCGGCCGGTCGAATAGCCGTGGGCCAGCGCCTCCTGCAGCGCCGCCATGCAGGTCCGCGCGCTCTCGAGCGGCAATGCCTCGTAGAGAGTCCGGCCGAGCAACTGGGCGGCCGCCGCGGCCAGCTGCTCGCTGCGCGGTGCGTGCACCTGCAGATAGCGACCGTCCGCGTCGAACTCGAACAGCAGGTCGGGAATCGCCTCGAGAATCGCCTGCGCGTGCTGGCGGGCTTCGCTCAGCGCCCGGTAGGGGGCGGCGATCATCTCGACGAACACGGCGCGATACAGCAGCAGGTAGGCCAGCACCTTGTAGACGTGGCCCATCAGGTTGAACACATCGGTGGCCGAGGCGTACAGGGTGAAGAATCCCTCGCTGAGGATCATCGCCAGCACCGCGCCGAGCAGCAGCGAAACGTTGAAGTCACCGGCCTGGCGCAGGCGGCCGAGCAGCACGCCGACGGTCAGCAGGTGCACGACGATCACCCCGTACTCCGCACCCAGCTTGAAGGCGGTGAGCCCCTGCCCGGCCACGAAGGTCGACGGCAGCCACTGCGGGTGGTAGAGAAACACCCAGTGAGCCACGGCCACGCCGGACAGCACGCCCAGCAGGGGTAGCCAGCGCCGCCGCGCCAGCCGCCGGTCCTGGGCGACGCCGATCGCCGACCAGGGCAGCCAGGCCACCAGCAACAGGGCGCCGGCGGCCAGGTAGCGGGCCACCAGCCAGAAGTGGATGGCCTTTTCCACCCCGCTGGGGGTCACGTAGTCAGGCATCCCCCGGTACGACAGCATGTGGGAAAAATCGAGGATGGCCACGCCGAGAAAGCCGCAGGCCAGCAGCAGGATGTTGCGCTGCGGGTGCAGGCTGTGGGTGTTCCAGCCGACGGCAAAGACCAGGACCGCCACGGCGATGGCCGTGGTTTCCAGCAGCATGTGCCAGGCCAGGTAACCGTCGACATGCGGCAGCGCCCCGCCGAACTGAGTCGTCAGCAGCACGCCGGCCAGCAGGAGGACCAGAACCGCCAGTGGCTGGCCGAGGAATTCCCGGTGTTGCGGGTGAACCCGCTTCAAGCCCAATCGCACGCGCTCACTACCCCTATCCATGAGAAGCGCCGCCAGCCCGTTGGCTGTCGAAAATCGCCAGTGTGACGATTGTCCGCGGCACCAATGTGACGCGCGACTGTGCCTGCCTGCCCGGCAGGCGTCAATGATTGTCTGCGCGCACGAGGAAAGCGCGAAAATCGGTGCCTTATGCCGTTATTTTGACGACAGATCTCAAAAGTAGCGACATAGACCTGCACCGCCAGCCAGTGCCATCGCCGTCGTCGACACCCTGTTTCTTCGCCCGCGGATCAGCGGTACAGATCCGCCCGACTCCACGGCAGATCGTGGGAGCCGTCCGCGCGCGGGCGCACTGCGAGGATCTGGTGCAGATTGATCCAGTCGCGCTCGAAGCCGTAGGCGCAGCCGGCCAAATACAGCCGCCAGATGCGCAAGGCCCGTTCCGGAACCAGCCGGGCCGCCTCCTCCAGATGCTGCTCCAGGCGCTCGCTCCAGAAGCGCAGGGTGCGCGCGTAGTGCAGACGCAGGCTTTCCACGTCCACCACCTCCAGCCCTTCGTCGCTCATCCGCGCCACCGCGGTGGCCAGGTGCGGCAGCTCGCCATGGGGGAACACATAACGGTCGATGAATTTGCCGGCCCCCCGGCCAACCGGCCGGCCATCGGTGTTCTTCGCGGTGATGCCGTGGTTCATCACCAGTCCGCCGGGTCTCACCGCCTGATACAGGGTGCGAAAGTACAGGCCCAGATTGGCGTGACCGACGTGCTCGAACATGCCGACGCTGACCACCTTGTCGAAACGGCCATCGCTGGGCAGGTCGCGGTAGTCCTGCAGCTCCAGCTGCACGCGATCCTGCAGGCCCTCGGCCGCCACCCGCTCGCGCGCCAGCTTGAGCTGCTCGCCGCTGAGGGTGATGCCGTAGACCTCGGCACCGAACTCACGGGCGGCAAAGCGCGCCAACCCACCCCAGCCGCAACCGACGTCCAACAGCCGCTCACCGGGCTGCAAACGCAGCTTGCGGCACAGGTGACGCAGTTTGGCCTGCTGGGCAGTATCCAGGTCTTCCGTGCCGGTCTCGAAGTAGGCGCAGGAATAGACCATGTCACGGTCCAGCCACAGCCGGTAGAAGTCGTTTGAGAGGTCGTAGTGGTAGTGGATGTCCTCGGCATCGCTGGCCTTGTCGTGGGCCGGCCGCTGGGGCGCAGCCGCATCCGCCTCGCCGAGCAGCGCCCCACTGAGCGCATCGGCGATGCGCATCACCGCGTCGATCGGCCCCTGGATATCCATCGCTCCCTCGACATAGGCACTGCCCAGCAGGTCGAGGCTGGGACTACCGAGCCGGCTGAGCAGTTGCGGATCGCGCACCACCAGCGTCACCTGCGGCTCGGGGCCGAGATCCAGTTGATGACCGTCCCACAGCCGCAGTCGCAATGGCAGTTGCAGATTGCGCAGGACGGGCGGAAGCATCGCCAGCATGTCCAATCCCCTTTCATGGAAGCCATGTCAAGGGTAGACCAGTTCGGCGGGATTGTCGGACGCCGGGGCGACGCCGATGTTCCACGTGGAACACTGGGGATTGTCCGCCGGGTTCGTGCCCCGGAAATCGCTCCGCCGAAAACGACAATGCCCGGCTTGGACCGGGCATTGTGGTAACCGCAAAATAGCCGAAACGCCTTATTCCACCGTGACCGACTTGGCCAGGTTGCGCGGCTGATCGACGTCGGTGCCCTTGAGCACGGCGACGTGGTAGGACAGCAGCTGCAGCGGGATGGTGTAGAGGATCGGCGCCAGCAGGTCGTGGATATGCGGCATGTTCACCACGTGGGTGCCCTCGCCATTGCCCAGGCCGGCCTGCTGGTCGGCGAACACGATCAGCTCGCCGCCACGGGCGCGCACTTCCTGCAGGTTGGACTTGAGCTTTTCCAGCAGCTCGTTGTTCGGCGCCACCGTGACCACCGGCATGTCGCTGTCGACCAGGGCCAGCGGGCCGTGCTTGAGCTCGCCGGCCGGGTAGGCTTCGGCGTGGATATAGGAGATTTCCTTGAGCTTGAGCGCGCCTTCCATGGCCACCGGGTACTGCGCGCCACGGCCGAGGAACAGCGCGTGGTGCTTCTCGGCGAACAGTTCGGCGATCTTCTCCACCACCGCATCCATGGCCAGGGCTTCGTCGAGGCGGGTCGGCAGGCGGCGCAGTTCGTCCACCAGTTCGGCCTCCAACTGCTTATCCAGGGCGCCGCGGACCTGACCGAGGGACAGGGTCAGCAGCATCAGCGCGACCAGCTGGGTGGTGAAGGCCTTGGTCGAGGCCACGCCGATTTCCGGGCCGGCCTGGGTCAGCAGGGTCAGGTCGGACTCGCGCACCAGCGAGCTGGTGCCGACGTTGCAGATCGCCAGGCTGGCCAGGTAGCCGGCCGACTTGGCGTTGCGCAGGGCGGCCAGGGTGTCGGCGGTCTCGCCGGATTGGGAGATGGTGACGAACAGTGAATCGGGCTGCACCGCAACTTTGCGATAGCGGAACTCGCTGGCCACCTCGACCTGGCAGGGGATGCCGGTCAGCTCCTCCAGCCAGTAACGGGCTACCATGCCGGCATGGTAGCTGGTGCCGCAGGCGACGATCTGCACGTTGCGCACCCGGGCGAACAGTTCGGCGGCCTGCGGACCGAAGGCCTGCACCAGCGCATGGTCGCTGCCCAGGCGGCCTTCGAGGGTGCGCTGCACCACCTTCGGCTGCTCGTGGATTTCCTTGAGCATGAAGTGGCGATACTCGCCCTTCTCCGCCGCCTCGGCGCCCTCGTGGAACTGCACGGTTTCGCGCTGCACGCTGCGGCCTTCGGCATCCCAGATCTGCAGGCTGGCCTGGCGGATCTCGGCGATGTCGCCCTCCTCCAGGTAGACGAAGCGGTCGGTGACCTGGCGCAGGGCCAGCGGGTCGGAGGCGAGGAAGTTCTCGCCCAGGCCCAGACCGATGACCAGCGGGCTGCCACTGCGGGCGGCGAGGATGCGGTCGGGCTGCGCGGCCGAGATCACCGCCAGACCGTAGGCGCCGTGCAACTCCTTGACCGCTGCTTTCAGCGCGTCGGCCAGCTCCGGCAGACCCTGCAGCTTGTGGTGCAGCAGGTGGACGATGGTCTCGGTGTCGGTTTCCGAGCTGAACACATAACCGAGGGCCTTGAGCTGCTCGCGCAGTTGTTCGTGGTTCTCGATGATGCCGTTGTGCACCACCGCCAGGTCGCTGCCCGAGAAATGCGGGTGGGCGTTGGCCTCGCTGGGCACGCCGTGCGTCGCCCAGCGCGTGTGGGCGATGCCCAGACGGCCGGCGAGCGGCTCTTCGGCCAGCGCCTGCTCCAGCGCGGCGACCTTGCCGATGCGGCGGCTGCGGCGCAGCCCGCCGTCCTGGCTATAGATCGCCACCCCGGCGCTGTCGTAGCCGCGGTATTCGAGGCGCTTGAGGCCCTCGATGAGAATGGCACTGACATTACGCTCGGCGATGGCGCCAACAATTCCGCACATGCGGGCTCTCCTTATCGGTTTTCAACGGCGGCACAGACCAGTTTGGTCCCGCGCGCCAGAATCTGCTCACGCACCTCGGGTTCGAGGCGCTCGTCGGTAATCAGCGTATGGATGCTGCTCCATGGCAGCTCCAGGTTGGGCATGCGCCGGCCGACCTTGTCGGCCTCGAGCATGACAATCACTTCGCGGGCCACTTCGGCCATGACCCGCGAGAGGCCCAGCAGCTCATTGAAGGTGGTGGTGCCGCGCGCCAGGTCGAGACCGTCGGCGCCGATGAACAGCTGGTCGAAGTCGTAGGAGCGCAGCACCTGCTCGGCGACCTGGCCCTGGAACGACTCGGAATGCGGATCCCAGGTACCGCCAGTCATCAGCAGCACCGGCTCCTGCTCCAACTCGCGCAGGGCGTTGGCCACGTTCAGCGAGTTGGTCATCACCACCAGGCCCGGGCGGCGGTCCAGCTCGGGGATGAGCGCGGCGGTGGTGCTGCCGCTGTCGATGATGATCCGCGCATGCTCGCGGATGCAGGCCGCAGCGGCACGGGCGATGGCCTGCTTGTACGGCGACACCGGCTGGCTCGGTTCGGCGACCAGCTCGTGGGGCATCGGCAGAGCGCCGCCGTAGCGACGCAGCAGCAGACCATTGCTCTCCAGCGCAGCCAGGTCCTTGCGGATGGTCACTTCCGAGGTTTCGAAGTGGCGGGCCAGCGCGTCCACGTGCACCTCGCCCTGCTCGGCGAGCAGGGCGAGGATGGCGTGGCGACGTTGCGGTGTGTTGCGTTTCGACATGCCTAAGTTTCGATTCGTAACTTTATAGGTGTGAATCAAAACTCAGGAACGGACGAGCGTCAAGCACCTGTGGACAGAACTATCCACAGAATGATGGATGGTCTGTTCATACATGGAGGTTGAAAGGCTTGTGGATAAAAACATCCAAGCGAGAAGTTATGTTTATCCACAGGGCCAGATAGGATGACGATACTTGCCCTCTGTGGAAAAGTCTGTATCAGCTTGTCCACAGAGGAATGGGCACCTGGCCGGCATGGCGCCTGCATCAAGTGGTTATCCACAAGCGAGCGCCGCACACCGCCACAGTACGAGCTTCAGGCCTTGGGCTTCTTCACCGGGCGCTGCCAGCCATCGATATTGCGCTGGCGCGCACGCCCCACCGCCAGGGTGGCGGCCGGCACCTCGCTGGTGATCACCGAACCGGCCGCAGTGGTGGCGCCGTCGCCGATGGTGACTGGCGCCACCAGCGAGTTGTTGGTGCCGATGAAGGCGTCCACGCCGATCACCGTGCGATGCTTGTTGGCGCCGTCGTAGTTGCAGGTGATGGTGCCGGCGCCGATGTTGCTCAGCGCACCGATCTCGGCGTCGCCCAGGTAGGCCAGGTGACCGGCCTTGGCGCCCTCGCCCAGCACCGCGTTCTTCAGCTCGACGAAGTTGCCGACGTGGGCCCTGGCGCCCAGCACGCTGCCCGGACGCAGACGGGCGAACGGACCGCAGTCGGCACCCTCGCCCAGCTCGGCGCCTTCCAGGTGGCTGTTGGCCTTGACCACCGCGCCGCGGCGCAGGGTGCTGTTGCGGATCACGCAGTTGGGACCGATCTCGACACCGTCCTCGATGACCACCCTGCCCTCGAGGATCACGTTGATGTCGATGACCACGTCGCGGCCGACGCTCACCTCGCCGCGCACATCGAAGCGCGCCGGATCGAGCAGGGTCACGCCCTGGGCCATCAGCCGGCACGCAGCACGCTGCTGGTAATGGCGCTCCAGCTCGGCGAGCTGGCGACGGTCGTTGGCACCCTGCACTTCCATGGCGTCTTCCGGCTGGGCGGTGGCCACCGCCAGACCGTCGGCCACCGCCATGGCGATCACGTCGGTCAGGTAGTACTCGCCCTGGGCATTGCTGTTGGACAGCCGGCCCATCCACTCGGCCATGCGCGCGCCGGGCATGGCGAGGATGCCGGTGTTGCCCTCGCGGATCGCGCGCTGCTCTTCCGTGGCGTCCTTCTGCTCGACGATCGCGGTGACCTGCCCCCGGGCGTCACGAATGATCCGTCCGTATCCGGTGGGATCGTCGAGGGCGACGGTGAGCAACGCCAGCTGCGCGGGGCCGGCATGGGCCAGCAGGCGCTCGAGGGTCGGCGCCTCGATCAGCGGCACGTCGCCATACAGCACCAGCACCTGCTCGGCGCTGATGAACGGCAGGGCCTGGGCCACGGCGTGGCCGGTGCCGTGTTGCTGTTCCTGCAGGACGAAATTCAGGTCGTCGGCCGCCAGGCGCTCGCGCACCGCCTCGGCGCCGTGGCCGATGACCACATGGATGCGCTGCGGATTCAACTCACGAGCGGTGTCGATGACATGGCCAAGCATGGCCTTGCCGGCCACCGGGTGCAGGACCTTGGGCAGCGCCGAACGCATGCGGGTGCCCTGACCGGCGGCGAGGATGACGATTTCCAGACTCATTGGTGTACTTCCCTATGCAGCCCCAGCGCCGGGCTGGAGCGAAATGGACACGAATAGTATGGGCGGCAGCAGCGCAACGCACGGCGAGCCGGCAATAAAAAAAGGGGGTAGCCAAGGCTACCCCCTTTTCCCGTGAACCGGACGACTGCGCCGCAATGCGGATCAGTGCGCCGAACCACCGAACTTCTTGCGCAGTTCCTGAATGGTCCGCAGCTGTGCGACAGCCTCGGCCAGACGAGCGGAAGCGGTGGAGTAGTCGAACTCGGCACTCTTCTCGTTGAGGGCCTTCTCCGCCGCCTTGCGGGCTTCGAGAGCCGCTGCTTCGTCGAGGTCGGCAGCGCGGATCGCGGTGTCGGCGAGAACCTTCACCATGTTCGGCTGCACTTCGATGAAACCGCCGGAGATGTAGTACACCTCCTGCTCGCCACCCTGCTTGATCACCCGCACCGGACCCGGCTTGAGATCGGTCAGCAGCGGGGCGTGGCCCGGCAGAACACCGATATCACCCATGTTGCCGTGGGCGACGACCATTTCCACCAGCCCCGAGAACAGCTCTTCTTCCGCACTGACGATGTCGCAGTGGACTGTCATAGCCATACTTCATGCCTCGGTAAGCAGGCGGCGCTACCGGGGTAGCCGCCGCCTGATCGAGCGCCCGCTAGCGGGCGCGCCAGTTACAGTTTCTTGGCTTTTTCGACGGCTTCGTCGATGGTGCCGACCATGTAGAACGCCTGCTCCGGCAGGTGATCGTAATCACCGTTGAGGATGCCGGCGAAACCACGGATGGTCTCTTTCAGCGGGACGTACTTGCCCGGGGCGCCAGTGAAGACTTCGGCCACGAAGAACGGCTGGGACAGGAAGCGCTGGATCTTACGAG
>RCUR01000274.1_pt1 | contig 18217 bp, 10 predicted proteins | sample 2166151 | NCBI WGS metagenome assembly RCUR01 (sample SAMN09932785, study PRJNA488358) | compost metagenome | isolation source: compost soil in an enriched community | place: Germany: Experimental Botanical Garden
CCACCATCGTCACCGACAGTGATCTGAACACCTTGGCCGAAGGCCCGGTGATCGCTATCCACCACAGTGACGAAGTGCTCGCGCGTATGGACGAGTGGAACACCCGCACCCACGGCAACTCCGGCCTGACCCAGCGCGTGCGTGACAGCCGAATCAGCATGGCCGAAGCCGAAGCTGAAACCATCGCCTTCCTGGAAAAATGGGTACCGAAGGGCAAGTCGCCGATCTGTGGCAACAGCATCTGTCAGGATCGCCGCTTCCTTTATACCCACATGAAATCACTGGAAAGCTATTTCCACTATCGCAACCTCGACGTCTCCACGCTCAAGGAACTGGCCGCGCGCTGGGCACCGGACGTGCGTGATAGCTTCAAGAAGGGCAGCACACACCTGGCGCTGGACGACATCCGTGAGTCGATCGCCGAGTTGCAGCACTACCGCAAGCATTTCATCAAGTTCTGATGCCTGGCGATGGGGGCGGGCATTGCGATTGCCCCCTTTTGGTGCCGCACTGAAATGGCTAGACTGCGCGCCTTCCTGCCTGGATCGCCACCATGTTGCTGATGCTCTATCTGATCGCCATCACCGCTGAAGCCATGACTGGCGCCCTGTCTGCCGGGCGGCGCGGCATGGACTGGTTTGGCGTGGTACTGATCGCCTGCGTAACAGCCTTGGGCGGTGGCTCGGTGCGCGATGTGCTGCTCGGGCATTATCCGCTGACCTGGGTAAAACACCCGGAATACCTGGTGCTGACTTCGGTCGCGGCAATGTTCACTGTGTTCACCGCGCGCTGGATGCGCCACTTGCGTTCGCTGTTCCTGGTGCTCGACGCCGTCGGTCTGGTGGCGTTCACCCTGATTGGCTGCATGACCGCACTGGAAATGGGCCACGGCATGCTGGTGGCGTCGGTCAGCGGCGTGATCACGGGGGTGTTCGGTGGCATCTTGCGCGATATTTTCTGCAACGACATTCCGCTGATCTTTCGCCGCGAACTGTATGCGAGCGTCTCCTTCGCCGCAGCGTGGTGCTACATGCTGTGTCTTTATCTGAATGTGCCCGGTGAACAAGCCATTCTGATTACGCTGTTCGGCGGGTTCTTGTTACGTCTGCTGGCCATCCGTTTTCATTGGGAAATGCCCAAGTTTGTTTATAACGACGAGCCTTGATGCTTGTCGCCGGAAAATAGTTGTTTGCCAGATAAAAGTCTGTAAGCCACTAGAGGTTTGCAAGCGTATGTTTCTTACATTTTTCGCTTTGCTGTTTATTTGAAAGGTCTGTAATTTTTTTGTTGGCATATTTTCGATGTCGACATTTAAATATTACTCTTCGAAGGAACACATCATGAGCGAAAGCATGGATGCTACACACGATCAGCAAACCACTGCGCGCATACTCACAGGCCTTGCCATTATGAAGGTCAAGTTTGATGCGAGCGACAATACTCGCACCAAATCGCTGTTTGGTAATGGCCGGATGCAGGTGAAAGTACAAGTTCTGGTTTCCGGGGTAGACGCCAACGGCAATGCCATGCACGTGCCTGCAGATGTAATGGAAAGCATCGAACTGATTCATTACAGCACTGGCAAGACGTTGCGCGACGGCTGGGTCGCAAGCACCGATCAAGGGCGGTTTACGATTGAGGCACGACCTTCAACCACCGCCGGAGACGCTCCCGACAACGATCCGGAAAATGACAGCGTCCATCCTCAGGTCCGAACGTTTTGGGTATCCTCATCGAGCGCCGGGACGACCCAGATTGGTGCGCGTCTGTCGCTGAACGGTGAGAGGATTCTCAGTAATGGAACGACACTCTCCAGTGTTCATGACAGTAGTGTAACCATCGAAGCACAACCTCCATCGGCGTATTCCATCGAAGAATTTCGCTGGTATCAAACCCGGCGCGGCGATGAATTGCCCGGCAATCGAATCTGGAACCACCGTCTTGGGCTCTATCCGCGAGGGCAGCAGATCAAACTGGTCGATTGGGTTGTAGACGGAGTAGGAGAAGGCGTTGACCATAAATTTGCGGGGGGGAACAGACTTAATGAAATAAAAACCAATTATATGGAGGTCATTCTTGTTCGCCCTGAAAAACAAAGGGTGACTGTGATCTTGCCGGCTAACGGAGATCCTTTTGTATACACCTTTTTTCCTGACGCCCATACATGGGGTCGAGAGCATTATGATGTGAAGGTCCAGAGCGATGGAGAGCTAACCGTCGTGCAAGCCCTGTCCGAATACTCGGAAGCCGGTAAAAGTTCCAAGTACGGAGACAAGCTTCACTTTCTTGCCATTGATGAACACGGTACGGAGCATAGGCTGGCGATTCGCGTGAACTTTTACGAACGAAATTTATATCTGGAACGAGGCTAAGACTCACCTTCACTGATGCAATGCCAGTGGATGTAGTAGATATATATGCTTTTTGGCATGGCAACTACCGATAAGCTGTGGTGTTCAATTATCAGGTAATTGCATTCAAAGTGCTTTTGCTTATATCGAGTGTTGGCCCTTCTGTATGCGGGGCCAACGCAGCCATATCTCAAGGATGAGCAGCCATGACTGGCAAACCGCCAAAGGTCAAACCTGTACCTGCCCCAATCAAAACCCACGAATTCAGCGTAGACGGTGCTCGCCGGCCACCGTCCGGCTCTTCAGCAATGCCGCACCTGCCTATACCCCATCACCTCGAAGCGTTTCCCGTTTCCTTCGGGTCTGACTCGATCGCAGTGACGCCAGCGATCAGAGTGAGCGTGAACCCGAGGTCATCTGCGATCGATGAGTTCGCGATGCATGCCGCGAAGTACTCACTGGCAGATTACTGCATACCTGCACCCAAAACCTTCGATGAAACCGATGCGCAAGGCATCAGGATTGTGAAGCAGCGCCAGTACGTGGCCGTGGCCGATGACCATGTTGTGCAAGTGGTGCTGGACGCTAAGAGCGGGCTGTTTCGCGCCACGCTGGCCAGTGAACTCGACCCCTCCGGCCCGCTATTGAAGCCGGACAGCGAAGGCCGGTTCTGGGCTCCGCTGAACAGCGATGTTCCCCCCTTCACTGACTCAATCTCAGTACAAACCGCACAACTTTTTCGCCGGATGGGCCGTTCCGTGGGGCAATTTTCCGCCGTCATGGTTGCACGTGTGCTGGCCGTGAGCGGGGTCAATGAATCAGTGCTGCGCGATGTGCTCATTCATGACCGCCCTGCGCCTTTTTTACTGGAGGACACCATCAGGCGATTGGAACTTGATCAGACGATTCAGGCGCAGGGACGCGGGGCCGCCCCTGAGCAATTTAGGCGGTTCAAGGATCTGGAAGATGCCTTTGAATCCGATTGCGATGAAAACACTTTACGGATGCGCCGGGTGTTTCCACATCTACCGAAAACGGCTGCGCTGGCGATATGGCGCAATATGAGCGCTGCCGAGCGTTTACATATGCACAACCAGCCAGGCATGCCTCAGCGAGTGGCGAAAGAGGCTCTGGTGGCGCTGCGAGAGATTCGCTTGGCAAGGGCCGTGGAAGGCATTCACTTAGAGGCCGTAGCCAACCCGGACACTGATCGGTTAGTGCTGCATATGCTCGGAAATCTGGCGAATTGGCCGCGGCAAACGCGTGTCGAGATTCGCCAAGGGACGATGGACGGGCATGTCCTGAGCGCTATCGGCGAGGCCCGATCGCCGTTTCGTCACATACTGATCCGTCAGGATGATGGCTATGTCCTCCAGAGCCGCGACGCCCAATCACCTCGGAAATCGAAGGACCTGTATTCAACCATCTGGTTTCTGTTGTCGCCCGGGCATCGTCAGTTGCTGGGTGTGACAGAAGTTGGTGGTGCGGCGTTGCAACAGTGGGTCCGTGCGCAGCCGTTGCCATCACGCCAAACCGTGAGTGAGTTGTTGGGGATGGCGCCGCTTGCGGTTACCGTTGATCCTGCCACTGCACAACACCGGCAAACGGGGCAGTTGCGAGGCGGCGGCGACAACAACCTGACATCGACCAAGTCCGTTGCCGACCGTGTGCGTGATCTTTATCCGCATCTTCCAGATCAGGAGGTGACGGCATTTATCACCGAGCGCTTGAAGAGTGATCCTTCCGGCGTATTGCTGCGCCTGGAAAAAGAATTTGTGACATTGCGTAATGAATTGGCGATATGGACTGCCGAAGGGGCATCACCTCATACGCGGACGTCGGAACCAGAGGGCGCGTCGACGCTTGCCGAACGACGCCTGGCTCGCGAGAAGTTCAGCGCAAAGCTGCAAGATATCTGGCAGCGCAAGTCGGTTTCGAGGTGGGGCGAGGGGGATTATTATTTTTCTCACTATGTTGATTTTTCGGGTGAGTTACCAACGTTGTCCGCCCGATTTGAATATGTAGCAGAGTTGATATTGACCGCAAATGAACCGGGTGCACGGATAGGTGCGTTTCTCGACAGCTTTCCGAATATTCAATATTTGGGAGTCGTTGGTATAAAAATGGAAGGATTCCCGTCGGGAATATTTCAAATGCGCCAGTTAAGCGAACTTACGCTGGACGGGTGCTCGCTAAAACTATCCGAGGTCACAGTTGAAGGATTGTCCAGAATCGAAACGCTGACCCGATTGAATCTGGCAAACAATCCTCTGACAGTTGTTCCGCATGTAGGCTACATGGCCGGTTTAACCGGATTAATGCTGAGCAACGCACATCTTTCCAGCGTTCCTTCAGGCATAGATTCGCTCAGGAAACTGGGGGTTGTGGCATTGCATGATAATAATATTTCTGACGTGGGATATGAATTGTTCGAGATTCCCGATACACAGGATCTGTTCATTGGTTTATTGAATAATCCGCTGAGTGACGCGTCAAGGCAACGGATTAGTCAGTATCTTGAAAACTCCAGTATGGATCGGAAGGTGGAAATCCAGACGGAGGAGGTGGTTTTCGAGTCTGACTCCGATAGCGAGTCCTCGGAAAGCGGATTCTCGACAGGTTCAGACAGTGACTGAATATTGGTGGAAGTAACCGCTCCTTTGTTTTTCTAACATAACCTGACAAGAATAAACTGCCCGTTGGCTCCTCTTTTGATTCTGTGCAGTTGAGGTCAGGAGGGGAGCAGATTGTTGAGTGCTGAAATCAAAGGGGCAGGCGGAGTGTGGTTGAAGTTCGCTTGATGTGGTCTGCGATTGTTGAATGTATTAGCATTTGTGAGAGCTGTTGGGGTTGATGTTGAAATATTACTTTCTCATAATTTGTCGAATGTCGCGGCTGTTCTTATTTAAAGCGAGCGTCAATAGTTTGCTGGGTCCTTAGAGGGCGAAGTGTATTAATCAGCAAGGTATTGATAAATGTTTGATGAGCAAATTGGTATTTCCCGTATCGAAGTTAAACTCGATGCCACAAGGTCGGGCCAGCATAAAGTGCTTTATGCCAACGGGCGCATGCAGGTGCGTGTTTTGGTGCTTCTGCACGGGATCGATAACAATGGCGATGGCGCATCTCTGTATGGGCATCCCGCCCTGCAATCACTGCGGTTGATCGCCTATAACGGCGCGCGCCCTCTGGAAGGCGACTGGAATGTATCGCTGCAGGAAAATCGTTATGCTCACGAAATGTCGGGCGGTGCACCGCGGATTACCGAAGTACCACGTGCCACGCACAATCGGATAAGTGACGACTCTGATCCCGTGCAGATTTTCCAGTTTTGGGTTTCGGCCACCAGGCCCGGAATCATGGAAGTGGCCGCCGAAATTCTCGTGGATGGCGTGTTATTGCGAAGTAACGGAATCGGCTTTGACAGCAGTGTTACGCTGGAGGCAATTCCGCCGAAAGAATATTCGCTGAAGAGCTTTACATTCAATGAATATGGTAGCAGACAGCAGAAAGCACAATATGACTGGGTTCAAAGTCATCACATTGGGCTGCACGCGGACGGCAGGCAGATTCACCTGTTTGACTGGTACAGCAGTGAGGTAAAACTTGATCCTTATGATTCCGAAGATGCGGTGCAAGTCTATGCCTCCGGAAACATTCCTGGTACTCGCGACGGGCGCAGAAACTTTTACGGTTACATGGCACCCATCTACGGCCTGAAAGCAAATTTCCGCAGTCCCCTCGGTATCATGAACGTACCGATCAACAATGTGCCTGGGCAACTGACGCTTGTTCAATATATTTCCGCTGACCTGCAAGTGGGGCGGGAAAGCGAGGGTTCATTCGAGTTTGCAGTGATCGATGAGTTTGGCTCGGTACACAGGCTGTGTATCGAAGGTAATAAAGAGCAGCGCACTTTTATTCTGGGTGAGTCCAAGCGACCAATGAAACAGATTGTCTGATTTCATAATGTGGTCAGCGATGTTTGCTGGCCAAGTTTACGAGTCAATATCTGGATCTTGAAATAAAAGGACGTTTTTCAATGGAAAGTAATTTATCTGCCGCTGTTCATTCAAATGCTTTCAACTTCGGTGAATTTGTCTCCGGAGGTGTGGATCCCCGCACCGGCATGTATACGTGCTCGTTTTCGTTAGGAAAGTTGCACTCGGCGGATCTCAATGGTCCTGAGCTTGCACTTTCAATGGGTTTCAATCCGCTCAACCAGGCGGACTCTGGTTTTGGCATTGGCTGGTCTTTGACCCTGACCCATTACGACTTGCGCAGCAAAGTCATGACGCTGTCCAACGGTGAGCGTTACAAGGCTGTGGAAACGTCCACCGGTTTGAAGTTCAAGGAAATGAAACTGCAAACGGCAAAGGTGCTGGTGACCGGAGCAGGGCGCTATGAAGTTCGATACAAGGATGGTCGGCGTGAACTGCTCAAGGTCCTGGCTGGCACTCAGGTCGCCGTAGCGGAAAAAATAATCGCGGCGAACGGTGTAAGCATCGCGTTGAAGCACGAGATGTTCAACCAGTTCCCCAGGTTGGCCGAAGTTCGTGACGCCAAACAATGCCTGCTGAAAATCACCCGCAATGCAGGTCAGGTAACGTTGACCCGGTATCCCGATACCTCTTCCAGTTCCGACTACAAGTTGATCTTGAAAAACGCTCGGGTAACGGCAATCGAGCTTCCGGTAGGTAAAGGTTGGGAGCTGGAATATGAAGTCATCGACGAGGGCAGCTATTTGCACCGAGTCGTCAATCCGCTACGCGGCGTAGAAATCATTCGCTACAAGCGGCAAGGTCATAGCTTCGTAAATGGCGCGGAACAGACACTGCCGTTTGTTATCGCGCACGATATCTACCCAGGGCGCGGCCAACCCAGACTCTGCAAGACATACACGTACTCCGACCATAACTTCCTTGGGCAGGGCCTCCTCCCTGCCAAGGATAATGACCTGGACCCGCTCTATCTGGCGCCCGGCCACTATGTCTATACCTCGGACGAGCAGTTGTTACTGAGCGGCAAAGTGCATACGCGCATTAAACGCACCTACAACAAGTTCCATCTGTTGGTGGCTGAGGTTACAACCTGCGGTGACGCCCAGATCGCCACCGCCACCGAGTATCACTGCTCCGTCACCAAGCCTTTCAATGAGCAGGCTGCTCAGTTTCGTATGCCGAAAGTCCATACGGTGACTCACCTCGATCGACGCACCCAACAGCAGCGTGTGGAAACTACCGTCACCGAGTTCGATGGCGAAGGCAACTTGCTCAAACACATTGAGCCAAGTGGGGTGACGACTTCGACGGAATTTTATCCGGTAGGTGGTGGAGACAATTGCCCAGAGGATCCGCTGGGTTTCTCAAGGTTCCCGAAAAAGAGAACGGTTACCGCTGCCGCGTCGGGTGGGGCTTCGACTGTCACGTACTACGACTATGCGCTGCATACTGCACTGGAGGGGGCGGAGCTGGCATTCGTGTTGCCGGTTGCGGAACGTTTTTACGAAGTTGTGGCAGATGTTGAAGTCTTACGCTCGAAAACCGAACGCAGCTATCTGGATACGCCCAAGGACCCACTCAAGCACGGTGCCACGAAACAGCAAAGTATCACCCTCAATGAGAAAAAAACCTCTACCGGGTTTTCCTATGAACTCGAGGGTGACAGGTTGCGAGTCAAGTCCAGCACATGTGGATTCGACGGTGCGCTACAGACCAGTGAGAAAGTGCTTTCGACGCTGACCGGATTACTGATGTCAGAGGTCGGTGTCGATGGCGAGCACGTCGAACATGAATACGACGCCATCGGCCGGGCAGTGCGCAAAACGGTTGCTTCCGGGAGCCCTTATGCGGCCGCTACCCAGTTTGCCTATCTGGCCGCCAGTAAACAGCAACCGGCGACCATGGTGACCACGGATCCCGTCGGTGGTGAGCAACGTGTGAATTATGACGGCCTGGAGCGGGTGATCACCGTTCAGGAAAAGGACTGCGACCATCCTGACAAGGACGGGCTTATTCAGGCTCGCACGATTTATTCTGCCCTGCATGATTCGGTCGGTCACACGGTGAAAGTGACGCTGACCGATTGGCGTGACGGCAAGCCTTATCCGCTCATTACCCGCTACGAATTCGATTCCTGGGGCCAGGTCAGCAAGACGCTGCATGCCGACGGGCGTATCGAACACAGCGAGGCGAATCCGGTTCTTCGCCAGCAAACCCATTGGCTCCAGGGGATGGGCAAGACACTCACCCTCGTCAATGACTTCGGTAAACCGCTGAGTGTCGAGAGCTTCAATCTGAAGAGCAAGAGTCTCGGCAAAATCGTTTACACCTATGATGGGTTGGGGCGCACAACCAGCGAGACAGATCCTGTCGGCAATATCACTCGATATGAATACGACGTTTTTGACCGGATAGTCCGCATTGTCCTGCCTGATTCCAATACGGTGGTGACCGACTACGCCGAACATAGCGATGCCGGGCTACCGATCGGCATCAAGGTCGGTGACACGGTGTTGGGGCAGCAAACTTATGATGGTTTGGATCGTTTGATACAAAGTACCGTAGGCGGACGAAAGTCCGAGGCGGGTTATGAAGCGGGCTTCACTCAGCCGCAGTGGTACAAGAGTGCTGATGGCACAAAAACCGAATTCACTTATTTGCGCGATCTGGGCGGTGTGCTGACGGAGCGCAAGTCAGGTGCATTGCTCACGAACCTGACTTACGACCCCGCCAGTGGCAATCCCTTGGCCTGTACCGAAAACGGCAGGGAGCGCAGCTTTACCTATTACCCTTCCGGACGCCTCAAATCCGAAACGACGACCTTCGGCGCTATCACAAAATCAACGTCCAGTACCTGGTCCCTGCAGGGACGACCGATCACCCATGTCGATGTACTCGGAGCCGAAAGCCGATCCGAATACGACAAGCACGGCCGCCTGCTATCCACCTCACAGGGCTCGTTGAAAACCGAATTCCACTACGCCATCCAGACGGGGATGCTGGACTGGACGAAAACCGAAGAAACGTCGACCAAGCGGCAGATGATCACCCGGTTTGCCTATGACGATATCGGTCGTGAAACCCGTCGTACGTTCGAGATTCAGGGCCAGCCCGACCAGACGCTGGAATCGACTTACACGCTTGCCGGCAAACTGGCGCAGAAAGTCTCCAGGCGCGGCACGCAACTATTGCGCGACGAACAATTCACCTACGATGTGCGCGGGCGACTGATCCAGTACGACTGTGCTGGCACCCAAAAGCCCCGCGATCCGTATGGCAAGGAAATTGTCCGGCAGACGTTCACCTTCGATGCGCTGGATAACATTCTGACCGTGCAGACGAAGTTCCCGCTGGGCATGAATCTGACCACCTTCAGTTATGACAATCCTGATCCTGTACAGCTCAGTGCAGTCAAACATTCCCATGCCGACTATCCACCGGCAGTGACACTGGAATACGACGCCAACGGCAGGATGATCAAGGACGACCAGGCGCGAACCCTGGCCTATGACGCATTCGGACGTCTTGAGCAATTGTCCAGCGCAGGGGGATCAGTCATTCGTGGCTACCATTACGACGGCTTCGACGATCTGGTCGAACTGTCGCAACCCGACAAGGTGATTACGCAGCGTTACTACCATGCGGGCCGGGTCGCCAATGAGGTGAGTGGTGAAAATTCGTCCAGTGTTGTGCGTCACGGTGGAGCGCTTGTGGGGCAACGGCAGCTCGGTTCGAACGCCGGCGCGCAGCTGTTTTGTACCGACCAGCAGCAAAGCGTGCTGGCAACGCTGGGCAAGGAACAGCTCACCGATTGCGCCTACAGCCCTTACGGGCATCGCCCTGCCGAAGGTGGACTGTTCAGCCTGGCAGGGTTCAACGGCGAGCAGCTGGATCCGGTGACCGGGTTGTATCTGCTGGGTAACGGTTACAGAGCCTATAGTCCGACACTGATGCGTTTTCTCGCCCCCGACAGCATGAGCCCGTTCGGCGCGGGCGGATTGAATGCCTACAGTTATTGCCTGGGCGACCCTGTCAATCGTGTTGACCCTACCGGACATATATCCTGGCAAACGATCCTGGGCATCGGACTCAGTATTCTCGGGGTTGTGGCCAGCGTACTAACGATGGGCGCGGCGACGCCATGGGCAGTGGCGGCATTGGGGCTGGCGGTTGCTTCAGGTTTGGCGGGTATCGCCAGCGAGCTGGCCAATGAGCTGGCACCGGGTTCTCAAGCAGGCGAGATATTGGGCTGGATCAGTTTTGGTCTTGGGCTGGCTTCGCTGGGTGCAGGTATGGCGGCAGGTGCAAAAGCTGCTGTGAATGCTGGCAGGAAGATGGCTTCAGCCTTTAGCCAAGGGCTCAGTGGCAAGGGGGCAGGCAAAGCGGGGCAATATTTAAAGAAGGGTGGAAAAGGCGCCAAGGCTGCGGCCAAAAAAGCCAATGCGCCCGTGGAGACAGTGCCGGACGAACCTTGGCAATTGCATAGGGCCAAAAAAGACAATTTCGTGTCTGAAATTAATGAGGAGAGGGCTAAAGGTTTCTACAAGCTCGTGGAAGGCAATAAGTCCGCCAGCCAAGCAGCGGCGGAGTCCGAGATGCTGTACGAGGAGTTCGGCCCCGTCGGCGCTGGAAGAAAAGTAACGCATGTTTTTTTTGCGAAGACGAAAGGACGTGGGGAGCGTATTTACCTTCTAGAGGACAGTAAACAGCGAGTTTGCAAAGTCTTGCAGGCGGGCGGCCATTTGTCCGACGGGCAGACCAACACAATGATGAAAACGGCTAAAAGCATTGATACAACGCGCATGTGAGCGGCTTGAGTATTTTGCTTGCCCTTTATGCATTCGAAAGTCTGGAGTGCCGTTCCAGCGCCCACTCCACATGCTCCCTGACCAACTCTGACGGATAATCCCGTCGAGCCTTCAACGCTTCCAGCACCGGAATCGTTGAAGGCGCATTGCCCAATCCTACCGCCAGATTCCGCAACCAGCGCTCATACCCCGCCCGCCGCAACGGCGAACCTTCAGTGCTGCTCAAAAACTTCTCTTCGTCCCACAAAAACAGCTCAGCCAACTCGGCATTATCGAGGTTGTGCCGTGGCTTGAAATCGCTTTCCCCTGAGGGCTTGGCGAAGCGGTTCCACGGGCAGACGATCTGGCAGTCATCGCAGCCGAACACGCGATTGCCAATCAGCGGCCGCAGATCCTCGGGGATTGCGGTTTTCAGCTCGATGGTCAGATAGGAAATGCAGCGCCGCGCGTCCAGCACGTAGGGACCGACGAAAGCATTGGTCGGGCAAATGTCGAGGCACGCGGTGCAGCGGCCGCAATGTTCAGTGCTGTGTGGTTCATCCACCGGAAGGGGCAGATCGACAAACAACTCGCTCAGGAAGAAATAACTGCCGGCCTTGCGATTCAGCACCAGAGTGTTTTTGCCGATCCAGCCCAGCCCGGCCTGTTCGGCGATGGCTTTTTCCAACACCGGGGCGCTGTCGACAAACGCGCGGAAACCGAACGGGCCGATCTGCGCCTGAATCTTGTCGGCCAATTGCTGCACACGTTTACGGATCAATTTGTGGTAATCGCGGCCCAAGGCATAACGCGACACGTAGGCTTTTTCCGGTTGCGCGAGCATTTGCGCCATTTGCGTGTCGCCGGGCAGGTAGTCCATGCGCAGCGAGACCACGCGCAACGTGCCCGGCACCAGTTCTTCGGGGTGCGAGCGTTTGCTGCCATGGGCGCCCATGTAGTCCATTTCGCCGTGGTAGCCGGCCTCGAGCCAGCGCGCGAGGTGCTGCTCATGCTCGGCCAGATCCAGGCCGCTGATGCCGACTTGCTGGAAGCCCAGCTCGCGGCCCCAATCCTTGATCGATTGGGCGAGGGCGGGCAGGTCTGTGGTGATGGCGGACATGAGGCGAGAGAAACCGGAGCTGAGGTGCGTATAATTCTGCCAGACATCGGAGCTCGAAGACGCATGCCGCATACGAAAGATGAATTACCCGACGCGCTGTATGGCGCCGCACAGGTGCGCGAACTCGATGCACGGCTGATTGCTGCCGGTACGCCGGGCTTCGAATTGATGCAGCGCGCGGCCCATGCGACGTGGCGCGCATTGGTGCGACAGTGGCCTTCGGCGACTGAACTGACGGTGCTGGCCGGGCATGGCAACAATGCGGGAGACGGTTATCTGGTCGCGGCCATGGCCCAGCGAGCCGGGTTGCTTGTGCGGGTGTTGGCGGTCGGTGATCCCCGGCAATTGCAGGGCGACGCGGCGTCAGCCCATGCCGAGGCCTCGACGCACGGTGTGGCGATTCAGGGCTGGAGCGCTGACAGTGAGTTGCGCGGGGTCATCCTCGATGCCCTGCTCGGCACCGGCCTGAGCGGCGACGTGCGTGAGCCGTATGCCACCGCGATCAATGCGATCAACGTCAGTGGTTTGCCGGTTGCTGCGGTCGATATCCCTTCCGGATTGTGTGCCGACACTGGGCGAGCGCTGGGTGTCGCGGTCTGTGCCGATCTCACGGTGACCTTTATTGGTCTGAAGCTTGGGCTTTTCACCGGTGACGCGGCGGATCATGTCGGCGCGCTGCTGTTCAACGATTTGCAGGCGCCAGCGGAAACTTACCGTGACATTCCTGTCCGCGCCCAGCGACTCAATGCCGCTAATCTTCCTCGATTGGCGCCGCGCGCGCCGGCGTCGCACAAGGGGCGTTTTGGCCATGTGTTGCTGATCGGTGGCGATCACGGATTTGGCGGGGCGATCCTGCTCAGTACCGAAACGGCGTTGCGCAGCGGCGCGGGCATGGTTTCGCTGGCGACCCGTCCCGAGCATGTGCCAGCAGCCCTGACCCGTGTGCCGGAAGCTATGGTTCTTGGCACCTCATCGGCCAATCAGTTGATGGGTTTGCTGGAAAAAGTCTCGACGCTGGTCGTCGGTCCTGGCCTCGGCCAGGCCAGTTGGGGCCGCGCATTACTGTCGGCGGCGGCCAACGCGGCATTGCCGCAAGTGTGGGATGCCGACGCACTGAACTTGCTGGCGAGTGATTTCGTTCAATTGCCCAAGGATTGCGTGATCACCCCGCATCCGGGCGAAGCAGCGCGTTTGCTGGGCATCAGCACCGCCGACGTGCAGGCGGATCGTCCCGCGGCAGCGTTGGCGCTGAGCAAAAAATATACAGCAGTGGTGGTGTTGAAAGGCGCAGGCAGCCTGATTGCGCATCCCGATGGCCGTTTGGCGCTTTGTCACCAAGGTCATCCGGCCATGGCCACTGCAGGACTCGGCGACGTACTGGCCGGTTTGACCGGTGCGCTGCTGGCGCAGGGCATGGCCGGTTTTGATGCGGCGTGTCTGGCGGTCTGGCTGCACGCCAATGCCGGTCAGCAACAAGGAAAATTCGGCCGTGGGCTGGCGGCCAGTGATCTGATTCCAGCCATTCGTCAGTTGTTGGAGGAGCAAGCACCGTGTCTGAAGTAACCCTGTACCTGGCCGATGAACAGGCCATGAGCGACTTTGGCGCACGGATCGCCCGCGTGACCCAGGGCCATGGCCTGATTTTTCTCGAAGGCAACCTGGGCATGGGCAAAACCACCCTGTCGCGGGGCATCATTCGCGGCTTGGGCCATGTCGGCGCGGTAAAAAGTCCGACCTTCACCTTGGTCGAACCCTACGAGATCGGTGACATCCGCGCCTTCCACTTTGACCTGTATCGCCTGGTCGATCCGGAAGAGCTGGAGTTTCTCGGCATCCGCGACTACTTCGAAGACGATGCCCTGTGCCTGATCGAATGGCCCGATAAAGGTGCAGGCTTTTTGCCAAAGCCTGACCTGACCATTACCATTAGCCCGCAAGACAGCGGGCGTTCGCTGAAAATTTTATCCCAGGGCTCGCGTGGCGAGGCCTGGTGTGCCGCTTTGGCATTGGAATCCAAATAGATGATGGGGTTAGGTATGCGCTTTCGCGCGTTGGTGGCTGCCGTAGGGGTGTTGTTTTTGGCGGTGACCGTCGACGCTGTGGCCGATTCGAAGGTCAACAGTGTTCGCCTGTGGCGGGCGCCGGACAACACGCGACTGGTGTTTGACCTGACAGGTCCGGTGCAGCACAGCGTCTTTACCCTGTCGGCGCCCGACCGTCTGGTCATCGACATCAATGGTGCCAGCCTGGGTACGCCGCTGAACGTCAACACGGCCAATACGCCGATCACTGCCATGCGTTCGGCTCAGCGTACGCCGACCGACCTGCGGGTGGTCGTCGACCTGAAAAAAGCGGTCACGCCGAAAAGTTTCTCCCTGGCGCCCAATGCCCAGTACGGCAACCGCCTGGTGGTCGACCTGTTCGATAACCCGGCCGACGCCGCACCGCCGCCTGCGCCGACGCCGCAGGTCGCGACTGTGCCAGCGGTGCCGGTAACCCCGACCGAACCGGCAATCAAGTTGCCGCCAGCCCCGGCCGGCAAGCGCGACATTATTGTGGTGATCGACGCCGGCCACGGTGGCGAAGACCCGGGCGCATCCGGTTCGCGCGGTCAGCGTGAGAAAGACGTAGTGCTGCAGATCGCTCGCGAACTGCAGCGTCAGGTCAACGGCATGAAAGGCTTCCGCGCCGAACTGACCCGAACCGGCGACTATTTCATCCCGTTGCGCGGTCGTACCGAGATTGCCCGCAAGAAGGGCGCCGACCTGTTTGTGTCGATCCACGCCGATGCGGCGCCATCTGCCGCCGCTTTCGGTGCATCGGTGTTTGCCCTGTCCGACCGCGGCGCAACCTCGGAAACCGCCCGTTGGCTGGCCGACAGTGAAAACCGTTCCGACTTGATCGGTGGTGCTGGCAACGTCAGCCTGGATGACAAGGACCGCATGCTCGCCGGCGTGTTGCTCGACCTGTCGATGACTGCCTCGCTGACTTCCAGCCTCAACGTCGGTCAGAAAGTCCTGACCAACATCGGCCGCGTCACGCCGCTGCACAAACAGCGTGTGGAACAGGCCGGGTTCATGGTGTTGAAGTCGCCGGACATCCCGTCGATTCTGGTCGAAACCGGGTTTATCTCCAATGCCAACGAAGCCAACAAGCTCTCGGCATCGAGCCATCAGCAAGCGTTGGCCCGCTCGATCAGCAGCGGCGTGCGCCAGTTCTTCCAGCAGAACCCGCCACCGGGCACTTACATCGCCTGGCTGCGTGATTCCGGCAAGATCGCTCAAGGCCCGCGCGATCATCGCGTCGGTCCGGGTGAAACGCTGGCGATGATCGGCGTGCGCTATCAGGTGTCGCCGGCCACGCTGCGCGCTGCCAACAATCTGAAAAGCGATGAACTGAAAGTCGGTCAGCACTTGACCATTCCTGGCACCGAACTGGCGTCCAAAGAATGAACGAAGTGCTGAACGCTGCTGCCCGTATCGAACTGCTCAGCCCACGGCTGGCGAACCAGATCGCCGCCGGTGAGGTGGTTGAACGTCCGGCCTCGGTGATCAAGGAACTGCTGGAAAACAGCCTCGACTCCGGCGCCAAGCGCATCGATGTCGATGTGGAGCAGGGCGGCGTCAAGCTGCTGCGGGTGCGCGACGATGGCAGCGGCATTTCCGCCGATGACCTGCCGCTGGCCCTGGCCCGTCACGCCACCAGCAAGATTCGCAACCTGGAAGACCTTGAGCAAGTCATGAGCCTGGGCTTCCGGGGAGAGGCACTGGCGTCTATCAGCTCCGTTGCGCGCCTGACACTGACCTCCCGCACCCGTGACGCCGATCAGGCCTGGCAGGTGGAAACCGAGGGCCGTGACATGGCGCCGCGTGTGCAGCCCGCGGCCCATCCGGTGGGTACCTCGGTGGAAGTGCGCGACCTGTTCTTCAACACCCCGGCGCGGCGCAAGTTTCTCAAGACCGAAAAAACCGAATTCGATCACCTGCAAGAAGTGATCAGGCGCTTGGCCCTGGCGCGCTTCGATGTGGCGTTCCATCTGCGCCATAACGGCAAGACCATCCTCAGCCTGCACGAGGCCCATGATGATGCGGCCCGTGCCCGGCGCGTGGCGGCGATCTGCGGGCCGGGTTTCCTGGAGCAGGCGCTGCCGATCGAAATCGAGCGCAACGGCCTGCATCTATGGGGCTGGGTCGGCCTGCCGACCTTCAACCGCAGCCAGGCCGATTTGCAGTATTTCTTCGTCAATGGCCGTGCCGTGCGCGACAAACTGGTGGCCCACGCGGTACGCCAGGCCTATCGCGACGTGCTGTTCAATGGTCGGCACCCGACCTTCGTGCTGTTTTTCGAAGTCGATCCGACCGGCGTCGATGTCAACGTGCACCCGACCAAGCACGAAGTGCGCTTCCGTGAAGGGCGCATGGTTCACGATTTCCTCTACGGCACCTTGCACCGCGCCTTGGGCGATGTGCGCCCCGACGATCAACTGGCGGCGCCGGTTGCCACGGCCATCGTCCGGCCTACCGGCCTCGAAGCTGGTGAATTCGGACCCCAGGGCGAAATGCGCCTGGCCGCCAATGCGCTGCTGGAACAGCCTCAGGCTCAGCCGTCGTTCAATACGCCGGCGGGTTCGGGGGCTGGCGCGGGTTATCAATATCAATACACGCCGCGACCGCAGTCCGGTGCACCTGTCGCCGAAGCGCAGGCCGCCTATCGCGAGTTTTTTGCGCCGCTGCCCGAGGCCAATGCCGTCGCGCTACCGGCCGGGCAGGACGACATCCCGCCGCTGGGTTATGCGCTGGCACAACTCAAGGGCATCTACATCCTTTCGGAAAACGCCCAGGGCCTGGTGCTGGTGGACATGCACGCCGCCCACGAGCGGATCATGTATGAGCGTCTGAAGGTGGCGATGGCCAGTGAGGGCCTGAGCGGCCAGCCGTTGCTGGTGCCGGAGTCCCTGGCCGTCAGTCAGCGTGAAGCCGATTGCGCCGAGGAGCATGTCGCCTGGTTCCAGCGCCTGGGCTTTGAGTTGCAGCGCCTGGGCCCGGAAACCCTGGCCATCCGGCAGATCCCGGCACTGCTCAAGCAGGCCGAAGCCAACCGGCTGGTCGCGGACGTCCTGGCTGACCTGATGGAATTCGGCACCAGCGACCGCATTCAGGCGCACCTGAACGAGTTGCTCGGGACCATGGCCTGCCACGGTGCGGTTCGGGCGAACCGGCGTCTGGCCCTGCCGGAAATGAATGCCCTGCTGCGTGACATGGAAAACACCGAGCGCAGCGGTCAATGCAACCATGGCCGACCGACCTGGACCCAATTGGGCCTGGACGATCTGGACAAACTGTTCCTGCGCGGTCGTTGATGAGCCAGCTTCCTCCAGCGATTTTCCTGATGGGCCCGACCGCTGCGGGCAAGACCGATCTAGCCATCGAGCTGACCAAGGTGCTGCCGTGCGAGTTGATCAGTGTCGATTCAGCGCTGGTCTATCGCGGCATGGACATTGGCACTGCCAAGCCTTCGAAAGAACTGCTGGCCGAATATCCGCACCGCTTGATCGATATTCTCGACCCGGCTGAGGCTTATTCGGCTGCGGATTTCCGTCGCGATGCCTTGCAAGCCATGGCCGAGATCACCGCGCGCGGAAAAATTCCGCTGCTGGTCGGCGGTACGATGCTCTATTACAAGGCTTTGGTCGAAGGTCTGGCGGATATGCCAGCGGCCGATGCCGATGTCCGCGCGCAGATCGAAGAAGAGGCTGCACGCCTCGGTTGGCAAGCCTTGCACGATCAATTGGCGCTCATTGACCCGGTGTCAGCGGCGCGGATTCACCCGAACGATCCGCAGCGCTTGAGTCGCGCGCTGGAAGTTTATCGAGTCAGTGGTCAGAGCATGACCGAGCTGCGTCAGCAACAATCTGCGCAAAGTACTGAAGCAGCCGCTTCGGGACTGCAACAATTGCCC
>RCUR01000275.1_pt1 | contig 18217 bp, 17 predicted proteins | sample 2166151 | NCBI WGS metagenome assembly RCUR01 (sample SAMN09932785, study PRJNA488358) | compost metagenome | isolation source: compost soil in an enriched community | place: Germany: Experimental Botanical Garden
ATTTAACGTTATAAGTATTTATAAATAAAGTTTTTAAGATAAAAAAATGCGGATTGAATTAGTTAGTTTTGTTTTAGTATTTTGAAAGGCGTTCCTATTATTTAAATAAGAACGCCTTTTATTTTAGCTGGGAGTTTTTTATTTAATAACTCATTTCCACAATTTCTTTTACTTTTTCTAAAGTAATATTTTGTTTTTCTCCCAATGCTTTCCAGCCTCTTTGATCGAAACGATTCACTATAAAACCAGCTGTTTTTTCAAAATCTTTGGCGTTTTCAGATAATTTGGTTTGCATTCCCATAGTATGGTAGAATTCAACAGTCTTGTTGATAGCCTCTTTGGCAATTTCGTCCTCGCTTCCGCTCAGATTAAAAATGCGTTTTCCATACTGAGCCAGTTTTCCTTTTTTAGTTTCAAATAGTACTTTATACAAGTTAGGACCAATAATAGCCAAGGTTCTGGCATGATCAATTCCGTATAAGGCAGTTAATTCGTGCCCAATCATGTGTGTTGCCCAGTCAGAAGGAACACCTTTTTGGATTAAACCGTTTAAGGCCATGGTACAACTCCACATAAAATTTGAAGCCAAGGTATAATTCGTTGGATTTTCAACTACCTCAGGGCCAACTTGAATTAAGGTTTGTAAAATGCCTTCTGCAATACGGTCTTGAAGATAACCATCGTGTGGGTAGGTCAAATATTGTTCTAAAACATGAACATAGGCATCGATCACGCCATTTTGTAATTGTTTTTTCGGCAAAGACGCAATCACTGTTGGATCGCAAATAGAGAACTGAGGAAATAGTGCGGAACCTCCAAAATCTAATTTTTCCTGAGTGGCTTCAATGGTAATAACCGCTCCGGAATTCATTTCGCTTCCTGTTGCAGGCAAGGTCAAAACGGTTCCAAAAGGCACTACTTTAGTAACATCTTTAAAGAGGATTCTTTTTTTAAGAATTTCAATCGGATCTCCGTCAAATAGAACGGCAGCTGAAATAAATTTTACACCATCAATCACACTGCCTCCTCCAACTGCAAGGATGAAATCAATTTTTTGTTGACGTATGATTTCAACTGCTTTCATCAAAGTTTCAAAATGTGGATTGGCTTCGATACCACCAAATTCAATTACTTCAAAACCTTCCAAGCTTTTGCGAACTTGTTCGTGGATACCATTTTTAAAGATACTTCCGCCTCCGTAGGCAAGTAAGATTTTAGCATTTTGCGGAACAAGTGTGGCTAACTTTTCTATTTGTCCTTTTCCAAAAACCAGTTTTGTAGGGTTGTATAATTCGAAATTAAGCATAGTTTATTTTTTAAAATTAGTAGGTAAGAAACTAAGATTCTGAGATTCTAAGTTTTTTAGAAAAGGAATTTAAATCTTAACAACTTAGCGTCTTAGAATCTTAGGGACTTCCTTTTATTTTTTTGAAGTCAATTGGTTTAATAATTTCTCTGCCACCAGTTTTGATGAGGCGGGATTTTGTCCTGTAATAAGCAAACCATCTTCAACGGCATAAGGATTCCAATCTGCAGTTTTGCTGTACGTGGCGCCATTTTGCTGTAGTACGTCTTCCAGAAGGAAAGGAACAATTTTAGTTAATCCGATTGCTTCCTCTTCGGTATTAGAGAATCCGGTTACTTTTTTACCTTTTACCAGAAATTCTCCGTTTATCTTTACATGTTTAAGAACTCCCGGTGCGTGACAAACAAAACCAATCGGTTTTTTGTGGGTATAGAAAGCCTCAATTAATGCGATTGAATTTTTGTCTTCGGTTAGATCCCAAAGTGGACCGTGACCTCCGGGATAAAATACCGCATCATAATCAGCTTGATTGACATCTGATAACTTCAATGTTTTACTTAGCTTGTCAAGAAGTGCTTTGTCGGCATCAAATCTTTTGGTGTCTTCAGTCGCTGCTGATGGATCTTCACTTTTAGGATCGATAGGTGGTTGTCCTCCAAGTGGTGTTGCAATATCAATTTGCACTCCTTTATCGGCTAATGCATAATAGGGTGCTGCAAATTCTTCTGTCCAGAATCCTGTTTTTTCTCCTGTGTTGCCCAATTTATCATGACTGGTGACAACAAATAATACTTTCTTCATCCCTTTTTTGTTTTGTTTTTGGGCGGTTGCGCTAATGCAACTCACGGTTAATGCTATAATGGTAAATAATGCAATTTTCTTCATAACTGATTTTTGTTTTTGCAAATTTAGGGCGAATGTGGTATCAGTAAAAATAATTTAAATTATGTTTGTGATAAATATATTTATAACATGGTTAATCTGGAATGGTATAGAACCTTTAAATCGGTTTATAAAAACGGAAATTTTTCTTTGGCTGCCAAAGAGCTATTTATCAGTCAACCCGCTGTAAGTCAGCAAATATCTATGTTGGAGGCACATGTAGGTTATAAACTTTTCAATAGAAAGTCCAAAGGGGTAGAGGCAACCGAATATGCTAAGTTACTTAATAATTTAATTATCGAGGCTTTAGACCGATTGGAAAATGTGGAAAACGGTTTTCGTGCTAAAGCATTCAATGCTAATAGATTAATTTCAATTGGAGTATCCAAACACTTGATGAGTAGTTTGGGCGGAGCCTTACTTTCTAAATTTGAATTTATAGATTTTAGCTTCCATGAAAATGATACCTTGTTTGAATTGGTAGATTCTAAGAAACTGGATTTTGCAATAGTTACCCAACAATACGACACTTTTGATACCATTCAGAAAAAGCTGGGCGAAATCAAACAGATTATCATTGGTTCGACGGATATTGATTCTTCCGGATTACAATCAAGTATTGAGCGCAACGATTTATCAGCCATTGAGTATTGGTTAAACGACCAAAAATGGTTTAGTCATGATGCCAGAATTCCACACATCAAATTGTTTTGGTTGCATGTTTTTAATAAAAAAAGACCCTCAATGATACCAAATTATATCATTCCTTCTGAATATGAAATGCTGGATCTGGTTTCGAAAAATACTGGAATTGCGGTAACTTGGAATTGCAATGCTAAGAGTTTTATAAATGATGGAAAACTCCAATTGTTATGGGACACTAAGGAAATGCCAAGTACTAATGTGTTTTTGCTATCGGGTAAAAACGATAATTTGAGTGCTGTTTTTGAGAATATTGTAGCAGAATTGAAGCGGGTCTTGGAGTAACTACTTCTTATAAAAATTATTATGGTCTATATATTCCCAAACTTTAGCAGGTAACAACGGCTGAACATTTTTGCCTTTCTTGATATTGTTTCTAATGAAAGTCGATGAAATTTCAACCACAGGCGCATCAATCATATGAATTTTTGGATGGTTTCTGAAAGTGGTATTCTCCGTTTCCGATGAAATTACTTCATCTGTTCGTTCCTTGGAATCCATTCTGGGGTAAACGTAAATGTCATGATGGGCCAAAATAGCGTCGTAATTTTTCCATTTGTGCAAAGACTTTAAATTGTCTTCGCCCATGATCAGTGAAAAATCATAACTAGGAAATTTTTCCTGTAAATGAACCAGTGTGTTTACGGTGTAGTTAGGCTGTGATAATTTGAATTCAATGTCTGAAGGTCTGATTTTAGGAAAATCTTCAGTAGCGAGATATACCATTTGTAAACGGTGATAATCGTCCAGCAAAGTGCTTTTTTTCTTTAATGGATTGTGTGGGGTAACCACCATCCAGACCTGGTCTAAATCAGCATGTTCCGCCATGTGATTGGCAATGATGAGATGCCCGACATGAATAGGATTAAACGTTCCGAAATAGAGACCTACTTTCATTTATTAGGGTTTTAGTTTTTGGGTTTTAGATGTTGATTATAACTAAAACCCAACACCTAAAACCTAAAGCCAATATTTTATTTCACAAAATTCTTTACCAATTGATAGGCTTCGTCCAATGCAATATCCAAATCGTAGTTTTTGATAATCACATCAAATTGTGGTGCAGTGGCCAGTTCAACAGATGCTTTGGCAATACGCATGTTGATTTTATCTTCACTTTCGGTAGAGCGTTCTTTCAATCTTCTTTTTAATTCGTCGACGCTTGGTGGTTTTACAAAAACAGCCAAAGTTTCTTCGGGGAATTTATGTTTAATTCGCAGTCCTCCGGCAACATCAATATCAAAAATGACGTTTTTGCCTTTGGCCCAAATGCGTTCTACCTCACTTTTTAAGGTTCCGTAGAAATTATCGCGATAGACTTCTTCCCATTCAACAAAATCTTCGTTTTTGATGTGTTTTTTAAATTCATCCAATGACATGAAATAGTAATCTTTCCCGTTTACTTCTTCGCCACGAGCTTCACGGGTTGCAGCCGAAATGGAAAATTCCAGATTCAAATCTTCTTTGCCTAATAAATGTCTAACTATGGTGGTTTTCCCGGAACCAGAAGGTGCTGAGAATACGATTAATTTTCCTTTTTTCATTTTATGCTGAATTTAGTTCAGTATCTAATTTAGATTTATTCAGATATCAAAACCCTATAATACATTCAAAACCTGTTCTTTAATCTTCTCCAATTCGTCTTTCATCTGAACGACTAATTTTTGCATTTGTGCATGATTCGATTTAGAACCCATTGTATTGATTTCACGTCCCATTTCCTGGGTGATAAAACCTAGTTTTCTACCGTTGGCTTCGTTTCCGTTGATGGTTTCCAAGAAATAATCCAGGTGATTGGTCAGACGTACTTTTTCTTCGGTGATGTCTAATTTTTCTAAATAGTAAATCAATTCTTGTTCAAAACGATTTTCGTCTACATTAACTTTAAGTTCTGAGATAGCAGTTTGTAAACGGTCTTTTATGGCTTGAACACGTTCTGGATCAAGTTCTAACGCTTCGGTCATGTACTGACGGATATTGCCAATACGCAATTGAAATTCTTTTTCAAGAGATTCTCCTTCGTCTTTACGGAAGTTCAAGATGTTTTGCAAGGCTTCTTCGACAACGGTCTGAATCTGAATCCAGTCGTTTTCGTCAATTTCTTCGCGTTCTATTTTCATGGTATCCGGCATGCGGACAGCCATTTTCATCAGTTCGGTTTCATCAGCATCGGCGTAGACCGCTCTTAACTGAGCGATGTAACCTTTTACAATAGGTACATTTACTTTGGTAGAGGTTTGCTCAGCGGTACTTTCGATAAAAATAGAAAAATCTACTTTTCCTCTTTCCAGCTTTAATGCTATTTGGTTGCGTAAACCCAATTCCATTTCGCGGTAAAGAGAAGGCATTCTCACATTTAAATCCAAACCTTTACTGTTTAGGGATTTTACTTCTACCGTGATTTTTTTAGTTGGTAATTGCAAAGTCGCTTTACCAAAACCAGTCATTGATTGTATCATATAATTTTCTAAAAGAGTCCAAAGATAATAAAAAAGTGGTCAGTGGTCAGTTTTTAGTGTTTAGGGACTCGGTTTAAGTAAATATTTAAGTAATCAGATTTTAATTTTTGCATTCCTACCCAATAAACGCAATGAATAATATAAAAGACTAGAATCTGCGATCTGAACACTTCTTACTTCTTTTGTGTTACCAAATAAACTCCAACAAATATTAATATTGCCGAAGCAACTTTTACAAATGACAATTCGTCTTTGCCTAAACTAATAGCAAAAACCGTTGCGAACAAAGGTTGTAAATAAATAAAAACGGCCACTGTGGTAGGTTTTAATTCTTTCATCGAAAGCAAATTCAGCAAATACGTCAGGAAAGTGGAAATAGCCACGACAAATCCTATTTTCCAGCCAATGTCTGTGGGTACCAAAGCCCATTTTACAGCTTCAAATTCGCTCCAGCCAAAAGGTAAAACCATGATGAAACCGAACAAATAGATCCATTTTACAAAAGTGAAGGCGTTGTATTTATCCATTAACTTCTTAACGATAATCAGATAAAAACCATAGGAAATAGCATTAACCAAAACCAGAAAATTTCCCAATCCGGCATTTGTTGCACTGCCAATTGATTTTCCGTAAAGTATAAGAAAAGCAGTTCCGATTAAACCAAGAATAAGCCCAAAAACCATTCGCTTTCGCATGCGTTCCTTCATAATTAGTGCCGAAAGGACAAGTACAATCATGGGAGTGGAGACCATAATTACCGCAGCGCTGATTGGGGAAGTAAGGCTTAGTCCTTTGAAAAATGTCAGCATATTAAAAGCCACACCAAAGAAAGCGGCAGCAATGATTCGTGGAAAATCACCGAAATCAATTTTTTCTTTGGGCATAAACAACCAAACCAGCCAAAATAAAATCATGGAACCGCCGGCGCGCAACAGAATAAATCCGTAGGCGTCAATGTATTTTGGCATTACATCTTTGGCAATGGTAAAAGTAAGTCCGTAAATTATTGAAACAATGGTAGCACCAATCAGTGCGAGATTTCTTTTAGACATTCGCCAGAGCAAGCATTACTTGGTGCATGTTTTGTTGGCTGTTTCCAATATAAATTTTATCGTTGATGATAAAAACCGGACGGCTCAAAAACGTATAATGTTCCAGAATGTATTTTTTAAAATCGTCTTCAGTCAGGGATTTGTTTTTTAAATCCATTGATTTGTATAACTGCGCTTTTTTGCTGAAAAGAGCTTCGTAACTTCCTGAAAGTTCACGCATTTGCTCTAATTCTTCAACAGTAATAGGATTTTGTTTGATGTCATGAAAAGCCAAATTATGGTCTTTTGGCAATGATTTTATGATTTTTCTGCAGGTATCGCAAGAAGCGAGATAATATATTTTGTTCATATAAACAGCGATTTCTTTGTGCAAAGAAAATTCATTTGCCACGGAAAATGATTATTTTTATCAAAAATTTAAAAAAATGAATCAAATATTCGATATTACAAGAACGAGTAGAAAAATGATTGCGCCATTTTTAGAAAACTACTCTTTAGAACAACTCAATACGATCCCGGTAGGATTTAGCAATAATTTAATTTGGAATATTGCCCATGTTGTGGTGACGCAACAAATTTTGGTTTACAAATTATCCGGTTTGCCTATGATGGTTTCGGACGAAATGGTCGAGAAATACAAAAAAGGGACGAAACCGGAACATATCGCTACACAAGCTGAAGTAGACGAAATTAAGTCTTTGTTGTTTAAAGCGATTGACCAAACCGAAGCCGATTTCGAAAACAAAATCTTTAAAAATTTCATTGAATATCCTACATCAACCGGTTTTGTCTTAAAAAATGCCGAAGGAGCCATGATTTTTAACAACTTTCACGAAGGACTGCATATCGGAATTATGATGAGTATCCGAAAGTTTCTTTAGGAGCTGTTTCCCGCTATCCGCTATATCTTTTTTTCGGTAAAAAAACCTCAAAAAAGGATGCCGCTGCTATCGGGGCTAGGCAATCTGCAAAATCAAGAATTATACATTCTTTAGACAAAGGTATCGAACCTTATATTTTTTGAGTTTGTTTTGACTGCTTTCTGCTTTTTGAACCATTAAGGGGTTTGCTTAATTTTCTAAATTTCTTAATGGTTTGAAATTAGTGGATGTAATTATTTAACAGCTAAATAAGAATTCACTTCAAGATAAGGTAAAAACAGGTCTTTTGGTCCGTCAGCATAAGAAGCGGCCTCGTATTGGTTGTAATGCAAAAGCAATCCTTTGTCAGTGTAAAAAATATTTACAGGTAACTGGAATTGGTCATTTTCAAATTGGAATCCCGTAGCGTTAATCGATCCTTGTTCGGGGATGTTGTATTTGCTCCTGAATTTTTTTTCGGCGAAAGCCAGAAATGCATTTTTGTCTTTAAATAATTTATTATTCGAAATTGATTTTCCTGTGTTTGGATCAAAAATCAACGAACGCAATCCTTGGTACCCATGAGCACCGCCCGTGTACGTGTAATGTTTAATCTCGATATTCAGAATGCTGTCAGACTGATAGATAACATTTCCTTCAATTTCAGCTTCCCAGCCAAAAGTGTCTTTTGGGAAGTCTTTCTGCAGCTTTTCGTAAGACCCAATAAAGGAATCCAATAGGCCTTTATAATCAGTGGCCGCGTATGGTTTTTCACCGAAATAAATAATTTCTTTTAAAACCGAAAATACTTTTTTATTAATACTGTCGGCTACAACGGGAAGATCTTTTGCAACGGGAATTTTTACATTAATGTGAGGGCAGTTTTCTTTACAAGGTAAACTTGTTTTCTTTTGGAATGATTGATCCTCAAAGACCAGTTCATCAGAACAGCTTACGATTAAAAAAAGTAAGGCGGTATATAGGATTGGATTTTTCATTTCAAAAAATGTTAATTATATACAAAGGTATTAACTTGTTTCTTGCTTTGAATAAATTAAACGGTAAATTTGTCTCATTATTAAGTATTTCAAAATTGTAACTATATGAAATTCAATACAAAAGCTATTCACGGTGGGCAACACCATGATCCAAGTACAGGAGCAGTAATGCCGCCAGTTTATCAAACATCAACATTTGTGCAAACCAGTCCGGGTAAACCTATAAATCCGGATTACGAATACAGCAGAGCCGCAAATCCAACAAGAACTGCTTTGGAAAACGCATTAGCAAGTATTGAAAACGGAACCAGAGGTTTGGCTTTTTCATCTGGATTAGCAGCAACAGATTGTCTTTTGCGTTCGTTCAAAGCCGGAGATGAAATCATTGCGATGGATGATTTGTACGGAGGAACATACAGAATGTTTACCCGTATTTATAAAGATTCCGGAATTAAATTCCATTTTGTGGACATGAATGATTTGGAGAAATTCCAATCCTTAATCAACGAAAACACGAAATTGGTTTGGGTAGAAACACCAACCAATCCTTTGATGAAATTGGCCGATATTCAGGAAATTGCCAAAATCACCAAAGAGAAAAAAATCCTTTTTGCGGTCGATAATACTTTTGCAACGCCATATTTACAAAAACCCTTAGATTTAGGTGCTGATGTTGTCATGCATTCGGCAACAAAATATTTGGGTGGTCATTCGGATGTTATTGCCGGGGCTTTAATCGTAAAAGAGGAAGCTTTGGGAGAACAACTGCATTTCCAGCAATTTGCTACAGGAGCAACACTTGGTCCTATGGATAGTTTCTTGGTTCTAAGAGGAATTAAAACCTTGCATTTGCGTGTGCAGAGACATTGTGAAAATGGAGAAAAAGTAGTGGAGTTTTTAAATAGTCATCCAAAGATTAAAAGGGTTTATTATCCAGGATTGCCAAGTCATCCGTATCATGAAATAGCCAAGAAACAAATGAGTGGTTTTGGCGGAATGGTTTCATTTACATTTGTTTCCGGTAAAAAAGAGGATGCTATTGCATTTTTAGAGAAGCTTAAGGTTTTTACCTTGGCAGAATCACTGGGAGGTGTGGAATCATTAGCCAATCACCCAGCTTTGATGACGCACGCATCTATTCCGGAAGACAAAAGAAAAGAAGTGGGAATAACGGATGATTTAGTGCGATTGAGTGTTGGTATTGAAGATGCCGAAGATTTAATAGAAGATTTAAAACAAGCATTAGCATAACAATAGCTTTTTAGAATAAGAAAACCCCAATTCCTGTTGAGAATTGGGGTTTTGTTTTTTAGAGCAGGAAGATGTTCTTTCTATTGCAGGTAATAAATATAACCTACATTGAGCCATACTAGCCAGTCGTTTGCTTTGTTTTCTTTGTAAAGATCAGGATTTGGATTTAATCCGTCTACCCAATTAGAAAAATAATATTGTAATCTTAAATCGATCATTAAATCAGATAAAGGAGTTAATTTATAACGGGTTCCTACACTAGATACGACTGACCATACGGATCCGTTTTCTGTTGAAAAACCATAAGGACGACCATCAGTTGGGGTCAGGTATTTAGGATAGGTGGTCAAGGGCGTTCCCAAAGGTCCCATTGAAGAATGTGCTTCTGCGCTATAGTAGCTGAATTGCGCGCCTAAACTTACGAATGGTCCCCATTTTCCTATACTGGCTGAAAATTCACGAATACTTAAAGGAAAATATTCGAGTTGCATTCCTATGTTCGTAACTTTTGTACTTCCTTCCATCGCACGTAATTGGTCTGCGTATATCGAAGTTTTATCGGGTTCAACCCATTCTCCAAAATGATCCAGATTGGTCTGGTTGTAAGAGAGCTCACTTCTTAGTTTGAAATGATCGTTGAAATAGGTTTCCGGAGCATAACAATTACATTCTGCAGTATAAGAGAAATTTAAATAATGGATGATTCCAATTCCAAAACCTGTATTTCCTGCATTAGTGTCAAGGTTATGACGCTCACCATAATCCGATTGAAAAGCAACCGGTCCAGCGATTACTCCTATCTCATGGGAGAAGCCAAATTGCGCACTCATTCTATCCGAAAAACCGATTAAGATAAGGATAAGAAGAATTAAGTGTTTGTGCGTCATAAAGGAATGATTATCAATAACGACAAATATATAAAAACGGCATTCATTTATAGAAATAAAAATAAAATAAAATAAAAGTAAACAAATTCATATTTGTTTACGAAAACTACATCGTTTTCGTTGAAAAGGGCGCGTCAAATGTAGATTTCTTCAAAATAGGTTAATAAAAAGATAATTCGACTGATAAAACAAAAAATTTACGTCAAATATTCTTTTAAGATGTATCTTTGTATGTAATAACGAAAACGTTTTCTTAAAATTTTTAATTGATTATAGGGGAACTATTAATATTAATTTTGTTTGAGTAATTTATTTCAATATGGAAGATAAAATAAATCAATTTATGGCTCAAGTTGAGTCAAAAAATCCAAATGAGCCTGAATTTATTCAAGCTGTTAGGGAATTTGCAGAAACGGTTATCCCCTTTATTTCTGAGCGTAAGAAATACGATGGTAAGAATTTGCTTCTTAGAATTGCTGAGCCTGAAAGATCTATAATATTTAGAGTTCCGTGGGTTGATGATAAAGGAGAAATACAAGTGAACAGAGGATTCAGAATTCAGATGAATTCAGCTATCGGACCTTACAAAGGAGGAATCCGTTTTCATAATTCGGTAAACCTTTCAGTACTTAAATTTCTTGCTTTTGAGCAAGTTTTCAAGAACAGCTTAACAACTCTTCCTATGGGAGGTGGTAAAGGTGGTTCTGATTTCGATCCTCAAGGTAAATCGGATGCTGAGGTAATGCGTTTTTGTCAATCCTTTATGACTGAATTATGCAGACATATTGGACCGGATTTAGATGTACCAGCCGGAGATATCGGTGTTGGAGCCAGAGAAATTGGATATTTATTTGGTCAATATAAAAGAATCAGAAATGAATTTACAGGAGTTCTGACCGGAAAAGGACTTGCTTACGGAGGTTCATTGATAAGACCTGAAGCTACAGGATATGGTGTGGTTTATTTCACTGAGCAAATGCTTAGAACGATTGGTCATGAAGTTAAAGGAAAAACATTTGCCATTTCCGGATTTGGGAATGTTGCTTGGGGTGTTGCCTTAAAAGTAAATGAATTAGGCGGGAAAGTGTTGACTATTTCTGGACCTGATGGATATATTTATGATGCTGACGGAATTTCTGGAGATAAAATCGAATACATGCTTGAAATGAGAGCAAGTGGTGATAACAGAGCCGAAATGTATGTAGAGAAATATCCAAATGCCGTTTTCCATAAAGGAAAAAGTGTATGGGAAGTTAAAGTTGACATCGCAATTCCTTGTGCTACACAAAATGAATTGAATGAAGAAGATGCGAAAAACTTGATTGCAAATGGTGTAATTTGTGTAACTGAAGCGGCTAATATGCCATGTACTTTAGAAGCTATTAAACAGTTCTTGAAAGCCAAAGTGCTTTTTGCGCCTGGAAAAGCAGCTAACGCTGGAGGTGTTGCAGCTTCTGGACTGGAAATGACACAAAACTCGATTCGTTTGAATTGGACCAGTGAAGAAGTGGACTCCAGATTAAAAGAGATTATGGTTGGAATTCATAATCAATGTAAAAAATACGGAGTGGACAGTGATGGATATGTAAACTATGTAAAAGGAGCAAACATTGCCGGTTTTGTGAAAGTGGCTGATGCCATGCTTGCACAAGGTGTAGTGTAGTCTTTTTTAATAAAAATTTAAATGCCTTCTTTCCGTGTTAGCTCGGATAGAAGGCATTTTTTTTTATTTGGGAGAACAAAATTCAAAAACTTTCGTTTGTAGTATATTTGCGAATCGATACTTCTGGAAATAATGAAAAAACAGTTTTTATATTTCGTGTTTTTGATTGCAGCGCAAATGGGTTTTTCTCAAAGCAATTTGTTGTGGCAAGGTTACTTTTCGTATAATGAAATTAAAGATGTATCCGGATCTTCCGGTGCTGTTTTTGCAGCTTCCGAGAACGCCTTGTTTTCTAAGGATATCACCACCAATTTAATTAAAACCACTAATACCGTTGATGGTCTTTCAGGTCAGACAATCTCATCATTGTATTACAGTCCAACCTTTAATAAGAGTCTTGTTGGTTATGAAAACGGATTGATTATAGTAATCAACGAAGCGGATGGTAGTATGCTTAAAGTTGTCGATATCATAAATAAAGAACTGCCTTCCTACATGAAAAAAATCAATCATTTCATGGAACATGAAGGAATCGCTTATGTTTCCTGTGATTTTGGAATCGTTCAATTTAATTTGAATACCATGCAATTTGGAGACACCTATTTTATTGGTGATAATGGTGCTGAAATCAATGTTAGCCAAACGACTATTTTTAATGGGATGATTTACGCATCTACAGGCGGCGGAATCAAGAGAGCTGATATTACCAGTGGGAACCTAATCGATTATAATCAATGGGAATTAGTATCCGCAGGAAATTGGTCAAGCGTAGAAACTTTTGATACAGAGCTTATTGCTGTCAATACTGCTGGTTATGTACATAAATATGACCTGAGCTCTAATTCTTTTATAGGTTTTATAGCCTTGCCGCAATCAGCGTCAGATATGAGGGCAGTTGGTAACTATTTAATTATTACTACAGCGGGCAGCGTTTTTGTCTACAATAAGCAATTGGCATTAGTACGTCAGATATACAACAACCAAATCACGGTAACAAATCCTGTTTTTACTTGTGCAACGATGATTGGTGAACTGCTTTTTATTGGAACTAAAGAAAACGGATTGTTTAGCGGCGCAATTTCGGCAGGATCGACTTTTGAGAATAGCACGCCAATAGGTCCTTCAAGGAATAATGTATTTGCTCTTCAGGCTACTCCAAGTTTGCTTTGGACAGTTTATGGAGGATATTCAGGAGATTATAATCCGTACACCTACCAGCCCAACGGGCCCAATAGTTATGGGATAAGCAAATTCAGCTCTTCAGGCTGGCTCAATATTCCTTATGAAGAAGTTTTGGGAGCAAAAGCAATTTCCAGAATTACTGTAAATCCGAATAACGAAAAGGAAGTGTATGCCAGTTCCTTCTTTTCCGGATTATTAAAAATTGAAGAGGATGTGCCTACCTTTTTATACAATCAGGACAATAGTGGACTCGAATCCATATCATTTGCAGGTCCAGATTATATTGATGTCAGAATCAATGGAGCGGCATTCGATAAGTCCGGAAATCTATGGGTTAACAATTGTAGAATAAACAACAGTTTAAAAGTCTTAAAAACGAATGGGCAATGGCAAAGTTATTCGACAGAAGGCATTTTAGAATCCAGCGAAGATACCAGTATGGGAAGGATGGTTATCGATAAAAATAACACCAAGTGGTTTTGTACCAATAGTGATGGTGTTGTTGGTTTTAATGAAAGCACTAACACTTTCAAAAAAATAACTTCAGGTCCTGATAATGGGAATTTGCCTTTTACAGATGTAAGGGCATTAGCAATTGATACCAGAAACCAACTTTGGATAGGAACCACTAAAGGATTACGGATATTGTCAAATGTGGGTAACTTCCAAACCGAGGACCAAATGACCACATCACCCATAATAATTATGGAGGATAATCTAGCCCAGGAATTATTATACGAGCAGTTTATAACTGATATTGTTGTTGACGGGGCTAATAATAAATGGATAGGAACAGCTGATTCGGGTTTGTTTATGGTGTCACCAAATGGCCAGGAAACCAAGTATCATTTTACTATAAATAATTCGCCTTTGCCCAGCAATGCTATAAATGATATTGATATAAACAGTGCTACGGGAGAAGTTTTTATAGCTACTTCTAAGGGTTTGATTTCTTTCAAGGGAATTTCCACAGCAGCCAGCGATGATTTAAGTAAAGTCTATGTGTATCCCAATCCGGTACGGCCGGAATTTGAAGGAACCGTGAAAATTGCCGGATTATTAGATAAAGCCAATATTAAAATCACAGATATTGCCGGAAATTTGGTTTATGAAACCACGTCAGAAGGAGGAACGATTGAATGGGACACCACCGCTTTTGGGAAATACAAAGTAGCTTCGGGTGTGTATATGATTTTTATTTCGGCACAAGACGGAGTTGAAACCAAAGTCAAAAAAGTAATGATAATAAGGTAGTTTGATTTAGGGAATCAGTTGCTGGAAAACACTATTCCAAACCTAACTCCTAACTCCCAACTCCCAACTCCCAATACCTAACACCCAACACCTAACACCCAATACCCAACACCCAATACCCAACACCTAACACCCAACACCCCATAAATCCACCACCTAAATGTTAGTAAAAACTAAAGCTATCGTGATTTCGGCTTTAAAATTTCAGGAAAAAAGTCTGATAGTGAAATGTTTCACACTCTCGCATGGTTTAAAATCATATTTTGTCAGGGATGCTTTTTCGTCCAGGAAATCTAGTCAAAAAATAGCGTATTTTCAGCCTTTGACGATACTTGAAATCGAAGCAGTTCATAAAAACAAAGGAACTTTGGAAAATTTTAAGGAGATCAAAATAGCCGAAGCTTTTCATTCTATTCATACAGATATTATAAAAAGTACAATTGTGATGTTTGTTTCCGAAATTCTGCATCATTCCATTCATGAGGAAGAGAAAAACGAATCGCTTTTTACGTTTCTTGAAACTGCGATGCATTGGTTGGATAATCATGATGAAATAACGAATTTCCATTTGATTTTACTGTTAGAAATTACCAAGTATCTGGGTTTTTATCCAGATGTTTCAGATATGGATATGCCTTTTTTCGAAATGACCGAAGGTGTTTTTACCCCTTTTCACGCCATTAGTTCGCTTACGGAGCACGAAAGTAATTTGCTTAAAAAACTGATAGATTTAAAATTTGAAAACGATCAAAAAACCTTTCACGTAATTGAAAGGCAAATTCTTTTGAAGATTCTGATTGATTACTATAGTTTTCACCTCGACGGATTCAAAAAACCAAAATCTTTGGATGTTTTAAAGGAGGTTTTTGCTTAATCTTTCCTGTTATTTGAATAAGTATTTGATTTTAACGAGTTTATAATTCCACTATGTTCTAATTGGATTCTCAGATAGACATTTTTTAATCTATAAATAATGGCTTTGCAGAGGTGAAAAAGGCTAGTTTGTCTATTTCGTTTTATTTCCTGCTGTGATATAAAGAAGTTTGATAAAAATTAATATCAAATGAAGATAAATATCGCAATAGGGCTTTTTTTTATTTCCTTATTTTCTTTTGCTCAAGAAAAGGATAAGGAGGTAAAAGTGTGGTCTTTAGAAGATTGTATTGCTTATGCAAAAGAAAAAAGCATTACTGTTCAAACAACAGGATTAACTCTCAAAGCAGCCGAAGTAAATTACGAAAAATCAAAAGCATTAAGGTTGCCTGATCTGACAGGAAGTTTTTCGCAAAGTTTGTCTAATGGGAATACCATCGATCCCATTACCAGTGTTTATGTTGTGCAACAAGTGCATTCAACCAGTCCGGGACTAAGTACTTCGGTCACTCTGTTTCAGGGGAATCAAATCAGCAATCAAATAAAACAAAATAAGCTGTTGGTGGAGCAGAATTCACTCTATGTGGAAGAGGCAAAAAACAGTGTCGCCTTGAGTATTACAGAGGCATATCTCCGAGCCTTATACAATAAAGAAGGAATTAGTATTGCCCAAAATAACGTCATCTCTTCTGAAAAAGAAGTGGCAAGAGCCAAAGCACGTTTAGATGCAGGTAGTATTGCCATGAAAGACTATACTGATGCTGTCTCGCAGGCAGCAACAAATAAATACAGTCTGATCGATGCCAAAAATAGTTACGCTCAACAGATTATTATTTTAAAACAATTATTAGAACTCAGTCCTGAGGATGCTTTCGAAATTGTTACCCCAGAAGCTGAAAATATAATAGTTGGTCTAATTCCAGACAAAATGGAAGTGTATAACCATGCATTAAATAATCTGCCTGAAATAAAAGCATCATTAATCAACAAATCGGTCTCCGAAAAAGATTTGGATATTGCCAAAGGAGGTTTTTTACCAACTTTATCACTTTCGGGAAGTATGGGTTCGGGTTATACCAGTACGCAAGATTTTGATTTTTTAGACCAAATGAGTTTGAATTTTAACCAAAGGGTTGGACTGTCGCTTTCTGTTCCCATTTTTGACAGAAATCAAACCAAATCACAAGTTCAAACAGCTAAAATCAACATCCAAAAAGCAGAACTTGAATCACAAACCGCACGAAAGGAATTGTACAAGAAAGTGGAAACCTCCTGGCAAAATGCCACCGCTTCCGAAGAGCAATTAGCAGCCTCGAAAGTGGCTCGGGATGCGGCTTCGGAGTCTTATAAATTGGCGCAAAAAAAGTATGAACTAAATGATTTGAGCACAACGGATCTGGTGGTTAGTCAGAACACTTATACCAATGCGCAACAAAATTATATTCAGGCAAAATATTTAAACATTTTATACTATCAACTATTACAATTTTATCAAGGAAACGAAATTAAACTTTAAGAATATGAACACTAAAAAAATAAAAACAGTAGTCATTGTAGTAACCGCTTTGGGAATTGCTTTTCTGGGCTATAAGTACTTTTTTGGGACCACAACTTCCGAAATAAAAGTGGAAACGATGAAAGCGAAGAAGGGGAATGTAGTGACAACAGTTACGGCAACAGGAACGATTGAACCTATTACACAGGTTGAGGTTGGGACACAGGTTTCTGGTGTGGTTGAAAAAATATATGTAGACTATAATAGTGTGGTTAAACAAGGGCAGCTCATCGCGGAGTTAGATAAAACTAATTTGAATGCTGCTGTAGTTCAGGCGCAAGCATCATACAATAGCGCCATAAATGAGCAGAAGTATTTACAAACCGTTTTTAGTCGCCAGAAAACATTGTTTGATAATAAAGTAATCAGTAAATCCGATTTTGATGAAGCTTTGTATAATTTGAATAATGCCAAAAGTACAGTAGTGCAACGTGGCTCTGATTTGCAAAAAGCCAAAACCAATTTGAGTTATGCTAATATCTATTCGCCAATAGACGGGGTGATTTTATCAAAAGCAGTGGATGAAGGACAGACAGTGGCAGCAAGTTACAGTACTCCAACTTTATTTACAATCGCCAAAGATTTAAAGGAAATGCAAGTGGAGGCGGATGTTGATGAAGCCGATATCGGACAGGTAAAACAAGGGCAAAGAGTGTCTTTTACCGTCGATGCTTATCAAGGGGAAGAATTTTCGGGGACGATTACTCAAGTACGATTGAATCCTACAACAACTTCCAATGTTGTGACTTATACTGTGGTTATTAAAGCAGAAAATCCAGAATTAAAATTGAAACCGGGATTAACAGCGACCATTTCTATTTTTACGCTTGAATTGAAAGATATATTGACAATTGAGGCTAAGGCCGTAAATTTTCAACCTGATTTCCAAATTTTAAATGCTTATCAAACTGCTCATAATTTTAAAACAGTTCCTCCAACAAAAAGCGATACAAATAATAAAAAGACGGCTGTAGTTTGGGTGCTTGATGATATGGGGATTTCTCAAAAAGAAATAAAAACTGGGACAAGTGATGGCATAAATGTACAAGTGCTAAGCGGATTAATAGAAGGTGAGGAATTAGTCTATAATCTTAAAACGCTGACTGAAACAGAAGTTCAAAGTGAAGAAGCCGGCAACGACAGTCCATTTATGCCAAAACCACCCGGAAAAAAGAAATAATCATGGCGAAAACAATTATAAAAATACAAGATCTTAAAAGATCATTCACTATGGGTGAAGAGACCGTTCACGCATTAAAAGGTGTTTCTTTTACAATCGATGAAGGTGAATTT